>Ga0194112_10012937_pt1 | contig 10133 bp, 9 predicted proteins | sample TA2MahC400mmetaG_FD_146191 | JGI IMG/M metagenome (GOLD analysis project Ga0194112, IMG submission 146191) | Freshwater microbial communities from Lake Tanganyika, Tanzania - TA2015016 Mahale Deep Cast 400m | ecosystem: Environmental > Aquatic > Freshwater > Lake | place: Tanzania: Lake...
CTATATCCATCGACCGCAAGAGTGAAAAGGCAATGATTAAAACGGAGGACTGCATAGGCTGCGGCCTGTGCATAATGGAGTGTGCACCCGGAGCATTAGCGCTCGTTCTCAAGAAAAAGGATGAAATAGTCCCACCACCAAACAACTGGCAAGAAATGTGGGGGGCAATAGCCCTGCAAAAGAACAAAACGTACTTCTTCGAAAATCAGTAGCCTCTTTTAACTTACCTCCCTGCCACCAAACTAGCACACAAACTATAGCGTGGTACCCCTGGTGCGACTCGAACGCACGACACGCGGTTTAGGAAAACGTGTCTCGCAAAAGTCCCCCTCTTTGAAGCTAAAACTGCCGTTTTGGGGCACAACCGAGCAGCAGTTTTCACATCATCGAGGAGTTAAATCCGGAAAAATTATAGAAGAAATGCCTGGAAAATACAACGCTTCCGTAGTGTTGTCAACCGGCAACATCAAATCTGGATTGTTTGGAGCCTCTCGGCCATGTCCGCAGGGACTGCCCTTAGATTACAGCGTGGTATCACACAAGTGCTGAACAAAACAGCGTGGACGCAACATTGCGATTTCTGTGCGCTAACTATGCCACACGTTGGTTTCCTAGTCGATTGTCGACTATGTGTGTAATATCGATACCTTTCTTCTCTCCCATGACATCTTAGACGCCATTCTGCAAAAGTTCAGAAACATATTGGACTCTGAGGGAGGTGATAGGCTGGGGTCCACGTGAAGCAGATTTATGTAGAAAGTTATTATAGAAACGGCTATAGTCGTTTCATGAAGCACAGTTCTGTTAGCATCAACCATTCGGGGCAGGGAATCGCTGAAGAAAGACTCAAGATAATCCAGTTCTTTGATGAATTTGGGGCCGAGGCAACCAGAAAAGCGTTCAACAAGAGCCGTTCCACCATCTATCTTTGGAAACAGAAACTCAGAAAAGCCAACGGGAGAATAGCTGCGTTGGCTTCAGGTAGTAGGGCTCCAATCCACAGAAGGAGAAGGGTTGTCCACCCATTCATCGAGGCCTTTATTCTCAAGTACAGGGCCGATCATCCTGGTGCCGATAAGACCACCATTACTCCAGCGCTGGTTGCAACATGCAACTCCGCTGGTATAAAGCCTGTGTCTGAATCAACGATTGGCAGAATAATCCATGACCTCAAACAAAGGGGAAGATTACCAAAGTCAAACAAGATCACCATCAATGCCAGAACCGGCAAGCTGCTGGTAAGAGAGCGCAAGAAGCCAAGGCAGAAAGAACGACGAAAAGGGTTCCGCCCTCAGTTACCCGGCGATGTTGTCCAGATGGATACCGTTTCTGTCTTTGCCTCTGGTATCAAACGTTACATCTTCACTGCAATTGATGTGAGCACCAGATTCGCTTTTGCCTGCGCCTATCCTTCAAACTCTTCAGCCAATGGCAGCGATTTCCTCAGGAAGTTCATTCAAGTCGCTCCATTCAACACTGCTAGAATCCAGACCGACAACGGCGGTGAATTTGAAAAGTATTTCGATAAAACATGTCAGGAAAACGGCCTGGTGCATTTCTTCAACTATCCTAAACACCCTCAATCAAACGGCTGCCTTGAGCGGTTCAATAAAACTATTCAAGAACAATTTGTCTACTGGCACATCGATTACCTCGATGAAATCGCTTCCTTTAACCGGAAAATGATGGACTATTTGATCTGGTATAACACCGAAAAGCCTCACCGCGGTATTGGCAATCTCTCGCCACTTCGGTACTATATTAATAACTTCCTCACACCTCCTCAAAAGTCCAATATGTTATGGACGCTCACAAGGGATGATATTCTGGAAGGCCTTGAAGGGGTCAGAAAGGATAAAGAGGCCAGAGTTTTAGTGCTAGGCGGTGCTGGGCGATGCTTCAGTGCCGGAGGCGACATGGAGACAATGCAAATTGTCCAACAGTCAGCCTTGGCGGCGGACAAAGGCGCTCGGTCCTATCTTGATGTGGTATTGGCTATCAGAGGTCTAGATATACCAACGATTTCAAAGATAAATGGGGATGCCTATGGTGGTGGAGCCTGTATCGCCTTGGCATGCGATTTCAAAATTGCCTCTGAAGAAGCTAAATTGGGTTTTGCTTTTATTAGGGTGGGACTTTCCGGGGCTGATGCCGGAGCTACCTACCTCCTACCGCGCATGGTGGGTATAAACAAGGCTATAGAGCTCTTGATGTTGAGTCAGGTGATAAGCGCTCAGGAAGCGGTGAAAATCGGGCTAGTCCATAGGACTGTCCCTGCTGCTGAACTAGATAGGAATGTAGACGAGCTAGCAAGGCGCTTAGCTTCAGGACCACCAGTGGCTTTGAGGCTGACGAAAAGAGCCCTGTGGAATTCCTTGGATAGAGAGATCTTGTCCGAGTTCGACTTTGAAGCTTATGTCCAAGGAGTATGCTTCCAGACTGATGACCATAAAGAAGGCGTGAAAGCTTTCTTGGAAAAGCGTCCGCCTGATTTCAAGGGAAGGTGAAGCTTATACCACACCTAAGAAGAAACACAACAATTGGCGAGCTACGAAGGTCCTTTGCAGGGTACTGCAGGGTTAGGGTTGCTCACAATCATTGTGAGAATGCTGGGCGTTGCACTCTTGGCAAGGTGCTGTCAAGATGTGATGATTCCTGAAGACGAAGGAGAAGATTCCCTTCTTGGGGCGAACCCGTAGTTGAACAATTAAGCTATTGCAGGGGGAAAGGCAATGGAATTTTCATTTACTGAAGGGCAAAGAATGTTTAGAGACAGCTTCAAGGCCTTTGTCGTCAAGGAGATAGCGCCTATAGCTCAGGAATATGACCAGCGTGGCGAGTTTCCTTACCACGTTTTCAAGAAGCTGGGTGAACTAGGTGAGCTAGGGCTCATGTTTCCGGCTAAGTATGGCGGTGGGGATGGGGATGCCATCATGACTCTCATTATGTTTGAGGAAATGAGCTATGCCTCTCCTGCCATAGCGGTTGGAATCTACGTTCATGCAGCTCTGGCGATGATAGCTATTAATTTATTTGGAACCCCCGAGCAAAAGCAGAAGTACCTCGCCCCAGGCATCAGGGGCGAGAAAATCGGAGCCTGGGGTTTTGCTGAACCTAATGCCGGGTCAGATCCCGGCTCTATGACCACAAGAGCCAAGAAAACAGCAGACGGCTATTACATCATCAATGGGACAAAAATGTTCATCTCTAACGGCAGCTTTGCTGACTTTGTAGTGCTGACTGCCTTCACTGACCCGACTAAGGGTATGAAAGGATTAAGTTTATTCATAGTGGACAAAGAGTCTCCTGGTTTCTCCGTGGCTCAGAAGCTAAGAACCATGGGGATGAGAGCAAATGACACGACAGAACTTATCTTTGAGGATTGCCGAATCCCAACCTCTGCCCTTTTAGGGGAAGAGAATAAATTCAATAACATCATGCGAACTTTAACCTTTGGTAGAATCGTGGCATCAGCCATATGTGTTGGTTTAGCCCGCGGCGCCTTCGACCATACCCTAAAATATGCTAAAGAAAGAATTGCCTTTGGTCAGCCAGTAGGAAAATTTCAAGGAATTCAGTGGATGCTTGCCGATGCGGCTACACAAATAGACGCAGCGCGACTTCTGACCTATCAAGCAGGTTGGCTATACCAGCAGGGGCTCCCTCACACAAAAGAAGCATGTATGGCGAAGCTTTTCGCCTCAGAGACAGCTACAACGGTAGCTAACACTGCTGTTCAAATTCACGGCGGATATGGGTTGATGATGGATTATCCAATCCAGATGTACTATCGCGACTGCAAACTGTTAGAAATCGGAGAGGGGACCTCCCAGATCCAGCGGAACACCATAGCTCGGCAGCTCGGGCTCTGAAATTAGTGAGTAAAGTGGCGAGAACCAATAAATGGGGCAGATTTTGGAAGGAATAGGAGTACTGGATTTTTCCCGTTATATTGCCGCAGCCTATGCTGGTGAATACAATCGCCGAGGCAATTACCGACCCCAACTTAAGGCTCGGGAAATGATGGTTGATGTCGAATATCCTGGGGTTGGTGAAGTTCCGCTGCCTGGAATATCAATGAAACTCTCCCTAACTCCAGGAAAAATAGACGAGCGCCCCCCGATGTTAGGGGAACATAATTACGAAATATATTGCGACCTTGTGGGCCTAAGTCACGAAGAATTTAATGAGCTAAAGATGAGAGGAGTGGTTTAATCTCCAATTTCCAAAATGATGGATACGTGCCAGCATATTGCAAAGTTCCTTATCATAGGCTGCTATGTCTTTGCTGACGAGCCTTGTCAGGTGTTGATATCTCGAAGAGAAATCATTGTTAGAGGGAAGTAGAAATGTTGCGATTGAACAACGTCGAGGTTGTTTATTCAAAAGTCATCTTGGTACTCAAAGGCGTGTCCTTAGAGGTACCTTCGGGGAAAATCGTCAGTCTCCTCGGGGCTAATGGTGCCGGAAAGACGACTGCTTTGAAGGCTATTTCGGGACTTCTGTATACCGAGGATGGCGAGGTTACTGATGGCAGTATCGAGTTTGAGGGAGTAAGGATTGACAGGCTAGGCCCTGAACAAATTGTCAAGCTGGGCATTGTTCAAGTTATGGAAGGACGACGCCTTTTCGAGCACCTTACTGTAGAGGAAAACTTGCTGACCGGAGCTTACATTCGGCGTGATGGAGTTGCCATTAAGAGGGACTTGGCGCTCGTTTATCATTACTTCCCTAGACTGAAGGACTTTCGCAGCAGGACGAGTGGTTATCTCTCTGGCGGCGAAAGGCAAATGCTAGTGACAGGCAAAGCCCTCATGTCTCGTCCTAAACTTATGCTGTTGGACGAGCCGTCTCTTGGGCTGAGTCCGAAATTAGTGAGGGAAATTTTCCAGATAGTCAGGGGGATTAATGAACAGGAAAAAACGACGATTCTGTTAGTAGAGCAGAATGCTCGAGCTGCACTCAATCTGGCTCAGCACGGATATGTAATGGAAAGCGGTAGGATAGTGATGGACGGGCCGGCTGATAATCTGAGGGACAATGAAGACATAAAAGAGTTCTATTTGGGGTTGAGCAAGATAGGACAAAGAAAAAGCTACCGGGAAATCAAGCACTACAAGAGACGGAAGCGCTGGTTAGCTTGAGATTCAATATAGAAAGGCCTTTACTCAGGGTGTAGAAGGAGATAGTAGTGGACTTTGAATTGAGCGAGCAACACAAGATGCTAGCTGATATGATTCGAGATTTCATGGAACGGGAGATTGAACCTATTGCTCTGCAGATCGATAGAGACGACAAGTTCCCGGAGGGGCTATGGAATAGGTTGGCTGAGCTAGGCGTGCTGGGCACAACCATTCCAGAGAAGTACGGGGGAGGTGGCTTTGATTATCTGGCAGAAACTATCTGTATGGAGCAGATGAGTCGAATCTGTCCTGCCATAGCTTTATCTTGCGGAGCGCACTCAAATCTGTGCTGTGACAACCTCTACCGGAATGGTACTGAAGAGCAACGAGAGGAATACTTACCACCATTATGTAAAGGTGAAAAGACTGGCGCTCTTGCCTTGACAGAACCCGACGCTGGCTCTGATGCTGTTTCAATCAAAATGACTGCAAAGAAAGAAAGCAACTACTATGTCCTCAACGGAAATAAAATGTTTATCACCAACGGTACCGTTGCTGAGACGCTTATAGTGTATGCCAAAACAGCACCTAAAAGGGGGGCCGGGGGTATAACTGCATTCATAGTCAAAAAGGGATTCCAGGGCTCGTTCACATCAAGGCACATTGATAAGATGGGACATAGAGGCTCGCCAACTGGAGAGCTGTCATTTGAAGATTACCGGGTGCCTCGCCAGAATATATTAGGGGAGGAGAACCAGGGTATCAGGGTGATGATGTCGGGTCTGGATACAGAAAGGTCTATCATTTGTGGACTTGCCCTGGGCATTTTGGAGAGAGCCCTAGAGCTATCTGTGAAGTATGCCAAAGAGAGGGTCCAGTTTGGGCAGCCAATAGGCAAATTCCAGCTAGTTCAAGGAAAGCTAGCTGATATGTATGCAGCCTTCGAAGCATCGCGACTACTGGCATACAAAGCAGCAGTTTTGGCCGCACAATCAGAGAGGGGAGGTAAGGGTACTGAGATTCATAAACTGGCTGCGGCTGCCGCGCTGTTTTGCAGCGAAGCCGCAACTAAAGCGGCTCTGGACGCCATTCAAATTCACGGTGGCTATGGTTACACGCTGGACTATCCGGTGAATCAGTTGCTGAGGGATGCCAAACTGACTGAGATAGGAGCTGGCACATCCGAAATGAGAAGACTGATAGTAGGTGAAGCACTTCTGGAGGGGGCTTGATTTGATGGGGAGAAATATGGGGGAAAAGTTGTAGTGACTGCAGCTATTACCAGCAATACTCATGTTACCGGTGTATTTCAGCATTTGAAGGCCTCCCCTTTTCTGTACCAGCTTGAAGAATCATGAACAAAACTTGATCAGAAATTGATGTGAAACTGACCAGAAATTGATCTACAGTTGATACGTTACCGAGCAACAGTTTCTTTTTGGGGTAAAAACTGCTGCTCCTACATCTTGTGTAGAGAACGCAGTTAAAAATCTATATCCTGTGTGGTACCCCTGGTGCGATTCGAACGCACGGCACGCGGTTTAGGAAGTCTGGTATTGATTTTGGCTGTTTTCGCCACCAGATAGCTTCACAGCTCCACCCCTAATACTTCGGAACAGGGTGTCACCCTACTGACCAATTTCGAGAATAATTATAGAAGAAATTCGGAGAAGATTCAAAGCAGATTAGGCAATTCATTCATCCGCACAAGAAGTCCCTTCCTATTGATTCCCGCACTGCATGAGCATTTTTTCAATTATGGGATTGGTAAGGTTGTTGCTGGTTGAGTCGGAGATGTAAAATGATGACTAACATAATCATGTAACCTTGGCAACGGCTACTCTACCCGCGATTCCAATCTATTGCCTTACCTTGGCACAATTCATATATTTTCTTTTGGTCATAGCCTAGCTCAAGTAGAATCTCTTCGGTATGTTCCCCAAATAGGGGTGATAGACTCCGCACTTTGCCGGGAGTGTCAGACAGTTTAATGGCGATGCCGACCTGTTTTATTCTCCCCAGCGTAGGATGCTCGATTTCTATCGTCATCTGACGATGAAGCACTTGAGGGTCGCGGAAAACTTCATCGAGCGTGTAGACTTTGCCTACTGGCACATCCTTCTCTTTTAGAAAATCAAACCATTCGTCTCTTGTCTTGGTCAAGAAGATTTGCTTAAGCCACGAAGAGATCTCGTCCCATTTTCCATCTTCAGGTTTGTGGCTAAAGTGTTCTGGCAGAAAGTGGTATTGTACGTATTCTTCTTTGCCCAGAGCATGGCACAAGTTCCTCCAAAACCAGGGTTCGACACAGCCAATACTAATATATGTGCCATCTTTAGCCTCGTAGACAGAATAGTAGGGATAAGCGCCGCTTAATGCTGTTTCTCCTTTTCTAATTATTGTGCCATTGGCAAAGTAATCTCGAGTAAAGTAAGTTAGCAGAGATATTACCCCATCCATAAAAGCTATATCCACGTATTGTCCCCTGCCAGTTTCGTTCCTAGCAACTAAAGCGGCTAAAATGCCAATTACTCCGTGGAAAGAAGCGCCAGCAAAATCGCCTATCAGGTTAAGGGGAATAATCGGGGGACCATCCGAGGTGCCGATCAGCCCAAGAACGCCACCCAGTGCTATATAGTTGATATCATGTCCCGGGAGATTACTGTATGGGCCATCTTGTCCGTAGCCACTGAGGGAGCAGTAGATAATCCTTGGGTTGATGGACTTTGCCGCTTCGTAATCTATCCCGAGGCGCTTGACCGCTCCGGGCCGAAAACCCTCAACGATAACATCGGCAGTCTTCACCAGTTGACTAAATATTTGACGCCCTGCTTCAGTCTTAAGATTAAGCCCGATGCTCTTTTTATTTCGATTAAGCGCATCGAAAGCTGCTTTTCTTTTCGCCTCTTCTCCCCTGAGTACCCCCCACAATCCGGCACCTCGTTCATCCGTTTCAGGCAGCGCTTGGATCTTGATTACTTCAGCACCCAAATCACCCAAGATCATTGTGCATAAAGCGCCAGGCGCCAAATGAGCAAGATCCAAAACCCTTTTGCCCTCTAGAGCTAACATATTGCCCCTCCTTGCGACGAGTTAGGCCAACTAAATAGCCTCGACTGTGTTCTAGGCCATTTAAAACGGAGAGCAGTAACAAATAAGGTCAAATAACATTGTCGCTTTTTAGTTGGCGCAGCCTATCCTTGCTCAATCCCAGATACTGTGTGTATACCTCCTCATTATCCTCACCCGGTTTTGGGGCACGCTTGCGGATCTGCCCTGGGGTACGGGATAACTTGGGTATAATGCCAGGTAACGGGATCATGCCAATCCCAGGGTATTCGAAATCTGCCAGCATCTCCCTAGCACGAATTTGGGGGTCCTCCATCATTTGTCTGGGAGTGTTAATCTTACCGCATGGGACCCTTGCCTTTTCCAAAGTTTCAACAAGTTCATCACTGGTATAGTTGCCGGCCAACTTGCTGAATATTGGCTGAAGCAGAGCACGGTTCTCGAAACGCAACATGTCACTTTGAAACCTAGTGTCTTCTGCCAATTCACTGAGACTAAACGCATTGAGCAGACGACTCCATATTTTGTTGCCGATGGCATTTATCATCACCCAGCCATCCTTGGTACGGAAGGAATCGCTGAAGTTATAGTAGCTATGATTACCGACCTGAGGCCGCTCATAGTCTAGTATTCTAACCTCCGCAGCCACTCCTTGAGCGGCTACAAATGAAATCACTGTGTCCAGCAAGGAAGTGTCAACCTCCTGTCCTAGTCCTGTCTTTTCCCGGTTGAGAAGGCAAAGGGCAGTGCTGTATGCTGCAAATACTCCTGTGGAAAAGTCCAAAACGGCTAGGGGAGTCCTAGTAGGGGGATTACCAGGCAACCCAGCCCAACTCATCATACTCGAAATCCCCTGCGCTATGGAATCAAAACCGGGTCTTTGAGCATAAGGACCTGTCTTACCGAATGCGGTAAGTGAAAGAACTATTATCCGGGGATTGATTGTCCCCAAATAGTCATAACATAAAATCTTCGCCTCGGGAGCACCCGGGGCAAAGTTGTGCAAAATCACGTCCACCACTCGTATTAGTTGGTGGAGTATTTCCAATCCCTCTTCTTTTCTAATGCTGAGGGTAATGCCTCTTTTGTTGCGACCGGATATTATGCTATATGGAATGCTTTCTCCTGTAGGCGTAAAAGGACCCATGAGTCTATCGTCTGCCCCTCCAGGCGGTTCTACTCGCACAACGTCCGCTCCCATGTCAGCGAGTAGCATAGCTGCATAGGGGCATGCCATATAGCGACCGAAATCGAGTACCCGAATCCCTTCGAGCGCAGGTGCTGAATTCTCGGGCGACTTCGTCCAAGTGGCTGCTTGGCTTCGCAGAATGTCCTCTCCTCCCTTTCTAGCCTTGTGAGCTGATTTCATTGGTCACATCTCCAATTCACGAATATAAGCTTAGTGAGAATCATGCAATACATGGTTTGAGGGAGAGTAGCAGGCCATTCTCTGTGCTTCCATTTTGGCTTTGCGTATATAAGGCCCTCATCAGCCGATAGTTCTGTGGCAGCATGGTTCTCTATCCTCTTTTCTGCTCCAATATCGTTGCCAATCCTCATGCCTCGCTGAGATGCAACTTGGGTTCTATATGAATTAAATCAGCACATATAGTCTGATCCCGCATCGCCCTATGCTCTCTCAGAATAGGTGCCTGCTTCTTCAAGCTTATTGTCGTCTGTCTGCCTGCCTGGTCTTTTATCTTCTCTACTGTTGAGCACTGCAGGTCGATCCCAGTCGACATGGGACAAAAGGCGTCCTAGATCATTCTCTTTATCCAAGTGGTTTTGGGTGATCATAGGGATGGTGGAAACCCCATTCAGGTGGGCAGTACGCTTTCACCGATGCCATTGCTTCCAAGAAGGCGTTTATTAATCGGTCCTCGGCATCATAGTCAAAGGGATCGCGTAGCCGCTGCTCTGCCTCTCCACCAGCAAGAGGGG
>Ga0194112_10012939_pt1 | contig 10132 bp, 7 predicted proteins | sample TA2MahC400mmetaG_FD_146191 | JGI IMG/M metagenome (GOLD analysis project Ga0194112, IMG submission 146191) | Freshwater microbial communities from Lake Tanganyika, Tanzania - TA2015016 Mahale Deep Cast 400m | ecosystem: Environmental > Aquatic > Freshwater > Lake | place: Tanzania: Lake...
GCCGCAGGACGGCCGCATCCGCATGAAGCTGCTGGGCCGCGACATTGACCTGCGCGTCTCCGCTCTCCCCGCCAGCCACGGGCCGAGCGTGGTCCTGCGTATCCTCGACAAGCAGTCGGTCCTCCTCGGCGTGCAGGACCTCGGCTTCGGCGACGAGGACTACCGGCGCTTCAAGAACATCATCAAGCGGCCCAACGGCATCGTGCTGGTGACCGGCCCGACCGGGTCGGGCAAGACCACGACGCTGTACGCCGCGCTGAACGAGCTGAACACGCCGGACCGCAAGATCATCACGGCCGAGGACCCGGTGGAGTACAGCATCGGCGGGATCAACCAGTCGGAGGTCCGCGAGCCGATCGGCATGACCTTCGGCCGCATCCTGCGCGCCATGCTCCGCCAGGCCCCCAACGTGATCCTCGTCGGCGAGATCCGCGACAAGGAGACGGCTGAGATCGCCATCCAGGCGGCCCTCACTGGCCACCTCGTCTTCTCCACGCTCCACACCAACGACGCTCCCTCGGCCATCGCACGTCTCATTGACATCGGCGTCCAGCCCTTCCTCGTCTCGTCATCCGTCCAGGCCATCATGGCCCAGCGGCTCATCCGCCGCATCTGCGCGAACTGCAAGGAGCCGTATCAGCCGAAGCCCCACGAGCTGAAGCTGGTGGGCCTGACGGAGGAGGAGGTGGCGCACGTGACCCTCTACAGGGGCGCCGGGTGCGGCGATTGCAGCCACACGGGTTTCAAGGGCCGCATCGGCATCTTCGAGCTGATGGAGATGGACACCCAGTTGCGCGACATGGCGTTCCACAAAGCCTCCACCAACCGCATCCGCGACCAGGCGGTGGCCTCCGGCATGCGGACGCTGCTGCACGACGGCGTGCGCAAGGTCCTCCAAGGGGTCACCACCATCGAAGAGGTGCTCAGCACCGTCGCCGGCGACGTTCTGGTCCAGCTCAGCTAGCCCGCAGCCCGCACCCGCCATGGGTCGTGGCCGCTCCCTCGTTCCGTGGGGAGCGGGGGCAAGGGTTATGGTAAGGATCGCGAAGCAGGAAGCAGCATGCCCGCCGAAGTCAACCGCCTTCTCCAATTCGTCGTAGACCGTGGCGCCTCGGACCTTCACATGTGTGTGGGGCGGCCGCCCACCGTGCGCCTCCACGGGCGCCTGCACAAGCTCGACACCGCGCCCCTCACACCCGAGGACACCGTGGCCTTCATGAAGGCCATCACCTCCGACCGACACCAGCAGGAACTCCAGGAGGTCGGCACCACGGACTTCGGCTTCGCCTTCCTCGACCAGGCCCGCTTCCGCGTGTGCGCCTACCACGAGAGGGGCAGCATCGGCATCTCTCTCCGCCTCATCCCCAACACGCTCCTCACCTTCGAGCAAATCGGCCTCCCGCACCACATCAAGGAACTCCTCACCCGCCCCCGCGGACTCATCCTCGTCACCGGCCCCACCGGCTCGGGCAAGACCACCACCCAGGCCACGATGGTGAACTTCATCAACGAGAACATGGAGCGCCACATCGTCACCATCGAGGACCCCATCGAGTACTACCACGAGCACAAGAAGTGCATCATCACGCAGCGCGAGATCGGGGTGGACGTGCCGAGCTTCAAAGAGGGCGTGCGGCGCGCCCTGCGCATGGACCCCGACGTGGTGCTCGTGGGCGAGATGCGCGACCTGGAGACCATGGCCGCCGCCATCTCCGCCGCCGAGACCGGCCACATCGTCTTCGCCACCCTCCACACCACGGGCTCTGCACGCACCGTCAACCGCATCATAGACGCCTATCCCACCACCCAGCAAGGCATGGTGCGCGCCCAGCTCGCCGTCTCCATCCTCGCCGTCCTCTCCCAGGTCCTCCTCCCCCGCGTGGGCGGCCAGGGGCGCGTGGCCGGCTTCGAGGTCATGATAATGACCGACGCGATCGCCAACCTGATCCGCGAGAACAAGGTCGAGCGCATTGATTCGGAGATACAGACCGGGCGCTCGAAGGGAATGGTCCTCCTCGACGACTTCCTGTTCTACGAGCTCTTCGCCAAGGGGATCATTGACTACAAGACGATGATCACCTCTGCCCAGCGCCCCGAGGACCTCCAGCGGAAATACAAGGAGCGCAGCCAGTGAGCCCCGACAGCGACGACGCCGCGGCCGCCATCACGGCCGCCGCCGCCACCACCACAGTCGCCCCCCCGCGCCGCGCCAGGCACCGCCGCAGCCGCAAGACCCTCGGCCAAATCCTCCGTGAGAAAGAGTGGGCCACCGACCAACAGATCGAGGACTGCGCCGATGAGGCCAAGCGCGAGGGCAAGGTCATCGGCTCCGTCCTCGTCGCCCACGAGTACATCACCGAAGACCAGCTCGTCCACGCCCTCGCCGAGCAGGCCGGCATGGCCGTGGTGGACCTCGACACCATCGAGGTCCCGCGCGAGGTCGTGGACCGCGTCTCCGTCTCCATCGCCGAAGTCTACAAGATTGCCCCCGTGAAGTTCGAGGAAGGCGTGCTCACCGTGGCCATGGCCGACCCCCTCCAGGTGCAGGCCCTGGACGACCTGCGCTTCATGCTCAACTGCGAGGTCGAGGGCGTCGTCGCCAGTGAGGCCGCCGTGGACCGCGCCGTCAAGAAATACTACGCCGGACAGCGCGAGTCCGTCGAGCAAATCATCCAGGAAATCCAGGAATCCCGCGACGAGCTGACCTACGACATCCAGTACGGCCAGCAGACGACCTCGATTGACATCGAGCAGCTCCAGGAGCTCGCCAACTCCATGCCCGTCGTCAAGCTCCTCAACCTCATCCTCATCCAGGCCATCAAGGACCAGTCGTCCGACATCCACTTCGAGCCCTTCGAGGACGAGTTCAAGGTCCGCTACCGCGTGGACGGCGTTCTCTACGAGATGATGCCGCCGCCGCGCCACCTGGCCCTGGCCATCACCAGCCGCATCAAGGTCATGTCCAACCTCGACATCGCGGAGACCCGCCTCCCCCAGGACGGCCGCATCGAACTCAACATGGGCCACAACCCGGTGGACCTGCGTATCTCCACCCTCCCCTGCATCTACGGCGAGAGCGTGGTCATGCGCGTCCTCGACCGCAGCGTCGTCGCCCTCGACCTCCAGCGCATCGGCCTGCGCGAGGACGACATGCGCACCGTCAAGGGCCTCGTGGACAAGCCCCACGGCATCATCCTCGTCACCGGCCCCACCGGCTCAGGCAAGACCACCACCCTCTACTCCGCACTCAACTACGCCAACAAGATTGACATCAAGATCATCACCACCGAGGACCCCGTTGAGTACGACCTCGAGGGCATCATGCAGGTGCAGGTCAACGAGGACATCGGCGTCACCTTCGCCCGCTGCCTCCGCAGCATCCTCCGCCAGGACCCCGACAAGATCCTGGTCGGCGAAATCCGCGACCTCGAGACCGCCCAGATCGCCATCCAGTCCTCCCTCACCGGCCACGTGGTGCTCTCCACCCTCCACACCAACGACGCCCCCACCACGGTCACGCGAATCATTGACATTGGGGTGGAGCCGTACCTTCTGTGCGCCACGCTCGAGGCCATCGTCGCCCAGCGGCTGGTGCGCACCATCTGCACGAACTGCAAGACGCCCTACGAGCCCTCGGCCGAGGCCCTGGCCAGCATCGGCCTCACCCGGGCCGACCTCGAGGGCAAGCAGTTCTGCTACGGCAAGGGCTGCCAGCGCTGCAACAACACCGGCTACCGCGGCCGCACCGCCATCTTCGAGATCATGATCATCAGCGACACCCTCCGCGAGATGATCATGAAGCACGAGAGCGCCAACGCCCTCCGAGCCGTCGCCCGCCAGGAAGGCATGCGCACCCTCCGCGAATCCGGAATGCTCCACATCTACGACGGCATCACCACCATCGAAGAAGTCGTCCGCGAAACCCAGCTCATGGTCTGACCCCATCTCCCCCCAGCCCGTCGCCATGTGATCGTCGTGGCGAGCACGGCCAAGGTTGAACCGGCCTGCGGTTTGGGCTATAGTGGGGCGTGTTGGCTCGGTCCTCGCTCTGTCTGGCTGCGGCCGCGGGCCGCCTTGGGACGAAAGGACTCCTCCCCGTGAACACCGTAAGGCATTGGGTGGTGGCGTGGGCTCTTGCTGCCGTGTGGGGTGTGGGCGCCTGGGCCGTTGCGGCTGGGGGGGCCGCCAACAAGGCGGTGCGGGTCGTCGAGGTGCTCCTCCAGGGCGACGTCGACGAGCAGCGGGCGATGGAGATGCCCTTCGGGCCGCGGCAGCACCTTTTGCGCGAGTACACCGCGTCGCTCCGAAAGGCCGCGAAGGATGAGAGCGTGCAAGGCGTCCTGCTGCGCCTGAACCAGCCGGCGATGGGGATGGCGAAGGTGCAGGAGTTCCGGGACGCGCTGGGCGAGGTGCGGGCGGCGAAGAAGCGGGTCTACTGCTACCTCGAGGCGTGCGGGAACAGCGATTACCTGCTGGCGTGCGCGGCGGACCGCATCTGCGCTCCGCCGGGCGGCATGCTGCTCCTGACCGGGCTGCGGGCGCAGGCCATGTTCTTCAAGGGGCTGCTCGATTGGGCAGGCATCCAGGCCGACCTCTTGCACTTCGGCAAGCACAAGAGCGCCGCCGAGCCGTTCACCCGCGACTCGATGTCCGAGGAGAACCGCAAGGTGCTCAACGAGCTGCTCGACGACTTCTACGCTCAGTTCGTGAGCATGATCGCCAAGGGGCGCAACCTGCCCGAGGCGAAGGTCAAGGAGACGATTGACAACGGGCCGTACTGCGCGAAGGACGCGCGGATCTTCCGCCTGGTGGACGACGTGTCGTACTTCGACCAGTTCGTCCAGGCAATAGGCGATGAGCTTGGTGGCAAGGTGACGCTGGTCAGGAAGTACCACCACCTGGGCGAGCAAGGCCCTGACCTCGCGGAGTTCAACCTGTTCACGCTCTTCGCTGCTCTGCAGCCGAGGCCGGACATCCCGGAGACCGATCGGCCCAAGGTCGTCATCCTGTATGCCTCGGGCCTCATCGTGATGGGCGAGGGCGGGCTGCTCCTCGGCGACACGATCACGGCGGAGGGGATTCAGAAGGCATTCCGGAAGATCCGGGAGAACGACACGGTGAAGGCCGTTGTGCTGCGGGTGGACAGCCCTGGCGGCTCGGCGCTGGTGAGCGACCTCATCTGGCGCGAGGTGGAGCGGACGCGGAAGGCTGGGAAGCCGGTCGTCGCCTCGATGTCGGACGTCGCGGCCTCGGGCGGCTACTACATTGCGATGGGCTCGGATGCCATCGTCGCGCAGCCGGCCACCATCACCGGCTCCATCGGCGTCGTCGGCGGCAAGGTGGTCCTCAAGGGCCTCTACGACAAGATCGGGGTGACGAAGGAGACCTTCACGCGGGGCCGTAACGCAGGGCTCTTCTCGGACTACGCGCCCTTCTCGGAAACCGAGCGGAAGCGGGTCGAGGCCCTGATGGCCGACATCTACAACGACTTCGTTCACAAAGCCGCCCTGAGCAGGAAGATACCCCACGAGAAGATGCAGGAGCTGGCCACAGGCCGAGTGTGGAGCGCCCGCGCGGCCAAGGAGGTGGGACTCGTGGACGCCCTGGGCGGCCTCCGCGAGGCATACGACCTGGCGGTCGAGAAGGCCGGCCTGAAAGGCAAGGACGTGCAGCCCGTCATCCTCCCGCGCGAGAAGAGCCTCCTGGAGGCCCTCTTCGCCCCCGGCTCCGCCGTCGCGCCCGCAATCGCCGGCGTCCCTGCCAGCCAGCTCGTCCCCCTCACCCGAACGAAAGGCGGCCCTCTGCCCCTCCTAGCCCTCCACGCCCTTGCGCGGGAGCACCTCCTGGCCCTCATGCCCTACTTCATCGAGGTCCGCTAGCGATTGGGGCTTGACAATCGGCGGCAGCGGGATAGAATGAAGTGCGGGGGAGGAGGATGAGTATGCCAACGCGGTGCCCGCCAGCGGCTCGCGCTGGGGCCACGGTGGGCCGTGTGTGAAGGAGTTGGCAATGCCGGTTTTCTCGTATGAGGCGCTCGACAGCCAGGGGCAGGTGGTCCACGGCGAGATCGAAGCGGGGACCAGCGAAGAAGCCATCGTCAAAATCCGCGGCAAGAGCTACTTCCCCACGAACGTGAAGGAGAAGAGCGTCAAGAAGTCGCGGACCGTGGCGCCCGGGCCGCGCAAGCGTAAGAAGACCATCGCCTTCGGCAAGGTGAAGTCGAAGCAGCTCGCCGCCTTCACCCGCCAGCTCTCGACGCTGGTGGACGCTGGTCTGCCGATCGTGCGGAGCCTGAAGATCCTCGAAGAGCAGCAGAAGCCCGGCGTGCTGAAGAACCAGCTCGGGGACGTTGCGGAGGACGTCGAGGGCGGCTCCTCGCTCTCCGAAGCCCTGGCCAAGCACCCCAAGACGTTCGACAAGCTCTACGTCAACATGGTGCGTGCCGGCGAGGCGGGCGGCGTGCTCGACGCGATTCTCGAGCGTCTCGCCGGCTTCATGGAGAAGTCCCAGCGCCTAAAAAAGCAGGTCATCTCCGCCCTCATCTACCCCGCCGCCGTCATCACCGCGGCCGGCGGCATCCTCGCCGCCATCATGATCCTTGTCGTCCCCAAGTTCAAGGAGATGTTCAGGGACATGAAGATGAACCTGCCGCAGATGACCCAGATGCTGATCGCCTTCAGCGAGTGGATTCAGGACTGGTGGTTCCTCCTCCCGCTCATCCCGATTGGCATCTTCATCGCGTTCAAGCTCGTCGGGGCGAACAAGACGGGACGCTACGTGCTGGACAAGGTGAAGCTGAAGATGCCGCTGTTCGGGATCATCATCAGCAAGTCCGTCATCTCCCGCTTCTGCCGCACTCTTGGCACGCTTATCACCTCGGGCGTGCCCATCCTCGAGGCCCTCTCCATCGTGCGCGACGCCACGGGCAACGCGGTGTTCGAGAACGCCATCGGGCGGGTCCACGACAGCATCCGCGAGGGCGAGAACATCGCCGGCCCGCTGGCCCAGACGAAGGTCGTGGACGCCATGGTGCTGAACATGGTGGACGTTGGGGAAGAGACGGGCGAGCTGGACAAGATGCTCATCAAGGTGGCGGACACGTATGACGAGGACGTGGACGCGCTGGTGAGCGGCATGATGAGCCTGATCGAGCCCTTGCTGATCATCACCCTCGGCTGCGCGGTCGGCTTCATCGTCATCGCCCTCTTCCTGCCCCTCATCTCGCTGATGCAGCAGCTTGGTGGAAGCTGATGAGGTCCGCCGCTGCAACACAACCCGGGCGCGGAACACCCTCGTGGTGTTCCGCGCCCGTCTCTTTGCTCCTCTTGCTCCTCGTCCCCACGCTCCTGCGTTGGGGCGCGACGCCTTGGGCGACGTAGCCGCGAGCGTCCCGCTTGCGGCTCGACAAGCGGGACGCTTGTCGCTACAGGAGAGCAGGGCGGAAGCCCTTGACAGGAGCGGGCATAGGGGTAGAATGCAAATGGAGAGGATTAGCCTCCCAGCCGAGCCCGTCCGCCCCTCCGCAAGGCGGAGCCGCGACACAAGCCCCGGCCACGCCATGCGACGTTGCAAGGACACATAACATGCGTGCTGCCAAGGACTTGAGGCGCACAGCACGGTTCTGCCAGAGGCCCGAGGGCTTCACGCTCGTCGAGCTGCTCGTCGTCATGGGCATCCTGGCCAGCCTCGCGGCGATCCTCGTGCCCATCGTTGCCTCGGGCCGCCGCATGGCAAAGGTCACGGGCACTAAGCAGCTCCTCGCCAACGTCGAGCAAGCCATCAGCCTCTTCAGCAACCAAGTGGGCTACTACCCGCCCGACAGGATCCCATCGAGCGCGCCCCTCAAGAAGTTCAGCTCCGACACCGCCTGGTCCGGCTCGATGAAGAGCCCCGCAACGTACATGACCTCCGCCGAGGCCCTGTACTACTGCCTCGCCAACCCCTACCTCGTGCGCGGCCACAGCCCCTTCATCGAGCTTCAGGCCAACAAAGAGTCGGCGGACGCCGATGGCGATGGCCTGCCCGAGATCGTGGACGCCTGGGACCATGCTTTCTCCTACAACCGCAAGAGCTTCCCGAGCGGCGTCACCCTGCCCACCATCTTCCCCGGCGTCAGCAGCCTCGCAGGCTACGACGACGGGGACAACCCGACGCACAACGTGAACACCTACGACCTCTGGTCCGCCGGCCCCGAGGGCTACGGGGGGGTGGACTGGATCACGAACTGGAAGTAGCCAGGAGCAAGCTCACAATGCGGAATGCGGAATGCGGAATGCGGAATCGGGCATACGAAGTGGGGAGGCCGGCCCGCACTGCGCGCTGCGCACTCCGCACTCCGCGTTCCACATTCCACACTTCGGGCGCGGGCTTTACGCTCATCGAGCTGCTCATCGTCATGGGCATCATCGCCGTCCTGGCCAGCATGCTCCTGCCGGCCATGTTCGCCGTGAGCCAGGAGGGCAGGGTCGCTGAAGCGAAGTCCCTCCTCGGCCGCATCGAGATGGCCCTCAACACCTATGCCGGCCTCTACACCTACCACCCGCCCGACCGCTTGCCCGTGAACGCGCAAATCTACAACTTCCAGGGCACCAAGAGCGGCGGCGCCTACGTCAAGGTCACCCTCACCACGCTCACCTACTCGCCCGAGACCCTCTACTATTACCTCTGCCACCGCTTCCTCCACGACGGCCCGCCCCTTCTCACGCTCAGCGGCACCAGAGAGATGACGGACACGAATGGCAATGGCGTGCCCGAGGTGGTGGACCCCTGGGACCGGCCGTTCCTCTACAACAGGCCCCAGTTCCCCGCCTCCGCAGCGGCCGACTACAACGATGGCATCAACCCGTACCACAACCCGACCACGTACGACCTCTACGGCGTTGGCCCCGACGGCACGACCGGGGACCAGGAGCTATTGCCCTTCAGCTACAAGACCTTCGCCGACTTCTGCACGAGGGCCGTCAACGACTTCAACGACGGCCACAAGGACGACGACGTCCGCAACTGGAGCAAATGACGCAAGGACCCACGGCCATGCCACCTAGAGAAGTCCGAAATCGCAAGTCGGAAATCGGAAATCGGAAATCTGCCTTCACCCTCGTCGAGGTCCTCGTCGTCATCAGCGTCATCTCCATCCTCCTCGGACTCCTCTACGCCGGCGTCCGCGCCAGCCTCCAGGGCTCCCACGCCCAGAGCACACGCACCATCGTCAACCAGGTGGGCATGGCCATCACCAGCTTCTGCCAGATGCAGAGCAGGTACCCCGAGGGCGCCGCCTTCAGCGGCCCCAAGCTCGTCCAGGAGCTCGGCTCACTCCTCCAGGTGCGCTCCTCCACGTTCATTGACACGGATAACGACGGCAAGCTGGACACGGTGGCGGATACATGGGGCCGCCCCCTCATCTACACCCGCTACGTGGCCAACCAGGGCGACCCGGGCGCCGACAACGGCGAGGGCGGCATCCAGCCGCTCTATAACACCAAGACCTACGAGCTCTTCTCCACCGGCGCCTACGCCGACAAGATCCCGGGCCTTACGGGAGCCGCTTGGTCCAACATCCAGACCGAGGCCCTGAAGGTCACCAGCGGCAAGTATACCCACGACGGCGAGAAGGTGAAGGCAGGGGGCAAGGCGACCGGCGAGATCAACGTCTACTTCGGCAACTGGTAACCAGCGAGGACCCCCGCGATGACGGCGATAGCCCCCAACCCCCACGGCCTGGCGATGCGGCGCCGAGGCGGCGCGCGCGCCGGCTTCTCCATGACCGAGATGCTCATCGTCATGGCCATCATGACTGTCCTCGCCGCCAGCGTCATCATCTTCGTCCCTGGCCTCCGCACCAGAGCCATGCGCGCCCAGGCGGGCGCCGACATCCGGACCCTGTCCATGGCCATCACCCAGTACCGCGAGGACAAGGGCGGCTACCCCGACCGCCCCTATGCCCCGACCAACCCCGCAGCCCCCGGCGCTTACGACTACATGGACCGCTGCCTCTACGAGTGGCTCACCAACCCCAGCGCCGGCGGCTCCGGCAACGGCTGGGGCGGAGCCAAGGACACCTGGGAGTTCCTCCGCGGCGACTCCAAGACCCTCAAGCAAATCCTCGACCCCTGGAGCGCCCCATACTACTACA
>Ga0194112_10012940_pt1 | contig 10131 bp, 9 predicted proteins | sample TA2MahC400mmetaG_FD_146191 | JGI IMG/M metagenome (GOLD analysis project Ga0194112, IMG submission 146191) | Freshwater microbial communities from Lake Tanganyika, Tanzania - TA2015016 Mahale Deep Cast 400m | ecosystem: Environmental > Aquatic > Freshwater > Lake | place: Tanzania: Lake...
TATACAAAACTCGGTTGGAAAGATATCAAAGACCGAATCGGCGGGAACGGGGTCAATGGTGAGAGACGCTACATGGTCTTCATCCCAGCCCCAATGGAATCCCTTGATCTGAAAGGCAGGCTGATCAAACTCCTGTTCAAAGTTAAGAAGAAGCGGCCTATTATCGATATGCATGACAACGAAGCCATGGTCAAGCGAACGATTTCAGAATTTCGATCGGTGTACGAGACCTTGGAGCACCTCTTCGATATAGAGCTTTCCACCGGGACTTCAACACCCTTTATGTGTTTCATGTTTACCAAGTTTGTCACGAAAGTACTCGGGTTCAGAAGGGGGATCACCACACTGCTTGGATATACTGGCGGGGAGTCCCTTGAACAGATCTCCCTCTCGAAGCAGATCAAGTCCCTTCCCATTCAATCCTATTCTCTGTGGAGTTCGAAGGAAGGGCAGGCTGACCTATGGGGAGAGGAAAAAGTCATTCGGAACCTCCCCGAGGAGCTAAAAAGGGAACCTACCCTTTATATCGAGAATCTTTCCTTCTATCGGAGGCCTTATCTATCTTCCTGGTTTAGGGAGAAAAAAGGAAGAGGACCTCTTAACTTGAAAATCGCTGATCTCCTTGACCTGGGATTCGATCCCACAAGGTTAAGGGAGTTCCGGCATGAAGGGGTGGAGTATATCTTCGAAAGATCAACTCCTCTTTTTCTATCCTCTATTGAAAAAAGAATGAGCTTTCTGCCTAAAATTGCCAGGCATGCCTCCGGGATACGGTTTCAACATGCCACGGTTCAGATCAATCCACCCCTTGCCATGCTACAGGATAAAGGAAACATTTATATCCTCCGCAGGAAATTAGAGGGAATACACTTCGAGGAAGCCCTGGATCAGTTGAGGACTTCAACCCATTTGAAAGAGATGAATCGTGCGGGAAGAATCGACCAGGCGATGATTCTAACCGTCAAGGAGATTAAAAAGGAACTGATGAAAAGATTCGGATCGGGCTTCCACGAGGAGATTGAGGATTTAACCTTCTTCATCCCCTGGAATCTTGATAGTAACATGCCGAGGGTCACTGTGGATACCGCAGGTATCTTTCTGGATACCCTATGGATTGCTTGAGGGTTAACCTGCCAGTTGACCAAAAATTAAACCAATCATAAGGCTAAATTAAATGGATTCAGCAGTCATCGTTTTAAAAGGAAAGGATCCGTATCTCACGACAAAAAAGGCGCTTGGACAATTCCGCTTGCCGAGTTTGAAAGGAAGAAGGATATTGATAAAGCCCAATGCGGCTCGGTTGGCGGTCCCCGGCGAAGGAGTGACAACACATCCCAGGGTAGTAGAAGCCGCGATCGATCATCTGAAAGAAAAAGGAGTGGATGAGATTGCGATCGGTGAAAGTTGTATCTTTGGAGTGGATCCAGAGCAGGCCTTTTGGGTAACCGGCTTGAGGGAGGTTTCGGAAAAAAAAGGGGTTGAGCTCATTGATTTAGATCGGGTTGCCCCGATGGAAATAAAAATACCTGAAGGAAAAGCCCTGAAGAGCATCAGGGTGCCTGCCATCTTGAAAAAATTTGATTTCATCATCTCAATCCCTGTGATGAAAACCCACATGCATACACGGGTTACGTTAAGCATCAAAAATATGAAGGGGTTGTTATGGCGCAGGGAGAAGGCAAGGCTGCATCAACTCCGATACAATGGGAAAGTTGCTCAAGGGGATAAGGCCTTGGATATTGCGATCTCTGATATGGCCTCGGTCTTATTTCCCCATTTGGCCATCATCGATGGGACAACAGGACTGGAGGGAATGGGACCTGCTTATGGAAGAAAGAAAGAGGCGGGGCTCATCGTCTTGGGGAATAATCCCGTTTCTGCAGATGCTGTCGCTGCACGGCTGATGGGGTTTGGCCCGGAAGAAGTACCTCATCTGAGGTTGTTATCGGAGAGAGGACTGGGAGAAATCCAATTGTCAAATATTTCAATCAAGCCGGAGGATTTCTTAAGGTGGGAGACACCTTTTGAATTTCCCCCCTCCCAACTCTCTTTCTCCTTTCCCGATGTTGTGGTTTACGATGAAGGATCGTGCAGCGCCTGCCTTTCAACATTATTTGTTCTTCTTCATTGTTACAAGAATTTGCTTACTTCACACCGCTTAGGGGATAATAAGATTCACATTGGCATTGGAAAACATCTGGGAAATATATCCAGAGGAACCCTCTTGATAGGTAACTGTACCCATAAGATGAAAAAGAGGGGCATCTTTGTCAAGGGATGCCCTCCTGTGGCTTCGGAGGTCCTGAAGTTGTTATCCTCATTGGGGGATTAAGGAGGTGCCGTTTATGCTTTTTAATAGGCTTTCCGAACGGGGGACAAAGTTTTTGAATGTAAGATACCCGATCATTTCAGGAGGGATGACCTGGGTGAGTAATGTAGCCCTTGTGAAGGCCGTTAGCCAGCATGGGGTTTTTCCTGTTCTTGCAGGAGGGAATTTGCCACCTGATGCATTTGAAAAGGAGGTAGATCAGTGCCTTCAGGAACTAACCGGACCGTTCGCTGTTAATCTGATCACCATTGCTCCCAATTATAAGACGCAGTATGAGATTCTTCTTTCCAAAAAAGTTCCTTTTGTTGTTTTTGCCGGAGGAATCCCGCGTAAGGCAGAGATCGAGCGGATGAAGAAGGCGGGTAAAAGAACTCTATCTTTTGCCGCAGATGAATCCGTCGCCTCACAGCAGATCCGTTTCGGCATTGATGCCCTCCTTCTCGAAGGAAGCGAGGCAGGGGGCCACATTGGTCACGTCTCGCTGGTCATCCTTTTACAGCAGGTGCTTTTCCGATTCGATCAGGTTCCCGTTTTCGTTGCAGGCGGCATTGCAACCGGCAAGATGGTCGCCCATCTATTACTGATGGGGGCAGCAGGTTGCCAGCTTGGAACGAGGTTCGCGATGAGTGAAGAATGCACTGCACACCCTGATTTTAAAAACGCATTAATCAGAGCTCGTGCCCGGCAGGCCATCGCCACGCCACAATATGACTCCAAACTTCCTGTGGTAGCTGTCCGAGCGATTAAAAACAAAGGGACAGACGATTTCGGTAAGCTTCAGTTGAAACTCCTCAAAGAACTTGAAGAAGGAAAGATCGGCCGGGAAAAAGCCCAGTATGAAGTTGAGAATTTTTGGATGGGAGCACTTCGAAGGGCAGTCATCGAAGGTGATGTAGATCATGGATCCTTAATGGCGGGTCAGAGCGTTGGGTTGATTCGTGAGGTCTTGCCCATGAGGGAGATTATTGGAAACCTCGTCAGAGAAGCCGAAGAAGAATTGATCAGAATTAAGGAAAAATTAGATCGGATATAAGTCACAAGCTTGATGATGAAGGGAATTTCCAAATCTCTGATGAGACGATATTTTTCCAGGGCCTTTCCCAGAACTTCTTGACAGGGAGTTTAGATTGGGTTAAATAAAGTACCGACTGAATGGGATGATCAAAATGAAGATTACCTTTGAATTGATGATAAATCGTTGGTGGTGGTGCTGGGAGAAAAGAGAAGCGGAGGTTTGCCCAGTGCCATAATCAATATTTAAATTGAACGTAAAGGCCATGGGCGGCTTCCCAGCACCCATGGCCTTTTTTATTTCTGCTTTTTCATCGGCAGATGAATTTAATAAAAGGCTATGGTCGATAACCATAGCCTTTTTTGTTTTAGAAGGGATCACAACCCTAACCTCAACCTTTTATCCATATTGGAGGATCAATCATGGCAATTCCATCTTTGGAAGATTTTAAGAGGCTGGCCCATCAGGGCAACCTCATCCCGATCTTTGAGGAGATTCACTTTGACTGGGAGACCCCTCTCTCCGCATTCCGAAAGATCGACGATCGAAAGTTTTCTTTTCTCCTTGAAAGTGTAGAGGGGGGAGAAAAATGGGGCCGATACAGTTTTTTAGGTTCAGGGGCCCTTCTCCTCTTACGAACGAAAGGGGATCAATTCGAGATCCTTAAGAATGGGGAGGTTTTTCGAGAGGGAAAGGAAAAGGATCCGCTTCGGGTTCTGGAGGGTCTTCTGAAGAATTACCGTCCTGTTCTTCATGATTCCCTTCCGAGGTTTTTCGGAGGGGCCGTTGGGTATGTCAATTATGATGTGGTCAGGTCTTTTGAGAGGCTTCCGGACCAGCTCCCTCAGGGCATGGATCTTTATGACTGTTATTTCATGATCACCGACACCCTGCTTGTCATTGACAATGTAAGGCAGAAGGTCAAGGTGATTTTCAATACATACTTGGATGGCCAGAAACCTTTGGAAGAGACCTATCTGGAAGCTCAAGAGAAGATTGAAAAGATCATTGTTAATATTCAAAGCCCGGCCCCGGCTTCCCCCATGCAAAAACCTTTTTTCCCTTCTCCTCTTCACTCAAACTTCAGCCGGGAAGATTTTATGAAAGGGGTTGAAAGGGCGAAGGAATATATCAAAGCGGGTGATGTGATTCAGGTAGTCCTCTCACAGAGGTTTTCAACCGAGGTTCATTGTGATCCTTTCGATATCTATCGCGCCCTTCGGAGCATCAATCCTTCGCCCTATCTGTTCTATTTAAAGATGGGCGATACCACCTTATTAGGGGCTTCCCCTGAAGTGATGGTCCGTCTCGAAGGAAGAGAGATAGAACTCCGGCCACTCGCCGGCACGCGTCGGCGTGGAAAGAGTCCAGAGGAAGATCTGGCGATAAAGAAGGATCTCCTCTTGGATGAAAAGGAGAGGGCTGAGCACATCATGCTCGTCGATCTTGGTCGAAATGATGTGGGTCGGGCTGCCGAGATCGGCTCAGTGGAAGTTACGGAATTGATGGGTGTGGAACGTTACTCCCATGTCATGCACATCGTTTCTCATATTCGTGGGGTACTGGCAGAAGGTAAAGACGCTTTCGACGTCTTCAGATCAGCTTTTCCTGCCGGAACGGTATCCGGTTCCCCGAAGATTAGGGCTATGGAGATTATTGAGGAACTGGAACCCATCCGGCGTGGACCTTATGCCGGAGCAGTGGGTTACTTCAGCTTTTCGGGGAACATGGATACCTGCATCACGATTCGTTCCATTCTCATCAAGGATGGTAAGGCTTACGTCCAAGCAGGCGCAGGGATTGTGGCTGATTCCGATCCTGCGAAAGAATACGACGAGACTCTGCACAAGGCTCAGGCCATCTTTAGGGCCATCCAGATGGCAGAGGAGGGATTGAGATGATCCTGCTCATCGACAACTACGATTCTTTTACCTTTAACCTTGTACAATATCTTGGGGAGCTGGGAGCCTACTGCAATGTTTATCGAAACGACCAGATTGAGATTCAAAGGATGGAGAAAGAGGGGCCGAGCCATCTGGTCATTTCTCCTGGACCTTGTACCCCGAAAGAAGCAGGCATATCCAAAGAAGCCATCCTCCGGATGGCCGGAAAGATTCCGATCCTCGGAGTCTGTTTAGGCCACCAATGTATTGGTGCTGCTTTTGGAGGAAGAATCGTTCAGGCCAATCGTCTGATGCACGGAAAGAGTTCTCCCATCTATCATGATGGGAAAACGATCTATAAAAACCTTTCCAATCCTTTTTCTGCAATACGCTATCACTCCCTCCTAATCGAACGGGAAAGCCTGCCGGATTGTCTTGAAATTTCTGCGGAAACAGAAGAGGGAGAGATTATGGGTATAAGGCACAAAAGTTTTGCCATGGAAGGGATTCAATTTCATCCCGAGTCGATTATGACTGAAGGAGGAAAAATCCTTCTTAAAAATTTCATAAACATGGAGGAGAACGGATATGTTTAAAGAGCTCGTTAAACGATTGGTAGAAGGAAAAGATTTAAACGAGGACGAGGCTTATAAAGCCATGTCATCGATCATGGACGGAAAAACCCTCCCCACCCAGATCGCTTCGTTTCTTACCGCCCTGAGGATGAAAGGGGAGACGGTCCCGGAGATTACCGGATTCGCACGAGCGATGAGAACCCGAGCCCTCCCGATCCGATCAGCCAACGGCGGAGGTGTTGTTGACACTTGTGGCACGGGAGGAGATGGCAACAACACCTTCAACATTTCCACTGCGGTGGCTTTCGTTGCTGCCGGAAGTGGGTTGACCGTGGCCAAACACGGAAACCGTTCGGTGTCGAGCCAGTGCGGAAGCGCCGATGTTCTGGAGGCTTTAGGGGTTAACATCAGTCTCACTCCGGACAGGGTGGAGCAATGTCTGCAGGAAATTGGCATCGCTTTTCTCTTTGCCCCTCTGTTTCATCCCGCCATGATGCACGCCATCGGCCCGCGAAGGGAGATGGGGATACGGACGGTCTTCAACCTCCTCGGCCCCCTGACCAATCCAGCCGGAGCCAATGCTCAGGTGGTAGGGGTTTACCGAAAGGACTTGGTTGGCACCATCGCAGAGGTATTGAAAAATCTCGGATGCAAAGGAGCCCTGGTTGTTCATGGAGAGGACCATTGCGATGAGATCAGCATTACGAAAAAAACTTTCATCAGCCAGCTTCGAGGAGGAAGGATTGAAAGCTATGAATTTGCGCCCGAAAATATTGGCCTGAAGAGGAGAACCTTAGAGCAGATTCAAGGTGGAACAGCTCAGGAGAATGCCAATATTCTCCTGAGGATTTTGGAAGGAGTTCAGGGCCCCAGGCGCGAGGTCGTCCTTTTGAATGCGTCGGCTGTCTTCGTGGCCGCAGAGAGGGTTTCAAACTTAAAGGACGGAATTGAAATGGCTGAAGAGTCCGTTGAGTCGGGCCGGGCGATGAGAAAACTGAAGGAGCTCATTCAATTCACAAATCGCGAGGGGTGATGAAAATGTTTCTAAGAAAAATTGTCGAGAAAAAAAAGGAAGAGATCGAAAGGAGAAAAAAGATCTTCTCCATCAGGGAGATGGAGAAAAGGATCGCAAATGTTTCTCCTCCAAGGGATTTGATGGAGGCCATCTCTCAACATGCCCCCATGGCACTCATCGCTGAGATCAAGCGTGCATCTCCCTCGCTTGGACTAATCAATGAAGATGCTGATGTCCTCCAATTCGGTAGGGATTACGAACAAGGTGGAGCCTCAGCCATCTCCGTTCTCACAGAGGCCCATTTTTTCAAAGGGGACCTTTCCTATCTCCACCTGATTAAACAGGAGATCGGCCTCCCCGTCCTTCAAAAGGATTTCATCATTGATCCTTTCCAGATTTTTGAAGGAAGGGCTGCAGGAGCGGATGCAGTCCTTCTCATTGCAGCTCTTCTCGATCGAGAACAGCTCAACGATTTTGTGAACCTGGCGATAGGCCTCCACATCGTCCCTTTGGTTGAAATTCATGATGAGGAAGATCTTGAAAAGATATCCATGTTATCTCTTCCTCTGATAGGAATTAATAACAGGGATTTGAAAACGTTTGAGGTTGACCTAAAAACAACCCTTCGATTGAAGAAGGAGGTTTCCTCGAGAGCGAAAGTGATCAGCGAAAGCGGAATTAAGAACTCTGATGATGTGAGACTGCTCAGAGAAGCGGGGGTTGATGGCATCTTGGTGGGTGAGATTTTGATGCGATCTTCTGACCCAGTCTCGACCATAAAGGAGCTTCTTGGAAAATGACCTGGATCAAGATTTGCGGGATCACCAACATAGAAAATGCATTTGAAGCCTCCTTTTTGGGAGTGGATGCCCTCGGCTTTATTTTTGCGCCAAGCCAGAGAAGGGTAGAGCCCTCCATAGCAAAAAAGATCATCAGACCACTCCCAAAGACTCTTTTGAAAGTTGGAGTCTTTGTGGATGAAGACCCAAAAGAAGTCATGCGAATCATTGACTATTGTGCCCTTGATGCCCTTCAATTTCATGGACAAGAACCCCCTGAGTATTGTCAGAAATTCTTCCATCCGGTCCTGAAAGCCATTCGCATAAAAAATTTGGATAGCTTAAGGGAGATTGAGAATTATCGAAATGTGACCATTCTTCTTGATTCCTACAGTCCCCACCAAGCCGGTGGGACAGGGAATCCTTTTTCATGGGACATTGCATTAAGGGCAAAAGAGAGAGGGACTTTTGTCCTTTCAGGCGGATTAAATCCGAACAATGTTGGAGAGGCCATAAAAAAAGTGAAGCCGTGGGGGGTGGATGTTTGCTCGGGTGTGGAAATGCTCCCAGGAAAGAAGGATTCATCCAAAATGGCAGAATTTATAAGAAGGGTCAGAGAAACGGATGAGTAGGATCGACCAGACCTTCAAGAGATTAAAAGATCGATTTCGGGTCGCCTTGATCCCTTTTATCGTTGCGGGTGATCCGGATCTCAGTGCCACAGAGGCGCTCCTGTTGAAGATGGCCGAAGCCGGGGCAGATATGATCGAACTGGGAGTCCCTTTTTCAGAACCGGTTGCAGATGGTCCCACCATCTGGAATTCCCATCAGCGAGCCCTTCAAAATGGAGTCGGTCTGAAAGAGATATTAAGTATGACAGGGAGGTTAATGGACAGTATCCCACCTCTGATCCTGATGACCTATTTCAAACCTGTTTCAGAATATGGTCGAAGAGATTTTGCAAAGGACTGCAAAGAGAATGGCATCGAGGGAGTGATCATCCCCGACCTCTCCCCGGAAGATGCAGAAGTGTGGATTGGCGAAGCCAGAAAAATGAATTTAGACACTATTTTTCTTATTGACCCGAACAGTCCGCCAGAGCGGATAAGATGGGTGATCCGGTCCAGTCGAGGATTTATTTATTATGCTTCCGTAGCAGGGATGACCGGAACAAGAGAAAAACTGCCGGAGGAGTTGGAGTCCTCAGCCAGGCGAATAAAAGAACAGACCAAAAAGCCGGTGGCCATTGGGTTTGGCATTTCCACACCTGAACAGGTAAAAGGGGTTAGTCGTTTTTCAGACGGAGTCATTGTAGGGAGTGCAATTGTGAAGATCATAGAGGAAAACGTCGACTCTCCATCCCTCGTTGAGAGAGTGGGAGACTTCGTCTCTTCTTTGGCGGAGGCATTGAAGGCAAGCGCTTGAGATAGAACTTGACATTTAAGATGAACGAAACAATACTATTCTAAAATTTCATTCAAGAGGGGAAAATTAATGGAAGTCATTCGGAAAGTTAATAAGATGCAAGAAATTTCAGATCGTCTAAGGCGTGAAGGGAAGAGAATAGGAGTTGTTCCAACCATGGGGTATTTACACGAGGGACACCTTTCCTTGGTAAGAAAGGCGAAAGAATCTTGTAATTCTATCATTGTTACAATCTTCGTCAATCCGATCCAATTTGGACCTGGTGAAGATTTTGAGAGATATCCTCGAGATGAGGAGGGAGATAGAAAAAAACTTGAAGGCGAGGACGTAGATTTTCTTTTCATCCCAGAAAGGGAGGAAATGTACCCTTTAGGGTATCAGACCCATGTCGAAGTGACGGAAGTCTCAAGGGGGCTCTGCGGTGATTTTAGACCTGTTCACTTTAAGGGGGTCACAACGGTTGTGGCAAAACTCTTTAATATCGTCAAACCCCATGTGGCTGTTTTTGGAGAGAAGGATTACCAGCAACTCCTCGTCATTCGAAGAATGGTTCAGGATCTAAATTTCGATATCGAAATCATGCCAGGAGTTCTTATCAGAGAAGAAGATGGTATTGCAATGAGCTCGAGGAATGCCTATCTTTCACCTGAGAATAGGAAGAGGGCTGCGGTTCTGTATCGGTCTCTTATGAAAGGAAAAGAGTCTTTTGAATCCGGAGAGAAGAGAGCCTCTGCTCTTTGTAAAATAGTTGAAGAGAACATCAAATCCGTGAGTGAGGTTACCATTCAATATGTGGAGGTCAGAGATGCTCAAACACTCAAGAGCATTGAAAGAGTAGATAGACCTGCGGTGGTTGCTGTTGCCGCCATCATTGGTTCCATTAGACTCATTGATAATATGATCCTCGGTAGGTAAGGAAACTAATTGGCTCCATAGATGAGTAAAGAGATGGAAAAGAATCAAAACTTCAAAATGGCAATCTTCGATCTCGATGGAACGCTAACTCGGGAGCGATCCATTTGGGAGTATATCCATGTTCGACTAGGGAAATGGTACGGATTTGCGGAAGAGTATCAGAAACAGTTTCTGGCTGGCAAGATTTCTTACCAGGAA
>Ga0194112_10012941_pt1 | contig 10131 bp, 7 predicted proteins | sample TA2MahC400mmetaG_FD_146191 | JGI IMG/M metagenome (GOLD analysis project Ga0194112, IMG submission 146191) | Freshwater microbial communities from Lake Tanganyika, Tanzania - TA2015016 Mahale Deep Cast 400m | ecosystem: Environmental > Aquatic > Freshwater > Lake | place: Tanzania: Lake...
CGGGCTGAGCAATCGGGCGGTCAGAAACCCGTTTTCTCGAAGAAAACGGGTTTCTCCGAATCAAACATGAGGATTGCAGATAGCCGAATCTGGCGAATTCGGCTACGACGGGCACGGCTGGACAGACGCGAAGCGTCGGGGCGGTGTGTTTTCTGTGGCACTTTCCTTATCCGCCGTACGGCGGACAGTGGGTGTTACCCACCGCTGCGCCCTGTGGAGCTCGGACTTTCCTCTCCCCGAATTGGCTTCGGGCAGCGGCTGCCTGGTCCGCCTCCGGCAAAGTGTCAAAGAACAGAGGTCAGAAGTCAGAGGTCAGAGGGACACGGCGCGGCAGGTGACGCCCGACTCGTATGCCGCGGCGATGATGGCGAGGGCCGCGAGGCCGTCTTCGCCGGTGATGGGCGGCTCTTTGCCTGCGCGGACGGCATCCACAAATTCCTCGATGTAGCGCGTGCGCGTGTCCACCGCGGGGCCTTGGGGCACCTCCTGCCACTTGTTTGGCGCGATGCCATCCAGCGTCTTCGTCGTGAAGAGCTTGACGGGGCTGGTGAGTACGAGTTGGCCGTCGGCGCCGTAGATGCGGTCCGCTCGGAACTGGCCGTCGCCGAGGCCGCCTTTCACGCACGAGCAGCCCTCGATGCTGCCGACCGCCCCGTTCGAGTAGCGGAGCGTGACGTAAATCATGTCCTCGACCTCCACGGGCGTGGCGTAGGTGCCGTATTCGGCATAGACACGCGTGGCCTCGAGGCCGGTGATGAAACGCATGGCGTCAATGTTGTGCACGGCGTTCATGATGAGGATGCCGCCGCCGCTTTTCTCTTTCGAGACGCGCCAGTCCGTCTTGGCGCGGCCTGAATAGCCGCCAGTCCAATAGGCGGCAGGCTTGTCGCCGAGCGCCTGGATTCGGATGGCGAAGATCTTGCCGACAGCGCCTTTCTCGACGAGTTCCTTGGCTTTGACGATGCTGGGCGCGTAGCGCATGCAGAGGAACACCGAGAGCTTCACGCCAGCCTTCCTGCACGCGGCGATCATCTCGCGGCCGTCCGCAACGGTCGTAGCGATGGGCTTCTCGACCATGACATGCTTGCCGGCTTGGGCGGCCTTGATCGCCATGGGCGCGTGCAGGTGGTGGGGCGTGGCGATGTAAACGGCATGCACGTCGGGGCTCGCCAGCAGCTTATCCACGTCCGTGGTGAACGGGGCTTGGTACTGCTCGCCCATGTCCTTGGCCAGGGCCTCGCTCACGTCCATGGCCATGGCGAGACGCGCGTTCTGGGCCATGGCCAGTCCCTTCGCTGTGGCCACGGCGATCTCGCCGCAGCCGATGAAGCCGATGCCGAGCTTGTCGTTCATTTCTCATCCGCCTTCGAGATATAGGATTCGGCCGCAACTATGACAGTGGACGAGTTCGGTGGTGGACATGAGCCGGTTGACGGTCTGCGAGGTGACGTTCATGTTGCACCCGAGGCACGTGTAGCGGTCCTGGCCGTCCACCACTTCCTCTTTGACCGCGGCAATCGCTACGCCGTCCTGCTTCTTGAGCAGGCGCTCGTACACGATCAGGGCATTCTTGTCGGCCTTGCCTAGAATGTGCTCGCGCTCGGCGTACTCCTGGCGCAGCTTGGCCTCGACTTCCCTGACGGCGCCTTCAATGGTCCGTGTCTGAGCATCGAGTTTGGCCTTCTCGGCTTCCACTTCGGCAGTGAGCCTCTTGCACTCGGACTTGAACTCGTCCACCTTCGACATGGCCGCAAAGACTTCGTCCTCGATCTTGGACTTGTCGGTCTCCTTGGTGCGGATCTCCGTGAGCAGGGCGGTGTATTCGCGGTTGGTCTGGATCGCCAGCAACTGTGTCTTGAGCTTGTTGATGTCAACTTCCAAAGAGCGCACGTCCAAGTCCTTGCGATCCACTTCGCGTTGGGCGGTCTGAGCTTCCTTGGCTTTCTCGGCGAGAGTCGCTGTGGCGGCGCTGAGCTTGCGCTGCTCAGCCGCCAGCGCGGACGGCAGCCTCTGCTTCTCCATCTCCAGATTGCGGATCTTGGTGTCCACGATCTGAAGCTGGCAGAGGGCCTGGAGCTTGTCATTCATGGCCTTTAGGGTCCTTGCGTTGGGCGATATGGACGGCCCGGGAAAACAAACAGCCCCGAGCCTTTGGCCGGGCTCGGGGCTGTGGCCTCAGCGAGAGACCGTGAGGCGGGTTAGTCAGCAGTGACGCTGTCCAAAAAGCCTTCAAGTTTCCGAGCCCGGACGGGGTGTTGCAGTTTGCGCACGGCCTTGGCCTCAATCTGCCGCACCCGTTCACGAGTGACTTTGAAGAACCGTCCGACTTCCTCGAGTGTGTAGGTGTAGCCGTCGCCCAGGCCGTAGCGCAGCTTGATGATCTCGCGCTCACGATAGGTCAGCGTCTGGAGAACGTCGTTGAGCTTCTCCTTGAGCATCTCCTGCGACGCGGCGGACACGGGCGATATGGCGCCTTCGTCCTCAATGAAGTCACCGAAGTAACTATCTTCGCTTTCACCCACGGGCTTGTCAAGGGAAATTGGGTGGCGCGAGATTTTGAGCACGCGACGGGTCTCGGCGATCGAGATGCTGGCCTCGCGGGCGATCTCCTCGATGGTCGGCTCGCGGCCCATCTCCTGCGTGAGCTTCTTGGTCACGTTGCGGATCTTGTTCATCGTCTCGATCATGTGCACCGGGATGCGGATGGTGCGCGCCTGATCGGCGATGGAGCGCGTGATGGCTTGTCGAATCCACCACGTGGCGTACGTGCTGAACTTGTAGCCACGGCGGTACTCGTACTTGTCCACCGCGCGCATGAGGCCCGTGTTGCCTTCCTGGATGAGATCGAGGAAGGACAGGCCGCGATGGCGGTACTTCTTGGCGATGCTGACCACGAGCCGCAGGTTGCCGCTGGAGAGCTTCCGCTTGGCGTTCTCGTATTCCCGGTAACGCTTCTCGATGATCTCGACGCGGCGCTGCAAGGAGCGCGGGTCCTCCATGGCCAGGTCTTCGAGGCGGCCAAGCTCCGCCTTGGCCTCGCGGTAGCGGGCGTTGTACATCCGCTTTTTGCGGAGCTGCTCCATTTCCTTCTGAAGCGCTTCCATCTGGTCGAAGATCTGGTGGAGGCGCTTCATCATGGGCTGAATCTTCTTGGTCCGGAGGCTGAGCTCCTCAAGAAGGATAACGCTCTTCTTCCGTCGGGCTTTAAGGCGTTGGCGGATTTCGGGCCGCCCGGACTCGGCGAGGCCACTGTTTGCGAGCTGTCCCCAGTCTTCCTTGTTGCGTTCCAGCATCATCCGGAGCGTCTTCACGTGCTCCGGCAGGCGCTGAGCGATCTCGTCCTTGCCGATCTCGAGTGAAGCGGTGATCTTGAGCGTCCGCTCGAACGGGAGGTCGCCCGTGCTGACGTCGTCGAGGATCTTGAGTGCGGCCTCAAGGGACAGGTCGGACTCCAGCACCTTCTTGCGGAAGCGCTTGCGGGTCAGCTCGATCTTCTTGGCGAGATTGATCTCCTCTTCGCGCGTCAGGAGCGGAATCTCGCCCATCTGGGTCAGGTACATGCGCACCGGGTCGTCAATCTTCTCAGGCGACCCTTCGCCGAAGTCCTCGCCGAACTCATCCTCGCCGCCCTCGAAGATGTTTCGCCGGTCAACTTCGGCCTCGTCAATCAGGTCAATCCCCATCTCGTCGAGCATCATCAGGATGTCATCAATCCTCTCGGGCGACACCGTCTCATCGGGCAGGATGTCATTCATCTCCTCATACGTCAGGAATCCCTTCTCCTTGCCCTTCTTAATGAGCAGCTTTACCCCGAGATCATCCTTTTTCTCCATTCACCAATCTCCTCTATGGGTGAACCAAGTGTCAACGGGCGAGACGGGCTGTCATTTCTTCGCCTTCATCGCCCGGTGAGCGCGATGGAACTCGGCAAGCAGTCTTGCTTCTTCGGTTGGGTCTCCGCCCTTGGCGGCCTTGAGCGCGCTCTCGCGGGCGGCCTGCGTTGTCAATCGGAGCGAGCGCTTCTCCAGGAACGTCAGATTCTGCTGAAGCCAGGAGACGTAGTCGCCCTTGTGTCGTTCTTCCGTCACGGCGTCCACTACGACTCGCGCGAGCGAAGGGTCGGCCAGGAGCGCGGTCAGCTCCGCGGGCTCCACCTGGCTCGCCCGCGCGTACAGCTTGAAGATGCCGTCGGCGACTGCCTTCGTCTCAGGCGCTGAGAAGCCGAATCGGTCCACCCGCGACTGCACCTCGGGTATGAGGTCGTTGCGGTGGAGCATGATCTCAATCAGCGCTCGCTCGGCTTGCGCCAGGGCATCAGACCTGACCTCAGGCCGGGCCGCAGACGGTTCGGCCAAACGACCGCCGGACGGCCTCAAAGAGTCGCGCAAGACCGTTTCGCGGATCCCCAGCTCTTCGGAAACCCGCTTGACCAGCAGGTCGCGTTTGATGACGTCTGGACACCTGGCCACGGTGGCCAGCAGGTCTCTGGCCGCGGCAGTTCGGCCTTCGACCGTCCGAGTGTCGTGCGCCGCACGCGCGACGTTCAGCTTGAACGTCAGCAGGTCAACGGCATTGCCAAGAATCTGCTGAAACCTGGCCGGGCCTTCGTTGACCAGGAGGTCGCACGGATCCGCGCCTTCAGGCAGAATGGCGATGTTGGCCGGCAAGTCCTCCTGCACAAATATGTCCAGGCTGCGGTCTGAGGACTTCTGGCCTCCGGTGTCCGCGTCGAAGACAAGCGTCACGTCGTCGGCGTAGCGGCGCAGCGTGGTGACGTGCTGCGGCCCAAGCGCCGTGCCCAAGACCGCGACGGCCCAGCAGATGCCGTGCTGATGGGCCATGATGACATCCGTGTAGCCCTCCATGATGAGGGCGCGGCGTCGTTCCTGGATCGCTTGCTTGGCGGCCGCGATGCCGTAGAGCACGCTGCCCTTGCTGAAGAGCGGCGTCTCGGGCGAATTCAGGTACTTGGGTTCTTCATCGGCCAGCGTCCGTGCGCCGAACCCGATGATGCGCTCCTGCGCATCGGGAATCGGGAACATCAGGCGGTTCCGGAAGCGGTCGTAGTACCCTGTGCCGTCGGTCCGACGAATGACCAAGCCGGCCTTCTCAAGTTGTGCTTCGGTGTATCCTTCCTTCCTGCCGAGCGAGAGAATCGAGTCCCACGACGGCAACGAGCACCCAAGCTTGAACTGCGCCGACGATTCTCGGCTGATGTGCCGCTTCTCCAGATAGTCCAGGCCCTGCTTGCCTTCGGACGAGGTGAGCAGGAACTGGCGGAAAACGGAAGCGGCCCACTTGTTGATCGTATAGAGTAACGCCTTCTGTTCGGTCTGTTTGCGCTCGGCAGTCGAGACTGGCGCGATCTCAATGCTACGCCGTTCAGCCAGAAGCCTGACGGCCTCCGGGTAAGCCAACCGGTCGTGCCGCATGAGGAACGTAAAAACGTCACCGCCCTCGCCGCAGCCGAAGCACTTGTAGAATTGCCTCTCCGGGTTCACCTTGAACGAAGGCGTTTTCTCCTTGTGAAACGGACACAGGCCGACGAAGTTCTTCCCATCGCGCTTCAGCGGCACATACTGGGAGATGAACTCGACAATATCCGTGGCCTGCCGAATCTGCTCGATCTTTTCCTCAGGTATGAAGGCAGCCACGAGGTCACAATGTGGGGAATTGGGCTATCAAAAAGCGCAATACTATACCACCAAAACCCCCAACTGTCAAACTGGCCGAAGCAGAAATCTCTGAACCCGCCGCATAGCCCATGCACTCCGCCCTAACATCTTGGGATTACAGCGGTTGCGCCTCCAGTGGCCATCCGTCTGATCGCTGGACGCTGTTGCCGAACTCGGAACTTGCCCCTCATCTCGGCCTCGGCCGCATGGCAAGCCAGTGCCTGGTGCCGGCAGCCAAGCGAACCGGACCCTCTTGGCAATCCCCGCAGCGGCCGGAGTCACTTGACATCCGATGCCTGAGCAGTAGCGGATCCCTGGGCTGCCTCAGCCGTCCTGAAGAAGGACATAATCACCGCCCCAACCCCCGAGGCGAGCGCAACGGCCAAGACAAGCCAGCCAATCACAGGGATAAGCGCGGCGAAGACGAGCCCGCACCAGCCGACCGCGACGGTGAACACTCCGTGCCCATTGCGACCGTCCGTAGCCAGGATGCGCGCGCCGAAACGTTCTGATGCGCCAGCCAGTCCGAAGCAGCATGTCAGCGCCAAGACAATGGCTAACAGCCCTGCAAGGGGTGGCGCCTTGTGCAAGATGGCCATCAAGAACAAGAGCACCGCGATGTTGGCGAGGCCCAAGGCCAGGCACCTCCACGGGTGCTCGGTCAACGCGGCCAGGATACGCGCAGACCTCCTCGGAAAGATCACCTTCAGGGTCGCGAGCAGGCCACAGCCTCCGATCGCCAGGAAGGCAGCCAAGAGCAGCGCCGTGGCCAGCAGCCACACGAACCGGGCCAACTGCTGGCCTGAACCCGCCGCTGGCCCCGCAGCCAGAACAGGCGAGCAGAACGCTAGCACTGAGCCGGCTAAAGCGCCACATCCGAAAGCCAATCTCACAAATCGCATGTCTCGTCCCTCCTTCTCAGCAGATGAGCACGGCCTTTGCCTTCGTCCCAATTCTGACGGGTGTCAAGCACAGCACGTTCACGCCCATACCCAGTGTCACCGCCAGCAGCGTCAGAACTGGCAGCCAAGGGTTGATGATCTGGCAGACGTCGTGGAAGGCCGACGCAAGCCCTTCGAGGGCCTCCAACAGGAGCATGCCGAACGCGGCAGCCCAAGATGATGCATCCACCAACGTAACCGGCTCAGGTCTCTCGAACAACGTGTCCGCGGCCTGCCACAGAGTGGTAGCCGCCTCGATCGCTTCCTGTCCTGCGCTGCTGGTTAGGGCCATCACACCAAAAACCGCCGCCACGAGCACTGAGGCCGCTACGAGCGCCCAATCGCGCCATGTGGCCTCTCGCCGCCTGGGTGAGGTTGTGACCGCCGCCATGATCCGCGTCGTGATCCCGACGGGCGCAGACGCCAGATTTTGCCCGTCCAGGACGTTGAATACGACGCGGTAAGAGGCCATTTCGCGTCTGCAAGCGCGGCATGTCGCCACATGCGCATTCAGCGCGGACGCCATCTCATCAGCCAATCCGCCGTCCAGGTACTCCTGCATCAATGCTCGTGCGTGCGTGCAGTCCATGTTCGGTGTCCTCGTCTCTGACGCAGGGCCTATGCGACTACGCCTAACGCGGCGTAGCCGCAACCAAACGGCCTAACACGAAGGTCACGAAGACCACGAAGAAAGGCTGGAAGAACACGAAGCAGGACTGTCCGTCTTCGTGTGTCGAGGCGACAGTCGTACCGACTCCTTCGCCGTTCTTCGTGGCCTTCGTGCTCTTCGTGAGCTTCGTGTGAGGTCGTCGAGGTGTCCGAAATCACGACCGTTTTGGCAATGATTTCACCGGTAAGGGACTAAGCTCTCCAACTTGTCCTTCAGTATGGCTCGCGCCCGGAACAGCCGCACCTTGACCGTGCCCAGAGGCATGCCCAAGGTCTCGGCGACCTCCTCGTACGAGAGGTCCTTCAGGTATCGAAGCACGACAACCGTGCGGTACTCCAGTGGAAGCTCCGCGACGCTCCGTTGAACAAGCGTGGCGGCCTCTTTCTTATCAACTTGGTCGAGGGGTGAAGCGGCCGGGGCCGCGGGTTCCATCCCGGACTCGTCGGCATCCTGATCGCTGTCATCCAGGCTGCGGTGCCTCGGAGGCTGCGCCTTGAGACGGTTGATCGCCACGTTCGTCGCCACGCGATAAAGCCACGGCTTGAACCGCCGCCCAAGCTCGAACTTGCCGATTTGTTGGTAGAGATGGAGGAAGACCTCCTGGCACAGGTCTTCGGCCAAGACGCGGTCATTCGTCATGCGCAGTGCGAGGTTGTACACGACATCCTTATACAACTCAACGAGTTGGGCGAAGGCCGTAGGGTCGCCAGCTTGGGCGCGTCGGATGTCCTGCGTTGTAGGCTCTGGCGTCATTCGTCTGCCTACTTCACCATACAAACCAGATGGTCAGAAGGTTTCACGCCCACGGCTGCACATGATAGCAGATACGACGCTGCCTTCAAGGGGTAGAGTGGCCCGGTCTCCAGGCACAAGGGAAAAGGTTTGATTTCGCGCTCCTCCCCGATATAATGTCGTCCGTCCTCTTATCTCCCCTGCGCTGCCGGACTGACCTCCAGGATGGACGTGAGTCGCTGCCGTGACGATTGCACGAAAGCTATTCCTCGGGTTCCTCGGTCTCATCTTCCTGATCGCCTTTCTCGCGGCGTTCGGCGTGTATCATGTGCGGGAGTTGCAGAGGGACACGGACCGTGCCGAGCAGTATCGCCGGAACGCCTTGACGCTACGAGAGATACAGTTGCGGCTCCGAGATACGCGGGACGCCTTTGCGAGCTTCCTCAAAACCGGCGATGAGGCCCACAGCTTGGCGTTTGAGCACCTGACCGTATCTGTGTCCAAGGAGCTGGCGCGCCTCGTGTACGGCTGCACAGAGGAGGAAGAACGGCGACTGAGCGCGATCCGCGCCGGCCACGTGCATCTGACACGCGATCTTCGCGTGTTGATGGAATCGCGCAAGGGAGCCGCGCACACGACGGCGACCGTGCCGCGCGCCGTGGACGAGCAGATGGACGGCATCTACCGGAACGTCGAGGAGACGATTGTGCTGTTTGGCGACCGAGTGAATGATCAGGTCCGGATGGCTGAGGCCGACGCCCGGGCGGCCTTCACTTTCATGGCGATTGACGGCATCTTGGCGGTGATTGCCGGGTGCGCTATCGCTGTGGCCATCGCCGGGCAGATCACCGGGCCAGTTCACCGCCTGGCCGAGATGACCCGGCACATTGCCCAAGGAGACCTGACCCAGCGCGTGGACGTTCGGTCCGCAGACGAGTTGGGCGTGCTGGCAAGCTCCTTCAACGCCATGGCCACGGAGCTGGCCAAGTCCAGAGCAGAGATTGAAGAGTACAGCCGTTCGCTGGAGCGCAAAGTGGCTGACCGGACGGCGGAACTCCAGCAGTCCGAGCACAAGTACCGGAGCTTGATGGAGAACGCGGGCGACGCGATCTTCCTCGTAAGCCCGTCTGACGGCAGGATGCTGGAGATGAACCGGAAAGCGGAGGTCTTGACCGGCTACACAAGAAGCGAACTGCTTCGGATGAGCATTCGTGATCTGTTTCCGCGAGAGGCATCCGTGCGCGTGCTTCTGGGGCAGGCGGCGGCTGGACTCAACAACGTTGACAGCCATGTGGTCGCCCGAAAAGACCAGAGACGACTGACCGTGGAGATCAGCACATCCCCCATCGAGTTCAGTGGTCAGAAGGTCTGTTGCAGCATCGTCCATGACGTGACCGAGCGACGAGAGCTTGAGCGGCAGGTGATGCAGGCGGACCGCCTGACGTCGCTGGGCCACCTTGCGGGTGGGGTCGCCCACGAGTTGAACAACCCGCTCAACAGCATCCTCATGAACGCCAACCTCGTGCTGGAGGTCACGCCGAAGACCAGCGAGTCCCACGAAGACGTGAGGCGCATCGCGGAAGATGCCATGCGCTGCAAGCGCATCATTGATGAGCTTCTGGACTTCGCCAGGCAGTCGAGGGTCGAGGGGCAGCATGTGGTCTTAAACGATGTGGTCACGAAGACGTTAGGCTTGATGCAGCATGAGGTTACGACCCAGCGGACACGCGTTGAGACCTGCCTTGCTGAGGGTTTGCCGCCTGTCCGTGGCGACTTGGGACAGATGCAGCAGGTTCTCGTGAACCTTATGCTGAATGCGATCCAGGCCATGGGGCCGGGCGGGTCGTTGGCGATTGAGACTCGGCATAGCGTCGAGCCGGGCTTCGTGGATGTCAGCGTGCGCGATAGCGGGCCAGGCATTCCGGTCGCAATACGAGAGAGGGTTTTTGACCCGTTCTTCACGACAAAGGAGAAAGGAACTGGCCTCGGGCTCTCAGTCTGCTATCGCATCGTGGAACGACACGGCGGACGCATCAAGGTCGAGAGTCGAACCCCGGAGGAAGGTACGGACGGCGGCAAGCAGCCCGTCGGCACGTGCTTCACGGTCTCCTTC
>Ga0194112_10012945_pt1 | contig 10129 bp, 9 predicted proteins | sample TA2MahC400mmetaG_FD_146191 | JGI IMG/M metagenome (GOLD analysis project Ga0194112, IMG submission 146191) | Freshwater microbial communities from Lake Tanganyika, Tanzania - TA2015016 Mahale Deep Cast 400m | ecosystem: Environmental > Aquatic > Freshwater > Lake | place: Tanzania: Lake...
GACGAGGTCCTGGGGGGGCTGCTGCTGCGCAACGCGCTCAAGACCCTGGCGCGGCTCGAGCCACCGCCCGCGGCCCTGCTCTTCATGAACGGGGGCGTGCGGCTCTGCTGCCAGGGCTCCGACGTGCTGGAGGTCCTGCACGACCTGGAAGGTCTCGGCGTGGAGCTCCTCTGCTGCGGTACCTGCCTCGACTTCTTCCACCTCAAGGAGAAGCTCGCGGCGGGCCGGGTGTCCAACATGCTCGAGATCCTCTCGCGGCAGGGCTCCGCGGAGCGGCTGATCCGGCTGTGAGACCGAAGACCCTCTATCTGGACCACGCGGCCACCTGCTGGCCCCGGCCCCCCGCGGTCGCCGCGGCCATGACCGCGGCCCTGGAGGAGGGCGGCAACCCCGGCCGGAGCGGCCACTACCGGTCCCTGGACGCAGCCCGGATGGTCTTCGGAGCCCGGCAGGCCGTGGCCCGGCACCTGGGGGTGGGAGACCCGCGGCGGGTGGTCTTCACGCCGGGCTGCACCGAGGGGATCAACGTCGTGCTCTCAGGGCTTCTGGAACCGGGAGGCCGGGTGGTGACCACGGCCATGGAGCACAACGCCGCGGCCCGCGCGCTGCGGCACCTCGCCGCGACCCGGGGGGTGGCCCTGGAGATCGTCGCCCCCGGCCCCGACGGCCGGGTGGATCCCCGGGACCTCCGCCGCGCGGCCGCGGGCGCGTCCTTTGCGGTGGTGAACTGGGTCTCCAACGTCTCGGGGACGGTGCAGGATCTCCCCGCGCTGCGGGAGGCGACCCGGGGGATCCCCCTGCTGGTGGACGGGGCCCAGGCCGCGGGCCACCTGCCCGTGGCGGTGGACGGCCTGGGGATCGACTACCTGGCGGTGCCGGGCCACAAGGGGCTCCGGGGCCCCCCGGGGGTCGGGGTGCTCTGCCTGGGCCCCGGGGCCCGGGTGCCCGTCCCACTGGTCCACGGCGGCACGGGCTCCCGCTCCGAGGAGGACCGTCAGCCGCCCTTCCTGCCCGACGCGCTGGAGGCGGGCACCCCCAACGTGCCCGGGATCCGGGGGCTCGCCGCGGGGATCGCGGCGGTGGAGGCCGGGGGGCTGCCTGCGCTGCAGGCCCGGGAGCAGGCCCTCTGCGCCCGCTTCCTGGAGGGCCTGGAGGCCCGGGCCCTGCCCGTGCGGGTCCTGGGCCCCCGGGACCCGACCCTGCGGGTGGCGGTCTTCGGCCTGGTGCCCGAGCGGGGGGACGCGGGCACCCTCGCCCTTCGCCTGGAGCGGGAGCATGGGGTCCTGGCGCGTGCGGGGCTCCACTGCGCTCCCTGGGCCCACCGCGCGCTGGGCTCCTTCCCGGGTGGAGCGCTTCGCCTCTCCTTCGGTCCTGATCACGGCGACGACGCGGTGGACGAAGCCCTGGCCGCGCTGGAGGCCGTGTGCCCATGAGCCCCGACGTCCTCCTGGTCCTTCCCTCCATCCACGACGTCCTCGCGGCGGAGGAGCAGGTCCGGGACGCGGGGCTCTGGGTGGACCTCCTGCCCAAGCCCGGCTGCATCGGCACGGACTGTGGCATGGTCCTGGGGTGTCGGGCCGACGACCTCGCCGCGGTGCTGGAGCGGCTCCGGGGCGGGGGCCTCACGGTGCTGGGGACCTGGCGCGTCACCCCGGGGGGCTGCGAGCGCCTTGGACCTTGACGGGGGCGCCGGGCTGCGCAAGCTTGTGGGGGACCATCCCGACTACGGAGGTCGCCATGGCCCTGACCCCGTCGACGATGCTGCCCCTGGGCACCCCGCTGCCGTCCTTCGAGCTCCCCGACGTCTCCACGGGACGGCGGGTGGGGGACCGGGACTTCGCGGGGAAGCGGGGGCTCCTGGTGATGTTCCTCTGCCGCCACTGCCCCTACGTGGTGCACGTGCAGGAGGAGCTGGCCTGCCTCGGCCAGGACTACCGGGACACGGGGCTCGGCATCGTGGCCGTGAGCAGCAACGACGCGTCCGCGTTTCCCGAGGACCGCCCCGAGCGTCTCGCCGCCCAGGCCCTCGAGCAGGGCTTCACCTTCCCGTACCTCCACGACGCCACCCAGGAGGTGGCCCGGGCCTTCCGCGCGGCCTGCACGCCGGACTTCTTCGTCTTCGGGCCGGACCGGACCCTGGTCTACCGGGGACAGCTCGACGACAGCCGGCCGGGGAACGACATCCCGGTGACGGGCCTCGACCTGCGCGCGGCCCTGGACGCGGTCCTCGCGGGGGTCCCCGCGCCCGGGGACCAGCGGCCTTCCATGGGTTGCAACATCAAGTGGCGGTGATCAGCGGCTGGCGCCCCACGCCAGGGTCACCCCCACCCCGAAGTGGTCGGACAGGGGGAGCTGGGCCGGGCCGTCCCCGGTGAGGATCACCACGGTGCCGTCGAGGATCCGCTTCGCGGTGGCCCCCGCGGCCGCCGTGCCCCCCAGGAGCACGTGGTCGATGACGTGGGAGTCGCCGCCGCCGGTGAGGGGGTTGTCGCCGCACCAGGTGCAGGGGGGGGAGAAGAGGGCGAGGTAGGGGCTTTCCAGGCCCGCGGCCGTGAGGGACGCGAAGGTCTCCGGGAACTCCCCCGCAATCTCCGGCGGCAGGTCCGGGCCGCAGTTCATGTCCCCCAGCAGGGCCCTCGGGGCCTCCCCGGCCCGTGTCTCCATCCACGCGAGGACCGCGGCCGCCTGCGCGGCCTGCTCCTCCTCCCAGGAGGCGAAGGGACCCCGGTACGTCACCTCGGAGAGGGCCGCGTTGAGGTGGGTGCAGAAGACCTGGAGGGTGCCCGCGGGGGTCTCCACCCCTGCGGCCAGGACCGCGCGCTGGGTGAAGAAGGAGTCCAGGACGAGGTGGTCCGGTGCCAGGAGGGGCGTGCGGCTCAGGAGGAGGAGGCCGTTGCGGCCGCCGAAGAGCATGGTGGAACTGCCGGAGAGGCACGCGGCGATGATGTCCTCCACGGGCTCCGCGATGTGCGCGGCCAGGCAGGTGGTGCAGCCCGGGGAGATGCCGCCGAACTCCGTGGCGCAGTTGGCCATGACGCAGCCCGTGAGATCCTCGGTGTCTGCGCAGTGCTCCTGGACGCAGGCCAGGAGGGGCGCGGTCTCCGCCTCCGTGCAGGCCGCGGGCCCTCGGGGCTCCTCCTCGGTGCGCACCCGGTGGGCATGGGGGAAGGTCTCCCCCGCGGCCTCCAGGAGGGCCTCCACGTCCCCGTCCTCCCAGACCTCCTGGAGGCACACCACGTCCGCGTCCAGGCCCGCCACCGCGTCCAGCACGTGGGGGAGGCGCTCCTCCGCGTAGGGCACGAAGTTCCGCGCCAGGCCCGCGTTGAAGGTGACGAGGGTGGGGCCCCCGGCCGGCCGCACAAGATCCGTGGCGGTCTCGGGGGAGCCCTGGTCGATCCGGGCGTCGGACGCCGCGTCGGGTCCGGGGCCCGTGTCCGTCCCCGGCGGAGGGGACGGGCCCTCCCGGCGGCACGCGGCCGGAGCCAGCAGCACGAGAGCCAGGATCACGGCGGACGGCGCGACGGGCATGGTGACCTCCCTGGAGATGCCGGTGCGCTCCCAGGGTAGCATCCGGCGTGCCGGGGACACAAGGAAACGCTCGGATGACGTTGTCCCGTGAGGACTTCCGCCGGATTGCCTTGCGCGTCCCGCGCGGGCGCACGTATGATTCGGCCCCCGGGCAGCGCCGGCCGACGCCGGAGCGTTGCCCTTCCGTTGGAACGGGATGGAGACGTCATGAGCCCGACGCAGGACACCGTGCGCTATGATGACCGCACCGCGCGCCTCTTCTTCCTCTTCGCGGTCTTCTGGGGGGTCGTGGGGATGCTGGTGGGGGCCCTCCTGGCGGCCCTGCTGTTCCTGCCCGGCCTCAACCTCACGCCCTGGATCTCCTTCGGCCGCCTCCGCCCCCTGCACACCAACGCGGTGATCTTCGCGTTCGTGGGCAACATCCTCTTCGGCGGCGTCTACCACTCCTCCCAGCGCCTCCTGAAGACCCGGATGTTCAGCGACACCCTCTCGAAGATCCACCTCTGGGGATGGCAGCTCCTCATCGTGGCCGGCGCGGTCTGCCTGGTGCTGGGCATCTCCCAGGGCAAGGAGTACGCGGAGCTGCCCTGGCTCCTGGACCTCGCCATCGCGTTCCTCTGGGTGGTCTTCGCGGTGAACTTCTTCGGCACCGTGGCGCGGCGCAGGGAGCGCCACATGTACGTGGCCATCTGGTTCTACATCGCCACCATCGTGGCCGTCGCGATCCTCCACCTGGGGAACAGCGCGGCGGTCCCCTTCTCCTGGCTCGGCAGCTACCCGGCCTATGCGGGGGTCCACGACGCGCTCATGCAGTGGTGGTACGGTCACAACGCGGTGGCCTTCTTCCTCACCACCCCCTTCCTGGGCCTGATGTACTACTACCTGCCCAAGGCCGCGGCGCGCCCGGTGTTCAGCTACCGCCTCTCCATCCTGCACTTCTGGGCCCTGGTCTTCGTGTACATCTGGGCCGGCCCCCACCACCTCCATTACACCGCGCTGCCGGACTGGGCCTCCACCCTGGGCATGCTCTTCTCCCTGGTCCTGTGGATGCCGAGCTGGGGCGGGATGGTCAACGGGCTTTTCACCTTGCGCGGGGCCTGGGACCGGGTGCGGGAGGACCCGGTGCTCAAGTTCCTGGTGGTGGCCGTGACCTACTACGGCATGTCCACCTTCGAGGGCCCCATGATGTCCATCAAGGCCGTCAACGCGGTGTCCCACTACACCGACTGGACCATCGGCCACGTCCACGCGGGGACCCTGGGCTGGAACGCGTTCCTCTCCTTCGGGATCCTGTACTGGGCGGTGCCCCGGCTCTGGAAGACGCCCCTGTACAGCACCCGGCTGGCCACGGTGCACTTCTGGGTGGGCACCGTGGGCATCGTCCTCTACCAGGTCTCCATGTGGGTCGCGGCCATCACCCAGTGGGCCATGTGGCGCGCCTTCGAGCCCGACGGCCGCCTCACCTACCCGGACTTCATCGAGACGGTGGTCCGCATCGTGCCCATGTACTGGGTGCGCCTGGTGGCCGCGGTCCTCTTCTTCGGCGGCCTCCTCCTGATGGTGTGGAACCTCTGGAAGACCATCCGCCGGGCCCCCGCAGGCTTTGCCGCGGAGGAGGAGGTCCACGCGCCGCCCCTGGCCCGGGACGACGCGGCCCCCGGCGCGACGACGCCCCCGGGCACCTGGGACCACGCGCTGTACCGTTTCCAGCATGCGGTGCGCCAGGGCTTCCACCGCCTCCTGGAGCGGCGCCTGGCCCTCTTCACGGTCCTCACGGTGCTGGCCCTGGCCGTGGGCTCCCTGGTGGAGGCCGTGCCCCTGTTCCTCTACGACCAGGAGAACGTTCCCCGCATCGCGTCCGTGAAGCCTTACACCCCCCTGGAGCTCCTGGGGCGCGACCTCTACGTCCGGGAGGGCTGCTACAACTGCCACTCCCAGATGATCCGCCCCTTCCATCACGAGATCGAGCGGTACGGCGAGCACTCCAAGGGCGGGGAGTTCGTCTACGACCGCCCCTTCCAGTGGGGCTCCAAGCGCACCGGGCCGGATCTGCACCGGGTCGGGGGCAAGTACCCCCACCTCTGGCACGTCCGGCACATGGACGACCCGCCCTCCACCACCCGGGGCTCCCTCATGCCCGCGCACGCCTTCCTCCTGGACAGGGACCTGGACACGTCTGATCTGGAGGCGAAGATGAAGGCCCTCCGCTTCCTGGGGGTTCCTTACAGCGATGCGGACATCGCCCACGCGGCGGAGAGCCTCCGCGCCCAGGCCGCGGCCATCGCCGCGGAGGTGGAGGCCCAGAAGGGCCCCCCGGGGCTGGCCGGCAAGGAGATCACGGCGCTCACCGCGTACCTCCAGCGGCTGGGGACGGACCTCCGCTGGCGCAGGCCCGTCGCCGCGGGGCTCGCGGTGCCGGAGGGGAGGTGACCATGCTGAGGGATCTGGCGACGCGGTCGGACGTGGCCCCGTGGGCCGTGGCCTCCATGGTGTTCTTCATCGTCGCATTCTCGCTGGTGGTGCTGCGGGCGTGGAGCCTCACGCGGGAGGAGGACCGGGCCAGGGCCCGCCTCCCCCTGGAGCCCGCGGACGCGGCGGACGGCGGGACGGGAGATGCCCATGGCTGAGTACGAGGACCGCATCATCCACGACGTGGACGGCATCGAGGAGTACGACAACCCCATGCCCGGGTGGCTCTCGGCCATTCTCTGGGGGTCGATCCTGTTCTCGGTGCTGTACCTCATGTACTACGCGCTGGCCTTCGGGGATGGCTGGAAGGACTCCCGGGCCCGGGCCGAGGCCCTGGGGCGGCGGGCCCTGGTCCAGGCCCATTTCGACGCGAACCCCCTGGTGCCACCCTCCCGCGAGGGCCTCCTGGCCGGGGCCGCGGATCCCGCGGTGCTCGACGCGGGGCGGGAGCGCTTCCTGAAGACCTGCGCATCCTGCCACGGGGAGCAGGCCCAGGGCCTCATCGGCCCCAACCTCTGTGACGGCCACTGGCTCCACGGGGGGGACGTCCTGTCGATCTTCGGCACCGTCGCCAAGGGCGTCCCCGCGAAGGGCATGCCTCCCTGGGGCCGGGCCCTGCCGCCGGAGGACCTCGCGGCGCTGGTCTCCTTCATCCGGAGCCTCCAGGGCTCGAACCCGCCGGACGCGAAGGCCCCCGAGGGGCAGCCCGTCGCGGCCGAGCCCGTTCCGGGGGCCTGATGGGACACCGGGAGGCCCAGGACACGCCCCGCCGGGTCTTCGGCGTGGCGCCGGAGGAGGAGCTCCTCTACAGCCTCTCCCCGGACGGGAGCCGCCGGCGGATCCACCCCCTGGTCTCCCGGGGCCGGTTCCTGCGGCTCCGCCGCGCCCTGGCCTGGGTCCTCATGGCCGCGTTCTTCGGACTTCCCCACCTCCCGGTGGGGGGGCGTCCCGCGCTCCTGCTGGACTGGGGGGCGCGGCGGTTCCACGTGTTCGGCACGACCTTCCACGCGACGGACACCCTGCTGCTGCTGGCCTTCGGCGCGGGGATCATCGTCACGATCTTCTTCGTCGCCTCCACCGTCGGCCGCATGTGGTGCGGCTATCTCTGCCCCCAGCTCATCTGGCTGGAGTTCCTGTTCAGGCCCCTGGAGGCCCTCCTGGAGGGGCCTCCGTCCCGCCGGCGCCTCCTGGACCGGGCTCCCTGGGGTCCGGTCAAGATCCTGCGGCGGGGCCTCAAGGGGCTCCTGTTCACGGCCGCGGCCCTGGCCATGGCCGTGACCTTCTTTGCGTACTTCGTGCCCCGGGGCGAGCTCCTGGCGGCCCTCGGGGATCCCGCGGGCCCGGGGCGAACCCTGGCCCTCGCCGTCGCGGGCCTCACGGCCCTCATCACTTTCGACGTCCTCTCCTTCCGGGACCAGATGTGCACCGTGGCCTGCCCCTATGGACGGCTCCAGAATGTCCTGGCGGACCGGGACACGGTGATCGTGTCCTACGATCCGGGCCGCGGGGAGCCCCGCAGGAAGGGGCCCCGCGCGGAGGGGGAGGCCGCGGGGGATTGCGTGGACTGCGGCCGCTGCGTGGCCACCTGCCCCACGGGCATGGACATCCGGCGGGGCCTCCAGATGGAGTGCGTGGGCTGCGCCCAGTGCATCGACGCGTGCGACGACGTCATGGACCGCCTGCGCCGCCCCCGGGGGCTGATCCGGTACACCTCCCAGCGGGCGCTGGAGGGGGGCCGATCCCGGGTCTGGCGCCCGCGGCTCGCCGCCTACCTGGTCCTCTTCGCGGCCGCGTGGGGCGCGCTGGTCTGGGTCGCGGCCACGCGGGCCGAGGCCCGGGTGGAGATCCTGCGCACGGGCCGGGAGAGCTACCGCCTCCTCCCCGGGGGAGAGGTGGCCAACCAGCAGCGGCTGCGCATCACGAACCACCTGCCGGAGCCCCAGGCCTTCACCGTGGACCTCACGGCGCCGGAGGGGGCCTCCCTGGTGGTGGCGATCTCTCCGATGCGGGTGGGCCCCGACGCGGTGGAGACGGTGGACCTGGTGGCCCGGGTGCCCGCGGCGGCCTTCCGTCGCGGGCGTGTGGATGGCCGGTACCGCATCCGGTCGGACCGCGGCTTCGACCAGGAGCACGACGTGGTGCTCCTGGGGCCCTGGCAGTGAGGAGGACGACGGTGGAGCTGCGACGCGCGATCCGGACCTGGCGCTGGCCCCTGATGCTGGGCGGGCTCCTGGCCATGTCCATCACCGCCCACGCGGTGCTGGTCTTCGTGGCCACCCGGCCCGACGCGCCCCGGCCCCTCCCCGGCTTCTACGAACGTTCCCTGTCCTGGGATCAGGACGCGGCGGTCCGGGAGGCCAGCCGCGGCCTGGGCTGGACCGTGACCTACGAGGTCCCCGGAGGCCCCGCCTTCGGCCATGCGGCGCCCCGGCCGGTGGACGTGACCGTCCGCGACCGGGACGGCGCGGCGGTGACGGGCCTCGAGGCGCGCCTCGAGGCGATCCGCCCCGCGGACCCCGCCCTGGACGCCGCGGGCCGCCTGGTGGAGCTGCCCCACGCGGCGGGCCGGTACCGGGCCCTGGTGCCGCTGGCCGCGCCGGGGCTCTGGGAGCTGCGCCTGGCCGCCAGCCGCGGCGCGCTGCGCTTCGTCCACGCGGGCCGGGTGGACGTGCCCGCAGGGGAGGAGGGACCGTGAAGGAGCCCGCCCCCGGCCGGCCCGCGGCCCGGCCCCATGCCCCCCGCTGCGCGCACTGCGGCCTGCCGGTGCCACCGGCGCTGGTGCGGGACGGCGCACTCCTCCAGTTCTGCTGCTTAGCGTGCGAGCACGTCCACGAGGTCCTCCAGGGGCTGGGCTTCCAGGAGTACTACCACCGCGCACGGCTCGCGGGGGCGCTGCCCGCGGCGGCCCGGGTGAGCGGCCGGGGCTTCGAGGACTTCGACGAGACGGGCTTCCAGGCGCAGCACGTCACGACGGACGCCACGGGGCGCCGCTCCGCGCAGCTCTACCTGGAAGGGGTGCACTGCGCGGCCTGCGTCTGGCTGGTGGAGAAGCTGCCCGAGGTGGTGCCGGGCCTCGCGTCGGTGCGGCTCAACCTGGCCACCTCCGTGGCGGAGGTGGTGTTCGACGGGGACGAAACCCGCCTCTCGGCCATCGGCCGGGCCCTGGACGACGTGGGCTACACCCCCCATGCCTACCGGTCCGACGAGACCCGGCGACTCCGCCGGCGGGAGGAGCGCACCCTGCTGCTCCGCCTGGGCGTGGCCGCGGCCGCGGCCATGAACATCATGTTCCTCCAGGGGGCGCTCTACGCCGGGGAGCTTCAGGGCGGCCTGGACCGGGGCCTCGAGACCTTCTTCCGCTGGCTCGCCCTGGGCCTCTCCCTGCCGGTGATGCTGTTCTCCGCGCGCCCCTTCCTCGTCGCCGCGTGGGCGGGCCTCCGGCGGCGGGTCCCCCACATCGACCTGCCGGTGTCCCTGGCCCTCCTGGCGGCCTTCGCGGCCAGCGCGGCGGCCACCCTCCGGGGCGCGGGGCCCGTGTACTTCGACAGCCTTGCGGCCCTGGTGGCGCTGCTCCTGGGCGCCCGGTACCTCCAGGCCCGCGGCCAGCGCTTCGCCCTGGAGCGCGCCGAGAGCCTGCGGGGCGTCGCCTTCGCGTCCTTCGCCCGTCGCCTCGAGGCGGGGGATCCCGCCGCGACCCCCGTGGAGGTGCCCCTCGCGGCCCTGCGGCCCGACGACCGGGTGGAGGTGCGGAGCGGGGAGCTCGTCCCCGTGGACGGGACCGTCCTCGCGGGGCGCTCCGCCCTGGACAACGGGGTCCTCACGGGGGAGTCCGAGCCCGTGGAGGTGCAGGAGGGGGACCACGTCCACGCGGGCGCGACGAACCTGGGCGCGCGACTGGTGGTGCGGGTCGAGGCCACGGGGACGGCCACCCGGGTGGGCGGGCTCCTGGCCCTGGTGGAGGATTCCCTCTCCCGCCGTCCCCACCTGGTGGAGCTGGCGGACCGAGCGAGCCGGTGGTTCGTGGTCGCGGTGCTGCTCCTGGCCGGGGTCGCGGGGTTCCTGGGCTGGATGCGCTCGCCCGAGGAGGCCCTGGAGAGGCTCGTGGCCCTCCTGGTCGTCACCTGCCCCTGCG
>Ga0194112_10012947_pt1 | contig 10128 bp, 7 predicted proteins | sample TA2MahC400mmetaG_FD_146191 | JGI IMG/M metagenome (GOLD analysis project Ga0194112, IMG submission 146191) | Freshwater microbial communities from Lake Tanganyika, Tanzania - TA2015016 Mahale Deep Cast 400m | ecosystem: Environmental > Aquatic > Freshwater > Lake | place: Tanzania: Lake...
CAGCTCCCGGAGCTGGTCGAGGAGCTGCAGCAGTCGCCGGTAGACCCTGGCTCGCAGCCGCGAGTCCTCCTCGCGCCGCCGGCCGCGCTCCTTGTAGCCCTGGTAGCCGGGGACGAGGTAGGCCAGGTTCTCCAGGAAGCGCAGGCCGCTGGGGTTCGGGGGCGCCGGCGTCATGGCTCACTCCATGCCTGGGCGTCCCGCTCCATCCCGGTCCCGTATCGGCCGCCGCGGCGCCGGCCCACCCCGAGGGCGCGCGTCGCGAGCCGACCGCGGAGTTGCAAGCGGCGTGCCGGGCGGCTTGACCCGCCTCAACTGCATGCCTAGCATGGGGAAGGGCGTGGAGCGCGCCGCCGCCGCGCCGCCCGGCGGCGCTTTCCGCAAGGCGGCGGTCGCGCTCTGCAACGCCGCGCTCCCCGGGTACCGCTCGATGGCCGTGCTCCGCGCGGCGGAGGAGGGGTGTGGCAGCCGGACGGCCACCAGCGCCGCCTGTACGGGCGGTCGCCCTGATCGTCACCGAGCGGGAGGCCGAAGGGGCCCGCCTCGCCGCCGCCCTCGCCGCCGCCGGCCTCGCGCCGATCCGCGTCGAGAGCCACGAGGCGGCGCTGAACGCGCTAGACCGGCACTCGATCGACGCGCTGGTCGCCCGCCTGCGCTCGCCGCGCATCCGCGGTCTCCAACTCGTCGCCCTGGCGCGGGAGCGCCAGCCCCACCTGGGGGCGGTCCTGATCATCGACAAGGGTGAGGAGGAGCAGGCGACACAGGCGATGCGCCGCGGGGTGTCCGACTTCGTCGCCCGACCGGTCAACGCCGACAAGGTGGCGGCGGCGATCCTGCAGGCGCTCGAGCGCCAGCGCCTGGCGGCGGAACTTGAGCGGGCCCGCCGGCGGCTCGAGCTGCGCTTCGGCCTGGCGGGACTGATCGGCGACTCGGGGGCGATGATCGCTCTCTCTTCCCGGATTCGCGAGATCGCGCCGCTCGAGTGCCCGATCCTGGTGACCGGGGAGGCGGGAACGGGGAAGAGCCTCCTGGCCCGGGTCATCCATCAGCACAGCCTGCGGCGTTCGGGGCCCTTCGGCGTCTGCGACTGCGAAGCCCTGCCTCCGCGCCTGGCCCCGGGGGAGCTCTTCGGGCCGCCCGCGGGCGGGCGCGGCGCGGCGCGGCCGGGCAGGCTCCAGCTCGCCGATCAGGGGACGCTCCACCTGCGGCAGGTCGCTTCGCTGCCCAAGGATCTGCAGGGGCGGGTGGCCGAGGTGCTGCAGACGGGGATGCTGCGCCCCGGGCTGGCGCGCGAGCCGCTGGAGGTGCGCGTGCGGCTGGTCGCCTCGAGCCGCACCGGCCTCGACGGCCTGGTCGGCGAGGAGCGCCTGCACGAAGGTCTCTACGCGCTCCTGTGCGGCGCCCACATCGCCCTTCCCCCCCTGCGCCACCGCCGCCGCGACATCCCGCTGCTGGCGTGCCACTTCCTGGGCGAGCTCGCCGAGGGCGATGCCCCCCCGGCGATCGACGCGGAGGCGCTCGACCTGCTGGAGGCCTACAGCTGGCCCGGCAACGTGGCTGAGCTCCAGGCCACGATGCGCCAGGCCCTGCTCCAGTCGGGAGGGAGCGGGCGGATCCGCGCCCGCGACCTGCCGGCCGACATCCGACATCCGCGGACGCGCGGGGACGCGGTCGTCGTACCGCTGGGATCCTCGCTCGAGGATGCGGAGAAGCGGCTCATCGAAGAGACCATGCGCATGACCGCCGGCAATCGGGAGCAGGCGGCGAAGATCCTGCGCGTGAGCTTGAGGACATTCTACAGGAAGCTCAAACGCCTGGGGATCGTGGACGCAACTTCAAATTGAACAAGAGGTTACGTGTTGGAAGGCGTCGTGAGTGCCGATGTGGCACTTCGTTTGGCGATTTGGTTCCACATGGGAACGATCCTGTCGGTCATCTCGATCCGTGACGACATTCGCAGGCCTTTCCAAGAACGAATACGATTCAGCATGAAACGATCTATCGTGGGTCCTATCGCCGAATTCAACACGAGGTGCCTACCCGCCGGGTCTTGATCGATTGGATCTTCTTCGATATCAGTCTGTTGACATCGAGGTGCCATATTGGCATGATCCTGGCACCATTGGTCACGGATCGATTGTCTCCATGCCCTGACGTGGGGCGGGGGGATCGAGATCGTGCAGACCGAGTCGTCTAGAGGCGGGCTGATCGACTCGACGGCGGCTCGGAGTTCGCCGGGAAGAGCGGCAGGAGGAGGAGCGGAGCATGAAGACCAAGTTTCGGCCTCTCGGGGACAGGGTCCTCGTGAAGAGACTGGACGAGGACAAGGTGCAGCGCACATCCGGGGGGATCATCATCCCGGACACGGCGAAGGAGAAGCCGATGGAGGGCCGCATCGCGGCGGTGGGCCCGGGGCGGCGCCTGGAGGACGGCAAGCTGCAGAAGCTCGATCTCAGCATCGGCGACCGGGTGCTGATCGGGAAGTACTCCGGGACCGAGGTCAAGATCGAGGGTGAGGAGTACGTCATCATGCGCGAGGACGACGTGCTCGGGATCATCGAGGGCTAGCGGAAGCGTTCGCGCCGGCGGATGCCGGCGCGCGATGTGACCGGAGAGGAGGTTCCCATGGCTGCCAAGCAGCTGTTGTTCGATCAGGAAGCGCGTCGGGCGATCCTCGAGGGTGTCGAGAAGCTCGCCAGAGCGGTCAAGGTGACGCTCGGACCGCGGGGGCGCAACGTCGTGCTCGAGAAGAAGTGGGGTTCTCCGACGATCACCAAGGACGGCGTGACCGTCGCCAAGGAGATCACCCTCGAGGATCCCTGGATGAACATGGGTGCCCAGATGGTGCGCGAGGTCGCCTCCAAGACCTCCGACGTGGCCGGCGACGGGACGACGACGGCCACGCTGCTGGCCGAGGCGATCTACCGCGAGGGCCTGCGCAACGTGACCGCGGGCAGCAACCCGATGCACCTGAAGCGGGGCATCGAGCTGGCCGTGGCCGACGTCGTCGCCGAGCTCGAGAAGATGGCCAAGAAGGTCAACGACACCGCCCAGATCCAGCAGATCGCGACCATCTCGGCCAACGGCGACGCGACGATCGGCAAGATCATCGCCGAGGCGATGGACAAGGTGGGCAAGGAAGGCACGATCACGGTCGAGGAGGCGAAGTCCATGGAGACGACGCTCGACGTGGTCGAGGGCATGCAGTTCGACAACGGCTACATCTCGCCCTACTTCATCACCGACAAGGACTCGATGGAGGTCCTGCTCGAGGACGCCTACATCCTCCTGCACGACAAGAAGATCTCCAGCCTCAAGGACATCCTGCCGATCCTCGAGCAGACCAGCCAGTCGGGACGCCCGATCCTGATCATCGCCGAGGACCTGGAGGGCGAGGCGCTGGCCACGCTGGTCGTCAACCGCCTGCGGGGTACGCTGCAGTGCTGCGCGGTCAAGGCGCCCGGCTTCGGCGACCGGCGCAAGGCCATGCTCGAGGACCTGGCCGTCCTGACCGGCGGGACGGTGATCTCCGAGGAGAAGGGCCTCAAGCTCGAGTCGACCACGCTGAAGGATCTCGGCAAGACCAAGTCGGTGCGCATCGACAAGGACAACACGACGATCATCCAGGGTGCCGGCAAGCCGGCCGACATCAAGGGGCGCATCGAGCAGCTCGGCCGCCAGATCGAGGAGACCACCTCGGACTACGACCGGGAGAAGCTGCAGGAGCGGCGCGCCAAGCTGTCCGGCGGGGTGGCGGTGGTCCAGGTCGGCGCGGCGACGGAGACCGAGATGAAGGAGAAGAAGGCCCGCGTCGAGGATGCGCTCCACGCCACGCGCGCCGCGGTCGAGGAGGGGGTCGTGCCCGGCGGCGGGGTGGCGCTGCTGCGCTGCATCCCGGCGCTCGAGAAGCGGCCCGAGGAGGCGATGGCCGACATCCAGGTCGGCGTCCACATCGTCCGCCGGGCGCTCGAGTCCCCGCTGCGCACGCTGGCCGACAACGCCGGCGTCGAGGGCAGCCTGGTCGTCCAGGAGGTCCGCAAGAACCCCAAGAAGAGCTTCGGCTACGACGTCGAGAAGGACGAGTACGTCGACATGTACGAGGCGGGGATCATCGATCCCAAGAAGGTCACCCGCGCGGCGCTGCAGAACGCCGCCTCGATCGCCGGCCTGATGCTGACGACCGAGGCGATGGTGGCCGAGATCCCCGAGAAGAAGGAGTCCCCGGCGCCCCGCGGCGGCGGCGGCATGGAGGACATGTACTAGTCCCGCCGAGCGCGCTCCGCGCGAGCGGAGCGCGGCCGCAAGCGGGCGCGGATACGAGCGCGCCGGCCGCCGGGGTCCTCGCGACCCCAGGGCGGCCGGCGCGCTTCTGCTATCTCCGGGAGAGCATTGACGCGCGAGGAGGGCGTCGCCTGGGCGCCGGACGCCGGCGCCCAGGATCGGGTCTCGGGGCGGTGGCGCGTGTTCGACGGCTGCAGGGCGTCCGGGATCAGGCCTCGGGGGGCGCCGCCGGGCGGCGCGGGCGCCGCCGCGCGCGTCCTTCCGTGCCCCGGCGGGAGCGCGCCGGGGGGCGTTCGCGCGGCGGCTTGACCGCCGCCGCGGAGGCCTCGGCGACCGGCGCGGGCGGGCGCGTCGACTTGCCCCGGCGGGATCGGGTGGCGATCCCCTTGACCACCCAGGTGCGGCTGGCCTTCTCGTCGCGCGTCACCTCGATCAGGCCGTGCCCCTGGGCGTCCTCGAGCAGGTCGCCGAAGGTGGCGTAGCCGGAGCGGCTCTCGTCGAAGTCGGGCCGCTTGCGCTTCATCGTGTCCTTGATCAGCGACGAGTAGAGCGTGTCGCGCCCCTCGCGCAGCAGCGCGCGGATCGTGCCCAGGAGGAAGTCGAAGACCTGGCGCTTGTTCTCCGGCACGGCCTCCAGCGGCGCGGCGGCCGCGGCGCGACGCTCCTGGGCGAGATCGTCGTAGAAGATGTACTCGTCGCAGTTGGCGATCAGCAGGTGCGCGCTCGAGTTGCGCATGCCCATGCCGATCACCGCCTTGTCGTTCTCGCGCAGCTTGGAGACGAGCGGCGAGAAGTCGGAGTCCCCCGAGACGATGACGAAGGTGTCGATGTGCTCCTTGGCGTGGCAGAGCTCGATGGCGTCGATCGCCAGGCGGATGTCGGCGCTGTTCTTGCCCGAGCGGCGCGCGGCGGGGATCTCGATCAGCTCGATGGCCGCCTCGTGGAGGTCGCCGACGAAGTCCGGGTAGTGGCTCCAGTCGGCGTAGGCGCGCTTGACGACCAGCTTGCCCTTCTCCAGCAGCCGCTGCAGCAGCAGGTCGATGCGCAGCTTCTGCCCGGCGTCGCGCGCGCCGAGGGCGATGTTGTCGAAGTCGATGAAGAGAGCGAGTTTGGCTTCGTCGCTGGGACGCATCGGCGGACCTCTCGGGCGCGGGATGGGGCCGCGGTCCGCCGGGGCGCCCTCCCCGGCCGCCGGGGGCGGCACGCCCCCGGGGACTGCGCGGCCGATCAGGCGTCGTAATAGAGATTCATCTCGTAGGGGTGCGGGCGGTTGCGCACCTGGTCGACCTCGCGCTCGATCTTCTGGGAGATCCAGGCCGGGAAGAAGTCCTCCGGGAAGACGCCCCCCTCGGTCAGGAAGGCGTGATCGCTTTCCAGGGCCCGGAGAGCCTCGCGCAGCGAGGCGGGCACGGGGGCGATGCGCCGCAGCGCCGCCGGGGCCAGCTTCTCGATGCGCTCGTTGATCGGGCCCAGGCCGAGCCTGTTCGGGTCGATGCGCTGGCGAATGCCGTCCAGTCCGGCCATCAGCATCGCCGCCAGGGCGAGGTAGGGGTTGCAGGTGCCGTCGGGGGGACGGAACTCGACTCTCTGCAGGTCGCTGCGATTGGCGTACTTGGGGACGCGCAGCGCGGCGCTGCGGTTGGCCAGGCCGTAGAAGAGCAGGGTCGGCGCCTCGAAGCCGGGGATCAGGCGCTTGTAGGAGTTGGTGCTCGGGTTGGTGATGCCCAGCAGCGCGCGGCCATGCTTGAGCAGGCCGCCGATGTAGTGGAGGGCCGTCTCGGAGAGCCCCATCGGCCGGCTGCGGTCGTAGAAGAGGTTGCGCCGGCCGCGGGTCAGGTTCTGGTGGAAGTGCATGCCCGAGCCCGCCTCGTCGTAGAGGGGCTTGGGCATGAACGTCGCGCTGAAGCCGTTGGCCATGGCCAGGTTCTTGATCGCATACTTGGCCCACTGGATCCCGTCGGCGCACTGGATCAGGGGCACGCGGGTCAGCTCGATCTCGCATTGCCCCGGGCCGCCGACCTCGTGATGGTGGTAGCGCACCGGGAGCCCCGCCGTCTCGATCAGGCGCGACATTTCCGCGCGCAGGTTGTACAGGCTGTCCATCGGCGGGCAGGCGTGGTAGCCCCCCTTGCGGGGGATGTTGTGACCCAGCCGGGAGAGCTCCGTCGAGCCGCTGTTCCAGTCGGCTTCGTCGGAGTCGATGTGGTAGAAGGCCGAGTTGATCTCGCTCGCGTAGCGCACCTCGCGGAAGACATAGAACTCGAGCTCGGCCAGCCAGAGGCTGCCGTCGGCGATCCCCGACCGGCGCAAGTGGTGTACCGCGCGCTGGGCGATGCTGCGCGGATCGCGGGCGAAGCCGGCGCGGGTGTCGGCGTCGGCCACCTGGCAGATGAAGCTCAGCGTGGGCACCTTCCAGAAGGGGTCGAGGAGCATCGTCGCCGGGTCGGGGATGAGCACCATGTCGCCGGTCTCCTTGCGGATGAAGCCGGCGATGTTGGAGCCGTCGAAGGGGATGCCCTCGACGAGCACGCTCGCGTCGAAGGCCGAGACGGGCAGCGTCACGTGCCGCCAGCGGCCGGCGAGATCGGAGAACTTGAGGTCGATCATCTCGACCTTGTGGCGGCGCAGGTGCGTCTGCAGGGCGGTCCGGCCGGCCATGTGAAAACCCTCCCCATCGAGTCCCAAGAGCTTCCCGGGGCGAGGGCCCATCAAACCCGATCCGCGCCCCGGCGGCAAGGCCCGGCGCGCCGGGTCGCGCCCGACGGGGGCATCTGCTAGCATGGACCGAGGCGCCCGCCCGAGGCGGGCCGGACCGGAGGAGGCCTCTCTGGCAGCGGCGATGATCTCGACCCATCGGGAGCCCGAACGGGCGATCCTGGTGGGCCTGGCGGATCCTCCCTCACGCCCCGGGGCGGGCCGGGAGCGGGGGGGTGGCGCCGGCGGCGCGCCCCCGGGGCCGGGCCCGGGGGGCGCGGCGGGCGATCCCCGGCTCGACCGGGGGGCCCCCGAGCAGGGAGGAAGGGCGCGGGGACACGCGGGAGCCGCGGTGGGCGAGGCGGGAGCCGCCGCGGGGGAAGCGGGAGCCGAGGCCGGGGGCGTTGGGACCGCGGGGGGCGGAGCAGGAGGCGCGCCGGGGGAGGGACAGCCCCCGCCCGTTTCGCGAGAGGCGTCCGCCGGGCTGGAGGAACTCGCGCTGCTGGCCCAGACCGCCGGGAGCCTCGTCGTCGGCCGCTTCGTGCAGAAGCGGGCGGCCATCCACCCCGGGCGCTTCCTCAGCACCGGCAAGCTTGCGGCGCTCGCCGAGCTGGCCGAGAGGGAGCGCGCCGACCTCATCCTCTTCGACGAGGACCTCTCCCCCGTGCAGGCGCGCAACCTCGAGCGCGCCCTCGAGCGCAAGGTCATCGATCGCACCGAGCTCATCCTCGACATCTTCGCCCGGCGCGCGCGCACGCGGGAGGCGCAGGTGCAGGTCGAGCTCGCCCAGCTCCAGTACCTGCTGCCGCGCCTGACGCGGCTCTGGGGGCACCTGTCGCGGCTGGGGGGCGGCATCGGCACGCGCGGCCCGGGGGAGACGCAGCTCGAGGTCGACCGGCGGCGAGTGCGCGAGCGCATCGACGTGCTCAAGCGGCGGCTGGCGGCGGTCGAGCGCGAGCGCGACGTCCAGGGCCGGCGCCGGGCGGGGCTCTTCCGCGTGTCGCTGGTCGGCTACACGAACGCCGGCAAGTCGACCCTCTTCAATCAGCTCACCCGCGCCGGCGTGGCGGAGGAGGACCGGCTCTTCGCCACGCTCGACACGACGACGCGCCGCCTGGTCCTGCCCGGCGGCGAGGTCATGCTCGTCTCCGACACCGTCGGCTTCATCCGCAAGCTGCCCCATCACCTCGTCGCCTCCTTCCGCGCCACGCTGCGCGAGGCGCGCGAGTCCGATCTGCTGGTCCACGTCGCCGACGCCTCGCAGCCCGCGCTGGCGGCGCAGATGGCCTCGGTCGACGAGGTGCTCGACGGGCTCCTGGACGGCCGCTCCGTGCCGCGCCTGCTCGTCCTCAACAAGGCCGATCGACTGAGCGAGGGGGACCTTCTGGCGGCGCGGGCCTGGCACCCCGAGGCGATCCTGCTCTCGGCCCTGCGCCGGGAGGACGCGCTGCGCTTCCGCGACCGGCTGGGCCTGGCGGCCCGCGAGCACCGATGAGGGCGGTCCTGCGCGGGGAGGCGCTGCGGGAGCGGCTCGAGGCGCCGACCAGCCGCGCCTGGCTGCGGAGCGTCGCGGCCGGCATGGGCGGGCAGCCGACGATGGCCGCGCTGCGGGACTCCGCCTGCTGGCGGGAGCATGGCGCCGCGGTCGAGGAGCTGCTGGGGGCGGTGCAGGCGGGCGGGCCGAGCGGGGCGGCCCCGGCGCGAGCCGGGGCGTCGGCTTCGGCGCGACTGCGCGTCGTGCACTGGAACATCCTCAAGGGAGTCGCCTTCGACGCGATCGCGGAGTGGCTGCGGGACGACCCCGACCTGCGCGGGGCCGACGCGATCCTGCTCAACGAGGTCGACGTCGGGATGGCCCGCTCCGGCAACCGCCACGTCGCCGCAGAACTCGCCGAGAGGCTCGGCCTGCACTGGGCCTTCGCGCCCAGCTACCTGGAGCTGACGCGCGGGACGGGCCCGGACCTGGCCGCTGCGGGTGAGAACGCCCTCGGCCTGCACGGCGTGGCCCTGCTCTCCCGCGGGGCGCCGCTTGCGCTGCACGCCTGCCCGCTGCCGGAGAGCTTCGACGCCTTCGCCTTCCGGGAGAAGCGCTACGGGCGCAGAACCGCGCTGCTGGCCCGCCTGACGCCGCGTCTCTGGGTCGCGAGCGCGCACCTCGAGGTGCGCGGCGCGCCGGCGGGCAGGGCGCGGCAGATGGAGGCGCTCCTGGAGCAGGTCGAGCGCCGGACCGCCGGGCAGCCGCCGGAGGCGGGATCGGCCGGCGTCCTCATCGGCGGCGATCTGAACACGCACACCTTCGCGCGGGGAGGCCTGCCGGCGGCCGCCGGCGGGCTCGCGCGCATCCTGGCCACCCCGCGCCGCCGGCTGGGGAGGCAGCTGCTCGAGCCCTGGCGCAGGGGCAGGGAGCCGCTCTTCGACCTCCTGCGGCGCTGCGGCTACGCCTGGCGGGGATTCAACGACGGGCGGGCGACGGCCGTCGAGCGCCTGGGCCGCGTCGAGGAGACGACGCTGCTTCCGCGCGCGCTGCGGCAAGGGATCCTCGGCGAGCGCGGGCTGGGGGGGCGCGCGCTCGACCTGCGGCTTGACTGGTTCGCCGGGCGCGGGGTCGAGCCCGCCGGCCCAGGCGCGGCGCGGACGGTGGGGGCGATCGGCCCCGGCGGCGCGGGGGCGCCCGGGCGGCCCGGGAGCGGCGCGGCGCCGAGCGACCACCTGCCGATCGTCGTGGAGGTCGAGGCGCGAGGATTGTGGTCCGAAGATTCCGGGTCGAGCGGCCGGGAGTCGGGGTGAAGCTCGGTCCGCGGCCCTTTCCGCGGCCCTTCGTCCTCCCGGCCGCTCGAGTCTGAGGCCTGAGACCTGAGATCTGAGACCTCCTGCTTCTGGTCTCGCTGTCCGCGGTCCGCTGTCCGCATTCCGCCCCCCGCGCGGCTCAGAAGGCATACGCGCGGGCATGCTGGGCGAGCCGGGGTCCGTAGATCGGGCTCGGCACCTTCCTCTCGTAGTAGCTTTGCCAGCGCCGGCTCAACTTCAGTCGTCCCGGGAAGAGCCTCCGCCCGAGGATCTCCTTCCACCCCAGGCGGCGCTCGAGCACCCCGACGGCCATCGCGGCGGTCGTCGCGTCGTGGTTCTCGCTGCGGCGCTTGACGCAGTTCGACCAGA
>Ga0194112_10012948_pt1 | contig 10127 bp, 9 predicted proteins | sample TA2MahC400mmetaG_FD_146191 | JGI IMG/M metagenome (GOLD analysis project Ga0194112, IMG submission 146191) | Freshwater microbial communities from Lake Tanganyika, Tanzania - TA2015016 Mahale Deep Cast 400m | ecosystem: Environmental > Aquatic > Freshwater > Lake | place: Tanzania: Lake...
CGCGCGTGTTTAGCCGCGGCCGTCACGGCCGCGGGCGTCGCGCGTGTTTAGCCGCGGGCGGCACGGCCGCGGCCGTCGCCGTGCCGGCGACGGCTAAACAACGGCCGCGGGCGTCGCCGTGCCGGCGACGGCTGAACGTCCTGCAAGGGCCCCTTACCACCACTGACGCCCCGAGGCCGCGCCGCGAAAACCCCGTGAACCCCGCCGCCCCCTGCGGTACTATATAGCCGCGCGGGCCTCCACGAAAAGCAAAGGGCGCCGGGCCGACGAGGTGCCGCATGCCGAGCCAGTACCCGCAGTTCGACCGGAGCGAACTTCGCCTGCGTCCGCTGTCCGAGCGGCAGCACGACATGGACCTGTCGCGGGTCCTGCGGGTGGGCGAGCGGCCGGAACCGTTCGAGCACCCCGCGCTGCCCCGCATCGCCGACGCCGTGGCCGAGGCCGCGCGGCAGGGGGCCGCCGTCGTCCTGCTCATGGGGGCACACGTCATCAAGCAGGGCCTCAGCCGGTACGTAATCGACCTGGTGCGCCGCCGGTGGGTCACGGCCGTCGCGACGAACGGCGCCTGCGCCATCCACGACTACGAACTGGCCCGCATCGGCGCGACCACCGAGCCGGTCGCCCGGTACATCTCCGAGGGGCAGTTCGGCCTGTGGACGGAGACCGGCGAACTGAACGACGTCGTGCGCGCGGGCGACCGCGAGGGCCTCGGCTTCGGCGAGGCGATCGGCCGCCACGCCGCCGCCGCCGACTGGCCGCACAAGGATATCTCCATCTATGCGGCAGCCTACGAAAGCCGCCTCCCCGCCACGGTGCACGTCGGCATCGGCTACGACATCGTGCACGAGCACCCGAACTTCGACGCGGCCGCGGCCGGGGCCGCCAGTTACCGCGATTTCCTCATCCTCGCCAGGGTCCTTCAGAACCTCGAAGGCGGCGCCGTGCTCTGCTGCGGCACGGCCGTCATGGGCCCCGAAGTGTTCCTGAAGGCGCTGGCGATGGCCCGCAGCGCCGCCCGGGGCCGCGGACGCCGGATTGCCCGGTTCACGTCGGCCGTCTTCGACCTGGTGCGTCTGCCCGGCCGCCCGGATGCCGAGGCCTCCAGGGACGCGCCGGAGTACTACTTTCGCCCGTACAAGACGATGCTGGTCCGCACCGTGCGCGACGGCGGCCGGGGCCACTACGTCCGCGGCGACCATCGGGCCACCATGCCCGCGCTGCATCGGCTGCTGATGGAACGGCTGGCGCAATGAGCGAGGAATCGCGAGGGGCGATCGAGGTGGTGCGGCCGCCGGGCGGCCGGCGGTTCCGCTTCGTCCTGTTCGATTTCGACGGCACGCTGTCGCTCCTGCGCGAGGGGTGGGCCGACGTCATGATTCCCATGATGGTCGAGCACCTGGAAGCACTCGGCGCGGGCCTCCCGGCCGGGCGCCTGCGGGCCATGATGGCCGAGGACGTCGCCCTGACGACCGGCATGCCGACCATGTACCAGATGATCCGCTTCGCCCAGCGCGTGGCCGAGTTCGGCGGCACGCCGCTCGACCCGAAGGCGTACAAGGCGGAGTATAACCGGCGGCTGATGGGGCACATCGCGCGGCGGCGCGAGGCCCTGGCCTCGGGCGCAGCGGCCCCCGACACGGTGCTCCTGGCGGGGGCACGGGCGATGCTGGAGGCCCTGGCCGCGCGCCCGCTGGTGCTCCTCTTGGCCTCGGGCACCGACGAGCCGTACGTCCGCCAGGAGGCCCGCCTGCTCGACGTCGCGCGCTACTTCGGCCCGCACGTCTACGGCGCACTGGACGACTACGAGGCGTCCGGCAAGAAGCAGGTCATCGAGCGGGTGCTGGCCGCCGCACGGGCCGACGGCCGCGAACTCCTCGTCTTCGGCGACGGGTTCGTTGAGATCACCAGCGCCAAGGGGGCGGGCGGCTATGCCGTGGGCGTCGCCAGCGACGAGGCCTCCGGCGGCGGGCGAGTCCATCCCTGGAAACGCGAGCGGCTCCTGCGGGCCGGCGCGGACGCCATCGTCGCCGACTTCGCCCAGCACGGCCCGCTCCTGGAACTTCTATTCCCGGCGTGAACGCATGGTTGGACGCCGCGCTCGCCGAGTCGGGCATTCCGCTCGCGCGGCGATGCAGAGCCGCGACCGTGAGGAAGCGGTGCCGTATCAGAGCCGCGACCGTGAGGAAGCGGCGCCGTCAAGGAGGGCATCATGCCCAACTATCAGGTCGCTCAACTGGACGACATTGCGTCGGTGCCGTGCCCATGCGGCACGTCGCGGCGGGCGTTCGCCGAGGCCGGCGGCACCGCCTCGGTCCACGTGGTCGAAATCTCGGCCGACGCCCGGGCCCACTATCACAAGCGCCTTACCGAAATCTACGTCATCCTGGAAGGCACGGGCCAGGTGGAACTCGACGGCCGCCTGGCGCCCGTGCGGCCGATGACGGCGGTTCTCATCCGGCCCGGCTGCCGCCACCGCGCCGTGGGCCGCCTGCGAGTGCTCAACACGTGCATCCCGGCGTTCGACCCCGCCGACGAGCACTTCGACTGAGGCGCCAGCCGGGGAGCCTGCGCGGCGGGTCTCCTGGCCCGCCGCGCAAAGCGGCGAACAACGTCGTCAAGAACATCGCTGGCCGCGCAGCAGCCGGCGCCGTATACTCCGACCCGGCGCACGTTTTTCACGGGAGGGCAATACCATGATGAGCCGCCGAACGTTTCTCAGGGGCGCGGCCGCGGGCGCGGCCGGGGCGGGAATCCTCGCGGAATCGGCCGACCCCGCCGCCGCAGCAGCGGCCGAAGAGCCGCCCGCCCGGCCCAACATTCTCTGGATCACCTGCGAAGACATGAGCCCCTTCCTCGGCTGCTACGGCGACGCCTACGCCGTCACGCCGAACATCGACCGCCTGGCCCGCGAGGGCGTACGATACACGGCCGCGTTCGCCACGGCCCCGGTCTGTTCGCCGGCCCGCTCGTGCCTGATAACGGGTATGTACGCGACCTCGCTGGGCACGCAGCACCTGCGGTCGCAGTTCCCGATTCCGGGGTACATCCGCGGCTTTCCCTCCTACCTGCGGGCCGCCGGCTACTACTGCACCAACAACGTCAAGACCGACTACAACACCAGCCGCGAACCGGCCATCGTAAAGGACTCGTGGGACGACTGTAGCGCCACGGCGCACTGGCGGGGCCGGCGGCCGGGACAGCCCTTCTTCGCCGTCTTCAACAGCATGCAGACGCACCAGTCGCAAATCGGCTGCCTCCCGTATGAGACTTTCCTGAAGAACGTCCAGGCGAAGTTGGCCCCGGCCGAGCGGCACGACCCGGCCGGGGCGCCCCTGCCGCCGTACTACCCCGACACGCCCATCACCCGCCGCGCATGGGCACGCATGTACGACTGCATCACGCTGATGGACCGCGAGCACGTGGGGCGCCTCCTCAAGGAGTTGGAGGACGACGGCCTGGCGGAGGACACGATCGTCTTCTTCTACTCCGACGGCGGCGCAGGGCAGCCGCGGCACAAGCGCCTCATCCACGATTCGGGCCTGCGCGTGGCGATGCTCGTGCGATTCCCGGGGAAGCACCGCCGCCTGGCGCCCGCGGCGCCGGGCGAAACGGTCGACCGCCTGGTGAGTTTCCTGGACTTCGCGCCCACGGTCCTCAGCCTCGTGGGCCTGCCCGTGCCGGACTGCATGCAGGGCCGCGCGTTTCTCGGCCCGGCGGCCGGCGAGCCGAACGGGTACGTCTATGGCGCGCGCGACCGCGTGGACGAGGCGTACGACTGCGCCCGCTCGGTCCGCGATGCCCGCTATCTATACATACGTAATTACATGCCCCACCTGTCGCACAACCAGCCGGAGTGGTATTCCGACCAGGCCGAGGTGCGCCGCGAAATCACCCGCCTGGCGGCCGAAGGCAAACTCGCCGCCGACCAGTTGGCCTACGCCGGCCCCGCCCGCCCCCTCGAGGAACTCTACGACACGCAGGCCGACCCGCACCAGGTGCGGAACCTGGCCGCCTCCCCCGAGCATGCACAGGTGCTCCAGCGCATGCGCAGCGAGCACCGCCGCTGGGTCCTGGAGACCCGCGACACGGGGTTCCTTGCGGAGCAGGAGATGGTAGAGCGCTCCGCGGGCGCCACGCCGCTTGAGATGGCGCAGCGGGATGAGAAGTATCCGCTTGCGCGCATCCTTGCGGCCGCCGACCTCGTGGGCCGCCCCGAGGCCCTGTCGCGCCAGGTCGAGTTGCTCAAAGACGGCGACAGCGCGGTGCGGTACTGGGCGGCGGTGGGCCTTAAGGCGCTCGGCCGCGATGCCGCCCCGGCGCGCGAGGCGCTGCGTGCGGCGCTCGCCGACCCGTCGGCCACCGTCAGCGTCGAGGCGGCGGGGGCCCTGGCGGCCCAGGGCGGAGTGCAGCCGGCGCTGGACGTCCTTGTCAAGGAACTTCGCGGCCCGCGTCCGGATGCGGCCGCCCACGCGGCCCGCACGCTCGAACTTCTGGGCGAGGCCGCGCGCCCCGTCCTGCCCGCGATGAAGGAAGCGGCCGCCGCGCTCGAAGAGAACCTCAAGAAGTTCACCGGCCACTATCAGACGGCCTTCGCCCTCGATTCCTCCATCCGGCGGCTGGAGGGGCGGTAGGAACGCGGCTTCGCCCTCAGCGGCCGTTTTCGGTAAGCGCTCATCTGTCAGAGGTTGCCGTTTTCGGCCCCTGCGCAATTGACACGGCCCGCAGGCGCGGTAGAATGCATATCTTCCGGGGCCACTAGCTCAGTTGGTAGAGCAGCTGACTCTTAATCAGCGGGTCCAAGGTTCGAGTCCTTGGTGGCCCACCATACGATGCCGCCCGCGACCACGTCGTCGCGGCGTGTCAGGACGAAGCGGCCGAGTTCGCCGCCCGCCCCCAGCGGCTCGACGACCACGGGCGATTGCGTCGTGATGACGACCTCGCCCACCTCGTTCTCGCCCAGCGACCGGGCGTTTTCCTGGAGCACTTCGAGCGTAGCCGAGTGGATGCGCCGGTCGATGCGGACGGCCTTCACCGCGGCGCTCTGCGTGGCGCAACGCAGCATGAGCGGCTCGCCGGGGCGGAACGGCTCGCGGCTCATCCAGAAGATCCTGGCCCGGACTTCGCCGGCGGGGGCGTGCTCCTCGCCCGCGGCGAAGGCCACGTGCCCGCGCTCCACGAAGAGCGGCTTATCGAGCGTCAGGCCGACGGACCGGCCCTCCTCCGCCTTCTGCGGAGCGTCCTGGAGAAATATCTCGATGCTCTTCACTTTGGCGCGGCCCCGCCCCGGCATGAACACCAGGTCCTGCCCCACGTGCACCGTGCCGCGCTCCACCCGGCCCGCCAGGACGCGCTTCTCGCCCACCTTGTACACGTCCTGCACCGGGAATCGCAGGCCGGCGCCGCGATCGCGCTCGGCGGTGCGGAAGCGGGCGAGTTGCTCCAGCAGCGTGGGGCCGGCGTACCAGGGCATCCTGTCGCTCGGACGGGCCACGTTGTCGCCCTCGCGGGCCGAGATCGGGATGACTGCGTCGGCCTTCCGCCCGATCGACGCCAGGAACTCCTCCATGCCGGCGGCCAGTTCCCGGAACCGCGCCTCGCCGTAGCCCGCCTTGTCCATCTTGTTTATGACGACGGCTATCTGGCGGATGTCCAGCAGGCCCAGCACGTAACTGTGGCGCCGGGTCTGCTCCTCGATGCCTTCCTCGGCCGCCACGATCACCACGGCGGCCTCCGCCTGGCTTGCCCCGGTTATCATGTTCTTGATGAACTCCACGTGGCCGGGGGCGTCGATGATGACGTACTGGCGGCCGCCGCTCTTGAAGAACACCTGCGTCGTCTCGATGGTGATGTTCTGGCTGCGCTCCTCCTCAAGGCTGTCCAGGACGAAGGCCAGTTCCGTGTCGCGGCCCAGGTCGGCGCTCATCGCCTCCACCTCGGCCATCTTGTCTTTCGACAGAGACTTCGTGTCGTAAAGCAGCCGGCCGATGAGCGTGCTCTTGCCGTGGTCCACGTGGCCCACGATCACAAACGGAAGGGCAGATGCCATGTCCACACCTTTCTCCGTCCGCGCGCCGCGCCTGTCTGGCCTACATGTACCCCAGGGCCCGCAGTTTCTGCATGGTGTATGCGTTTTCCTTGTCCTGCGCGCGGCCGGCCCGCTCGCTGGTCGTGGTGGTCTCAAGTTCCCGTATGACGGCGTCGAGCGTGTCGGCGGCGGAGTCGATGGGCGCGCAGCAGCACTCGCACCCGATGGAACGGTACCGCTTGCCGTTCCTGGCGAAGTAGAGGGGCACCGTCGGGATGTTCTCTCGCCGGACGTATCGCCATATATCCAGTTCGCTCCAGTGCAGCAGCGGGTGGATGCGCATGTGCGAGCCTTCCTCGCTGCGGCTGCGGTACTGGTCCCACAGTTCGGGGGGCTGGTTCTTGTAGTTCCACTGGAAGTTCTCGTCGCGCGGCGAGAAGTAGCGTTCCTTGGCCCGGATTCCGTGCTCGTCGCGCCGGATGCCCAGCAGGAGCGCCTTCAGGCCGTGCCTGGCGATCGCCTGCTGGAGGGCCTGCGTCTTCAGGGCCGTGCAGCAGTCCAGTTTGCCCCCACCGGCCAGCGGCTTGCCCGGCTCGGCCCCCGCAAGGGCCTCGTCGTTGCGCGCCACGATCAGCCGCAGGCCGAACTCGCGCGCCCGCGCGTCGCGGAACTCGATCATCGCCCGGAACTTCCGGCCCGTGTCGATGTGCAGCACCGGGAACGGCAGTTGCCCCAAGAACGCCTTCCGCGCAAGCCACAGCAGCGTGGAGGAGTCCTTGCCGATGGACCACAACAGGGCCAGTTTGCGGCACTGCGCGTACGCCTCGCGGATGATGTAGATGCTTTTGCTTTCGAGTTCGTCCAACCGGTCCATTGCAATATCTCCGTATCTGTCCCGCGCCGGCCCCGGATGCCGCCGCAGTCGCTCATGCGGCGCCCTCCGCGCCGCCGTCCATGTCCGCCGCCGCGATGCCCAGCCGCCCCAGTATCATCGGCGCGCAGTCCAGTATCGACGCCCGCCCCGCCGGGGCCGCCATGCCGCGCACAAGCAGCATCGCGTCGTCCCTGGTGTGCATGCCCTCCAGTTCAGTTTTCTCGAACAGCGCCTGCTTCGCCAGGCCCATCTTCAGGTCGTACCCGGGGCATGGCTCGGCCACCAGGTCGGGGGCCAGGGCGTACACGGGATCGCCGAAGAGGCGGTCCCGCAGGGGCATGTCGGGGCACGGGCCCAGGCGCCCCGCGGGCCACAAAAACTCCTCGCGGCGGAGCACCCGGCGGATGACCGGGGCGCCGGCCGCCGCGTCGCGCAGGTCCAGCAGGTCGCGCGTCACGGCCTCGCGCACGGCCTCGTACTCCTCCGGCGCCACGATGCCCCCCGGCTCCCGCCCCCGCAGGTTCACGTAAATCCGCCCGGGGATGAGCGCGTACGCCCGCGTCCGCGACGGGTCGAAGTCCAGCGGACTTCGCACCGGGCCGCCCCCCAGGACGGTCCACCCGCGCTCCACCAGCCAGCGGCCCAGTTGCGCCTCCTGCCTGATCGGCTCGAAGCCGTGGTCCGACACGACCAGAAGCGGCGTATCTTCGGCCACGGCGTCCAGCAGGCGGGCCACCTGCCCGTCGATGTACCGGCAGCAGTCGAAGAAGTCCGCGGCGAACCCGCCGCCCGCCAGCGCCCGGCCAAGCAGAAAATGGTTCAGCCGGTCCGTCTCCATGATATGGACATGAAAATAGTCCCACGGCCGCGCGGCCAGGTAGTGCAGGGCGGCCGTCACGCGCCGCTCGGTTGTCCGGCGCACGTCCTCCAGCATGCCGGCGGTCGAGCGCCGGGCCAGCGCCGCATCTGTGTCGATGCGGTAGCCCACGCTCCTCAGGTACGCCGCCTCCTCGGCCGGCCAGGCCGCCTTCTCAAGGTCCGGACTCAGGAAGCACCCTATCATGATTCCGTTGACCGGCCGCGGCGGGCTGGTCACGGGCACGTTCATCGAGAAGGCCGTGCGGCCGGCATCCGACACCAGTTCCGGCAGCAACTTGCGCCGGATGACCCGCGTCGAGCAGACCTCGATGTCGTACCCCGCGGGATTGCGGAAAACGAAGCCGTACAGCCCGTGCTTGCCGGGCTGAACGCCCGTCAGGAAACTCGTCCACGCCACCGCGCTTACGGTCGGCACCACCGAGTCCATCTGCTGCAACCGCCCTTCCGCGGCCAGGCGCGCCAGGGCCGGCGCGTAGCCCCCGGCGATCAGTTGCCGGGCCAGGGTGAACGGCAGGCCGTCCAGCCCGATGACCAGCACGCCGGGTTTCTGGCGCACGGCCCCCAAGGCGACGCTCCAAAAAGAGTGCGAAACACTCCTATTATAGCCTGATCCCCCCGCAATGCAAGCGCCGTTTCCCTTCTTTCACGCCGATGCACATCCGGGCCGCTCTCCGTAAGGGAGCGGCGCCGTCGGGCTGCGAGCGCAACTACACCGCTCCCTTACGGTCGCGGCTCTGATACGCCGCCTCGCACCGTAACCCACCGGCCGCGCACGCGGTTCAAGAGTGTGTGGGCCGGGGTGAAATCCCGGCGCCGTTGCCGCGGCGGTGCGAGATGCCGGGACTGCATCCCGGCCTGCATGCCGCCGCGGGGGTGAACCGCAAAAGGAGACCTGACGATGGAACGCTGCGGCATCGTGATTGCGGCCCTCGCGGCCGCCGGCATCGGGGCGGCCCTGGCCGCAAGGAGCGAAGAGGCCAGGCCCGACATCACCAGCGAGGCCTTCCGCAACCAGTTCATCAAGGACTTCAAGCACATCTCCCTCGACACCACCGCCGGCGACGCCATGTTCCTGCGCATCATGGTCGAGGCCTCCGGGGCGAAGCGCGGCATAGAGGTCGGGGCGGCCCGCGCATTCGGCGCAATCAACATGGGCATCGCCTTCGAACGAAACGGCGGACGCCTCTGGACCGTCGAGATCGACCCCGACATGGTCAAGGCCGCACGCGAGAACCTCGCCGCCGTCGGCCTCGAAAAGACCGTCACCGTGGTCGAGGGCGACGCACTGAAGGTCCTCGGCGGCATGGAGGGCGAGTACGACTTTGTGTTCCTCGACGCCGTAAAGAGCGACTATCTGAAATATCTCAAACTCGTCGAAAAGAAACTCAAGCCCGGCTCCGTCGTCGTGGCCGACAACGTCATCCGCAGCGCCAAGGCCGTCCAGGACTTCCTCGACTACCTCCAGAACAGCCCCGATTACGACACCGTCATAATCCGGGCGTCGATGGAAAAAAACGACGGCATGTCCGTCTCGTACAAGAAACGCTGACCTGCCGCAGGCCGCCTGCCGGCTTCTCTATCCGTTCAGCCCCGAGGGCTGGGACGTAACAGCCCGGGGCATCGCTTTGGGATGACCTTCCCCCCAAAAACTGTGCCAGGATGAGGCATGGTTCAAAGCCCCCGGCACCGCCGGGGGATGATCGGCCCGCACCATCCATCCCCACGCGGTGCGTGGGGCTTGTTTGAACCATGCCCAGGATGAATGACAGTTCTTGACGACCTGTAAGCGCTTGAAGGGGTCGGAAAGGAGCTCTCGGATGAAAAAGCACAGCGGGCAGCAGATTGTGGCGAAGTTGCGTGAGGCGGACGTGGCTATCGGCCACGGGCTGGAGGCGTCGGCCGTTGGGCCGCTGTTCATCTAGCCGGACAGCCCGTGGCAGAACGCCTGCGTCGAGTCGTTCAATGGGAAGTTGCGTGACGAGATGCTGAATATGGAATTGTCCTTGAGCCTTGAGGAAGCGAAATATGTGTCCGATCGGTGGCGATTGGATTATAATCACCATCTGCCGCACAGCGTGCTAGACTGGATGGCGCCGGCGGCGATTTCGGCGTCGTGGCCGGCGGCGGTCGCCGGGCAGGGGTGTGCGGCTGGGGGCTCGGCTGCGCCTCGCCCCTTGCCGCACACCCCGAACGCCACAGAAACTCTCACTCCATCTGGTACATAGCCGACCTGACGGAGACAAAGAAACTATGAAAACACCCAACGAACAACTCACGCGTCGCGAGTTCCTGGAAAGGACTGCGGCTTTCGCGGGTATCGCCTCTGTAGCCGCGCCGCTCAACGTCCGC
>Ga0194112_10012951_pt1 | contig 10127 bp, 9 predicted proteins | sample TA2MahC400mmetaG_FD_146191 | JGI IMG/M metagenome (GOLD analysis project Ga0194112, IMG submission 146191) | Freshwater microbial communities from Lake Tanganyika, Tanzania - TA2015016 Mahale Deep Cast 400m | ecosystem: Environmental > Aquatic > Freshwater > Lake | place: Tanzania: Lake...
TGGTCCCGACGGTCAGCCACGATCGGCGCTACATCACGATCGATGTACGCCCGACCCTCGCGACGCTGATCGGCGGCGTGATCTCGACGATCCTGATCAACCTGGGGACGACGACCGCCGCGGCGTGGCGGGTGCCGATCGGACTCCCGAAGATGTCGATCCAGCGGACCTGGACATCGGTCACCGTCCCGGACGGCGGGACGGTGCTCGTCGGCGGACTCCGGACCCTGAACGAGTTCAAGTACAAGTCGACGATCCCGATCCTCGGGAAGATCCCGGTCCTGAACCTCCTCCTCGGCCGCCGGGCGGAGATCTCGGAGAAGCGGAGCCTCGTCATCCTGATCACTGCGAAGACGATCGATCTCCGCAACGAGGAGGCCAAGAAGTTCGGGGAGTGAGGCCGGCGGGATGCCGGAGCTTCGTGCGGTCTTCTTCGACATCGACGACACGCTCTACTCGACGAGCGAGTTCGCCGAGCGCGCGAGGAGCGCGTCGATCGATGCGATGATCGATGCCGGCCTCGACATCGACCGGGAGGTCCTGCGGCAGGAGCTGGAGGAGGTGATCCAGGAGTTCTCGTCGAACTTCGATCACCACTTCGACCGGTTGCTCCAGCGGATCCCCCGGCGGGCGTACCGCCACCACAATCCGGTCTGCATCGTCGCGGCCGGCGTCGTCGCGTACCACGAGACCAAGGCCCGCCATCTCGCGCCGTACGAGGATGCCGCCGAGGTCCTGAAGATCCTGGCGGGGACGAGTCTCATCCGCGGCGTGATCACGGCCGGAGTGCCCGTCAAGCAGGCGGAGAAGCTCGTCCGGCTCCGTCTGATCGAGCACCTCACGCCGAGCGCGATCTACATCGCGGACCAGGTCGGCGTCAGCAAGCCGAACCCGAAGCTCTACCGGCGGGTCTGCAGCATGATGAACCTGCGGCCGGGCGAGACGATGTACGTGGGCGACAACCCCCTGAGCGACATCGACCCCCCGAACCAGATCGGGATGATGACCGTGAGGCTCCGGCGCGGCGGCAAGTACCGCGATGCCGTCGGCGCGACGGAACCTCTCTTCGAGATCCAGAACTTCTGGGACCTCCTCGACCGGCTGCGCAAGGAATTCGGGGTCGCGATCCCCTCATGAGCGTCCGCCTGTCCGTCGTCATCCCCGCGCTGAACGAGGCGCCGTCCCTCCCGGCCCTCTGCGATGAGCTCGCCCGCCTGGATCTGACGGCAGGGCCGTCGGAGTGGATCGTGGTCGACGACGGGTCGACCGACGGCACGGCCGAGATCCTCCGCGACCTCGCCTCCCGCCACCCGCCGCTCCGCGTCGTCCGCCTGCGGCGCACCTTCGGCAAGGCGGCGGCCCTCGCGGCGGGCTTCGCCCGGGCCCGCGGGGAATGGATCGCGACGATCGACGCCGACCTCCAGGACGATCCCGCCGAGATCCCTCGACTGATCGCCCTCCTCGAACGCGATGGAGACGATCTGGCCGTCGGCTGGCGCCGCCGGCGCCGCGATGGCCCGGGGAAGCGCCTCGCCTCCCGCATCTTCAACCTCGCCGTGTCCGCGGCGACCGGACGGAGGTGGCGCGATCTCAACTGCGGTCTCAAGGTGATGCGGCGCGCCGCCGCCGGCGAGATCGACCTCTACGGCGGCTTCCATCGCTTCCTGCCGTACCTCGCTCTCCTCCGCGGCTTCCGCGTCCGCGAGATCGAGGTCGCCCATCGCCCGCGCCGTCACGGCGCGTCCCGCTACGGAGGCGAGCGGATCGCCGGCGCCCTCTTCGATCTCCTCGCCCTCCTCTTCGTCCACCGCCGCCCGGGCGAGGCCTTCGCGCGCCTCGGTGCGGCGCTCTTGGCCGCAGGCGCGGTCGTCCTCGGATACCTCGCGATCCTGCGTTTCGCGACGGGATCGATCCAGAGCCACTATCCGCTCCTCGTCTTCGGCGTCCTCGTGTCGGTCGTCGGCATCCAGCTCATCTCCTCGGGCCTCCTCGGCGATCTCCTCGCGCGGGCGACCGCACGCGATCGCGCCGCCTATGCGGTGCGCGAGGAGTTCGGTGGCGACCGCCCGCGGGAGGGCGTGTGACGATCGGGGTCCTCACGGCGGCGTATCCGTCCCCTTCCGAGCCGGTACGCGCGATCTTCGTCGAAGGGATCACACGCGCGATGGCCTGCGCCACCCGCGTCGCCGTCGTCGCGCCGCGGGTCCACCGGAGCGATCCCTTGCGAGAGCGCCGGTTCGGGATCCGCGTCGTGCGCTTCCCGTACCCCGGCGGCCGGAGGCTCAAAGAGCGCTCGACTCCTGCGATCGTGGCGGCCTATCTCCTCTCCGGAGTTGGGCGGACTCTGCTCGCCTTCCGGGCGGCCGGCGCGCGCGCCATCCTCGGCCACTGGATCCTCCCGGCCGGGGTGATCGCACGCATCGCAGGCGCGCGACTCCGGATCCCGGTCGTCCTCTACGCGCACGGCTCCGACATGACGCACTTCGCTCGTCGAGGATCCGCGTCGCGCGCCGCCGCCCGCTTCGCGGTCGCCGGCGCGGCGCGCATCGCCGCCGCGTCCGCCGAGATCGCGGCGATCCTCGATCGCGAGTTCGGCCGCCGCGCCGACGCCGTCCTCCCGGCCGGCGTCGACGCGGCGACCTTCCGGCCGGTGGAGGGCGGCGCGGCGCGGATCCGAAAGGAGCGGGTCCTTCTCTTCGTCGGCGACCTCGTGCCGGAGAAGGGGATCCGGGAGATCCTGCGGGCCCGTTCCCGCCTGGGCGGCCGTGCGACATGGGTCTTCCTGGGAGAGGGACCGCTCCGGCGCGAGATCGCGCGATCGGAGGGGGGCGAGACCATCCTCGCGGGCAGCGTCCCGCAGGAGGAGGTCGCACGCTGGCTCCGGCGCGCCGAGGCGCTCGTCCTCCCGTCGTATCGGGAGGGGACGCCGGCGTCGGTCCTCGAGGCGCTCGCGTGCGGCACCCCCGTCGTCGCGACGCGCGTCGGCGGGATCCCGGAGTGGGTGCGCGATGGCGAGACGGGCCTTCTGGTCGAGCCCGGCGATGCCGAGGGACTCGCGAGGGCCATCGCGGACCTCCTGGACTCGCCGGACCTGACCGCGCGGTTGCGCGGGGGCGCGAGGGCGACGGCGCCGCCATCCTGGGATACAACGGCGGGGCGCCTCCTCGCCCTGATCGAGGGGTGCGCGCGATGACAGGCGTCGAGTACGATCGCTATTGGCGCGAGCGCTCCGGGCCGCGGCGCGAGGCGCGGGCGCGCGCTCGCGCGCGGATCGCAGCGTCGCTCCTCGGCGCGGGCGGCGGAAGGATCCTGGACCTGGGCTGCGGTCCCGGGTGGGCGGCGGAGGATCTGTCGAGGCGCGGGTTCGAGGTCGCCGGCGCCGACCTGTCGAGCGAGGCGGTGGCCGCGGCGCGCGGCCGCGGGATCGATGCTCAGGTCCTCGACATCGAGCGAGAGGCGATCCCGCGAGGGTATGATGGGATCGTCTGTCTGGAGGTGCTCGAGCATCTGGCGGACCCGCGCGCGGTCCTCGCGAGGATCCTCGATGCGGCCGGAGAGAAGGGCGCCGTGATCTCCCTTCCGAACGAGTTCCACATCGTGCGGCGGTTCGCCGTCCTCGCGGGCCGTCCGGGTTTCGGCGGGCACGACGACCCGCACATCCACCACTTCGCCTGGGGATCCGCGCGGCGTCTCGTCGCCGAGGCGGGCGGGGAGATCCTCGCGTGGCGGGCGGCGTCGATCATCCCGCCGGCGCTGGGACCCATCGCGCGCGCGGGGGATCTCGCGGCGCGGATCGCGCCATCGCTCCTCGCGATCTCCTTCGTCTTCCGCGTGCGGAGGGCCGGCGTATGAAGCGGGGGATGCGGATCGCGATCGCCGCCGGGCTCGTGGCGATCGCCGCCGGCTCGTACCTGAACTCGCTCCCGAACGCTTTCGTCTTCGATGATGAGAAGCTCGTCCGGGACAACCCTTGGATCCGGAGTCCGGCGAAGGTGATCGAGTCGCTCGCGATCGGGAGCGACCGATGGGAGGAAGAGCCGGTCCGCCTGAACTACCGGCCGCTCCGGTTCATCTCGTACGGGATCGACTGGCAGCTCACGGAGTCTCTCTTCGGCGAGCAGGCTCCCGAGACCCTGCGGCCGATCATCTTTCGCCTCCACAACATCCTCCTCCACGCTGCCAATGCGCTCCTCGTCTGGGCGATCGCGCGCCGGATCTTCGGGCCGGGCGGGTCCTGGCTCGCGCCCGCGCTCGCGGCGGCCGTCTTCGCGGCCCATCCGGTTCACGTCGAATCGGTCGCGTACGTGTCGGGGAGGCGCGATGTCCTCTTCGCGTCCTTCGTCCTCGCCGCGTTCGCCCTCCACCTCGCGCCCGGGCCGATCCGTTTCTTCCGAGGCGCTGCGATCGCGGGGCTCTATGTCCTCGCGCTCCTCACGAAGGAGATGGCCGCGCCCTTCCCGGTCCTCGCCTTCATCGCGGACCGGACGGTCGCGCGCGCGCCGTGGCGCGGCCGGCGCGCGTACTACGCTCTCCTCGCGGCGATCGCGGCGGCGTTCGTCGCATTCTCGCTCCTCGTTCGGAATCCGGGGGAGGGGGCCGGGCTCTGGGGCGGGAGCCGCGCGGCGGCGATACTGACGATGGCACGGGGGCTCTTCCTCTACATCAGGCTCCTCATCTGGCCCGCCTGGCTGACCGTCGACTACTCGTTCGATGCGTTCCCGGTGTCGAGGGGGCTCCTCGATCCGTGGACGACGCCGATCGCCCTGCTCGGGATCGCGGGCCTGATCGCGGGAGCCGGCATCGCATGGGATCGGGGGAGGCGCTGGCCCGCGTTCGCCCTCGCCTGGCTCGCGGTGTCGCTTGCGCCGGTCGCGCAGATCGTCCCGCATCCGGAGCGCCTGGCCGAACACTTCCTGTATCTCCCGTCGGTCGGCGTCATCCTCGCCGCCGCGGCGGCCTGGATCCGGCTCGATCGGTGGGGGAGGCCGCTCGCCATCTCCGCCGCCGTCATCATCGCCATCGTCCTCCCGCTCCGTACGATCGCCCGGAACAGAGACTGGCGGGACTCGTACACCCTCTGGAAAGGGGCGGTCGAGACCCATCCCCGTTGCGCGCGCGCGCAGCTCGCCTACGGGATGGCCGCGCTCGGCCGCGGGGAGGCCCGCGAGGCCGCGCGCGCCCTGGATCGCGCGGCCGAGATCCTGCCCGAGGATCCCCCCGATCCTCTCCGCCGCGGGCAAAGGCTCCACGCCCTCGTCTACCGGGGGCAAGCGCTCGCCCAGCTTTCGGGCGCGGATCCGCAAGCCCTCGATCGCGCGATCCAGGACTATCGCACGCTTCTTTCGCTTCGCGATGTCGACGGGACGCCGATCGCGGACTCGCCGCGGCATGCGGCCATCCGTTTCGATCTCGCGGTCTTCCTCCACCGCAAGGGGCGATTCGCGGAAGCCGAGGCGGAACTGCGCGCGCTCCAGGACCTGGCGGCGCGATATCCGCAGGAGCTGGCCGGCGCGGAAGGGAAGGCGCGGCTCGTGGAGGCGAAGTTCCTCCTCGGGGCGGCGGTGGCGGCGCAGGGTCGGGTCGACGAGGGCGAGAAGCTCCTGCGCGAGGCGGCGGAAGAGGCGAAGGAGCCGGAGGCGAGCCGGTACTGGCGCGAGATCGCGCGGATCGCGCTCGCGTCGGGCAAGTGGAAGGATGCGGCGGCCATCCTCGACCGCCTGGCCTCCGGGGCGCTGTCCAGGGACGCCGAGACCCTCTACGATCTCGCCCAGGCGCTCGACCGGGATGGCCGCCTGGGCGGCGCGATCGAGGCCCTGGAGCGGGCGCTCGACGCGGATCCGCGCCACGTCCCCTCGCTCCTCACCCTCGGCGATATCCGGGCGAACCGCGGCGAGTACGATGAGGCGGAGCGCCTCTTCCAGCGGGCGGCGGCGGTCGCCCCGGGAGACTCGAAGGCCATCGCGGCGCTCAACCGGATCGCATTCCGGCGCAAGCTCGACGAGAGCGCGGCCGCGTCCAAGGGCAAAGAGCGCGAGCGGGACCCTGAGCCCTTCGTCTCGATGGCACAGACGAAGATCGCCGAGCACAAGTGGAAAGACGCGAGAGATCTGCTCGAGCGGGCCCTCGAGGCCGCGGCGGGGCCCGAGCAGAGGGAGACGCGGATCCGTGCGCTGGAGCTGATCGTTCGAGTCCGCGGGTTCCTGGGCGATGCCAAAGGGGAAGTGGCGGCGCTCCTGGAGCTTCGCGATCTGGTCCCTGAGCGGGCGGAGATCCTGAAACAGCTCGGCGAGGCGACGATCCTCGCGTTCAAGGACATCGAGAGAGCCGAGGGTTTCTACGCGGAGTACGTGGACCGAGTGCCGGAGGATACGGAGGCCCGCAAGGTCCTGGAGGAGATCCGGAAGGCGATCCGGAAGGATCGCTGAACCATGCGATGGGTAGGATCCCGAGGTTTCGCGTCCCCGAGTTCGGCTCCGAGGGGACGATCGAGCTTCGCGGCGCGGAGCGCCATCACCTCGTGGATGTCTTGCGGCGCGGGGTGGGGGCGGAGGTCCGCCTCTTCGATGGGAGCGGGGAGGAGCGTCGCGCGCGGGTGGCCGAGATCACGCGGGAGGGAGTGGTGCTTGCCATCGAGGGGCACATCCAGCCTCGCCGAACCGTGGGACACGCCGTGGCGGTCGCCGTCCCCCGCGCGGCGACATTCGACCTCCTCGTCCGGTACGCGACCGAGCTGGGGATGGAGGCTCTCGTGCCGCTGCGGACGGCGCGGGGGGTTGTCCGGATCGAGGGGGAATCCAGGCGGGGGCGATGGGAGCGGATCGCGGCGGAGGCGGCGAAGCAGTGCGGGCGGGCGACCCGGCTGCGGATCCCTGCGCCGTGCGGCCTGGAGGAGTTCTGCCGCTCGGACGCCGGGCGGTGGCCGGGTAGGCTGGTCGCCGTGCCGGAAGCGGGCGTGCCGCTCGCGCGGGCGATCGGAGAGGTCCCGGGCCCCATCGTGGTCGCGATCGGGCCCGAAGGGGGATTCACGGATGCCGAAAGGACGGCGGCCGAGGTGGGCGGCTTCGTCCCGGTTCGCCTGACCGAGACGATCCTCCGGGTCGACACCGCCGCGGTCGCTGCGATGGCCCTCCTCGCAACCCATTGACAGCCCTTGCGTACGGGGGTATCCTGGCACCCTTTCTTGAGCACCCCGGATGCAGGAAGTCCCTATGAAGACGACGGTTTTGAGGAAGGAAGACGTCAAGAGGCACTGGCTCGTCGTCGACGCGTCCGGCGAGATCCTGGGCCGGATGGCGGTCGAGATCGCCCGCCTCCTGATGGGCAAGCACCGCGTGGACTATACGGCCGGAATCGACGCCGGGGATTACGTCATCGTGACGAACGCCCGGGAGGTCCGGGTCACGGGTCGCAAACTCAAGCGGAAGAAGTACTACTACTACACCGGCTACATGGGCGGGCAGAAGGAGCGGACGCTCGAGCAGATGCTCAAGCGGACGCCGGAGCGTGTGGTGATGCTCGCCGTCCGGCGCATGCTCCCCAAGAACCGGCTCGGGCGGCAGATCCTGAAGAAGCTCAAGATCTACAAGGGGTCGGAGCACCCGCATCAGGCGCAGCAGCCGATCCCCGTGTCCTTCACGAAGGACCGCGTCGCGGCAGAGGGAGGAAAGCGGTGATCACGGAGACTTACCTGGGCACCGGACGGCGGAAGTCCGCGGTCGCGCGGGTTCGGTTGCGGCCGGGGACGGGGAAGATCCTCGTCAACCGCCGGGAGGTGAAGGAGTACTTCCCGAGCCTGAAGGAGATCCTGCGCGTCCTCTCCCCTCTGAAGGCGACTTCGTCGGAATCCCGTTATGACGTGATCGTCAGCGTGCAGGGCGGCGGCTTCACCGGCCAGTCGGGGGCGATCGCCCTCGGCGTGGCGCGGGCGCTGATGAAGGCGAACCCGGAGACCGAGCCGGCCCTGCGGGACGCCCACTTCGTGACCCGCGACTCCCGGGGCAAGGAGCGTAAGAAGTACGGCCGCCGTGGGGCGCGCCGCGGCTTCCAGTTCTCGAAGCGGTGATTCGTAGCGGGACGAAAGGGTCCCGCCACCCGGGATGTCATCTTGCCGCCCCGCGCCGGGGGTGCTACCATCGGCCCCGTCTCCTTCGGGAGGAGGCCATGGATCGCGACCTCCGGACCTCATCGGGCAGACAGCGCGTCGTGGGCGGGTTCCGGCCGACGGCGGTCGGCATCCTCTTCTCCCTTTTCGTCGCCGTCACGCTCGCCCATGTCTTCGATCTCTCGCTCGTCCATCCCAGCGCGATGGGGCTCTCCGTCTGGGCGCCGAAGCCGTGGACGTTCTTCACCTTCGCCTTCCAGCAGGTCCATCTCCTCCTCCTCCTCCTCAATCTCCTGGCGCTCTACCTCCTGGGGCGTCCGCTCGAGCGGCACTTCGGGAGCCTCCGCTTCACGTTCCACTACTTGGGGACCTCGGTCTTGGCGGGGCTCGCGACCTTCGCGATCGTCCGGATCCTGGGGGACGATGGACCGCGGTCCCCGTACGTGTGCGGCGCCGCCGGCGGCACCTTCGGCCTCCTTTTGCTGAGCCGCAACCTCTGGCCGGATGAGGTTGTCCTCGGGCGGTTCCCGATGCGGCACGCGGCGGTAGCCGGGATGGTGCTCCTCATCCCCGCCCTCCTGATCATTCAGAACGCGGCGTCGATGCAGGACAGGATCGATCTCCGCCTCCTCCCGCAGGCGACGGGCGTGATCTTCGCCTTCCTCCTCCAGGGGCTCGACACGCGGGTCGGCGTGTTCCTGGATCGGCGGCGGATCGACCGCCGGGTCCGCGCCCTCGAGGAAGAGCTCTGCGCCCGCGAGCGCGTCGAAGATCTGCTGGAGAGAATCGCGCGCCTCGGCATGAACTCTCTCACCCGGCGCGAATACCAGTTCCTGCGCTCCGCGAGCCGCTACTACAAGCGCCGGACGTGAGAGCGGGATGCCGATCCTCATCCGGAACATCCCTCTCGGCCTCGACGAGCCCGAGAGCGTCCTGTGCGAGAAGGTCGAGCGTATCATCGGAGTTCCGATCCTGGGCGTTCGGATCCGCCGCGCGTCCCTCGATGCACGTCACCGGCGGATCGTCCGCCGCCACGATGTCGAGGTCGATGTCGACGATGAGGCAGGGGCTCTCCGCCGTTGTGCTGGGCGGTCGGACGTCGGCCCCTGTCCGCCGGACGATCCTCCTTTCCCTGCGCCGGGCGGCGAGCCTCTGCGGGGTCCAGTCATCGTCGTGGGCGCAGGTCCGGCGGGTCTTTTCGCCGCCGAGATCCTCGCCGGGCTCGGATACCGGCCGCTCGTCCTCGACCGCGGGGATGCGATCCCCGCCAGGGTCGCGCGGGTGCGGGCCTTCTGGCGGGACGGCGCGCTGGATCCCGAATCGAACGTCGTCTTCGGGGAGGGCGGCGCGGGCACCTTCTCGGACGGGAAGCTCACGACGCGGATCCACAGACCGTACGTGCGGCGCGTGCTCGAGACGTTCGTCGCGTGCGGCGCGGATCCGGACATCCGGATCCAGGCGAAGCCCCATGTGGGGACGGACCGGCTCCGGCTGGTCGTCATGCGGCTGCGCAGGCGGATCGAAGAGGTGGGGGGGAGCTTCCGCTTCCGCGCGCGCGTCGAGGGGATCGAGATCCGCGATGGCCGGGTCGCCGCCGTCCGGCTCGCAGGCGAACGGATCGAGGCCGGCGCGGTCATCGTCGCGACGGGGAGCTCCGCCGACGATACGTACGCGATGCTCGCAGCGTCCGGTGTCCCGCTCGAAGCGCGGCCGTTCCAGATGGGCCTGCGGATTGAACATCCGCAGGCGTACATCGATCAGGTCCGGTACGGCGCATTCGCCGGACACTCCACCCTCCCTCCCGCGGAGTACTTCCTTCGCGGACCTTCTGCCCATACGTTCTGCATGTGCCCGGGCGGTGAGGTGATCGGCATCGCGAGCGCGCCGGGCGGTCTCTCGACCAACGGGATGAGCCGCACGGCGCGGAGCGGGGGGTTCGGGAACAGCGCGATCGTCTCGGCCATCGATCCCGGCGAAGGGGCTCTCGAAGCGCTGCGCTTCCGACGCACCTGGGAGGAGGCGGGCT
>Ga0194112_10012955_pt1 | contig 10126 bp, 9 predicted proteins | sample TA2MahC400mmetaG_FD_146191 | JGI IMG/M metagenome (GOLD analysis project Ga0194112, IMG submission 146191) | Freshwater microbial communities from Lake Tanganyika, Tanzania - TA2015016 Mahale Deep Cast 400m | ecosystem: Environmental > Aquatic > Freshwater > Lake | place: Tanzania: Lake...
GGGAAGTTTCGGATATTTTCAGATGGGAGGTGCCTTTCGAGCTGCGGCCGGAGTCGAGAAAAACGGTCATCCGCTTCGGGCCGAAGTTCTTCGCCGACCTCTGTCCCGCCGGCTGCTACAAGGTCGACCTGGAGTTTTTCGACCCCCCTGCGGAACTCACCCTGATGTCCCTGGACTTCATGAGAGAGACCCGGGAGATGAGGGTCGACCCCCGCGTCGGCCGGATGCTCGTTTCGACGATCTACCTGGTTTTCGACGACAGGTTCATCTCCCCGGAATTCGTCATCCGTCACGAGGGCCGCATCGGCCGCCCGGTCCGGGGACGGATGCATTTTTTCCCCATTCCCAGCGCGGTTTTCGACAAAACATTGATGATCAGGCTTGATGAAAGATCCTACCCGAAGAGCGTTTTTTTCAGCGGGACGCATCCCTACCTGACGTTCTGGGCCAACAGCCGGCGGGACAACGCCCGGTACGCTTTCGATCTCGCCCTGCTGCCCGCCGGCTCGGGCAGAGGGCCGGAGGCCGCTCGGCCGCTCGCCTCCCATAACGTGGTGTTCCGGCACCGGAGCCGCCATCTGCTGGAGATCAAGGCCGACCCCCTTCCGGCGGAAGGGGACGCGTTCCTGTCCTTGTCGGTCAAGAACGCCTCGGGAAGAACCCTGACCGGCCGGAGCGCGTGGCTCGACTTTCGGGACGGAGCCTGGCGAATCCCAATCGGCGCATTGAATTGAACAATGCGCTGTGATAATTTATAAGGTTATGGCCCGATCCAGGCCGATAGTCCCGCGGAGAGAAAGGAGGAAATCTTTGAGGCTCCTTCATCTCAAAACGGTCTTGAGCGTGTTCCTGGCCCTTCTGGTTTGCGGCATCGCCGCGGAGGCCAGGGTTCGTCTGTCCGTCGGCCAGAGCGGCATATGTTATTCGCCGAGAATAATCTATGACGGCTCGGGCAACATCCATGTCTGCTGGGTGGACGCCTACAGCGATCACAGCGGCGACCTCATGTATTCCCGCTATGCGGCCGCCTCCAACCAATGGAGCACGCCCATCAACCTCAGCAACAGCGGACGGGTGGCCAGCGAGAGCATGATGCTGAACGCCATCGGGGTCGACAGCTCCCAACGCATTTATGTCGCCTGGGGAGAGCGGGGCTACGGAGTCCGCCTCAGGACCTGGTCCGGGGACTCCTGGGACTCCGCGGTCCATGTGGCCTCCTACGGCGACGCCGATTACATCCGGATGGCCGTCGACGGCGCGGGAAACCTGTTCCTCATCTGGTTCACCTGGGGAAGCCGGGAAGTCTTCTCCCGGTCCCGGGTGAACGGAACGTGGGAGGGCGTGCGCCTGCTCAGCAACCCGAACAATATGGGAAAATTTCCGGCCATCTCCACGAGGAATGGCGTCGTGGGGGCCGTCTTCACCGAGACGGTGGCCGATTATCAGACGATGTACACCCAGAGGTCGACGGGGCTCAACGCCTCCTGGAGCGCCCCGGTGGCCATCTATTCCGAATACCCCTGGGCCGCCCAGCATCCTTGTGTGCAGCTGGACTCGAACGGCACGCCCCACGTCGTCTGGGTGCGCGTCGATCAGTACGATTCCGGGAATTACGTCACCTATTCCTGGCGGTCGGGGTCGGGTTTCACCACGCCCTGGAACCTGAACGATTTCACTTACAACCACTGGCCCTTCATGGCCGAGAAGAACAACATCATCCACATCCTGTGGCAGGAGGGCTCCTACTACGGCGGAAGCATTTACTACCGCAGCGGGTGGGGAAGCAATCTGAGCGGGACGATGTACGTCGCCGATTCAGACGGGGCCATGCACATGGACCTGGAGGTCAGTCCCGCGGGCACCCTGGGATTCGTCTGGACGGCGGACGGGATCACCTATTTCGGCACGGCCTCGGGAGGCGGAGGCGGGGGCGGCGGGGGCGGCGGACCGGCTCCTCCCCCTCCCCCTCCCAATCAGCCCCCCACCGCCAATTTCCACTTCTTGCCGGATACGGGCTTCGCTCCGGCGGAGATCCAGTTCGATGGAACGTTGTCCTGGGACCCGGACGGGATCATCGTCCAGCACAACTGGCAGTTCGGAGACGGGAACCAGGCCACGGGGGGCAATGTCTTTCATACCTATCAGACCCAGGGGATCTTCCAGGTCAAGCTGACCGTCGTCGACAACGGGGGGCTGACGGCCAGCGTCGTCAAGCCGATCGAGATCCTGGGGGTTTATCCTCCCCGGAACGTGCGGTGGCAGACGTTCGTGGACGAAAGCGTCTTTTTGACCCGCTACGTGACCGAGGTCACCTGGGAGAAGAACCCCCAGAACGACAGGTTCAACATCGTGACCTACAGGGTCCATCGCAAGAACCAGGGCGAGTCCGGAGGATGGAAATGCATCGGCCAGACGACGGCGGATGTCTTCCGCTATCTGGATACGGACGTGAAACAGAAAGACATCTATGCCTACAGCATCACGGCCGTGGATTCCGAGGGGCACGAGAGCCGTATCGGCGCCCAGGCCGACCCGCCCTCGGGCGGCGAGGCGCAATCCTTCCCGGAGTCGCCTCCGGACCGGGCGCGAAAAGGAAAGAGAATCCCCAGATAGCCTAGAGGATGTTGAGGGCCAGGGCCAGGCCTGCTCCGACCTCCGTCCCCCCGAGGCTCACTTCCAAACCGTTCTCCACGGCCGTCGCCTTGGTCCATTTGACGTACAGCCTGGCTTTCAACCCCCTGGAGAAAGCCGGCCCCCAATACAGGCCGCCCTGGAGGCCGAACCCCGTCGCGCGGCCGGTCGTGTTTCGGAGGGGGCTCAACTCATCGTATGCGCAGAGGACGATTCCACCCGAGACGTAAGGCCGGAAGGCGCCCTGCCCATAAAACACCCTGAGCGCGAGCTCCAGGGGAGAAACGGTCACGCTCGTGGCGACGGCCGTCAGGGTGGATTGTCCCTCGAGGGAGAGGCGATGGTATTCGGCCGCGGCCGCCAGCCCCCAGGACCCGAGACGCAGGATGTCCTGGGAGAGCTCGACGCCCGGGACGGTCCCCGTCCTCCTGCCGAAAACGACTTGAAAGCGATCGTCGGACAAGGACTTATTGACCAGGCTCAGCCCCAGAAGGGTGGCCCGGCGTTCGGCGGGCCTCGGCTCGGTCTCCGCCGGGCTGGGAAGGGAAACGGCCGTTTTTCCCGGGAGAAAGACGGCCAGAATCCCGTCCGGCTTCCTGTTGATCAAATGGATGGGGGCCGGGTCTTCGAGGTCGATGACGACGCGGGCCGTTCCCGTCTGCGGGCGGCCGGTCCTGACCCTGAGGACGCCGTAGGTTCCGATTTCCGTCTCCTCCGGAACTTCGACCCCCTCGACCGGCGACAGGTCGATCACCAGCCGTTTCGGCCCCTGGAGCTCAAAAAATCTGAAATCGAACCGCCCCTCGACCCGGATGAAAACTTCAAGAGCGCCGGCCTGGACCGTGTGCTGCACGGAGAGAATCCGGGCGCCGTTCCCGGCCTCCGCGGCCGCGGCGCCGAAACCCAGGAAGACAACGCCGGCCAGCGCCGCCGTTTTCAAGAGAATCGGATGGCTCATGAGCGGAGACGGTTTATAACACGGCCCGCCCTGAAAATCAATTCACCGCTCTCGCGCGTGCTCGCTTGACGGGTGAGCGCCCGTGACTTAGGATAAGATCATCATGAAGCATTTGCCCGAAAGCAAGCATGCGGTTCTCCCCCTCTTCGTCGCCGCGCTGGCCGCGGCTTTTTTCGCCTGTTCGAGGGGCGAGGGGGACGGGCCGGGCGAGCCCGTCCCGGCCGCTGAGATGGAAGGCCTGCGGCCCCAATTCGATTTTCGCGGCCGCATCTTCTTCCAGTCGGACATGGACGGGGACAGAGAGATCTATGTCCTCACGGCGGGCGGCGTGGCCCGGCTCACCGACAACACCTGGCAGGATGAATACCCCCGCCTCTCTCCCGACGGCCGCCGCATCGCCTTCAGCGCCAATCCCTCGGGAACTTTCCAGGTTTTTACCATGAACACGGACGGAACGGGCATCGCCCGCGTCACCGAGGCGCCTCACGATGCTTCCTGGCAGGCCTGGTATCCCGACGGCAAGCGGATCGCCTACAGCCAGGAGGCGCCGGGTAGGGATTTTTCGCTGTGGACGACGGACCTGGAAACCGGGATGTCCGAGCCCCTCCTGCCCGACTTCCGGGGCGCCCTCTCCCTGCCGGACTTGTCCCCGGCCGGCGACCTCATGGCCTTTACGGGCAAGAGGCTCGCGGGCTGGGACGTGCACATGCATGACCTGGCTTCCGGCCGTTGGCGGGAACTCGTCAAGGGAGGCCGGAGCTGTCGGGCCCGGTTTTCTCCCGACGGCAAGAAGCTGGCTTATGTGTCTTCCGAGGCAGACGGCAAGGGGGATATCTGGACCATGAACCCCGACGGCAGCGACAAGAAGCGCCTGACAACCAGGGACGACGTGTACGACTATTTTCCCTCCTGGTCCCCGGACGGAAAATACATCGTTTTCTGCTCGGACAAAGTCGGCCGCCTGGACGGGGGCCGATGGGCGCTCTTCCTGGTCAAGGTCGAGACGGGGCTGGTCTTTCCCCTGTTCGACAGCGGCCGTCGGGATCTCTTTCCCGAGTGGCATTGACCGCCGGGACGGCCCTCAGTTCATTTTCTTGAAAAGGAACCTCCACAGGTATTCCCGCGGCACGCCCAGGAACTGGGGCCGCCACAGCCGGTCGCATTTCTCGCAGGCGGCCAGGCCCCGGATGTCCCCGGCGGCGACCCGGCGCCGCAGGGTCCGCATCGGCTCGCCGTTCCAGATGTCCGCCAGGCTGGAGTCCCGGACGCTGCCCACGGCGGACAGCCCGTGGAAATCCTGAGTGCAGGGCAGGACGCTTCCGTCCCAGAAGATGATGAGCGCCTGCCAGAGAAAGGTGCAGGGAAGGTAGCTCCCCGGTCGTCGGCCGGCCGAAGCATCCCCCGCCCAGTTGTGGAGGTTCTTGACCTTGACCTTGTCCAGGGGGAGGCCCCGGAAGCGGGCCAGGAAGGCTTTTCTCTTTTTTTCCCCCTCGCCCCGGAACAGGCCGGGGAAGTCGATCAGCTCCAGGATGGCCGCCGGCCGGCGGGCGCGCATCTCTTTTTTGATCTCCAGGAAGCGGATGATGTTGGCCACGGTCTTCTCGAAATGCGCCTTGACCCGGATCCGTTCGTAAGTTTCCGCGTCGTAGCCGTCGAAGGAAAAAGCGAACTGGTCCAGGCCGGACTCGATCAGCTTCCGGCTCTTGTCCTCGTCGAGGAGGGTGCCGTTGGTATGGAAGCGGGTGACGAGGCCCGCCTTCTTGGCGTAGCGGACCATGGCGAAGAATTCGGGGTGGAGCAGGGATTCCCCCCGATGAAGAAGGTGGACGTCGAAGACGAACCCCGAGGCCTCGTCGATGATCTTGCGGAACAGGGAGAAGTCCATGTAACCCTTCTGGCTCCTGTCCAGGTCCTTGTTGGGGCACATGACGCAGGCCAGGTTGCAGTGGCTCGTGGGCTCCACCCACAGCCGGACGGGGAGGTAGCGGAGCGTCGTTTTCCGGCGCTTGTAGCTCCAGAAGATCCCGGCCAGCCGTCGGTAATAGTCAAAAGTGGTCATGTTCGGCGCGGTTCATTGTAGCGGCAAAGCGTCCGCCTGTCCATCTCCGCTCTTCAGGGAGGCATCTCCCCATCCGTGATTTTGTGAGTTCATCAACAGGGTTCTGTCACGGCTCTCCCCCGGCCGGGGGATCCAAGGGGGTGTGCCCCCTTGGTCGCAGGACGCAGTCCGAGAGGGGGGGCAGCGAGCGTTTGATGGGGGAAGGCGAAGCGCTTCCTCCTCCAAGGAGACCGGCTCTCCCCAGGGGGCAAGGGGCGATTCCGGCGCCTCAATCCGGCTCGGCGATCATGTCCGGATTAAAGGCCTGCCGAGGCCGGCTGAGCCGCACAAAATGGAAGAGAGCCTCACAGATCTAAAGGAAAAGCTTTCCGATTCCGCCGGGGGGTCAGGGGCGGCGGCCGTCGGCGGCACCGCCGAGGGACCGGAAGAGCCGGTGATGGCCTTCGGCAGGAAGAGCTTCGGCGCGGATGCGGGGGTCGCATCCCAGGGCGGCGAAGGCGGCCTCCAGGGCCGTGCTGCGCGCGCCCGAGGCGTCCAGGTTGTTCCAGAGCGTTTTGCGGCGCTGGCGGAAGGCGTCCCGGAGATAGCGGCGGAAGGCGTCCTCGTCCCCGGGGGCGAGAAGAGGCGAGGGGCGCCTTTCCATCCTGACGAGGGCGGAATCCACCCGGGGCGGGGGGCTGAACGAGGCGGGCGAGACGGTGAAGAGGATGCGCGCCTCAAAATGGTTCTGGACGAGGATGGAGAGGGGCGCGAACAGCTTCGAGCCGGCCGCGGCGCACAGCCTCAGGGCGAATTCTTTCTGGAGGAGGAAAACGCAGAGGGAAAACAGCCCCGGGTCCTCGAGGATCTTGAAGAGAAGGGGGGAGGAGATCGCGTAGGGGAGATTTCCCGCGAGCTTGGCGCGTCCCCGGGCGGCTCGATGACGGGCCAGGAGGTCTCGGAACGAAACCCTGAGCGCGTCGGCCTCGACGACTTCCAGGTTCGCGGGCGCGCGCTCCCTGAGCGCCGGGACGAGGCGGCCGTCCCTCTCCAGGGCCACGACACGGCCGGCCCTCTCCGCCAGGGGGAAGGTCAGCGCTCCGCGGCCCGGGCCGATTTCGACGACCAGGTCGTCTTTCCCGGGGGCGACGGCCCGGACGATTTTTTCGAGGACGCCCCGGTTATGGAGGAAATGCTGTCCCAGAAGCCGGCGCCTTGTTTTTTTCATCAGCGACGGCCTGGCCGCCGCTCCGCCAGGGGGGCGAACCTCTTCTTGAGCTTCAAGGCCATGACCAACGTCTCGAGGAGGGTCAGGAAGTCGAGCTTGGTCTGGCCCCGGATGCGGTCGATGAAGACGATGGGCGTTTCGCCCATGCGGAACCCCAGGAGGTGGCTCTTGTAGAGCGTCTCCAGGACGATCGAGGGCCCGACCGAGACCAGGTCCTCGAGGTCGAGCGCCTCGAGCAGCCGGCGGCTGAAGACCCGGAAGCCGGAGGAGACGTCCTCGACCGGAAGGCGGAACAGCCGGCGGATGAACCGCCGGACCGTCCAGGTGATCATCCGCCGCAGGGGGCCGCGGTCGGCGTCCCGGCCCCCGCGGACGAAGCGGGAGCCGATGACGAGGTCGAAGCGGTCCGCCGCGCCGAGCAGTTCCGGGATGTGCGCGGGGCGGTGCGAGCCGTCGCCGTCCATCTCCACGACCCGGTCCGCCCCCAGTCCGAGAGCGGCCTGGAACCCGTCGATCCCGCCCGAGCCCCTCCCGCGCCGCTTCAACCGGCGCAGGAGATGGACCCGTCGGTCCCGGGCGGCCAGACGGCGGACGACGGCCCACGTTCCGTCGGGCGAGTTGTCGTCGGCCACGAGGACGTGGAGGTCGAAGGGGAGGTCGAGGGCGAGGATCTCCCTCGTCAGGGGGGCGATGTTCTCGGCCTCGTTGTAGGTGGGGATCATGACCACCACCCGGGGTTTTTTCGCCGCCCGCTTCATCAAGGCCCGCCCGCGAGGAGTTCGTTCACCGCGGCGAGGACGTCTTCGGGCCTGATGTCGCGCATGCACCGGCCGTCGTCGCAGGTATGGCGGTAGCAGGGAGCGCAGGAGGCGCCCGAGAACAGGACGACGCCCCTCCCGTAGAGGTCGATTTCCCGGGGACAGGTCGGGCCGAAGAGGACGACCACGCTCTTCTTCAGGGCGACGGCCAGATGCATGGCCAGGGTGTCGGAGCAGACGACGACGTCCATGCGCTCCAGGAATCCCGAGAATTCGGGAAGGGTGTTGTCGGTCCCCGTGTTGAATACCCTGACGGGGGAACGCTTCCCCAGCCGGTCGTTGAGGGATTTCTCCCGGGATCCGCCCAGGAGAAAGACGTCGGCTTTGAGCTCGCGGCGGAGGAGGCGGATGAGCTCGAGGAAATGAGCCTCCGGCCACTGTTTGGTCTCGAACTTCGAGCCCGCCCCGGTGTTCAAGCCCACCGCAGGCCGGCCGCGCGGCAGCCCGTGGCGGCGGAAGAACGCGGCGGCCTTTTTCCTCGCGTCGTCCCTGGGGTGATAGATGTACTCTTCCCGGCCGTATTCCACGCCGGCCGCCTCGGCGGCGATGTCCTGGTACGTCCGGCTGTTGAGGCGGAACTTGAGCTCGTCGTCCATGCCCAGGCGGTAGGCGTACTCGGCCTCGGGGCCGAAGGGGACGAGCTTTCCCGCGGCGTTGAGGCCGAACCCGAATTTTTCGGGCGCGTCCGCCCTGGAAGCCAGGGCGGCGAGCTCCGGCTCCTTGTCCAGGCAGATGACGACGTCGAAGCGTTCGGCCAGGACGATCAGCGCGGACTCCAAGCCGAAGGGCAGGAGGCGGTCGATGAAGGGGTTGTTCTCGAGGAGGGGGACGCTCTCGGGGTCCGTGACCCAGGTGAGGAACGTGTCCGGGAATTTCCTCAACAGGCCGGGCAGGAGGGGGGTCGTCCTCAGCACGTCGCCCTGGGCGCGGGCTTTGATGAGGAGAACCTTGTGGAGGATGGGCGCATAGCGGGAGCAGTCGTCGCAGGGATAGCCGAAGCGGCAGGGCTTGTCGCCGCGGAAGTGGCGGCAGTCGGGCTTGACCGTCGGCGCGGACATGCGGAATTCCCTCGGAGACGACTATTTATGCCACAATCTGTGGATAAAAACAACGGGCTTCAGCCCTTCCGGCAGACGTAGAGGACGTGGGGGTGGATCTGGCCGCGGCCGAGGGGTACGGTTGCGACGGCGAAGCCCAGCGAGCCGAGGAGGCGCTCGAACTCCTCCCGGGGGCGGAAGAAGAATTTTTTTCCCAGGGTGAACCCGACCACGCGGACCGATACGGTTTCCTGAAAGCAATTCCAGGCGTATTTCCAGCGCGGGCGGGTGTCCATCTCCTTGACGACCAGAGTTCCGCCCGGGGGCAGGGCGCGGGCGCACTTGCGGAGCACGGCCTCCTGGTCCGAGGGGGAAAGGAGATACAGGACGTCGATCAGGGTGTAGATATCGGCCGGGGGATACGTCAAGCGGACGATGTCGGCCTCGCGGAATTCGGCCCGGCCCCAGCCGTTGTCCCGTTTCAGACGCTCAGCCACGCGGAGCTTGGCCGGGTCGAGGTCGAAGCCCGTGACCCGTCGGGCATCCGAGCCCAGCAGGAGGAGCGCGGCGAACAGTCCGTTCCCGCAGCCCAAATCGACGACATGTCCCCGGGCCGGAACCCGGGAGGCGATCTCGATCAGGGGGCAGATCCTGAGCTTGACGCGCAGGTAGAGATTCGCCGCCGCGCCGGCGCTCCGAAACGCACGGAAAACGTCTCTTTTATCGACCATGTCGCCCTCGCTCCCCTTTTGTGAGGAGGCGATCCCATCATATCTTTTTGTTCCCCCCGGAGACAACATCCCGGGGATTCTTCTCCAAAGCTGACGGTATTTCCGGGATAAACGAACCTCTGCGCTCGAGATCTTTTCAGACCGGCATATCCGTTCGCGAGCGTCAATAAATGCGCCCGAGCATGCTCAGACCTTCGGACCGTCCTCGAACGACCGGCCGCAGTAGGGGCAGGCCTTCCAGGAGCTCTCGGCGGGCTTGCCGCACGAGGGGCAGGAGGCCTGGATCGACTTTCCGCAGTTCGGGCAGAACTTGAAGCCCGGCGCGGCGGCGCCGCCGCACGAGGGGCAGACGGCCTGAGACGCGCGCGCCCCGCCCGCCGCGGGCGTTTTTCTCTCGGAGCGCACGATGAGATAGATGATCAGCCCGATGAGGTTGCCGATGAACACCAGCAGAGCCCACAGCAGGCCGTTCATGCCGCGGCCCTCGGCGTCCTTGTACACCCAGAAGGCCAGGAAGAGCCACAGGATGGAGAGGGCCGAGAAGGTCATGGGAAAAAACAGGCCGTGATTCCGCAGGGGCCAGCCGAACCACCGCAAGCCGGCCGATCCGAGAAGAATGAGGACGATCACGACCAGGATGATGCCGATCGCTTTCGAGGATGCGCTGGACATGGAGCACCTCCAG
>Ga0194112_10012963_pt1 | contig 10122 bp, 9 predicted proteins | sample TA2MahC400mmetaG_FD_146191 | JGI IMG/M metagenome (GOLD analysis project Ga0194112, IMG submission 146191) | Freshwater microbial communities from Lake Tanganyika, Tanzania - TA2015016 Mahale Deep Cast 400m | ecosystem: Environmental > Aquatic > Freshwater > Lake | place: Tanzania: Lake...
AGCCCCGCGAGACGATCATCGAGCTCCCGATCCGCCTGGATGGGATCGAGGACAACGGCTGCGCCGCGGTCTACACGAAGACGCGGCCGTGGTTTCGCTGGGTGGGCGTCGCCGAGGGCAGCGCGTGGTTCCAGGAGGACGTGGATCGCGGCGCCGACATCTGGGCCGGCAACGTGTTCGTCTGCGACAACGAGGCGATCAAGCTCACCCTCGTTCGCGACGGCCTGGCCGAAGGGCGACAGCCGTGGCTCGAAGTCCACAACCCGACCGACGCGCCGATCCGGGCGGTCATCACTTCGCCGTCGCACACGCCCATCTACGGCGGACGGCGCCTGACGGTGGATGTGCCCGCGGGGAGCAGCGTGAACGTGGCTGTGGAGGAGGCGAGGTGAGGTTACGCCGGAGGCCGGCGAGGCGCGCCAAGATTAAAATTTAAAGACGTGACCCCAGCTGTGACGATCGCGAGCTGGGTTGCGCTGCCGAGGAGCCACTGGGAGGGGCGCACGTTGTAGTCCACGGCATCGTGGAGCCAGCCGAGCCATGCGGTGCCGGGCCAGGCTGCGAGGAAGCCGCACCAGGGCGGCACGTTGAAGAGCAGGTCTGGCAGGCAGCCGAAGAACGCGCTGCCGACCATCACCCACCGCAGAGGGCCGCGCCCGATCAGCCAGAACACCAACGGGATGCCGAGGCTCATGTCCACGATGGCCATGGCGATTTCGCCGGGTTGCGGGCCGCGGCCCTCCACGCCGAAGAGCGAGTGCGGTCCCAGGTGGGGGACGCTGTCGAGGAGGATGTGACTGGCGACGGCCACAGGGAACGCGAGCCACGGGCGGCGAAGCGTCTTGCCGACAGCGGCTCCGGCCACGAGGTGCACGGTACCCAGCATGTCTGGTGCCCTCCCTCGAGGCAGAGCCTATCCGAGGGCGCGCTCACCGAACCGAAGCCGGAGTCCCGAACCGAGTTGCGCGTGAGGCCCGATTCACTGGGACCCTCGCCGGCGAGTGTTGCAGGAGTCCGGCGTCTGACGGGCAACTAACCGGGTGCGCTCACCTGCCGGCCCCGGACGGAGGCGCACCGGAATGGACGCCGCGCGCACCCGCCGCATTGCGTTTTTCATCCTCCACTTCGTCGCGCTCGTTTCCGCCCTGATCTGGGTGCACTGCGACTACGTGCGTCAGCGCTCCGGCGTGGACCTGCACGCGGCGTACGTCGTCTTCGCCGCGGCCTGCGCCTATCTTCTCCTCCGGGCGTACTTGGTTCTCGGCGGCAAGGTCTCCGAGCGCTGGGAGTACCTCTGGCTCAGCGTGGACCTGCTGCTGATCACGGCTGGCGTGTATCTCACCGGCCGAATGGGCAGCGACCTGGCCCTGCTCTACTTCTGGCCACTCGTGACCGCGTCCGTGCAGCGGCGGCCCAACCTCACCCTCGGTGTGGGCGCCGCCACGGCCGTGCTGTACGCGATCGTCGCGGCTCCGGATGCGATCGAGACCGGCCTGGTGCCGAGGCTCATTGCGCGGCTCTTTGTCATCGCGGCGGCGACGGCGGTCGCCGTGGCGTACGCGGTCACGGAGGCGGCGCGCGTCGAGGAGCTGACGCGGCTGCGGGAGCAGGTCGCGCTGTCGGACTACCGCTCCCGGCTGTCCCAGGAGATGCACGACGGCATTCAGCACTACCTCGTGCGCATCGCGGCGAGGCTGAACCTCGCGAGGACGTTCGTGGACCGCGAGCCCGACAAGGCCGCGCGCATGGCCATCGACCAGGCGCTGACGGTAAGGCAAGCTAGCGACGAGCTGCGGTATCTCGTCCGCCGGCTGCGCTCGCCGGTCGTGGAGCAGCAGGGCTTCGTCGGTGCGCTGCAGGATCACCTGACCATGTTCGGTGAGCGGGCGGGCGCGGACGTCGAGCTGCAGGTGGAGGGCACGCTGCGGCGGTTGCCTCCGGACGTCGAGCAGGCCGCGTTCCGGATCATCCAGGAAGCCCTGACCAACGCCGAGAAGTATGCGAGTGCCGACCGGGTGGAGGTGCGAGTCACCTTCGGGGAGGACTCTCTCGAGTGCGTGGTCGCCGACAATGGCGCAGGCTTCGATGCCTCGGAACCGCGCGCCGAAGGGGGCTTCGGCCTGGCCGGCATGCAGGAGCGCGCCGCCTCCGCAGACGGTGGACTGACGGTCACCAGTGCACCGGGAGGCGGGACGACCGTGACGTTCCGCGCGCCGTTCACGGCCGCGCGCGAGGAGAGCAAAGGGTATGACAAAGATCCGACTGCTGATCGCTGAGGATGAAACGCTCCTCCGCCATGCGCTCGCGCAGATGCTCGGTGCAGAGGCCGACATCGAGGTCGTGGGGCAGGCCCCGAATGGGGAGGCGGCAGTCGTGGCGGCGCGTGCCCAGCAGCCGGATGTCGTGCTGATGGACATCAACATGCCGAAGCTGGACGGCATCGAGGCGACGCGCCAGATTGCGCAGGCACTCCCCGAGTGCGCGGTGGTGATGCTCACGGTGCTCGACGATGACGACAGTCTGTTCGAGGCGGTCAAGGCGGGGGCGAAGGGGTACGTGCTGAAGGACGCGCCCCCTGAGGAGGTGCTGGCGGCGATCCGCGCGGCCGCCGCGGGCGAGGGCTTCCTGGGCCCCTCGCTCGTAAGCCGAGTGATGGGCGAGTTCGCGCGCATCAGCCGTCTTCGCGCCGCCGCCAAGGAAGTGTTCGCCGACTTGACCCGCCGGGAGATGGAGATCCTCGAGCTGCTCGGGAAGGGGATGAGGAACCGCGACATCGCCGCGACGCTCTACCTCAGCGAGAAGACCGTCAAGAACCACGTCTCCGCCATCCTCGCGAAGCTCCACGTCAACGACCGCACCGAAGCCGCCCTCCTCGCCGCCAAGCATGGCCTAGCCGATCCCGCATGATCGCCTGACGGTCCCGACGAACCGGGACCGCCCCTCCCTGATCTTGGGGCCGTCGGTCCCACGGTATGCGGCATGGGGCGGGGTATGATTGTGTTGAGAAAGGGCCCCGTCAAAGGAAGAACCCTCTCCTACGCGCTCTACGTGGCTCGTAGGTCGGGATACCAATCCCGACAATGCCTTTATCAACACAATCGTATGCTCGCCCATGGCCGCACGCAACGAGGGGGACGACAGCCCATGCTGGCGATCGGGAGCGACCATCGAGGCTTCGCGCTGAAGGAGCGGCTCCGTGGCTGGCTGAGAAGCCGGGGCCTCGTGATCTGTGACCTGGGGACCTTCTCCGCCGAGCCCGTAGACTACCCCGACATCGCGATCCCCGTGGCCGAGGTGGTGCACGACCGGTTCGTGGATGGCGCGGTGCTTGTCTGCGGCACGGGCCTGGGCATGGCCATCGCGGCGAACAAGGTGCCGGGCATCTTCGCGGCGCCCGTGACGAGCGTCCGCCTGGCCGAGGCCGCTCGAACCAGCAGCAACGCCCAGATCATCTGCCTGGGCGCAGAGGTCGTGCCGTACGAGCTTGCGACGCAGATCATCGAGGCGTGGCTCCGTGCGGAGTTCCGAAACGGTGACTCTGCGCGTAAGCTAGACAAGATCAGAGCCGTGGAACGGCGCTACGCGCACACGGCGGCTCTGCGGGGAACGCTGTCGCAGGCGGGGTGACGGAGATGGTGGAGGGCGGGCTGCTGCTGCTTGGGGCCTATGTCGTCGGCTCGATCCCGTCCGGCTACGTGCTGGTGCGCGTGTTCCGGGGGCTCGATGTGCGGGAGTATGGGTCGCACAACGTCGGCGCGATCAACGTCTTCCGCGTCGGTGGCGTGAAGCTCGGCGTCCTCACACTCCTCGCGGACATCGGCAAGGCGATGCTCGTGGTGCTCGTCGCCGGCGCGGTGATGGATCAGGCGTGGCTCGTCGCAGGGACGGCGCTGGCCGTGCTGCTGGGGCATGCGTACTCCGTGTGGTTCTACCTGAAGGAGCGCCGGTTCTCGGAGGGCAAGAGCGTCGCGAGCAGCCTGGGGGTGCTGACGGCGCTGGTAGTGCTCGGCGAGCTGCCGTGGCCGGTTGCCGTCATCCCGCTAGGCGTGTGGGGCGCCGGCCTGCTGTTGCCGAAGCTGCTGACGGGACGCTGGTGGTGCATCTCCCCTGCGACCATGGCCGCCATCGTCGCGGTGCCGGTCGTGACCCTCGCCGGCCGCCCGTCGGTGGCGTATGGGCTGCTGTCGCTCCTCCTGTGTGCCCTCGTCCTCGCGCGGCATAAGAACAACATCCGGCGGCTCAGAGCGGGGACGGAACCGAGGCTCGGCGCGTGTGACCGATAGCAGCCCACAATGACCCGAACCCTACGCCGCCGTCACGGCCGCCTCGAAGGCGACCACCTCGACCTGGCGCTTGCTCCGGCGAGCCGCCTCTACCAGGCCTTCCAGCGTCCGCGCCGTGTCCGCCCCGATCCACTCCTCGCCGCAGCGCTCACACACCATAGCCGGCACGTCACGGATGACGATGACACCTGACCCGAGGTCAACCGTGTACGTGGTCATGCCCGGGGCCTTTACGCCACCGCACAGTGGGCATCGGCTGCCCTGGTCTGAAGTCATTCCTGTTCCCTCCTCGTCCTGAGGTCGTCCCCGAACTTCCGTGGGTCAGGGCGGTACGCAGTGATGATGTAGGCCCAGTCGGCAACGGCGTCCATTGCCACCACGACGTGCAGGGCCTCGGGCTCCACACCCCCCAGGAAGAGCGCACTGGGGTGCGGCTGATCGTCGGGGTAGTCCTCGATCAGTACGCCGGTTAGCACTGCCTCGAGCACCGCAGCGCGGGGAATGCCCCGCTCATCGATCCGCTCCAGCGCGTGGCGGCGCCACTCATACCGGTCTCGCGCCAAGGCGCTTCTGAGACGTTCGTGATCGAGGCCCTGCATGGCCCGCTCGCCCCCACCTTCTGCGGTGGCGATGTCCCGACCCGGTCCCGCGGCCGTCCTCTGCAGTTGCTGCGTGCGCTCCACCCAGTATGTTCGACGCGAGGCCCGGCCGCCCCTACTCGGTCAGTCTCCCCGTCGTCCTCAGCTCCACCCAGTCGATCGCCCCTTCGGCATACCGGCTGTGGTCGCCCCAGAGGTAGGCGCCGATGGTGAGGGGGGTGGAGGAGGTGAAGTCGCCCTCGGTGGCGTCGGGGGCGGAGGCTTCGAGGTTGCCATCCACGTAGAGGTCGATCATGCCCTCGGCGACGTTGCGCTCGCCGCGGACGGTGTGCCAGCGGTCGTCGGTGAGGAGGGTCTTGCCGGTGGCGAAGCTGTAGACGTCGCCGCGAGGGGAGGAGAGGTAGAGCTTGAGCTTGCCCTCGCTCACCATGAAGCAATACTGTTTCAGGTCCATGCTGCAGAGGATCGGGACCATGTACGTGGGAGCGGTGACGGGGAGCCGGATGCGGGCCTCGATGGCGAAGCCCTGGTCGGGGGCGAAGTCGAAGGCGAGCGTGCGCTCGACGCGCGCGTAGGACTCGCCGCCGGGAAGCTGCAGCGCGCCATCCACCACCTTCGCCTCGCCGATCAGCTTCGCGTCATGGCCGTTGCCGCTCTCATCGGGGATGACGCCGCTCTGCTCGCGGTCGAAAGTCCACCGGCCGATGAGGCGCTCCTCCTTGACGAAGCGCTTGTCGGCGAGCGGCAGCTCGGTTCCCCCGAAGACGCGGTACGTGACGCCGCGCTCGGTCTCAAAGACGAGCGTGTCGTTCTCCAGGCGGTGAGGGACGGGGTCGTGAGACGGCAGGCGGACGATCTTCACCTCACCGGGCGCCCATGGGTTCTTCAGGCGGCAGGTCTTCCCCGCCCGCGAAGTGATCCGCACGTTGCGCACCTCCGTGCCGGAGTGAGCGGCGGAGACCTCGAAGCCGCCGACCGCGAGGTAGCCGCTGAAGCTGTCGTTGACCGAAGTGCCCGCGGGTACGCCGGCGTACAGGTGGATGCGGCCGGGCCAGGAGAGCACGCGCCCCTGCGGTGAGAGATAGGGCGCGTCGAGCATCCCCAGGAAGAGCCGAATCTGGCTCAGGTAGCCGGGCCTCATGCTGTGCTCTTTGTCCGGGAGGGCGTTGTACGAGCGCCGAGCGAGCTCGAGCAGCGCGGGGTCGGAGTCGAGGCTGATGTCCTCAGCCCACAGCACCATCACGAGATTCGCGGTGATGTTGTAGTTCAGCAGCTGCGGCGCGTCGCGCACGTCGCAGAAGACCGGCCCGTCGGGCGTCTCCAGCGTCGGATAGGGCGCGAGGTGCGCGGCGATCTCGCGCCACTGCTCGCGCTCCTCGGCATCGACGCCCAGGGTCTCCGAGGCCTCGACACACGCCTTCAGGTGGTACTTGATGAAGCTGAGGGCGCCGACCGAATCGCGGTTGAGCTTGAAGCCGGGCGAGAAGCCCCAGTGCTCCTGCGAGACCGTCGGGACGACGTGGTAGTGCCCGTCCGCCTCCTTCGTGACGTAGGCCGCGAAGAACCGGGCGCCCTCGCGCAGCATCAGGTAGGCGCGCTTGCGGAGGAACTCAAGGTCCTGCGTATACTGGAAGACCTGCCAGAAGGGCTGCAGCATGAGCGCGGTGTTCTCGATCCCCCACTCCCAGGTCACGTTCGAGTAGACCACGCGGCCAGACCTGATGGGATAGTGCACGAGCGAGAAGGCGAGCCCCGGGCAGTGGTAGACCTCCCGCGCGTTGCGCTGCAGCATCGGCAGCATCTCCTCGAACAGGAGCAGCCGCTGTTCGAGCGTGTCGGCCTGGCCGAGGACGATGGTGTCGGTGAACTGCCCCTCGTTCCAGTGGTAGTCGCCATGCCAGGGCGTCTGGTCCGCATAGGTGCACGACGTGGCGTTGCAGTGCATCACGCGGGAGTTGCGCCACTTGCGGAAGTCCTCGTCCGAGACGCCCCGACTCTCCTCCGCGAGCGCGTCCGCGCCCTTGCGCAAGGCCGCCTCCAACCGGCTGCGCGCCGCGGCCAGCGGGTCCTTCGCGTCGCGCGTTGTGACCACCGTCAGGTAGAGCGTGAACGAGGCGGAGGGCGCGGTCACCGTCGCCGTGGTCAAGCTCCCCGAGGGCGAATCGTTCACGCGCTGGGCGGCGATGCGCAGCTCCTTCTGATAGCCCGCCAACTGGCGCTCCTGCTCGTCGGTGATGGGGTGCACCACGAAGGGCTCCAGGGAATTCGGGGACATGACCCAATTCGGTCGTATCGGATTGGGATCGTGTCCCCAGAATTCCTCATCGAGCGCCGCCATCATCACGTACTCGAAGCCCTGCGGGAAGGTCTTCTCGGCGTGGAAGCGCTGGCGAACCCAGAAGAACCGGCCGTCGGCGCCGGACTCGGGGTGAGGCAGCGGGCCGTTGTCCTTGTCCTGCGAGTAGTCATAGCCCGCGTCGCCGTTGTAGTGCGCGATGGCATCCACGCTGTTGTTCGGCGGCGCCGTGTCCTGGTGGCGGAACAGCTCGATGCTCAGCGGCTGCGAGAGGCCCGCGTACTCGCCCTGCACCACCAGCAGGTTCTGCGTGCGATGCAGCCACGCCCAGAGGGCCGCCTTCGCGTCGTCCTTCTGCGCGGTCGCGACGAGCGTGTCTGACGAGCCCTCGCCGGCGGTCCACTCGGCGCCCTCGACGTCGGGGCACCGCAGGCGAAGTTGCCCCACAGGCTTCGGGCAGGGGAAGTCGTACGCGAGATAGAGCGCGTGCGGCGCGTTCGGGAGGCCCAGGTCGCTCTGCCGAGGGAATTCCGGGACATGACCCAATTCGGCCGTATCGAATTGGGATCGTGTCCCCAGAATTCCCGGTGTCCCCTCCAGACATATGCGCCGCACGTCGTCGATGGTGATCGCGCGCTTGTCATCGCCGAAGTAGCGCCGGTCCCACACATCGTTCTTCGCCAGGCTGAAGACGAAGGGCGACGGCCCGCGCCAGAAGCTGACCTCCAGGTCCTCGTTGTAGAAGCGCTTGATCTCGTAGGACGGACCCGTGAGAAAGGCCGACCCAGCGTGGTTGCCGCGGTCGGGGCGCACGTCGAGCGTCCGCAGGACGGGCGGGGGCTCAGCGGCGCAGGCGGCGAGGGCGAGCAGGGCGATCACTCCCACGGTCATCACGCGACCTCCTTCGAGGTGGGGCGCGCGGTCCGTTCCGCGTGCATGGGCCGTGGGCCTGCCCCGAGACCGGACGGTCAACCTTCGTTGGTTGCTCTGCGTCGGTGTACTACTGAGTCTCGTGTAGGTAGGGAAACTCGTGGGGCGGGCATTCTTGCCCGCCACGGGCCATTGGCGGGCAAGAATGCCCGCCCCACGGATTCGCTCCTTGTTCCCCAAGATACACGAGACTCAGTAAGGCATGAGATGGCCAGGCACACCAGACTCGTTGCTGGCGCGGGATCCGCGCGAAGGGAGAGGTTCCGATGGGAATGCGTAGGGCAAGTTACCCGGCTTCAGGCTTGGTGATGGGCGTAGTCTTGCTGCTGCTCGGGTGGGGAATCCCAGGGCGTGCGGACGACGACGGCGCGCTGACCTCGACGCTGCATTCCCGGGTCACAAGCGTCGCGGTGTTCAAGAACGGCTACGGGCTGTACTTCCGGGAGGGCCGCGCGCGCCCGACGGACGGATGGCTGATGGCCGATCACCTGCCGTTCGCGGCGTTGGGATCGGTCTGGATCTACACGCTGGGTGAGAAGGACCTGGTTGACCGCGTCATCTCGGCGAAGCAAACCGAACTCAGCTTCGCCGGTGCGGAGGGGCTGGCGCGCCTGCTGTCGGAGCGGATCGGGGCGCGGGTGGCCTTCGAGACGATCGACGGGAAGCAGTTCGACGGCGAGCTGAAGGGGCTGGTCGAGGGCATGGCGATGCTGGAGGGCCAGGGGAGCCTGATCGCGCTGAAGCTCGATACCGTGAAGACCGCGCGACTCGTCGATCTCCCCTTGCGCATCAAGGTGGCCACCGGGAAACCCGTCGATGTGGCGATGACATACCTACAGACCGGCCTTCGCTGGCTGCCGACCTACTGCATCACCCCGCGCGACGGCAACAAGGCGAGCCTCATCCTCCGCGCCACACTCGTCAACGACGCCGAGGACCTCGTGGACAGCACCGTGCACTTCGTCGTGGGCGTGCCGAGCTTCACCTACCAGGGCGAGCTCGATCCGCTGGCGCTGAACCGCGTGGGGGCGGCCATTCAGCCCCGCTTCGACATCTCGGCCCTCCGCAATCAGGCAGGCGTGGACGCCGAGGGAGCAAGGGGCGAGCCGGGCGCCGCGGGCCCGCCCGGGCTGCGCCCCCGGGACCTCCCCAACCTCCCGGGCGAGGATGTGGGCGAGCTGTTCATGTACAAGGTGGAGCACGTGGACCTGAAGGTCGGCGAGGTCGCGATGCTCACGGTCTTCCAGGAGACCGCGCCCTATCGCGAGGTCTACCAGTGGGACGCGGACACCCCTGATGTCTGGTCCTGCCTGAAGCTGACCAACAGTACCTCCATGCCCTGGACGACCGCACCGGCCGCCGTCTACCGGGACTGGCGGATGCTCGGGCAGAACACGCTGAACTACACGCCGCTCAAGGGGGAGAAGGTCCTACCGGTCACGGTGAGCCGGGACATCGGCGTCGGCGTCACCGAGACCGAGCTAGGCCGCGAGTACGAGTCCACCCCCCGCGAGGGGTACCATTGGACGGCGGTCACTCTGGAGGCCGCGGCAGCGCTCCAGAACTACATGGACAAGCCCGCAGAGATCACGGTGACCAAGACGGTAGTCGGCGAACTCCTCGCCAACAGCGACGAGCCGACGATCAGCCGGTCGCGGGAGTCACTGCAGGCCATGAACCCGACGAATCTGCTCACCTGGACCGTGACGCTGGGCGCCGGCGAGAAGAAGACCCTGACGTGGAAGTACAAGACGCTGGTGAGGCAGTAGCACAGCCCGGGGTCACGCGTAGGCTGTGCGCAATCCCGCCATTGCTGCCAAGACGAGCGCAGGGCGCCCTCGCCTGTTGGCCTGGTTCGCGGTGGCTCCGTGGTGGCGGTCGTTGCTGGATTGGGTCAGGGCGGACTTTGCAGCCCGCCCTGCCCGTTCGAACCGTGCGTGCGGGACTACCGCACACGGCTCCCGCCGGGATAGCCCGAGGTGGGCGGAGCGAGCGGGCCGAGTTCGGAGAGCCG
>Ga0194112_10012965_pt1 | contig 10121 bp, 7 predicted proteins | sample TA2MahC400mmetaG_FD_146191 | JGI IMG/M metagenome (GOLD analysis project Ga0194112, IMG submission 146191) | Freshwater microbial communities from Lake Tanganyika, Tanzania - TA2015016 Mahale Deep Cast 400m | ecosystem: Environmental > Aquatic > Freshwater > Lake | place: Tanzania: Lake...
CAGTTCGCATATCATCATCGCCCTGATCCTCAGTTTTTCGGCGTTGGCGCATCTGAAACGGTTGGGAGTGATCCTGCTCCTGATCTGTGTGTTCCTGTCCATAGCGACGGTCTTTCTGCATTATCACTGGTTTATCGATATGGTGGCGGGGGTCTTGATTGCGCCTCTGTTGTATTGGTTTGCCGGATTCGTCTATCGTAAACTGCCGGAGTAATAATATGATCAAACATATGCTTATCGTTCTGGGCTGGATGTTCCTGACGGGACTGGGGGCACAATTCTATCTTCCTGCTCATCTGCCGATCACTGAGTATGACTATCGGATTCCGGGAAACAACGTTTCACCGATAGCGATCGGGATGGGAGGATTAAATCTGACCTATGGTGCTGATTACTTCGCTGCCGGTAGTAATCCGGCTTTGCTGGCTGATAACAAGTCAACCTTTGTTGCCTCGTCTTTCCGGCTGGGTAATGAGGAAGCTATCGATCTCCTGCAGGCGATGCGCTTTAGCAATGTCCTCAAAGCAAAACAATTTGGATATTTCACCCTCGTCAGCAAATCAGTGGGCTGGGCATATCAGCCACTTGCCTCGATCAATATCACCAACTGGAATACTACTGCGGAAGAGCCGCAATACTATGATTATCAATTGGATAGTTTCCAGATGACGGTAGGTGCCAAGGATAATGAGTATGAGCATATCAGCGCCGGGCTCACCGTCAAGTATCTGACAGGGCGGCTGGTCTATCTTTGGAAACCTCAGAACATTCAGTACACTTATTTTATTGATAACAAGGTCAAGGGCTTCGCCAGTGATCTGGGCTTTGCGGTCCGGCAGGAGAATTTCACCTGGGGCGGCTGTGTCTATGATCTGTTTTCCCGCTTGTATTGGGAGAGTTTTGACTCCGAGCCGATCCAGAGAAGGGCGGCATTGGGCTTTGAATATAAGAATGGTGGGCTCAGTTTGTTGGGTGGCTTGCAGGGAAAGGTCGCCAAAGCACCGGATACGACCTTCCATCTGGGAATGGTTCAGGATTGGGAATGGGAGAGCCAGGACTTTGTGTCCGATAATATGGTGACCCAGAACTTTATCCTGCGTCTGGGGCTGTATAGTCAGAACTTCCATGGCACGGACAATATCAATTATACTTTGGGCACGGGATACAACTACAATGTCTTCCGTTTTGACTTTTCGCTGACCAATTCCGGGATGCAACTCAGGGATAGTAAATACCTCTTCTCCCTCGCCCTCAGTATGTAACACCGTATGTTTCAATTATCCTTCCTCAATACCGGTCTCCTGATCTTCGCCGCTGCGACAGTGATCCCTCTGCTTATCTGGCTGCTGGCAAAGAAGAAACCACCCCGCATCATCTTTTCCACCATCAAGTTCATCGTGATGAGCAAGGATAAACAGCAGAGCCGCACCCGGCTCAAGAATATCCTCCTGCTGATTATCAGGATGCTGATCATCCTGTTGGTGGTCATGGCAGCAGCACGACCGATCCTGCGTTCTTCACGCTTGAAACCATCTGCCCAGCATCCTCCGACGGCGCTGGCGGTTATCCTCGATACTTCCTATAGCATGGACTATCTGGTCGATACCAAATCCTATCTCCAGAAAGCCAAAGAAGCGATCCGCCAGATCAATAGCCGGGCAACAGCCCAGGACCGGCTGATCCTGATCACCGCTAACCAGGACTGGAATACCCGGTACAGCCAGATCTATGCCGGCACCTTGTCTGAGGATCTGATCGAAGATATCCAGGCCTGTTTTACGCCTTTGCCTCTGGAGAAAATGCTTGAACTGGCAGAAGCAAAGCTTGCCGACTCCCAACTCCAGAACCGGGAGCTGTACTTTATTACTGATATGCAGGAGCGGGAACTACCCGAAAAGACTGGTTATCCGATCCATTTGATCCCTCTGGGGGCGACCGGTTCCTGGGAGAATATCGTCTGCCTCAATGCCCGACCGGTGGCACAACTGGTGGAGCGCAACCGTACTCAATTGATCGAGTTTGAGCTTGTCAACTTTGGGACGAGTGCCCGCAATGATGTTCTGATCAAAGCAGAACTCAATGGTAGCAAGGTAGCGGAGAAGTTTGTTTCGCTGGAACCACGTCAGCGCTTGACCGAGACGATCGCCGTGGAGATCAGAAGTGACGGCTGGCAGAGGGGTTTTATTGAGGTTTTGGACGACCGGCTGATCCATGACAACCGCAGTTACTTTGCCTTTCCCTTCTTCATCAATCCACGGATCGCGGTGATCACGGATCAGAATCGCCTGCCTTTGACGCTGGATTCGATGCTGTCGGTCTATACCACGGACAAGGGAACTACAGACATTGTGTCTCCGGAAGCTGTCAATGCTGATCGCTTGAAGCAGTACAATCTGATCGTATGTGTGGCACCGGTTGCTATGAGCACCCGTCTTCGGGAAACGCTTTCGACCATATCCGCCCAAGGAAGAGGCATCTTATACGTCGTTAATGATGCCCTAAGCGCTGAATGGAAGAATTATCTCGGCAACCAATTCGGCATTGGTTTTGGCGAGTATCAGGGGCGGGAGACGAACCTGGATTTCGTGAACCGACAGCACTATATCACCAGTTTGATCGATCAGAGGCAGGCAGCGCAATTTACCGTCAGCGACTATTGGGAAACGCGGCTGACCGATCAGGGAAGCGTTCTGCTTTCTTCCGCCAACCGTCCTCTGGCTTTGGTCAAAGGCAAGTCCGCCCTCTGGTTGTTCAATATGGAAAGCCGGCGCAACCGCTTCTTTCTTAGTGCGGTATTCCCGGTCTTTGCCTTCCGGACCTTGCAATACATCGGAAAGACCGAGACCGATGTAACCGGCATTACCGTTGGCGGGCGGATTACTGCTGAAACCCTCCAATACCCGGATGGAACGGTTATGACACTCGCCAATCGTATTCATACCACGACCCAACCCGGCATCTACGAAACCACTGCATCAGATGGCACGACCGGATATGTGGCGGTCAATCCGGATCATGCCGAAAGCGACTTTCGACCTCTGGACCTATCACAGCACAAGCAGTTTCAAATCCTGCCTCCGGATTGGCAGGATCATATCTTCCAGAGCCGGCTGGGACGTGATCTCTGGAAGATTCTGTTACTGGCGGCATTGGTTCTGATCATCATTGAACTGATCCTCGTCAAACTGGAAGAAGGCAAAGCCGGTAAACCGGAAACGCCCTCAGAGGGTTAAACCTGCAAAGACATCCATACCAAGGAGTTTACCATGATCCTGGATCGAATTACTTCGCCCTCCGATATAAAAAACCTCAAACGCTCGGAATTGCACCTCCTGGCAAAGGAAGTGCGCAACCGGATCGTGAGCGTCATTTCCCAGAAAGGTGGGCACATCGCCCCCAGTTTGGGTGCTGTGGATTTCACCATCGCCCTGCTCAAGGTCTTTGATCCACTTTCCGACCGGATCGTTTGGGACGTCGGACATCAGACCTATGCCTGGAAGATCCTGACCGGCAGGAACGACCGTTTTGAGACCATTCGCAGTCACGGTGGCTTAAGCGGGTTCACCAACATGAGTGAAAGCAAATACGACGCGTTTGGCACCGGACATAGCAGCACTTCGATCTCAGCGGCTTTGGGCATCGCTTGTGCACGAGACCACCTTGCTCAGAGCGGTTACAGCGTTGCCGTCATCGGTGATGGCGCTCTGACCGGCGGGATGTCTTTTGAGGCACTGAATCATGCCGGACACCTCCAAAAAGACCGGTTGATTGTCATCCTGAACGACAATGCCATGTCCATCTCCAAGAACGTGGGTGGCTTGCAGAAATACATGTCCCACATGCTTTCCAGCAAGTCCTACAACAAGATCAAGGGTCAGGTCTGGAACTGGGTGCATGGCTTGCCGGTACGCTTGCGTGATAAGTTTATCTACGGCGCGCAAAAGCTCGAGGAATCCATGATGAATATCCTCGTGCCCAACATCATCTTTGAAGACCTCGGCTTCAAGTATCTCGGTCCCATCGACGGACACGACATCGGTCAGGTCATTGACATCTTCACCCGCGCCAAAGAGAATATGGTGGGACCAGTTCTGATCCACTTAGTCACCTGCAAAGGCAAGGGCTATCAACCGGCGGAGAAAGACGCCTCCCTCTTCCATGGCATCGGACCTTTTGAAAGCAAGAGCGGACAACCGTTCTGCACGGGCAGGGAATCCTGGTCGGAAGTGATGGGCAAATCACTCTGCCGGATGGCAGCCACCGATCAGAGGATCGTTGCGATCACCGCTGCTATGGCTGCCGGAACCGGTCTGTCATTATTTGAGGAGCTTTTCCCCCAGCGCTTCTATGATGTAGGCATTGCCGAACAGCATGCCGTGACTTTCGCTGCCGGACTTGCCACCAAAGGCATGAAGCCCTTTGTGGCAATCTATTCCACCTTCCTCCAGCGCGCTCTGGATCAGATCATCCACGATGTGGCACTCCAGCGATTGCCGGTGGTGTTTTGCATTGACCGCGCCGGCTTGGTCGGTGAGGATGGGGCGACGCATCATGGCGCTTTTGACATCTCGTTTTTATCCTGTGTACCCGATCTGGTGATCCTGGCACCATCCTCAGCCGAACAATTGGATGCCATGCTCACCTGGGCGGCTCGTTATAAGGAAGGACCGGTGGTCATCCGTTATCCCCGCGGTATCGCTTACTGCGAAGGTAAACCGATCAAGGACTTCACCTTAGGCAGATCAAACACCCTCATCAAAGGCGAGAACACCGCCCTGGTTGGATGCGGTGACGCCTTGCATCTGGCAAAAGAGGTGCATCAATTACTTGTCGAACCTGGTCTCCATCCCTGGCTACTGGATCTGCAAAGCATCAGACCTCTGGATGTGACGGCATTGACCCGTCTTGCCAAGACCTGCTCGCATATCTTCACTTTCGAGTCCAATACTCTGCAGGGCGGGGTCGGTTCCCTGATCCGCGACCTGCTAAATCCTTATCCGGCAAAGGTCTGGTCTTTCGGATATCCCGACCGGTTCATACCGCATGGATCGATCGCCGCTCTCCATCAAATGATCGGCCTGACTGCCGATCACATTGTTCCCCGGATCATCGAACTGATCAAAAAGCAGAAACCCAAGACCCGCGCATGACCAATCCCTATGACGATATAGTCGCTCTGGCAACTCCACCCGGACATGCAGCCCTGGCGATCATCAGGATCAGTGGGGTGAACGCTATCAAGATCGTATCCCGCCAGTTTAGTAAACCGGATAAGCTCCTGCGCTCCACCTCGCACAATATATTGCACGGTATGTTCTTAAATGGGAATGGGGCAGAGGTGGACGAGGTGCTCTGTTCGGTTTTCCGCCAGCCCCATAGTTACACCGGTGAGGACGTGGTCGAGATTTCCTGTCATGGCAATCCTCAAATCGCCAACCGGATCTTGGGAATCCTGCTCAAGCAAGCCCGATTGGCAAAGCCCGGGGAGTTTACTTTACGTGCCTATCTCAATGGCAGGATCGATCTTAGCCGGGCAGAAGCCGTGGGCGACCTGATCAATGCCCGCACCGCGCTTTCCAGCCAAGCGGCTCTGGATCAGATGCAAGGCAAGCTCTTCCATTGGCTCAGTCCGCTCATGGAACTGATCAGCACCCTCAGGATGAGATTTGAACTGGCGATCGACTTCAGTGACCAGGATCTTCCACCTCTGGATGAAAGGGCTGTGGATGCCGAATTTGAGCTGATCATACGCCAGATGCAGCAGGCATTGACGGAGGGAAGCAGCGGGAAATTCATCCGTGAGGGTATCCGCATCTGCCTGACCGGAGCGGTAAATGTAGGTAAGTCCTCACTATTCAATGCCTTTCTACAGGCGGATCGGGCCATCGTTACCCCTCATCCGGGGACGACGCGTGACTATCTGGAAGAGACGGTATCGCTAAGGGGCTATCCGGCTGTAATTTATGATACTGCCGGCATCAGAGATACGGAAGATGACATTGAATCCATCGGGATCAGTCATTCCCGCAGGATTATCGATAATGCCGATATCATCCTGCAGGTCTTTGATCCGGATACTATGACTGCTCTGGCGAAGGAACTTGAGGCGAGAGCTATGGAGAGAGGCGGTCTAACAGCTGATCAGCGCACCATCCTTGTCCTAAACAAGTGTGATCTTCTCGGATTTTCGACCCCGCCGGACCTGGATGCATGGCGTAATTATATTAAGACGAAGGGATTTATCTCTCCTATCAAAGATATGGCTGACCATGCTGCAGCTGAGCTGCCGGTCATCCCCACTTCTTCCGTTCTGGATCAAGGCATCAACCATCTGATTGAGGCTATTTTGAAACACCTTTCCATACCATCGGATCCAAAATACAGTCCGCTCATAACCAATACCCGTCATATCAGTTTCATTGAACACGCGCTGGCTGCCGTTAAGAATGCCCGCTTGACCCATCAGGATGGTCTCGGTTACGAATTGGTCGCGCTGGATCTGATGAACGCTGCCAATTATCTGGGTGAGATCGTCGGCGTGGTCAGCACCCAGGACATGTTGGACAGGATATTCACCAATTTCTGTATTGGCAAGTAGTTCCATCATTGGTGCAGGGTAACTTTCCGGTTCCGCTACTCCGTTAGATATAGAACACTATTTCACCAGATCTATTAGTTCGGTTTTGACTCACCTTCGCCTCGAGATCGCCTCGAGACTCGAAGCGATCTCGAGGCGAAGGTGAAGCAAAACTGACACGATCAATGTGGAGAGTATTTATATGGAAATGGGTGGGTAGGGACTTACGATCGGTTTATGTTCTATCTGATTATCTGATCATCAACTGGATAGTCCCCGGTCGCAGTTGTTGACGAAGTCCAGGAATACCTGTTGTTCCGGAGTAAGTTTTCCCAGTATCCCGATGGCAGTGATCGCCTGGGTGACGTTCATGCCATTGCGGTAGAAGTGGTTATAGATCGCTTTTATAGCGGCGAGGGATTCGTTGGAAAAGCCCTTCCTCATTAACCCCACGCTGTTCAATCCGCTCGTTTTATAGGGATTACCTTCACCGCGGGTGTAGGGTGCAATATCCATCTTGACGGCTGAACCGCCTCCCACAAAGGCGTGAGAGCCGATCTTCACAAATTGATGGACTGCGCTGGCACCGCCCATGGTGACCCAGTCGTGGAGGTGGACGTGACCGGCCAGTTGAACGATATTGGCAATGACGCAATGGCTGCCGATCTGGCAGTTGTGGGCGATGTGAACATATTCCATGATCAGGTTGTAATCACCGACGTTGGTGTCCTCGTCCATCTGATTGGAACGGTTGATGGTGGCAAATTCCCTGATCGTGTTATGGCTTCCGATCCTCAAACGGGTGGGTTCGCCCTTGAACTTGAGGTCTTGCGGTTCGGTGCCGATCACGGCATGGTGGAAAATGCGGTTGTCATCGCCGATAAAGGTGTGACCGTCGATTATGACGTGGGACCTGACGATATTGCGCTCTCCCAGGACGACATTATCTCCGATGGTGCACCAGGCACCGATAATGCAGCCCTCTCCAACGGTGGCTTGAGGTGATACAATGGCAGTGGGATGGATTTCGATCATTTATTTCTCCATGATGCGGGCGAGGAAATCACCTTCACATACCTTGTTATCTCCGACGAATGCCTCTCCGTGCATCTTAGCCAGGGAGCGCTTCAGTGAAAGCACTTTGAGTTCGTATCTCAGGGTGTCGCCGGGTAGGACGGGCTTGCGGAATTTCACATTGTCGATGGCGGCAAAATAGGCGACATACTTGGTAGGGTCGTCGAGTTGGTTGAGGAGCATGATCCCCCCGGTCTGTGCCATGCCTTCGACGATGAGGACGCCGGGCATGATCGGATGTTCGGGAAAATGTCCCTGGAAGAATTGCTCGTTGATGGTCACGTTCTTGATGCCAATTATCTTTTCATCGGGGACAAACTGGGTGATCCTGTCCACCAGCAGGAAGGGATAACGGTGCGGGAGAATGCGCATGATGGCATTGATGTCAAAGACCACGTCCTTGGATTTGGTCTTCTGATAGATCTGTTGCAGTTCGTTCTTTCGCTGGATCTGGCGGAGTTTCTTGACCAGTTCCACATTGGTTTTATGACCGGAACGGGCAGCGAGGATATGGCCCTTGATCGGCATCCCCAGCAGGGCGATATCACCCAGCAGGTCAACTACCTTGTGCCGGACAAATTCATTGTGAAAGCGCAACTTATGGCTGTTCAGAATGCCTTCGCTGGAGACCGTGACGGGCTCCATGTAGCCAAAGATCTGGCGGAGATGGTTGAGTTCGTCCTCGGTCATGTCCGGTTCTCCGATCACCAGTGCATTTTCCAGCGAACCGCCTTTGATGAGCCCCATTTCCTTGAGTTGGAGGATCTCATTGATGAAGCAGAAGGTGCGCGCACTGGCAAATTCCCGGGCAAAATACTCGATGCTGGGCAGCCAGGTGTACTGCGTCCCCAGATAGGGATGTTTGTAGTCGATCATGAAAGTCACTTTGAGTTCATTGGAGGGTACGATCACAATATCGACGTTCTCCTCAGGCGAGGAGAAACTGATCGGTACGTCAAACTCAAAAAAGACCCGCTCCGATTCCTGCTGAACGATTCCCACCTGTCTGAGCAGATTGAGAAAAACCGCGGCGGAACCATCTGCGACAGGGGCTTCGGGACCATCGATCTCGATCCGGATATTGTCGATGTTCAAGCCCTTGATCGCTGCCAGGACATGTTCGATTGTCCCAACGATAGTGCCGTTTTTGCCGATTGTAGTACCACGAGAGATGTCCTCGACATGATCGATGTCAGCCGGGATCTCGGGATGATCCGGAAGATCAACCCGGACAAAGATTATGCCCTCATCCTTATCTGCCGGTTTGAACCTGATCGTCGTGATCTCGCCGGAATGCAATCCGATGCCGGTATAAGATATCTCTCCACCTATGGTATGTTTATATTCGGTCATTGGGACTCCTTATCTTCTTTGATGAGCCTCCTGAAGGCATGGTACATGTCGGGCAGATTATTCTCAATTGCCATGATCCGCTTCATCCGGTTCGCTTCCCGGGCTGGAGAGCCAAAGAACTTGCCGTCCGCAGACAGATCATGCGTAACTCCGGATTGAGCGCCGACCATAACGCGATCGCTGATCGTCAGATGACCTGCAACTCCCACTTGACCGGCAAGATAGACATAATCACCCAATACCGTGCTGCCTGCCAGTCCCACTTGAGCACACAGGATACAATGCTGTCCTATGATACAATTGTGCCCGATCTGCACCAGATTGTCGATCTTGGTGTCCTGGCCAATGATCGTGGAGCCGATCGTGGCACGGTCGATGCATGAATTGGCTCCGATCTCCACATCGTCATGGATAATGACATTGCCGATCTGCGGGATCTTGCGCTGAACTCCGTTGATCAACAGATATCCAAACCCATCGGCGGAGATCACGCAACCGGCATGGATCCTTACCCGTTTGCCGATCCTGGTTCCGGAGTAGATGGTGACATTGGGATAGATACGGGTGTGCTCATCCAGGATACAATCCTCGGCAATATAGCTATTGGCTGCAATGATACAATGGTTGCCAATGCGAGTGTTTTTACCGATCACGACATTGGCACCGATGTACACTTCCTCGGGCAAGCTCACGCTGGGATCGATCAAAGCTGAGCAATCCACGGTCCATTCCATTACCGTTTCATCTGAGGAGATCAGGTGGTCGGCGATCTGAAGGATCGTATGATACGGCTTCTCCACAATCAGCAGATTGTGACCGGTGAGAACATTCTCAAACTCCGCAGTAGTGACGATCAGACCGATCTCTGGACCGGCAATGCGGCTGATGTACTTCTCGGATTCAATAAAGATCACGGAATTGAAATCCGCTTCAGCCACATCGGCGATCCGGGAGATCTGAATATCATCATTGCCGTTGAACCGTCCACCGGTCATTTCAACGATCCGGGCAGCAGTCAATTGGGTTTTAAATACCTTCATATTCACCTTTTTGGTTCAGATTCACTTCCGGTATTATTGGGTTCAGTGGGTTTCGGGGGGTCAATCTGGGGTTGAGG
>Ga0194112_10012969_pt1 | contig 10119 bp, 7 predicted proteins | sample TA2MahC400mmetaG_FD_146191 | JGI IMG/M metagenome (GOLD analysis project Ga0194112, IMG submission 146191) | Freshwater microbial communities from Lake Tanganyika, Tanzania - TA2015016 Mahale Deep Cast 400m | ecosystem: Environmental > Aquatic > Freshwater > Lake | place: Tanzania: Lake...
GAAGGCTGGACTATTACCAATAACGGCACGCTTACCTTTCACAACCTGATTATCGCAGGAAATCCTGCTGACCAACCTACGGTTTCATTATCAGTAACAGGTGATTTAACAGTTGCTCCCGGAGTAATCCTTACCCCCTTTGTCGACACTATTACCCTTAGCGGCACTTCCGGACAGACTGTAACCTCTAACGGAGCAGTCTTTAACATCTTAACCATAACCAATGCCTCTGAAGGAGGGGTTACCTTTGCTGACCGGCTGCAGTGCGATACTTTGAATAATACTACGGGCGGCTCAACCATGAAATTCAGCGCTGCCTCCGAAGATAACCCGCATACCATCACAACATCCTTTAATGTCAACGGTGAAAGCGGGAACCTGATTGTTCTTGCTCCGATATCCGCATCCACTGAGTGGTTTTTATCAACCGTCGAAGACACCACTGTTAGATACGTATCAGTAAGCTATTCTAATTCTGATAAGACTATTATTGGTAGAAATTCTGCAGATACGGGCAATAATGTAAACTGGTATCTTACCGATTACTTTGTTATTACGGGAAATCCCAGTATGACGGCCGGCTCGCAAAACAGCCTTACCATTACCGCTATTGACGGAATAGGTAATACAGCCTTATCTTTTACAGGAGAAAAATTCCTTATCTTATCAGGGCTTAACCCTGCCCCTAGCGGGACTGAGCCAACTGTTGAAGGATACAATTTCGGCACATCAACCACGGTAATATTTGAAAACGGCATTTCCTCTTCGGCAATACTGATTGCCTACAAAGCAGAATCATCAACTGTAAATGTTACTGACGGAATAGCAAGCTCGGCTGGTTACGGTTTATATCTTACTGTAGCTCCAGGAATATTAAACCATTTCACTGTAACCGGTATTGCCAGCGGGGAGCCAGAGGGTACGCTTAGCAGCCCAACCGTAACTGCCTACGATGCTTTTAATAATATAAAAACGGATTACTCCGGAACAATAACATTTTCTTCAAGTGACACTGACCCGGAAACAATACTTCCCGGTGATTATACCTTTACTGAATCTGATAGCGGTATCCATACTTTTGTAAACGGAGTAAGGCTTATGACCCCGGGTACGCAATGGGTCAAGGTACAAGACGGTATTGCAGAGGGCGAACAAACAGGAATTATAGTAATTACCCGTGCTTCTTACCTAAGCATCACAGGAAGCAACACTATGGTAGCCGGAGAAACCAACCTTATTACAATTACCGCAAGAGATAGATATGGTGATATCGTCAATCACTATGAAGGGATAAAGGAAATCTCTTTTTCAGGCTTAGGCATTTCACCTTACGGATATATCGCCACTATAGACGGACAAGAAATTATAAATCCTTTAAATATCTTATTTACCGAAGGAATTGCAGATGGCTTGGCTTTAACTGCCTACAAAGCAGAGGCTACCACGCTTAATGCCTCAGACGGTACTATCAGTAGTGAAGGATACGGATTGAATATAACCGTAGATCCTGACAAGGCTAATCATCTTGAAATTCAAGGAATCAGTAACTTCTTTTTGGCAGGAATGCAATCAAACTTAACTGTTACAGCGCGAGATGAATACGGAAATATTGATACAAACTATACATCTACAGTACGCTTTGCCACAAGTGACCCTGACTCACGGGCAAAGGTCCCGGCTGATTATACCTTCACCCTATCCGATTCCGGCAGTCATGTATTCTTAAACGGAATGACCCTTTGGACAAAAGGCGCGCAATCTGCAGAAGCAATTGATATGATTGACCCTACAATAAACGGAAGGCTACTCGGACTTAATGTCGTTAATGAATTTATTGACCCACCGCAACATCTTATATCGAATATCCTTGAAGACGATGAAGAGTGGAGAAGGATAAGGCGGAGAAACTTTAAATACGGAATTGCGCCAAAGCCATTAAGCAGTCCTTTATTATTACTCTAAAGTTCTCAGGGCGCTATCTAGCGCTTTTTCTCTATTGTCTACCCTAAGCCTCTCTTCTGCTTCTTTGGCAGCCTCTTTTCGTGCCTGAATTTCTTCAATACGGTCCTGCTCATCTTTCTTTTTTTTCTGGATTAAAGTGACTTTATAGGAATAAAGTATATCCGAGCGCCAGGAAGGATTCTTTACTTTTTTTAGAGCCTCGCCATATTCTGTCAAGGCACCGGCAAAGTCTCCCTTTTCATACAATTCGTTTCCTTTCTCAAAATGTTTTTTTGCCTGAAAGTTATCCACGCTTATTCTGCGCTCACTTGCTTTTTTCTTCTCAACATCAAAAGACCTGCTTATCTCTTTGTCCCGGTTAGACTGCCAGACTCTTTCGTCTTTTTTCTTTAAGGATTCTTCCTTATCTGTTCTTTTCTTTTCCTCTTTCTGCTTAAGTAATTCCTCTTTCCTCACTTTAGCCTGCTCAGTCTCCTCTGCTTTACGCTTAACAGCCTCTTCTTTCCTGGCCTTTTCATCTATCTTTCTTTGTTGGCTAAAAGCATCCTTATAAGAACGGTTTATCGTTGAGCGCAAAGAAGGGTCTTTAGCTGTTACCAGGGCAGCTTCATACTCTTTCAATGCCGCAACAAAATCTCCATTAACATAAAAAGAATTGCCCTTTTCAAAATACTCCTTTGCCTTATCATTTTCTAGCTTTAGGCTCTCGTCCTTAAACCTTTTTCTCTCTGACTCATTCGCTCTTTCTATGCTCTTCTTTGCCTCTAAAAGCAGGTTGCTTAAATTCCCGGTATAAGCAGGCATAGCCTTTTCTATTGCCTGCCTGCTTACCTCAACAGAATCCACTACGCTCTGTTCATCTGCCTTAAGAGGTAAAATGAATAAAAGTAAAGATAAGATTAAAAGAAAATATCTCAATTTAATCCCGCCTGGTTAAATTTAAAACAAATTTCTTAGGAGTTGCGTCAGTAATGACTCTCTCCCATATCTCTATTGCCCTGTTATCCATACCCTGCCTTAAGAATTCTCCGGCTATAACCATATCCTCTCTGATATCCTTTTCATGCGCCATGCATAAACGTACATATTCCTTTGCCTGCAAGAGCGCATAATCAACTAAGTCTATAGCTTTAACATAACTCTGACGTGCGTTATGGTAATCTCCGTTTTCATAGAAAATGTTGCCTTGATAAAAATAACCCAAGATCCTCTCTCTAAAACCGCTCTCTTCAATGACAAACTCTTCTGCAATCACCCTCTCTGAAAGAATTCTTATCTTCTCCTCTAATCTCTCCCTTAAGATACGCGCTATCTCCTCGGGAAGCTTATCCTGGAAATCTACGGAAAAATGAAACTGCGAATTCCCTGCCTCGGTAATAGGACGACTGCCTCCTACAGGAAAACCCCACTCAAGCCTAAGAAGCGCCTGGTTATAGACATTAAATCTTACCCCTGCGCCTGCGCCAATCATATTTACATTCCTCTTTTCGGTGCTTAAAGCGTCCCTGCGCATGCCGTAACCGTAATCACAAAAGAGCACAAAAGTAGTCTGGTCTTTTAGTGTATTCTTTGCATAAGGAAGTTTCCATTTCTCGGAGAAGAAAAATGCCGGTATAAGCAATTCTGTGTTGACTATCCCGCCGCAGTCAGCAGAATAATCGCTTGAGGGGTAACCGCGCACAGAGCTTATCCCGCCTAAATCCATCTCCTCCTGAGGAGCAAGCTTGGCAGAGGCAAGTTGGGTTCTGAACCTTACATTACCCTGAAGGTTTAAAGGAAGTATCCGCATATGGTTTATATCGAGATTGAATTTCGTAAATTCAGGCTCTGCTCCTCTTGAGGCAAGAGGGTTATCTTTAGGGCTTGCGCCAAATGCGTTAACTCCCTGGTTTATCTCAGGGGCTATAGTAGTTGTTGAACCGGGTTCACGTAAAACAAAGCTGCCACCTAAGCTAAAGATACGCTGCCTATCCCGGTTAAGCGTACCGCTTACTGTCTTAACAGATTTATCCTTAGCATGAAATCCGGCGTAAACTTCTCCCAGATATGTTTCTTTATTATAGAGGTCCTGCCTTAGGGAAACACTAGTACTCTTTAAGTCAGAATTAACCCCTATAGGCGCGTATTCTTTCTTGGGGGAAGAGTGCGAATGGCTGTAACCGTACATAACGCTTGTGCCTCTATATCCTAAAGGCAGGCTATGGTAAACATAGCTTCCATTAAAATGATCTCCGTAATTATATCCGGAGACAAGAGTATCATCCAGGCCTAAGAAATTATTGTGCCTTGCCCCGAAACCAATCCTGCTTTTTCCGGTTGAGGTAATCCCCTGATTATCAAAAGAAGCCAACAAATGCAGCGGAAACCTCGTATTAGCGGAAACAATTACATCTGTTGTGCCTGGTTTCTCGCCCTGGGCTAAAGCTGCCTTTGCCTCCCGGTCCTGGTTCTTGGACATCCGCTGCAGGCTCCTGGAAACCTTAGAATAATCAATCAGATCCCCGGGAATAATCTCCCAGTAGCGCGCAAGGCGCTTATTATTGAAAAATTTATGCGGCTGTATGATAACCTTGCCTAATTTAGCTTCTACTACATTTATAACCACAACCCCGTCTTTAACCTCCTGTTCAGGGATAAAGACAGCAGCAACAATCCCGAGCCTTAGATATTCCTGCTCTATTTTAGAAACAAGGCGTTCCAACTCTGAGAAACTGGTATTGCGGTTTTCATATAGGGATAGTAACTGCGAAAAAGTTTCGGGGGGGACTCCTTCAGCACCGACGAGCTCGATCCTGGTTACCCAGAATCTCTCCCCTTCTTCAGTAGCAACCGGCTCAGGAGAAGTGGTGATGACCGCAGGCTTAGGAATAGGGCGCTTAAACCTTTCTCCCAGGTCTTTCTCTAAACGGTCAACCTCCCGGCCTGCGCTTTCTAAGTCCTGGGCAGACAAAAAAGCAGGAGAAGAAATAATTATTGAAGAGATAAAAACAATGATAATTCCAACGCCTATCTTTTTGTCAGGCATGCTATTATTGTAATTTTATTTTTTTATTTTGTCAATGAAAGTCTAAAGAAGAATGGATTTGTTGCTATCGGATAATCTTGTTCAGGATATAGCCTATAGCAATAACCTGCGGGACAGTAACCAAGGGAAGCCAGAGGGCAACGCGCCTTCCTACGTTATGCCAAAGGAGGCCTATTTCAGTATAATCAGTAGCAACTCCGGCCATAAGAAAGGTAAAGCTGTTGCCTAATGCATTTGTCTGCCTGTAAATTTCAAATGCCAGCGGACTCGAGCCTTCGGAACATACTTCAATAACAGTAGCCAGGCACAATGTAACTAATAAGCCAAATAAAGTAGGGCCCATAAACCTGTGGAAGAAATGAGTCGGTATGTAAGCGCCGGATAAAGAAGCAATAAGAACTCCTAAAAGAATCCACCATAACACCATGTTAGCAAGGCTTGCCGCTCCGCTAAAAATACCCTTAAAATCATTGCTTAAATTCTTAAGATTAAATTTATAACTCCTGAATCTGCTTAACCAATCTCTGGTAATTGAGAAATCATCTGATACAGCAACAATGTTTTTGTTCTTCTCAATTAATCCTTTATTCTCCAACAACATGAAGATGAAGCCGGTGTTTATGGCAATAATTACCGCTGAAAATACTATCAATATGCCTTTAAGGCCGAAGAACCCCACAAGCATAATAGTTAGAGGGAAATTAGCCCAGGGAGAAGCAAGCAGAAAACTGACTACCGCCGGGTTTGATGCGCCCTTTTTATGCAGCTGGATAGATAAAGCCAGTATCCCGTGGCTGCAGGCACTCATCAAGAATCCTAAAAATACTGCGTTAAAGATTGTAACCGGCCTTTTGCGGGAGAGTACTTTTGAAATATATTCTTTAGGGATATAGTATTCAATAACCCCGCCTAAAACCAAGCCCAAGACTACCGCCCACCAGATGCTTTGAGTATATCTTAAGAAATTATCCTGGAATGGCCTTAGATTTTACCTTAGGTGTGCAACATTCATGCATTATTTACCCCAGATAAACCAGACAAACAAATATGCTGCAAATACCGCGGTAAAAGTGAAAGGTATGCCTATCTTCATAAAATCCTTAAAACCTACCCTGTAGCCTTCTTTTTTAAGCAAGCCGCAGGCAACAATGTTTGCAGAGGCCCCGATAGGCGTAATATTCCCTCCGAGGCTTGCTCCGATAAGAAGGCCAAAAAGAAACAAGGTGGGGCTTATATTTAATTTCGCTGACATAGAAATAGCTACCGGAAGCATTGCCGCTAAGAAAGGGACATTATCCACAAAAGCAGAAATAACCACCGACATAATAACAAGCGTAGTATACCCTAGGAATATATTGTTCCCGACTAGGCCTGAAAGAAAGCTGGAGAAGAGGTCAACCCATCCGGTAGTGGTTACTGCCCCGATAATTATGAATATACCTGCCAGGAAAAAGGTCGTCTCCCAATCAAGGCCTTTCAACCCTTTTAATATGGGGTCTTTATAGCTCGCCCTCTGCCAGATAAGCGAAACAGCCCCGAAAACAAGGCATAACAACCCTGCTGTATAGGAAAACCCGGAATCAAAAAAAGAAGATATTGCCAAGACGAATATAAGAATAACCAGGATTGAGGAAGGGACCCATGACCTTACCCTCTCCTGAGGGATAAGTTCTACCCTGCCTTTGTTCTTCCTGAATATGAAATAAAGCACGATAAATGACGCTAATGCGCCTAACTGAACTGCAAAGAAGATACTCGGACGGCCCTTATAAAAGAAGAAGTCCGAGAAATTCATTTTAGCAAATCCTCCTAAAATCATACTAGGGGGATCTCCAATTAAGGTAGCCGCTCCCTGCAGATTGCTGGAGATTGCAATAGCAATCATCATCTTGACGGGATTGACTTTAAGCTTTTTTGCAAGGGATATGGCTATGGGAACGACGATTAATACCGTAGCAACGTTTTCTACAAAGGCGGATATAAAGCTGGTCAAGATGCAGATAAATAAAAGGGCCCAGGCTGTATTCCTGGCACGGTTGGCAATTATTTCAGCCAAGTAGGCAGGGACCCTGCTTAGCATGAATACATCCGCCACAGCCAGCATCCCCACAAAGATTCCCATTACATTCCAGTTAACAGAAAAGAAAGCTTCTTTTAAAGAAAGGATGTTTAATAAGACTATTACCCCTGCCCCTGCTACTGCAGAATAAGCCCTCTTACCGGGGAAAAGGATAAAAGAAATATAAACAGCTGTAAAAATAACTAGGGCCAGAATATTGTTATTCATTTGCTTTTGTTACCATTTTATTACCTGGCAGGCAATTGTCAATTACACCTATTTCGTGCTTACCGGAATATCTTACAATTTTTAGTATTTTTATAAGATAACAGAAGGTTCTTGCTTAGGTAAAGCTTATTATTGTTATCCCTATTATGATAAAAATTATCCCTACCCAACGCCTGAGGCCTACCTTTTCTTTTAATATAAACCGTGATGCGACAGCGATAAATATATAGTGCATACTATCGGCAGAAAAGGCAAAACTTAAATCTGCGCGCGAAAGGACAAAAAGCCAGATACAAAGCGAGATAAGGCTAAAAAGAAAGCTAAGCCATACCCGCGGGATACGGATAAGCCTGAAGATAAACTTTAATATCTTAACTATATTCCCCGGGGGCGCATCAAGCGAATTAACCGCAGATTTTAAGAAAATTTGGTTTATGGTATCGCATGCGCTGGTTAAGGCAATTAAGAATAAAGTAAAGAGTACCCCCTCCCTCATTATGAAGATACCTCCTTATGCCTTGTGCTTAAAGAAACAAATACAACTCCTATCAGTATGAAAAATACGCCTGACCACCTAAGAAGGCTTACCTTCTCCCCCAAGAACAGAGCTGAGGATAAGGGAACAAGTATATAGCTAAAGCTAGCTACGGGCACGGCAACGCTTAAATCTACCTTTGATAAAACTACCGACCAGATAATAAAGATAACTAACACTGAAAGAAGGCCTGTCCACAGATATAAAGACGAAAACACTCCTAAAAGAAAAGTTATGAAGGTTGGAAAAGAGTCAATATCCAGGTGAACTTGCGTTAAAGCGCCCTTCTTAAATAAAAAGTGGGTTAAGGTCTCCAGTATATCGGAGAAGAAAAGCAGCAAGATTATTTTCAGGGTCAGTTTTTTATCCATTTTTTGCGTAATCACGAATGTCACTATCAAAATTACCGGGCTTAAGGCCTAAAGAAAGCAATTTCAAACACATATTAAAAAACGCACTTCTATGCTTAAAATAGGCATAGAGCGGCACAAGCCTGCTTCCTAGCTTAATCTTGGCGTAGTAGTCCGTTTGTCCGGTCTTATAAAACCTTATACGGTTCTCTATGCACCATTGTATATTATAAGACCAGCTTACAAAATATAAATGGAAACGCCTGGAGATATCATAGTCAAAACCGATGAACTTATCAATAAATAAATCCTTGTAGACAAAACAAAGGTTAAAAGCCCCGAGCCTACCGTCGACATAATAAAGAAAGGCTTTAAGAAAAGGCTGCATATTTCTACTTACGCTGATAAAAAACTCCCTGGTGAGCCGCTCAAATTTGGTCGCCCCCTGGCCATGCGTATTAAGGTATAGCCTGTAAACATCCTCAGTCAGTCCTTCCAAATCATTCAATACCTTAACCTCTATTTTACCATATGAATAGGCATCCTTTATTTTACGCCTCAGGCTTTTTCTGGTTGCCTTGCCTAGGGTTTTAAGATACTCCTCGAATGAGGAGAAGTTCAGCTCTTGCACTGCTGAAGGAAAACTGTTAACCTTAAAATAACCTCTCTTGATAATTCCGGATAAGACAGCTACCCCTTCTTCGGTAAAATCCTTAAAAACAGTAAGCTTTGCATTTTCCCTTTTAGAAATAAGATCCAGTAGTTTTAAGAACCCATTCATAACCCGCGTCTTATTTTTAACTTCGCCACCCAGCCCGATCATTCCGTGTTCGGAAAAAGGCGAACCACAAAATAGCGCTTTAACGATAAGAAAACGGGGGAATAACTTGCGTATAAATAAAATAATACTTCTTAACCTTCCTTCTACAGCGATATCCAGATTGAAATCACATGCAAAGATAGGCGCAATAGCCGCTAATCTTCTGTCTAGAGTAAACAGGGCGTAATAAAACCTAAGCTCTGTTAATTTTGATTCTTCAACGGATCTGTAAAATTCATATCCTTCCGGGATATCACCGAATATCCTATCCCAGTCGGATCTATCAATGCTTTTTACAGAGTCGCATATACTAAATTCTGCCCCTAACATCTCTTCATTAGAATAAGTGTCTTGCATTTCAAAGTATTTTAGCATAGAATAAGTCAAAAAGATTCAAAAAATGAGTATATTCAGAGAAATTCCTCCTACTGCAGGTTTGCCCTTTTATTTAAAAGACTTAACTCCTATTATCTTTCCCGGAAAACAAGGAAACCTCGAAGATAGCCTTAAAGAGATACTTAGGGTAAATAACGTACATATAACTTATTCCGGCACGGCGGCATTTTACATTATACTTAAAACCTTAAAGAAAATATCCGCTAAAAAAACAATTATCATCCCTTCTTTTATCTGCCCGCTCATACCTTTGGCTATAAACAAAGCAGGTTTAAATACCCTCGTCTGCGATATAGAAACCGACTCTTTTAATTTTAAGACTGAAGAACTAGAAAGATTATGCTTAAATAATAAAGATATACTTGGGATTGTACCTGTGCACCTTGGAGGTATCCCGGTTAACTTAAGCCGTATAGAAAGCTTTGCGCGCGATAAAGGTATCTTCATAATTGAAGACTGCGCCCAGAGCTTTGGCGCTTCCTATCAGGGCAAAGAAACAGGAACCAGAGGAGACTTTGCCTTCTATAGCCTATGCCGGGGCAAAGGAGTCACTATCTACGAAGGCGGGGCATTGGTAGGCAAGCCTGAGTTTTTCGGGTTAATTAAAGATACTGCCGAGGAAATTGAAGAAAGTAAGCCATTATCAGAACTATTGAAATTAACGGAATTGTTCGGCTACTGGATATTTTACAGGCCTTCTTTATTCTGGTTTGCCTTCAGGCTACCACAGGAGTTCTGGAAAAT
>Ga0194112_10012975_pt1 | contig 10115 bp, 5 predicted proteins | sample TA2MahC400mmetaG_FD_146191 | JGI IMG/M metagenome (GOLD analysis project Ga0194112, IMG submission 146191) | Freshwater microbial communities from Lake Tanganyika, Tanzania - TA2015016 Mahale Deep Cast 400m | ecosystem: Environmental > Aquatic > Freshwater > Lake | place: Tanzania: Lake...
GTCGTGACCTGCACGCTGAAGAACGTCGGCGGCGAGACGGCCACGCAAGTGCGCGCCAAGCTCACTGTGCCGCAAGGCGTCACCGTGGACGGCGAGGCCGTCAAGGCCGTGCCCAAGCTGGAATTCGACCTGCCCGAGACGGTCGAGTGGCGCGTGACCGCGGCCCAAGCACTGAAGGCCCCGGCGACCGTGACCGTCGAAGCGCCTGGCCTGCCGCGCCATGAAGCGACAGCGGAACTAACCTTCTCGCCCGCCGTCCCGCTCGTCCGCGCCACCTACGTCCCCGAACCGAAGCCCGTGCGCGGCCCGTACGAAGTCGGCGTCTATTACTTCCCCGGCTGGTACGACGCCAGCCGCTGGCAGCCGATCCAGCCCTTCCCCGAACGCACGCCCATGCTCGGCTGGTATCAGGAAGGCAGCCCCGAAGTCGCCGACTGGCACATCAAGTGGGCCGTCGAGCACGGCATCACCTTCTTCGCGTACGACTGGTATTGGGTCAAGGGCGCGCGGTCGCTCGAACACGGCCTCCACGACGGCTACCTCAAGGCGCGCTACCGTCACCTGCTCAAGTTCTGCCTGCTCTGGGCCAATCACAACCCCAAGAACACCTCGTCCGAGGAAGACCTGCTCAACGTCACCGACTACTGGATTGACCACTACTTCAAGCTGCCCGAGCATCTCACCATTGACGGCAAGCCGGTGGTCATCATTTTCTCTCCCTATCGTTTGCAGGAGGACATGGGATCGGACGCGGTGCGCGTGGCATTCGAGAAGATGCGCGCCCGGTGCCGCGAACGCGGCCTGCCCGGCCTCTACCTGACGGCCTGCGGCAACACGCAGTTGAGCTTCCTCAAGGTGCGTCAACAGGAAGGCTACGACGGCGTCACGTCCTACAACTGGCCGCGCGCGGGCATGAAGGCGGACGAAGTGCGCGCGCCCTACGACGCGCTTGTGGACGCTTACCCGGCGCTGTGGAAGGAGGCGCTCGACGCCAATCTCGTCAAGCTGATGCCTGTGCCCCTGTGCGGCGGGTGGGACTCCCGTCCCTGGCACGGCCCTGGCGCGCTCGCCCGTCTCGGCATGAACCCCGACAACTTCAAGCGCCACTGCGCGGACGCCAAGCGCCTCATTGACGAGCGGAAGATTCAACCGAAGATGGTCATCGTCGAGGCCTGGAACGAGTGGGGCGAAGGCTCCTACATCGAGCCGCACAAGCAATTCGGCTTCGGCTACCTGGACGCCATCCGGGAGGTCTTCACCGACGCGCCGAAGGAGCACTCCGACCTCGCGCCGCAGGACGTGGGCCTCGGCCCGTACGACGTGAAGCCCTTCGAGCTGAAGACGGCCTGGGAGTTCAACAAGAACGGCGACCGCGAAGGCTGGACGGGCTTCATGCAGACCCGCGGGCTGGAGGCAAAGGACGGCGTGCTGCGCGGCGAGTGCGTGGGCAACGACCCCGCGCTCGGAAGCCCGCCCGTCCGCGCCAAGGCCGCGCAGTCCCCTTACGTCATCATCCGCATGAAATCCAGCCTGAAGGACACCGCGCAGCTCTTCTGGGCCACCGCCAGCCAGCCCCACAGCGAGCGCACCAGCATCCGCTTCGACCTCCCCGGCGACAACCAGTTCCGCGTGTACAGCCTGCCCGTCGGCCAGAGCCGCTCCTGGCGCGGCACCATCATGCACCTGCGCCTCGACCCCGGCAACACGCCCGGCGCGAAGTTCGAGATAGACTACGTCCGCCTGGCCGAGAAGCCGCAAGAGTAGTTGCTCCGCCGAAGCAGGTGAGAGAGCGGCCAGCCGCTTGACAACACCTGTGGCGGCACATAGAATCCAAGCTAGCTGGTAGTCAGACGGACGACTGGAATCCCGAATCGAGGAAGCTGAGAGGACACCGGCAGTGGGTCCTGGGCGCACGAAACAGCAAATCTCCGAGATAATGCGCCGCGTCAAGTCCTGCGACACGACGCCAGAACTCCTGTTCAGGAAGGCGCTCTGGGCGAAGGGCGTGCGATACAAGCTCCATGAGTCGGGTCTGCCTGGCAGGCCAGACATCGTCATACCAAAGGCCCGGCTCGTTGTGTTCATAGACGGCGATTTCTGGCACGGAAACCAGTGGCGCAAACGTGGCCATGAGTCTCTGGAGGCGCAGTTCGTCGCAAGCTCAAACGCCGAGTACTGGGTGGGGAAGATCGAAGGCAACATGCAGCGTGATAGGCGCAATACGGCCGAGCTACTTGCCCAAGGATGGCGCACATTGCGTTTCTGGGAGAGTGAAGTTGCGACAAACCCCGACAGATGTGTGCGGGTGACGCTCAGAGCGATGGCTGCAAGAGGGCAACCATCCCTCGCCGCTCGGCTGTCCGAACGGACCGTGGTCGAGTTCTTCGCGGGAATAGGGCTTATGAGGGTCGCCCTGGAACCGAAGGGATGGAAGGTCGTCTTCGCCAACGACATAGACCCAGAGAAGCGTCAGATGTACCGGGACAACTTCCCAGACTGTGACGAACACTTCCATCTCGGTGACATCCACGCGCTGTCTTCGGAACAAGTTCCGTCCGCCAGCCTCGCCACGGCGTCGTTTCCCTGCAACGACCTGTCGGTCGCGGGCAGCATGAGCGGGTTGAACGGGAAGCAATCTGGGGCTTTCTGGGGCATGATCAGAGTCCTGAGGGAGATGGATGACAGAAAGCCCCCAATTGTATTGCTGGAGAATGTGGTGGGTTGGCTGAAGTCGCGTGAGGGTGACGATTTCGCGGACTCACTGCGCGCCCTCAATGGTCTTGGCTATACGTGCGACACGTTTATGATAGATGCCGCCCATTTTGTGCCTCAGAGCCGTCCGAGGCTATTCGTGGTGGGCATTCTGGATGAAGTACCTGTTCCACACGCCTATGGAAATCCTGCATTCCACCAGTCCCGACTTCGCCCAAAATCCCTCACGGACTTCATCATCCAGCACCCCGATATTGACTGGCGCATCCGTGCACTACCTTCTCTGCCTAGCCGTGCATCGGAGCTTACGGACATCCTTGAGGACTTGCCCGACGACAGCCCTGAGTGGTGGAGCGCAGAGAGGGCAGCCTACTTCCTCAACCAAATGAGCGAGAGACACTCCCGTATCGCCCGTCTGATGATTCGCGATGGCAATTACACCTATGGAACCGCGTTTAGACGAGTCCGTCACGGCAAGTCCATGGCCGAGCTCAGGGTGGATGGCATTGCGGGATGCCTTCGGACGCCCAGGGGTGGCAGCGGGCGCCAGATTCTCTTCAAGGCGGGTCGTGGCAGGTACTTCGTGCGCCTGCTAACGCCAAGAGAGTGTGCCAGGCTCCAGGGCGTTCCTGACTCGTTCAAGATAGACGCGCCCCTGAACCAAGCCCTTTTTGGCTTTGGTGACGCCGTCTGCGTCCCAGCCATCGAGTGGATCGCCGACAACTACCTGAATCCCCTCGTGACAGAGGTCATTCACGGTCAAGCGCTGTATCCGGGCAACGCCGAACCTGCGTCGAAGGTGACCCAATGACAAACACTGAGGATGTTCGACGCATACTGGACGAGTGGTTGAAATCATGTACACGCCGCGGCAGGCTGTCTCGGAACACGATCGCCGTCGGAATCGTCGTTCTGGACTCGCTCAGAGTGAAATGCCCTTTGGAACGGTCTGACATACTCAGCGCTGGTGGGGAGATCAAAGGAGCGCGGTCTGGCCTTCCCAAGATACTTGGTAAGTACGGCCTATCAGGCTTCTTGAAGGAAGCCACCACTCGTCAAGTCCACCAGGATGGGCAGAAGCTGCTCAATGCTCTTGGTTTCGGGAAAGCCTTCGCGTCTCAGACTGATGTTCAGAGAGACGATGTCTTGCAGGAGCTTATCAGCGTATTGACGGGCGAGGCAGGCAAATGGCTGGCGCGGCAGAACCTCAAGATCGCGTGCGCCAGGGATCGGTCGCCAAGGGCGTGGATAGCTGAGATACTTACACAGGCTCAGGGGCGGTCCGCGGGCAGAGTCGAACAGCACTTGGTGGGGGCAAAGCTGGCTGAGGTCTATCCGGGGATGGACATACCAGTGCTTCCAGGGGCCGCAGGGGATGCTCAAACCGGAAGAGCGGGAGATTTCCAGATAGGCACAACCGTTTTCCACGTGACCTCCGCTCCGGGGGATGCCGTGATCAGAAAGGCTGAGACGAATCACAAGGCGGGCTTACATCCTGTTGTCCTCGTTCCTAAGCGCGAAGAGGCACGCGCCAACTTCGTCGTTGAGCACCTTGGCATGGCCGATCGCGTCACCGTTCTGGCCATTGAGGACTTCTTCTCCGTCAACATCCTTGAGAAGTCAAAGGGGCAGCACCAGGTGTTCGTAGAGACTCTGAAGCGGATTGTTAGGGAATACAACCGTCGCGTCGAGCAGGCGGAGACCGACAGGTCATTGCGGATAGACATCATCTAGCGGGTGTCTCTTGCGCAAGTGAGAATGGCACTACGTCTCCGCCTGCGACGGATGGGGGACTACGTGCCTTACTACGAGGGAGTGCTCATTCTAAGTGCTACCGGGAAAAGGAGGATTTGGCCATGTGGTTCCAAAGCACAATTGGCGTTCTTGGTCTGAGTCTTGTCATCGGGTGCTCCGCGCCGGTGGCCGAGGCACAGCAGGAGAGAGACAAATACGCGCGGTTTGAGCGCTTTGCCAGGGTCTTGCAGGAGATTCAGGAGAAGTATGTGGACGAGGTGGAAGCGGACAGGCTCTGGGACGGCGCGATCAAGGGCATGTTGTCTGAGCTGGACCCCTACAGCGAGTTCATAACACCGGAGAAGCTTGCGCAGTTGAAGGTTGACACGGAAGGTCAGTTCGGCGGGATAGGAATCGAGATCAGCATCAAGGAGGGCATTCTCACCGTCCTTACGCCCATCGTCGGCACGCCCGCATTCAGGGCCGGACTCATGGCGGGCGACCGCATCCTCCGGGTTGACGGCAAGACCACCGAGGGCATCACACTCAAAGAGGCGGTTGGCAAGCTCAGGGGCAAACCAGGCGAGAGCGTCACGCTGACCGTTCTCCGTCAAGGCGCACAGGCGGCTGAGGAAATCACGATCGCACGAGAGGTCATCCAGGTTGCCAGCGTCCGAAGCGCAAAAATGGTTGACGATGATGCCAGGATCGGCTATGTCCACCTGACCTGCTTCATGGAGAAGACCGCCGAAGAACTCGACAAGGGCGTCAGGAGGCTTGAGCAGGAAGGGATGAGGGCCCTCATCCTTGACCTGCGCTTCAATCCGGGCGGCCGGATGAGCGCCGCGCTGGACGTCGCCGGCCGTTTCATCGCTCAAGGCGTCATCGCCACCACGAAAGGCCGCAAGCCCGCGCAAGGTGACACATACAAAGCCAGCGGCAAGGATACCTATTCCGACTTTCCCCTCGCAGTTCTCATCAATTCGGGCAGCGCCGGGGCATCCGAAATCGTGGCCGCCGCCATTCGTGACCACAAGCGCGGCGTGCTCGTGGGCGAGAAGTCCTTCGGCAAGGGCGCGGTTCAGAGCGTCATCCAGCTCGAAGGCGGCAAGTCGGCTCTCAAGCTCACCACCGCCAAGTACTTCACGCCCTCGGGCGAGTCATTCCACGGAAAGGGCATCCAGCCCGACATCGAGGTCAAGCTTACCCCTCACCAGGCCAAGTCCATCACGGACCACATGACCAGAGAGCGTGTCAGAGAGGCGGCAAAGGACGCCAAGGCCGACGCGGCGGCGGAGCCATCCCCCGATATTCAGCTCGACGCAGCCCTTGTCCTGCTCCGCCAGCAGGTGAAGCGATGACTTGGCGCAGTATGAACCATCAACCATTGACCATTTCCACGGGATGAGCCATGGCAAACGAGCCGACCTTGCCCCGCTCGCTGTCGAAGGTGAGCGCCTGTCTGGAAGGCTTCACGCCGCCCGTGGGCAGTTTCGACCCGCACGGCGCGTGGGAGCATCGGTACGCGGTCTGGGTCCTTTTTCCGGCGCAATCCGGCAGCGTCATCCAACGCGCGGGCGCGCTGCGACTGCGGCGTGAGCCGTCCGGACGCGACGCGGCCACGCTGGATGTCACGTTGTCCACGACCATGGGCGGCCGCGTGGGCAGCGGTTACTACGTTCATGCCCGGCTCACGTGCGCGACCGACCGGCTCGCCACGCCTCGTTCGTGGGAGCTGAAGTCGTGCATGCTCGACGCCGCCACAGGCCGTGCGGTGGACCTGACGGAGACGCAGCAGACGGGCCAGGTCGCGGGCGGCATGATTCGCCGCCAGACGGTAGGGAACGCCCTCCGTGGCGTTCCGCCGTCCCAGGCCGAGCGGAATGGCACAGAGGCCATTCCCTACCTCGGGGGGCGCGGGAAGGTCGAGCGCACCGTGCCCGCGCCGAAGGCTCTCTCGTCCAACTGGTCGCTCTTCGACGCGCTTCAGCGCCTGCCGGGCAACAACGTCGAGCCGCTGGCCTTCGACATGCTCGAAGAGATGGACTTGCTCAAGCCCAACCAGCGGCTGGCCTATCGCCGGAGCCTGGAACTGCCGCTCAGCGATCAGAAGGTCAAGCTGCACTGCTTTGAGCATCTCGGCGAGGGCATCCTGCCCTACGAGTACTGGCTCGACGACCAGCGGCGGCTGCTCATCGCCGTCAGCGGGATGCGCGCGTTCATCTTCGACCCGACGGCGCAGGTCGCGGAGGTGAACCCATGACCCAAATCCGAAATCCGAAGCACGAAATCCGAAACAAGTCCGAAACCCGAATCCCCAATGACCCAAACACGAAGGCCAGAAACCAGGTTTCTTCGAGAAACCTGGTTTCTCGGCCAGGCGGCGGCTTGTCCAGACGGGAATTCCTTCAAGCCAGCGCAGCGGGCTCCCTTGGCCTCATCCTGGCGTCCAGAACCGCGCCTGCCGCGATGGCCAGACGGCCGCCCAACCTGCTCTTCATCCAGTCCGACCAACTGAGCAATCGCGCCATCGCCGCGCAGGGCTGCGCCCACGTCCGCACGCCCAACATGGATCGGCTCATCAAGCGCGGCGTGTCGTTCCGCCTGTCCTATTCGGCCAATCCCGTGTGCTGCCCGGCCCGGAGCGTGTGGTACACGGGCCGAACGTCGTCCGAGACAGCCGTGGTTCAGAACGAGTGGCGGATTCTGGAGGATATGCCCGACCTCGGCCAGTGGTTCGGCGCGCGCGGGTACGAGCCGGTGTACATCGGCAAATGGCACATCCCCGGCCGCGACTTCACCAAGAGCTTCCGCGTGCTGACGCCTGGCCACGGCGTGGGCGAGCATGGCGACGCGGCCATCTCCCGCGCGGCTCAGGCCTTCCTGCTCAACTATCGCGGCGACAAGCCCTTCTTCCTCTCGCTCGGCTTCCTGCAGCCGCACGATATATGCTACTGGGTCTGGCATCACGCCCAGGACATCGGCGCGCTGCCGTATCCGTCGTTGGCCGACCAGTTGCCGCCCGCGCCGCCCAATCTCCAGTTCGACCCGCGAGAGCCAGAGAGGATTCGGCAGATTTGGCGCGAGGGCAAGGGCTGGGCCTACCTGCGCGACTGGTCCGACCTGCACTGGCGCTACTACGTGTGGAGCTACTACCGCCACGTGGAGATGGTGGACGCGGAGATTGGCCGCGTGCTCGACGCGCTCGAAGACTCCGGGCTGGTCGAGAACACCGTCGTGGTCTTCTCCGCCGACCACGGCGACGGCATGGGATGCCACAAGATGGTGCAGAAGATGTACTTCTACGAGCAGGCGGCGGCCGTGCCGTTCGTGGTCTCGTGGCCAGGCCACGTGGCCGAAGGCGCTCTGGACGCCAAGCATCTCGTGTCCGGCTTGGACTTCGCGCCCACGCTCTGCGACTACGCGGGCATTGAAGCGCCGCCGAAAGCCCGTGGCCGCAGCCTGCGGCCGCTTCTCGAAGGCAAGCCCACCGCGTGGCGCGAGTTCATCGTCTCGGAATCCGCCATCACCGGCCGCATGGTCCGCACGCCCGAATGGAAGCTCATCACCTACAAAGGCGACCCGACCGAGCAGTTGTTCGACATGAAGAACGATCCCTGGGAGACGCGCAACCTGGCGACCGAGGCGAAGCACGCGGCCGTGATGTCCGACCTGAAGAAGCGCCTGGCCGACTGGGAAGGCCATCTCGAACCCGCCTCGCTCGAAGGCCGCCAGCCGCCGCCCAGAGCGAAAGCGAAGGCGGGAAAGAAGACTTGACCGTGTGTTGTGCACCTCGCCCCTTCTCTAGCCCCACATGCGGCGGAATGACCAATGACCACATACCCAATGACCAACAAAGCCCCAATGTCCATGTCCCAATTCCCAAACAGCGCGGCAGCCCTTGGTCATTGGCGTTTGGTCATTTGTTGGGCATTGATCACTGGTCATTGGTCATTATCCTGAAGGAGAGCACTGATGTTGGTGAGACTTCTCAAAGCGTCATCCGTGCTGGTTCTTCTGACCGCATGGGCGGCGGCTCAGCCGTTCGAGAACTGCCAGTTCAGGCCGTGGAAGGGCGCGGAGCGGCGGATCATCTATCTCACCCGCGCAGGCACGCCGCCGAAGGTGGACGGCGCGCTCGACGAGCCGTGGTGGCAGAAGTCGCTGCTCTGCGAGCAGTTCACCTACGGCGGCGGGCAGCCCGCGCAGAACAAGGCCGTGCTCATGGCCGCGTTCGACGACCAGAACCTCTACCTGGCCGCGACCTGCTTCGTCAAGGACATGGCCAAGCTCAAGAAGACGCTGCCCGCGACCGCGCGCGACAAGAACGTCTGGGGCGAGGACTGCATTGACTTCAAGATTTCGCCCGACGGCGGCAAGACCGAGCTTCAGTTCCTCGCCAACGCCAACGGCTCGCGCCAGGACACGCGCAACACCCGCGCGGACTGGGATCCGCCGTGGCAGTGCGCGACGCAGATCACGCAGGAGTCCTACATCGTCGAGATGGCCATCCCGCTCGCCGAACTCGGCGTCCCGTCGGAGAAGCCCGGCGCGTCAATGCTGTTCACCTTCGGACGGGCCGACCGGACGGCCCGCGAGTACTCCTCGGCCTTCGAGCCGTATGGCGACCTGGAGAAGGCCCCGCTGGTTGTGCTGGGCACGGAGAAGGACTTCAAGGACCTGCTGGCGTCGTCCGCCTTCACGCGGCAAGTGGACGTGTCCGTGTTCCTCGACCGCGACCAGTATCCGTCGTTCGAGAAGCTCGCCACGGGCCGGGTTCGGATTGACAGCCCCAAGACCGGCGGACGCCTCATGGGCCAGCCAGCCATCGAGTTGTCGGTCTGGCGGGGCGACAAGAAGCTCTCCACCAAGACGCTTCAGCCCGTGGAGAGCGCGAAGCTGGACTTCGAGCTGAAGCTGGACGGCCTGGCCGCGGGCGCGTATGAGCTTCGCGTGGACGTGAAGGACGGCGGCGATGTCCTCGGCAGCGCGCGGCGCGAGTTTCTTGTCAACAAGGCCACCGTCCAGCGTTCAGGCCGCATCGAGATCACCGTGCCCGCCACGGTCGCCGCGATGCCCGCGTGGCCCATCACCTTCGGCGTGCCGTTCCCCTGGGGCGCACTCGACTCGCCCGACCCTGTGAAGCTGCTCGACGCCAAGGGCGCTGAAGTGCCCATCCAGGCGAAGGTCGCGGGCCGCTGGTCGCGTCATGGCAGCATCCGCTGGCTGCACGTGGACTTCATCCCGCCCGTGAGCCAGGCCGACGGCAAGTTCACGCTCGTCTTCGGCCCCGACGTGCGGCGGAGCGCAGCCGCCCCGGCTGCGCGCCTGGCGGCCGAGACCGACGCCGAGATCACCGTGACGGCCGGGCCGCTCAAGTTCGTCGTGCCCAAACGCAAGACGCCCGGCCTCGCCGCAGCCTGGCTTGACCGCAACGCGGACGGCACCTTCGTGCCTGACGAGCAACTCGTGAAACCCGCGGACGCCATGGGTCCATACCTGGAAGACGACAAGGGCGTCAAGTTCTTCGGCCTGCGCGACCCCGAAGCCGAGGTCGTCGTCGAGGAAAACGGCCCGCTCAAGGCCTGTGTGCGCGTCTCCGGCTGGCACGTGGCCGAATCGGGCCAGAAGCTCGGAAAGTTCATCCTGCGCTACTACGCCTATCGCGG
>Ga0194112_10012980_pt1 | contig 10112 bp, 11 predicted proteins | sample TA2MahC400mmetaG_FD_146191 | JGI IMG/M metagenome (GOLD analysis project Ga0194112, IMG submission 146191) | Freshwater microbial communities from Lake Tanganyika, Tanzania - TA2015016 Mahale Deep Cast 400m | ecosystem: Environmental > Aquatic > Freshwater > Lake | place: Tanzania: Lake...
CTTCCTGCGCCGCCCGACCGTCCGGAAACTCCGGCACCTCTTGCCACGCCGACCAGAATTGCCCATCGTTACTGGCGCGCACCAGGACACGCAGGCTGGCGCCAAGCGGCACGTTGACCTGCCAGCGCACGCCCACGGCATTGAAGGCGAAGCCGGTGGCGTAGGGCGCCGAGGTGTAGATGCCAGCAGCCGCGCCGGGGGCCATGGTCAGTCCCGCATCGCCGGCCTGCACCCCCGCGCTGACGCCGCGCCGAAAATCGGCGGCTGTCTCTCGCCACTCCCCGGCGCGGACCTCACCTTCCCCCTCGCCCCCTCCCTCTCCTGTCGGATGAGACAGGAGAGGGAGGGGGTTGGGGGTGAGTGAGGCCAGCAAAGCGCAGAACACGCCAGCCAGCGCCAGACGTCCCCAGGATTGCCAGATGCGCATCCGCTTATCCACTTCCTATCCGCTGCCCAGCCTTATACAATCCGGAAGGCATCCACCAGCGTGCAGCGACGCAGGCGGGTGAAACTGTGCGGGCCGGTGACGCCTTCGCCAGTGGGACTGGCGATGGTGAAGCTGGTGTAACCCTCCCCGCCGTAGCCCAGCCCGGCCAGGCTCGGCCCGTTCTTGACGAAGATGCTGCAGTTGCACTCCCTGGCCATGCGGCTCAGGTGCTCCAGGTGCTGCGAGTGCATCACCGCCGTGTGGTAGTTGCCCTGCTCCACGGCAATGGCCAGGTCAATGGCCTCGTCGGCGGTCTTCACCCGCACCAGGGGCATGATGGGCAGGAGTTGCTCCGTCCAGAACAGCGGGTGCTCCTTCGGCACCTCCACGATGGCCAGGCGCACGCTGTCCTCCACCGCCACGCCGATCTGGCGCAGGATGGCGCTCACGTGGCGACCCACCCACTGCTTGTTGATCGTCCCGGCACAGCCGGGGCGCGGCGTCTCGGCGAAGAGCACCCGCTCCAGTTGCTTGAGCTGCCACGGGGAAAGCTCGATGGCCTGGTGGCGCAGCATCGCCGCCTTCAGCTTATCGGCGATGCTGTCCACGGCCACGATTTCCTTCTCCTCGGTACAGATCACGTTGTTGTCGAACGAGGCGCCGAAGACAATGTCGCGAGCGGCCTGGTCCAGGTTCGCCGTCTCGTCCACCACGACCGGCGGGTTGCCCGGCCCGGCGCAGATGGCCTTCTTGCCGCTGTTCATGGCCACCTTGACCACGCCCGGCCCGCCGGTGACCACCAGCAGCCGCACCCCCGGGTGGCGCATAATCTCCTGCGCACTCTCGATGGTCGGCTCCGGCGTGGTGGTGATGACGTTGGGCGGCCCACCAGTAGCGACGATCGCTCGATGTAGCACCTGGACGATGGCCGCCGAGCAGCGTTTGGCCGCGGGGTGGGCGTTGAAGACCACGCTGTTTCCGGCGGCGATCATGCCGATGGCGTTGCAGATGATGGTGGCCGTGGGGTTGGTGGACGGCGTGATCGCGCCGATGACGCCGTAAGGGGCGCGCTCGGTGAGGGTGAGGCCGCGGTCGCCGCTCCAGGCGATCGGCTCCAGGTCTTCAAGGCCGGGCGTCTTATTGGCCACCAGCAGGTTCTTCTGCAGCTTGTCCTGCCAGCGCCCCATGCCGGTCTCTTCGTGGGCCAGGCGAGAGATGGCCTCTGCCGCCTCCCGCGCCGCCTGGCGCATGGTGGCAATGATCTCCCCGCGCTTCTCCAGCGTGAGGACGATGAGCTGCCGCTGGGCGATGGTCGCCGCCTGTATCGCCGCGTCCACGTTGGGGAAGAGGCCATCGCTGGTGAGGGGCGTGGAGCGTGGAGCGTAGAGCGACTCGCCCGCTCTTCGCTCTTCGCTCCCCCGCTCCACTACTCTCCGCTCCCCCAACTCCGCCACCACCCTCTGCACAATGGCGCGAATGCGCGCTTCGTCCAACTCAGTCACAAGCTACCTCTTACCCTTGTTACCCCGAAGATGATTGGAGATTAGAGAGTGGAGATTAGAGATTGAGCAATCTCCAATCTCTAATCTCCAACCTACCGCTGATAGCCCATGCGCCGCCAGGAGACGGCCGCCGCTTCCGGCAGCTCCTCCTTGCGGTACTTGACGACGCCCTCCACTTCCCACTCGTCCACGATGGCCATGATGACGGCGTCAATGGGGCGATTCTCCGTGAGCTTGGTCTGGCGCGCCGAGGAGCCGGCGGCGTAGAGGATGACCTCGCCCATGCCAGCGCCCACGGCATCGGCTGCTACCACGGAGGCCCCGGTCTCCCGGCCCTCCAGGTCGAGCACTTTGCAGACCAGGAGCTTGAGGCCCTCGATGCGCTCCTCTTTGCGCGTGGACACCACCGTGCCCACCACCCTGGCTAGAAGCATGGTCTTCTCCCTGACTGTCATTGCGAGTCTCTGATGACGCGGGGCGTCACTCCTGAGACCAGAAACTGGCATGTATTGTCATGCTGAGCGCAGCGAAGCATCTCAGCCCATGTGGGGGCGAGACTCTTCGCTGCGCTCAGAGTGACAGTCTAATGCTGCCAGTTTCTGAGTAGCGGAGCGAAGCAATCTCTTGGCAATGACGGTTGGAACCTAACATTGTCAAGACGTAAAACGTGAAGCGTGAAGCGTGAAACGTGAAATCACGCCTCACGTTTCACGTTTTACGTTTCACTCTCGCCTACGTGCCTTCCATTTCCCGCCTGGCCTGCTCGAGGCGGCCCAGCGGCAGCACCAGGTCAACGTTGAGGTGCGGGCGAGGGATGACGTGCACGGAGACCACTTCGCCTACCTTCTCCGCGCCGCGGGCGCCCGCCTCTAGCGCCGCCTTCACCGCGGCCACGTCGCCCCGCACGATGGCCGTGACGTACCCGCCACCGATCTTCTCGTAGTGCACCAGCTCTACCTTGGCCGCCTTCACCATGGCGTCCGATGCCTCAACCATGGCGGCGAAGCCCTTGGTCTCGATCATGCCCAACGCCTCAGGCATGGTACTCCTCCTCGTCTAGATTTCCCATTTCGGGTATGCCGAAAACCACAGAGACAGGCCGGTTGAGGCAGCCGATACATCGGCTTGCCCCCCGTGCGCGGGGCCGAGCCCCCCGCTGTGGCGGGGCCGAGGGCACAGGGTGCGGAGGTGCAGAGGGGCATTCTCCTCTGCTCCTCTGCTCCCCTGCTCCCCTGCTCCCCTGCTTTACCTACGCCCGTCGTCCCGCCTCGAAGGGCTTGCCCGCTACCCCCTCGATGGCCTTCACCGCCGCCCGCCAGCCTACGTCAATGTCCCGCTCCTCGCCGCCCAGGTACAATCGCCCGAAGCTGCCGAAGGGGCGCATGTCCACCAGGGTGATCTCCGCCGCCTTCTCCGCCTCGTTGGCGGCCAGGGTGATGTAGGCTGCCGGCTCCACCTCCATGATGAACAGCGTCTGCCCGGCGATGAGCATAGACCCAGAACGTTCGCGGTTGACGAGCTGGGCGTGATGGGCATCCACGTGCCGGATGATCTGGGCGGAGCGGATGACGGGCCGCCAGCGCTCTTCCTCGTGCACGCTCAGGGCGTCCAGGATGGCGCGGCCGGCGGCGCGGGTGTCCGCCTGCGAGTCGGAGTGCACCTCCAGCGTGCCGAAGAGGCGCTCCACCACCTGCACGGCAGGACGGACGCGGGTGGCCTTCACGGCGATGTCCATGACCCGGTTGATCTCCACACCGGGGGAGATTTCCACCCAAAGGCTGGCATCGCCGGCCAGGGGCAGGAAGCCGCGAGCGGTGGAGCCGATGAAGGCCGCCAGTTGCAATTGCAAGCTGTCCAGGAAAACGTAGGTGCGCAAATCTACAGCCAAAATAATCCCTCCTTGATGTATTTTACGTCATGATTTCTTTGTCAGGGTTGCTTGGAATAGCGTAGACAAGTATCGGTAATCGGATCCGGAGTGCCAATGTTCACATGAACGGAGTTGTCTGGTTGTCCCATTAGTTCGAAGTAGTACACACGTTTCTGGCCATCGCCCTCATCACGCTGAGCTTGTATGCAATACTCTGTGATTAACAAATTTTTGTAGATGCGGTCATAGTGCCGATTGACCCGCACTACAGACCATGGCGGTTGATTAAGGGCATTCTCATACCATTCAGCGATCTCATCGGGATTATGATTAGGAATATTGAAGGACCGGAACAACGTGTTCCGTCTTTCATCGAATTGAGACTGGTCGTGAGTGATAATGCCTGGATAAGCTGGCACGTCTCGCACAGGAGCGGTGAGCACAAGATTCGTTCTTTGCTCCTCTTCAAATTCAGCCAAGAAGCGGAAAAGCCACACTGGAATGGCGAGCACCGCTGGAATTTCGGTTCTCACCGTCCCCACTTTTACTTCCTGCTGCTTCTCTGGGATGTAGAGCGTGTCATTGTCTCGCCATGAGAGATAGTCTGCTGTGTTTTCGTCTGCGTATGAGACTCGTAGGTAATAGACGTCTCGCTCGACAAATGGGAATAGGAGATACTTGACGCGAACGTAGATTCGCCCATTACCTCCGCTATATGCACCAACTCCCCTGAAGTAGACTTCGGCAACCCGTGAACCGTTCGGTGAAACGGCCTGCTGGATGAGGTTCTCGCCAGCAATCTCGGTGATGGTGAACATCGTGCCTAAAGTAAAAGGCGGAATGAAGAGGAGAATAGCCACAGTGACGTATAAGCCGCCTCCTATTAACGAGGGAAGGCAGGACAATCTGCTGAGAAGTCTTTTAGTCCTGCTCGGTGCATCCTTTGACACCAGCAAGGAAATGAAGCCTACAATGGCAACTATGGGTGGAAACAGAATGTCAGGAATTGTGCCAGCCAATGAGTAATCGGTGAGATAGTCCAGCCAAAGAAGAAATCCCAAAGCAAGGTTGACGCCAATTATGCCTTTCCACTTCTGGCTAGAAAGTATTTCTTGAAACGTGACTGTGACGCTGTTCATTGATTACCTTCGCCTAACTGACTGTGCCGGCACACGCAGACATGACCCCAAACGGGTCCACCTCCGCCCGACTATGCCTCTGAATCTCCCGCAACAGTTGCAGGGAGTGGTGGATTTGGGACAGCCTGGCCACGATAGGGGTTGTATCCACGGCTAAATTCTCCCCTCTTGATCCGCTCAAAAAAGATGCGTTGATGGCGCTCCAGTAGCGGCCGGAAGTCGAAGTAGCGGCTCGCCGTTTGCACCCGGAACTCAATGGCCTCCTGCTGCTGCCGGGCGAAGACCAGCCGGCCGCTTCTAAGCACGGCGTAGCGCAAGGCCAGCGGCGCCACGTTCAGCACCACCACGTCCACGTCGTTGGTTTGCAGCAGGCGCATCAGATCGCCGATGAAGTCCAGGCGACGGTCTGTGCACTCCGCGGGTGTGGGCTCGCCAGCGAGCAGCACGGCCACGTCCAGGTCGCTCAGCGGCCCCGCCTTTCCGCGCACCTGCGAGCCAAAGACGTAGGCCAGAGCCACGGACGGCTGGCTGGCGAAATAGGCTGCCAATTTGGGCAGGCACTCTGCCAGGTCAAAAACAGGCATGGATAGGAACCTTTGCTGTGCTTCAGGGGGTGTCGCACCACAGAGACACGGAGAACACTGAGAGGTAAGAATTACATGAATCTATAAAATCTCTGTGCTCTCCGTGCCTCTGTGGTTCAAGCTACGCCCCACAGAACCGCCGCACGACGTCGAACAGCACCTGCGTGTTGAAGAGCAGGTTGGCCACAGAGAGGCGCTCGTTGTCGGCGTGGGCCATTTTGGCCAGGGACGCCGCCGGCTCGTCCTTTTCGGGGCTGAAGCCGTAGACGCGCATGCCCAGCGGCACCAGGTGCTTGGCGTCTGTGCCGCCGGTGGACATTGTGGGCAGCACAGTGCCTTCGGGGTCGTGGGCGGGCAGCGTCTGCTGGATGATGTCGAACAGCTCGCTGGCGGCGGGGCTCTCCAGCGGTGCCGTCACGTTGAACGGGTCGATCTCCAGGGCGTTGAAATCGTCCTCCCCCAGAGCGTCCTTGATCTCCGCCAGGAATCCCTGCGGCGTCTGGCCGGGCAGGATGCGGCCGTCCACCTGGGCCTCGGCCACTGACGGGATGACGTTGGTCTTCTCCCCTGCTCGCAGCACGGTGGGCGTGGCTGTGTTGTGCAGCCGGGCGTAGATGCGGTCGGCGAGATCGGCATCGGGCAGAACCTGGCGCAGGGAGGCGCGGCTGGCGGCTAAGCCGATGAATTCGTCCAAGGAATAGGGCAGGTTGAGAGCGCCCAGAATGCCTTGCAGGTAGACGTCCACCGTGGCCGTGCGATGCAGCGGCAAATCAGCCTGGCCGATTTTGGCCAGCGCCCGGCTGAGCCTGACCACGGCGTTGTTTTCCGTGGGCACGGAGGCATGGCCCGACGCTCCTTTGGCTCGCCAGCGCATCCAGCAGATGCCCTTCTCGCCCGTCTGGCAGGAGTAGAAACGCCGGCCGCCGATGAGGATGCCCGTGCCGCCACCCTCGTTGATGCACCAGGCGGCGTTGATTAGCTCCGGGCGATGGGTGGCCAGCCAGCCGGCGCCGTACTCCCCGCCGGTCTCCTCGTCGGCGGTGGCGGCCAGGATGACGTCTCGCTTCAAGGGCAGGCCCAGGCGCTGGAGCAGCAGCATAACCATGAGCTCGCTGGCGGTGAGGTCTTTGGTGTCCACGCTGCCCCGGCCCCAGACGTAGCCGTCCACCAAATCGCCGCTGAAGGGGGGATGCTCCCACCGGCTGGGGTCGGCGTGGACCACGTCCAGGTGGGAGAGCAAGAGCAGCGGCGGGGCGCTGTCGCCGGTTGTGGCCTTCAGCCGCGCCACCACGCTCCCCCGCCCCGGCGCCGATTCTACCACCTCGGCGGCGATGCCATTTTTCGCCAGCACGTCGGCGATGTAGCGGGCGCAGGGTGTCTCGTTGCCCGGCGGGTTGGTGGTATTGAAACGCACCAGGTCGCGCAGGTAGCCGGTAACCTCATCTTGCACGGCCTGCCAGTTGATCTGCTGCATTGTCGCCTCCTCACTGTAGGGCGGCTTTCCATAGCCGCCGATCTGTTGCTTAGGCAGGTAAGAAACCTGCCCTACGAGCTGGTTCGTAGTGCGCGCTTCCAGCGCGTTCTTCAGGCGCTCAAGCGCCCACTACCAACCTAGCCGCCTTTCGCCTCCTGGACGATCTTGACGCTGGCGCTGGCCCCGATGCGGGTAGCCCCCGCCTGCACCATCTGCTGCGCCTGCTCGAAGGTGCGAATGCCCCCCGCCGCCTTGATGCCAATCTCCGGCCCCACGACGCGGCGCATCAGGGCCACGTCGGCCGCCGTGGCCCCGCCGGGGCCGAAGCCGGTGGAGGTCTTCACGTAATCGGCGCCGGCAGCCTTGGCCAGGGTGCAGGCTTTAACCTTCTCCTCGTCGGTGAGCAGCGCCGCCTCGATGATCACCTTGCTGTGCGCCCCCTCCTCCTGGCAGGCCAGCACCACCCCGGCGATGTCGTTCTCCACCAGCCCGTAATCGCCAGACTTCAAGGCGCCGACGTTGATGACCATGTCAATCTCCTCGGCGCCCAGGCGAATGGCCCGGCGAGTTTCGTAGGCCTTGACCTCGTTGAGGGTAGCGCCCAGGGGAAAGCCAACGACGGTGCACACCTTCACCGGTGACTGGCACAGGAGCTCGGCGCAGAGGCGCACCCAGGTGGGGTTGACGCACACGGCGGCGAAGCCGTACTGCCGGGCCTCATCGCAGAGCTGGACGACCTGCTCCCGCGTGGCCTCTGGGCGCAGCAGCGTGTGGTCAATCAGGTGGGCCAGCTCGGCAGCCACGCCCGTGAGCCCCAGCGCCCCGCCAATGCGCTCCGCCCCCGCGTCTACGATGCTCTGCACAGCAGCCCCAGCCCGCCGGACGCAAAGGCCGCAGCCGCTGCAGCCCTCGCCAGAGCCGGAGGCGCAGGGCAGCGCCGGGCCGCCCGTCTGCAGGATGAGCAGCACCTCGCGGGTGATCTGTTCAATCAGGCGTTCGGCGTCCAGTTGCGTCATCGCCATCCTCACTGTTGGCGACTCAGGCGATTGCGCGCCCGAGACAGGGCTACGATTGTAGTGGCATCAATCACCATTCCAGAATCGGCCACTTTGCTGCCTCCTCCCGCAACTGCCGGATCGCCTCCTCTGTTTCCGGAGCATCTGCCCAGGCCCCTTCAGCAGCCAGCATCCGCTCTACATCCTCCCGGCTACACCCCTGCACGGCCATGATGCGCTGAATCAATTTCTCCCGGTCTATCTCCTGAGCCGGTAGCAGCGGGCGGATGATGATCTCACCGTTGACCACCCGGCACTCCAGCTTGCCCTTGGTGACTCCCAGTTCTTTCAGGATCTCTTTGTCTAGAATCACGCGGTCGTGATCTACGACCAACTCTTTCACCATAGACATGGTATTCACCTCCTGAGGAAGCGCCGCTCAATGTCCACGATCTTCTGCACCCGCTTCCGGTGGCGCTCCTCGCCCACCGGTGTTTCCAGGAAGGTCTTGACGATCTGGCGGGCCAGGTCTTGGGCGATCAAGCGCCCGCCCAGGGTGAGGACGTTGGCGTCGTTGTGCTCGCGGCTGTTTTTAGCTGTGGCGAGGTCGTAGCACATGGCGGCGCGCACGCCGGGCACCTTGTTGGCCGCCATGCAAGAGCCGATGCCCGCGCCGTCCACCATGATGCCGCGCCAGGCCTGGGCGGAGGCCACCGCCTGCGCCACGGCCAGGGCGAAGTCGGGATAGTCCACAGGCTGCGTGCTGGACGTGCCCACGTCCTGGACGCGGTAGCCCAGCTCCTTGAGGTAGGCCTTGAGGTCTTCCTTCAGCTCGAAGCCACCGTGGTCGGCGCCCAGGGCCACCACCCGGCCCCAGGGCGAGGGCAACGGCGCGCCCAGGGGAGGGCCGCTTGGCACCGGCTGCTGGCTTATGGCAACCCGCCGTTCCTGCGCCAGCGTCCGCGCCAGAGGAGTGACAAGGGCATCGGCGGGCACGAGGATGGTGGCTCCCTCCGGCGTGGCCCGCACCTCTTCTTCTGTGACCACGCGACGGGCCTGGGGCTTGTCCACCGTTTCCTGCCTCTTGCCTCCTGCCTCTTGCGCCATGCCTCCTGCCTCTTGCCCCCTGCCCCCTGCCTCCTGCCCCTCGCCTCTTGCTGCCGCGCCCCCCAGCGCCCGCTCCACCACCTGTCGCACCACCTGGCGCACTCGGTTCTCGTCTACCATAGCTATCTCCACCGAACGAACAGGTAGACAAGTAGACAAGGAAGAAGTAGACAAGGTCTTGTCCCCTGCCACCTGTTTCCTTGCTACTTGTTTACCTGCTACTTGCCTACTCGTTCCTTGTCTACTCGCCACTTGTCTACTCGCCCCACAGATTATACGCTAAAACCGCCCAAAAATCAACAGCGACGAGCCGCCAAATCCTGGTCTCGTCGCTTTTCTTTACTGTCTTGACCAACAATCATGGTCAACCTGTCTCGGCGTAGAGGTCTGGGTGGAGGAATTTGACCAAAGCCAGCGTAACGATGAACTCGTAGGCGCGCTGACGATCCAGCAGCCCCCTGGTGAGGATGCCCACCGCGCCCATTTTCTTCTTGGTGTCCTGCATGCCGGTGAGCTCATCCATGGCCGTGCCCAGCTCCCAGCCTTGCCGGATGCGCTGCGCCACGCGCGGGGGCAAGGGCATGTTGGGCCCACCGGCGATGGACACGCTGCCGTCCCGCTGCACCACGGCGGCCCAGGCGTTGGTGAACGTACCCTCCGGCCGCTCGCTCACCCCGCCCTCCAGCCCCACGCCCAGGTCGGCGTTGGCCATTTGCTGGGCGGCGCGGGCGCGCCGCACGGCACCGGCGATGGTCTCCGCGTCGCCCAGCGGCTGGTCCGACACCCCGGAGTCCACCTCCAGGCCCAGCACCTCAGCGCTGGCGTCCAGGCGGTGGATCACCGCCGCCACCGCCTGGACCTTGACGCCATTAGTGGAACCGACAGCAACTTTCATCACACCCCAACTCCAGAAAAGACAAAAGCCGCCCAGTAGTAGGGATGAGCAAAGGGCTTGGCCTGCGGATTGGCCCAACAGTAGCGCATGGCACGAAAGGCATCCACATCTCTCTGGCC
>Ga0194112_10012982_pt1 | contig 10110 bp, 9 predicted proteins | sample TA2MahC400mmetaG_FD_146191 | JGI IMG/M metagenome (GOLD analysis project Ga0194112, IMG submission 146191) | Freshwater microbial communities from Lake Tanganyika, Tanzania - TA2015016 Mahale Deep Cast 400m | ecosystem: Environmental > Aquatic > Freshwater > Lake | place: Tanzania: Lake...
GCAGGCGATAAGCACCACGTCACAGTTTTCGATGACGCCGCGATAAGCGTCAAGCCCGGCAAACTGCCGTTCCTTGGGCACCTGAACCCGCTCCGAAAACTTCGGCGTCAGCGTCTTGACCGCCAACTCGGTCTTGTCAGCAAAGACGTCCGCCGCCGCCCAGAGCCTCGCGTCCGAGTCGCCCGTCAACGCGTCGCTGGCCGCGCCCGTGCCGCGGCCGCCGCAGCCGACGAGGCCGAGTTTGATCGGGCCGCTCTCCGCCGCGTGGGCGAATCGGGCTGGGTCCAGCGCGCCGAACATCGTGGTGCTGGCGACGGCGGCCGAGGTTTTCAAAAAGTTGCGGCGGTTGATGGAGAAGGGGTTGGAACGTTGGTTTGTAGTCTTCATAGCGCTTTCAGATTTTGGGTTTGGTCTATGCTGCCGGACGGGCCAGAACGCCGTTAGTGTAATCGGGCCGCAGCCGTCCACAACAAGATTCACAGTCAGCAATTTCAGCGTTGCAGGCGGATTCGGCGGCGGCAATTATCCCGCGTCATGAACCGGATCACGCGTCTCCTTCTCGTGTCATTGCTCGCCGCCATGCCGTGGATGCCCTCCGTTCGCGCAGCCGCGGTGAAACCGAACATCATCTACATCCTCTGCGACGACCTCGGCTACGGCGACCTCAAGTGCCTCAACCCCGACGGCAAGATTCCCACGCCGCACGCGGACCGGCTCGCGGCGGGCGGGATGCGATTCACTGACGCGCACTCGGGGTCATCGGTCTGCACGCCGACGCGCTACGGCATCATCACGGGCCGCTACTCGTGGCGGTCCAAGCTCCAGAGCTTTGTGCTGGGTGGTCTGAGTCCGCGGCTGATCGAGCCGGGCCGGCTCACTGTGGCGATGTTGCTTAAGCAGCACGGTTACCACACCGCCGTCATCGGCAAGTGGCACCTCGGCATGGATTGGGTGAAGAAGGAAGGCAAAGAGGTGACCGAACTCAGTATTGAGCCGCCGGAGCAGGTTCATAACGTGGACTACTCCAAGCCGACTACCAACGGACCGAACAGCGTCGGGTTCGATTATTACTTCGGCATCAGCGCGTCGCTCGACATGGTGCCCTACACGTTCATCGAGAACGACCACGTCACCGCGCTGCCGAGCGAAGAACGCGCCTTGCCGATGATGCACGGCCGCGAGGGTGGGAAAACGCGCCTCGGCCCCGCCGCGCCGGGATTCACGGGTTACGAAGTGTTGCCGACGCTTACGCGCAAGGCGGTGGAATACATCGCTCAGCGCGCGGCAGACGCCAAGAACGGCAAACCGTTCTTCCTCTACTTCCCGCTCAACGCGCCGCACACGCCGATCCTGCCGACGAAGGAATGGCAGGGCAAGAGCGGTCTCAATCCCTACGCCGACTTCGTGATGCAGACCGACGCGACGCTCGGCGCGGTGATGAAGGCGCTCGATCAACACGGCCTCGCCAAAAACACGCTGGTCATCTTCACCAGCGACAATGGTTGCTCGCCGCAGGCGAAGTTCGACGAGTTGCTCGCCAAGGGCCACAACCCCAGCCACGTCTTCCGCGGCACCAAGGCAGACATCTTCGATGGCGGCCACCGCGTCCCGTTTATCGTGCGCTGGCCGGCGAAGGTCAAGGCCGGCGGCGCAAGCGACCAGATCACCTGCCTGACCGACTTCATGGCCACCTGCGCCGACATCCTCGGCGTCAAGCTGCCCGACAACGCCGCCGAGGACAGCGTGAGCATCCTGCCCGCCCTGCTCGGCACGGCCAGCGGGCCGTTGCGCGAGGCGGTTGTGCATCACTCCATCAACGGTTCGTTCTCGATTCGTCAGGGCAACTGGAAACTCGAACTCTGCGCCGGCTCCGGCGGTTGGAGCACGCCGCGTCCCGGCAGCAAGGAAGAACACGGTCTGCCACCGGTTCAGCTTTATGATTTGAGCACCGACATCGGCGAGAAAACCAACGTGCAGGACAAGCATCCCGACGTGGTCGCGCGGCTGACGAAGCTGCTGGAGAAATACGTCGCCGACGGTCGCAGCACGCCGGGTGCGAAACAGCAAAACGCCGTGCCTGTGGAGATCCGGAAGACCGCCAAGCAGGCGCCCAAGGCCGCAGGCCCAGGGAAGAAGGACAGATCGAAGAAGAAAGAATGAGTCAGACACGCGAGCTTGCAAGCAACCGAGCGCGAACTTATGGTGGGACCGATGTGACCGTTGGATGGCATGAAACTGACTGACGACTACGCGGCGAAAGTGAAGATTTGGGCGCGGGAATCCAAGGTGCGTCCGTTGCCGCCGCTGCCCAGGCTGCCCAGGTTTGGCGCGAAGAAGTTCTCCAGCTACGCGGAGTTCAACGCGTGGAAGTTGGAGTTGCTGAAACAAATCGCAGCGGAGTCGGAGCCGTGATGGACGAGTTGATCCAGTTGTTGAACGCCCACGGCGTGCGTTACCTGCTCATCGGAGGTCAGGCACTGCGACTGGAGGGCATGCCGCGGTTCACAATGGACTGGGATTTCTACATTCCGCCGAAGGACTCGGAGAACGCGCGCAAAATCAACGAACTGCTCGCCGCGGAACTGGATGTGCCACTGCTGCCGTTGGGCCAGCGAGGCGAGAACTTCATCCAGACGTATCAAACGCGTTTCGGCGTCATCCAGTTCCACCTCGCGGTGCCGGGACTGCCGCGGTTCGACGAAGCGGAAAAGAGCGCGATCACGCACCAGACCGAAAGCGGCACGCCCGTCAAGTGCATCAGTGGCCGGCTTCTGCTGGCGAGCAAGCTGGCCGCCAACCGGCCACAGGACCAGTTGGACATCGAGTTTCTCCAAGAGAAGGAACGGCTGGGCAAACTGAGCTGACTTGGCGGCAGTGCACCTTGCCGGCCGCTTGGCACACACCGCCGAATCTGCATAATCGCCGCGCGATGACCGCGCAGCTTATGCGCCCGAGCATTCTAACCTTTGCGTTCCTGCTGGGATTCGCCCGCGCCGCGACCGGCGCGGAGGAACCCGGCCTCGACACCGTGCAAACCGCCAAATCATTCAAGACCCGCATCAGCCGCACCGTCAGCGTGAACTACCTGCTGTTTCTGCCGAAGGACTACCGCGCCATCGGCAAGAAGACATGGCCGCTGATTTTCTTCCTGCACGGCGCGGGCGAGCGCGGCACCAACGTCTGGAAAGTCAGCGTGCACGGCCCGCCCAAGCTGGTGAAACAACAGCCGGACTTTCCGTTCATCGTGCTCTCGCCGCAGTGTCCGGCAGGCCAGCGCTGGGACAACGAGACATTGATCGTGCTGCTGGACGACGTGATGAAGAAACACCGTGTGGACAAGCGCCGCGTCTATCTGACCGGCCTGAGCATGGGCGGCTACGGCACGTGGAGCCTGGGGCTGGCGTATCCGGAGCGGTTTGCGGCCATCGCACCGATCTGCGGCGGCGGCAGCCGGATCATGGCGCTGCTGCCCGATCCGAAGAAGGTCGAAGCCCTCAAGTCGCTGCCGATCTGGGCGTTTCACGGCGCGAAGGACCAGACGGTGAAGCTGGAGGAATCGGAGCGGATGGTCGCGGCGTTGCGCAAGCTCGGCTGCAAGGAAATCGAACTGACGGTCTATCCCGAAGCGAACCACGATTCCTGGACCGAGACCTACGGCAACCCGAAGCTCTACGACTGGTTCCTGCAACACCAGCGTTGATCGTGGCGCAGGCAAGATGCCCGCGCTACTTCCGCTCGATCTTCCGCATGCCTCCCAAATACGGCGCGAGAATCTCCGGCAGCAACAGTGATCCATCGGCTTGCTGGTAGGTTTCCAAGAGCGCGACGTAGAGGCGGGCCAGCGCGGTGCCGCTGCCGTTGAGCAGGTGGACGAACCGCGTCTTGCCATCCTTGTCCTTGAACCGGACGTTGGCGCGGCGGCTCTGGAAGTCTTCACAGTTGGAGCAGCTCGACACTTCGAGATAAGCATCCTGGCCGGGCGCCCAGACTTCGATGTCGTAGGTCTTGGCGGAGGCGAAACCCATGTCGCCGGTGCAGAGCAGGATGACGCGGTAGTGCAGGCCGAGCAGTTGCAGGACCTTCTCGGCGTTGGCGGCCATCTTCTCCAGTTCGTCGTAGCTGGTGTCGGGATGAGTGAACTTCACCATCTCGACCTTGTCGAACTGGTGGACGCGGATCATGCCGCGCGTCTCCTTGCCCGCCGCGCCGGCCTCGCGTCGGAAGCAGGGCGTGTAGGCGCAGTAGTAGATCGGCAACTGGTCGTGGCGCAGGGTTTCTTCGCGATACATGTTCGAGACGGGCACCTCGGCGGTCGGCGCGAGATACAACTCGTCGTCGCGCAAGCGATACATGTCCTCCTCGAACTTCGGCAACTGGCCCGTGCCGATCATCGCGTTGCGGTTGATCAGGAACGGCGGGAAGACCTCGGTGTAGCCGTGCTCGCGCGTGTGCAGATCGAGCAGGAAGTTGATCAGCCCGCGCTCCAGCCGCGCGCCGGCGCCTTTGTAGAGGATGAAGCCGCTGCCGCTGATCTTGGCCGCGCGCGGGAAGTCGAGGATATCGAGCGCCTCGCCGATCTCCCAGTGCGGCTTTGGCTTGAAGGCGAACTCCGGCTTGTGGCCCCAGCGGCGCACTTCGGGATTGTCCGCGGCGTCCTTGCCGGTCGGCACGCTCGAATGCGGCAGGTTCGGAATCGTGAGCAGAATCGCCCGTTGCTCGTCGTCCGCCGCGGCGATGTCGCGGTCGAGCGCGGTGATGCGGTCGCCGACGTCGCGCATGGCGGCCATCTTCTCGCTGGTGTCCACGCCCTTGGCCTTGAGAGCGCCGATTTCCTTGCTGACGGCGTTGCGCCGGGCTTTGAGGGCGTCGGATTCCGAGACGAGCTTGCGGCGGCGTTCGTTGAGCGCCAGCACGCGGTCCACCTGCGCCTCGTCGCCCCGGCCGCGCGCCGCCAACCGTTGGCGGACGGCATCGGGATTGTCGCGGATGAGTTTGATGTCGAGCATGGCGGGCATGATAGGTCGCGGCGGCAACGAGTCAAGCTGCCGTCGCCTTCAACCCCAAACGCAATCCGATGCGGGGGGCGAGACTCCCTCGAGCCCCCTTCGGATCATGCTCACGGAGTGCGGAGGCTCAACGGAGTCCCGGCCCACCGTTTGGCGGCAGTGGCGACGCCAATGTCGCTGCGGTCGTGAAACCGCGGCGCATGGGCATGTCCACAACATCCGGCTCGTGGCGCCGCGTGGAATTCCACACTTTCGAAAGTGTGGAATTCGAGTCCGGTCTGCTGTCACCACTTGAAGCTCGTCCCATTTATGAAGCACAACGCGTTACCGGATTCCCCAACGTGTTCAGCGTTCGCGCGCTGCTGATTCCCATTCGCGTTTGCCACTCGAGTGAAATACCTATTTCATCCGACTGGCAAATCCCCGATCTCGCGATCGCAGCCACCTTCGACGCGGGTATTTGCAGCGCCGCGTTGAAGCCGCGTTTGACAATTGGCGGCGAGCGCCTAGAATGCGCGCCAACCGCCAGGAGAACCGGAGACCCTTTTGACGACCTTGTTTCGCCGACGCACCGTCACGGAGTTGCAGAAAGAGGCCAGCACCGACCAACGTCTGCGCCGCGCCCTCGGCCCGGTCAACCTCGTCATGCTCGGCATCGGCGCGATCATCGGCGCGGGCATCTTCGTGCTCACGGGCCAAGCGGCGGCCAACTACGCCGGGCCGGGCATCGTGTTCTCGTTCGTGCTGGCCGGCATCGCGTGCGCCTTCGCCGGGCTGTGCTACGCGGAGTTCTCGGCGATGATCCCGATCTCCGGGTCGGCCTACACTTACGGCTATGCGACCTTGGGCGAGTTCATCGCGTGGATCATCGGCTGGGACCTGATCCTGGAATATCTCTTCGCCGCCTCGACGGTCGCGGTCGGCTGGTCCGGCTATGTCGTGTCGTTCCTCAAAGACCTCGGCATCATCATCCCGCCCGCGTTCACCTCGGCGCCTTATAATCACGTCACGCCCGCCAACGTCCCGTGGTGGGACATCTGGAGCCTGTTTGCACAGGGCTGGACGCACACGGGCGCGACGCTCAACGTGCCGGCGATGGTCGTCATCGGGTTCATTACGATCCTGCTCGTGCTCGGCATCAAGGAATCAGCGACGTTCAACGACATCATCGTGGCTATTAAGGTCGCGGTGATCCTCATCTTCATCGCCGTCGGGCTGGCCTACCTCAACCCGGCCAACTGGCAGCCGTTCGTGCCGGAGTCGGCGGGGCCGGGAAAGTTCGGCTGGGGCGGCGTGCTGCGGGGAGCGGGCGTGATCTTCTTCGCCTACATCGGCTTCGACGCGGTCTCCACGGCCGCGCAGGAAGCGAAACACGCGCAACGCGACATGCCCGTGGGCATCCTCGGCTCGCTGGCGGTCTGCACGGTGCTCTACATCTCGGTCGCGCTGGTGCTGACGGGGATTGTCAGTTACACGAAACTCAACGTGCCCGACCCGATCGCGGTCGCCATCAACTCGCTCGGCAGCGACGTGGCGTGGCTGCGGCCCATCGTCAAGGTCGGCGCCATCGCGGGCCTCTCGTCGGTGATCCTGGTGATGATGCTCGGCCAGCCGCGCATCTTCTACACGATGGCCAAGGACGGCCTGCTGCCGCCGGTGTTCAGCCGGGTGCATTCGAAGTTCCGCACGCCGTGGCTGGCGCAGCTTCTCACCGGGGCGGCGGCGATGGCGGTGGCGGGATTGTTTCCCATCGGCCTGCTGGGCGAACTGGTCTCCATCGGCACGCTGCTGGCGTTCGTGATTGTCTGCGCCGGCGTGTTCGTGCTGCGATTCACCGACCCGCAGATTCAGCGGCCGTTCCGCACGCCGGCGTTCTGGCTGGTCTGCCCGCTCGGCGTCTTCTTTTGCGGCTGGCTGATGTATGGCCTGCCGGCCGACACGTGGGCGCGGCTGATCGTGTGGATGGCGATTGGCTTCGTGATTTACTTCGGCTACGGCGTCCGCCACAGCAAGCTGGCGCGGAACCAGAGGTAACCACGAACCTCCTTTAGATAAGTGATGTGAGGCAGACATTCTTGTCTGCCTCGTCCATGACCCAAGGAGGCAGACAGGAATGTCTGCCTCACAGGCTCAGGGCCGGGACACGCCAACGCCAAGTTGGTGGACTTTTCCCCACGTCAGCGTTGCGTCACGCGCGGATTACTTGCTAAAACCGACCACTTTCGGATTGTTCCCCTTGGTCAACATGAGCACGAACGAGTCGTTGCCGACTGTGATCTCGACGAACTGGCTGGCGGCGACGTATTCGAGCAACTGCGCCCGGCGCTGAACGCCGACCTTGGTCTTCTCCAGCTTCTTGACCTTGACCGCCTCCGGCGGCAGGTCCGTCTTGGCGAACCTCCGCTTGTTGTCGGCGATGGAGGGCAACACGTATTCTTCCATCAACTGCATCGTCGGCACCGCGTTGTCGCCGGCGGCAAACGGCACGCGCGTTAGCTTGGCCACTTTCGCGGTGTCACCTTTGAACGCCGCCAGGAACCACTCGCGCGCGATTTTCTCGGCCGGCGACTCCTCGGCGGCGCGCGCCGTGCCAACGGAGGACAGGGTCAACAGCCCGCAAAGCAGAAAGCAGATTCGTTTCATGGTTTCAACCTTCGATACAGCTTCTGGCGTCGGAGGTTACAGGCTGCGCGCGCCGCGGGTGGGAGTCGAGGTGTCGGTCATGTAGCCGAACGCGCCAGCGTTCGGAGGCCGCTGGCTGAACGCTGGCGCGTTCAGCTACATGGTTCGTGCTGCATTAAGCAACACAATCAATCACACCTGCGCGCCGCCGCCAGCTTGATTCTCCTCCCCGGTTGGCCGATAGTCCCGCACGCAACAGCCAACGTTCATGAGCAAGCCCACCGTCGCCATCGTCGGCGCCTCCAATGACCGCGCCAAATTCGGCAACAAAGCCGTGCGCGCTTTTCTGGAGCAGGGCTACGACGTGTATCCGGTTCACCCGACCGAACCGACGATCGAAGGAGTGAAAACCTACAAGTCCATTCTCGACATCCCGGTTGCGCTGGACAAGGTGAGCTTCTACGTGCCGCCCCGCGTCGGCATGCAACTGATCGCGGACGTTGCCAAGAAAGGCTGCCGCGAACTCTGGCTCAACCCCGGCGCGGATTCGCCGGAGATTTACGAAAAGGCGCTCTCGCTGGGGCTGAACCCCATCATTGCCTGTTCCATCCTCGGTGTCGGCGCGGACCCCAACGAGTTGTAGCCGGCGAATAGAAACAGCGCGAGCTTGGAACCCCGAAAGCTTTTGGAGTTGGAAGCTCGCGCCACTTAAGTGGGTCGAGCTTCCAAGCCCGACCTTTTTCGCCCCGCGTTCGTGACGAGCGCCGCAATATCCAGTTTCGCCACTTCACGATGGCGGCACTCGCGCGCGGTCTTCACGTCGTCGAGCGACCACACGCCGGGTGTTCTCGTTGCACACTTTGGGCAGCAACCAGCTTGGATGTTGTTCTGCAACACGCTGAAGCCTTCCCGTTCCACCAACAGAGTCCGGCACTGATGGCAGCGGGTGTTTTCCAGTTCGCCCACGTCGCCGGGCCGGTTGCCGGCATAGACGTAATGCAGCCCTTCCTCGTAGCCGATCTCCACGGCGCGCATGATCTGCCGCGCGCTCGTATAGCGGCCGTTGTCCATCCGGTAATCGCTGTGGAAGGCGGTCGTGTGCCACGGGATGTCTGGCGAGACGCTCTTGATGAAGCGCGCGATGTCCCGCAGTTCCGACTCGCTGTCGTTGAAGCCCGGCACCACCAGCGTCACGATCTCCACCCAGAACCCGCGCGCATACAGCCCCGCGATCGTCTCCAGCACGTGTTCCAGTTTCCCGCCGAGCTGGCGATAGCCCGCCGGGCTGAAGCCTTTGAGGTCCGCCTTGTAGAAGTCCAGCCAAGGCCGCAGGTAATCGAGCACCTCGGGCGTGCCGTTGCCGTTGGAGACGTAGCCGGTGGCCATGCCGGCCTGCCGCGCCAGCTTGAACACCTCCACCGACCACTCGCTGGTGATCAACGGCTCGTTGTAAGTGCTGGTCGCGATCTGCGCCCCGCGCCGCCGCGCGAACGCAACCATTTCCTCGGCCGACACGCGCTCCGGCTCCGCGATGGCAGCCGGGTCGCGCAGGGTCTGTGAACTGATCCAGTTCTGGCAGAACGGGCAGTGGAAATCGCAGCCCAACATGCCGAAGCTGAGCGCCTGCGCGCCGGGCATGACGTGGTAGAAGGGTTTCTTCTCGATGGGATCAATCTGCAACCCCGCGGCGTAACCCGCCGGCACGCGCAGTTTGCCCCGCTCGTTGAAGCGCACGCGGCACACGCCCGGCCGGCCGTCTGCGATCTGGCAACGGTGGGCGCAGGCGAAACAGCGCACCTTGTTGTCGGGGAGTTTTTCGTAGAGCGCGCCCTCGAACGTCATCGCGCGCAACAACGATTCCAGCGCCGTCATCTCCGACTCGGCGCTGTCATTTGGTTTGCCTGCCGGTCCGCTCATGGCCGGCTAATATATCACACGCTCCGGATTCAACAGGCGGACGAACGCGAGTTCGTAAGGGGTCAGCATTTAAGGTGAGCGCATCGCCAAGCGCGCGTCTTTGAGTGGCTGCTGGCGAACGGACTTGGAAGTCCGTTCTACGCCACATGCGCGCACCTCGTAGAACGGACTTCCAAGTCCGTTCCGCGCGCTCCAGGACTGACCCGCTGCCGCCGCGCTTACGCCGCCAGCGCGCTGGCCACGGCCTCCCAGTTCACGACGTTCCACCAAGCAACAACGTAGTCGGCGCGTTTGTTCTGATACTTCAGATAGTAGGCGTGCTCCCACACGTCGAGCGTGAGCAGCGGCGTCTGGCCGTCGGAGAGCGGGCTGTCCTGGTTGGGCGTCGAACGCACCAGCAACTCGCCCGACTTGTCGCGCACCAGCCACGCCCAGCCGCTGCCGAACTGCTTGAGGGCCGCGTCGCTGAACTGAGCCTTGAACGCCGCGAAGTTGCCGAACTTCTTGTTGATGGCCTGGGCCAGCGCGCCCGTCGGCTCGCCGCCGCCGTCGGGACTCATGAAGA
>Ga0194112_10012984_pt1 | contig 10108 bp, 10 predicted proteins | sample TA2MahC400mmetaG_FD_146191 | JGI IMG/M metagenome (GOLD analysis project Ga0194112, IMG submission 146191) | Freshwater microbial communities from Lake Tanganyika, Tanzania - TA2015016 Mahale Deep Cast 400m | ecosystem: Environmental > Aquatic > Freshwater > Lake | place: Tanzania: Lake...
TCACCTTCCTGATGGGCGAACTCTACGGGGAGGATGATCCGGTCTATCTAAGAGGCCGTGAGCTGTTTGAAAGGCACCTGGACGAGTGCGTTCAGGACGTGGAAAGAGGGTATCGAATCAGGTTGAGGGATGGGAAAAGAGAGGAACTCGATGGCTACACCCTGACCCATCTGCTCCTCTCCTGGCTACTGGACCAGCCGCGCCGCATCCAGAGGGGCTATGATGTCAGTGACCCCAGGGTAAAGCGGATGATGGAGGCCCTCATCGAGATTCAGCGGGAGGACGGCGGCTGGCGTCCCTTCTGGTCTGAAGAGAGCTCCCCGGTCTACACTGCCCTGGCAGTCAAAGTGTTGGTCTTGAGTGGGGCGCTGGCACGGGAAGATCTGGCACTCGATGTTGAAGCAAGCATGTGACTGAAGTGGAGGAAAATATGACCTGGCTGATCACACCACAACAGACCCTCTCTGCTGCCCGACAGACAGGGCTCGGCGATGAAGCATTGAAGCTGTCGGGTATCGCTGTGTTGACCTTTTCCAAAGCCGTGATAGACCGCCTGGCGGAACTCTGCGCTCTGGAAGAAGCGGAGTGGATCTCGGCGCTTCACCATCCGTATGCGGCGGCGCACATTGTGAAACGAGGCGAGTTCGACGGCCTGGACGTTACTGTCCTGATCCCCCCGATGGGTGCGTCGCCTTTGGCCTGCATCGTCGAGGACCTGGCCGCTTGTGGTGCGCAGGCCGTCTTCCTGGTCTGCGCTGCCTGGTCGCTGGGGGCACCAGTCCAGTTCGGCGACCTGATCGTGCCGGCGTTCTCTGTCGGCCACGACGGAACCTCGATCCATTACGGCAACACCTCTGGCCAAGTCTCCGCCGACCCGGCAGTGGTCGAAGCCCTGGCTGCAGCCTGCCGCGAGCGAGGGGCAACAGTGCACGTGGGCGGAAACGCCACCTGTGCGGCCCTGTACCGGATCACACCGGAGATGGCGGAGGAATTCCGTCGTCGGGGATGCCTGTGTATGGACAACGGCGAGGCCAGCACGTTGTTTGCCATAGCCCGTGCTTTGAACATCCTGGGTGGCGTGCTGTTCCAACCGTACATCGAACTGACTCAAGGTTGGGACCCTGCTCGGCTGCGCGACCAGCGCTACCGTGATGCCTGTCGTCTCCAGGCAGAGGTCGTATTGGAGGCCAGCGCATGTCTCAGACAACAGGGATTGTTGGGCCACGAATAGCGTACATGCAATTTTGAAGGGAGTCATCATGCCAAGATGGAGTGAGGAAGACCTCGGCGAGCTAGAGGCCATTCTGCAAAGGATAGAGGGAGAACTCAGGCCACTGCGGGGGAAGAATATTCTCGTCCTCTGCTGCGGGGCGGGTCAGGTGGCCCTGCGACTGGCGAGAAAAATGGCCGGCAGCGGGCAAGTCGTGGGGCTGGACCTGAGCGATGATCTCCTGGAGACCGCCAGAAGACAAGCGAAAGCACAGGGCCTGGAAGGAGTTGTCCAATTCCAGAAGGCGGAGAAGCATCGCATCCCCTTTCCAGACGGGACATTCGACGCGCTGGTAAGCGAGTTCATCGTCTACCCCGCCCCACTGATCACCGAGATCGGCCAGCCGGAGATGGCGCGGGTGTTGAAGCCCGGTGGAAAGATGATCTTGACCGACGTGATCGTCACCAAGCCCCTTGGCGAGGAGACCAGGGACGCGCTCAAGACCATTGGCTTGGATTACCTGTGTGAGGGTACGCCAGAGGACTTCCATGGATGGATGGAAGACGCCGGCCTGGTCAACATAGAGGCCCTCGACTTCACCCCATTGCTAAGGAAAGTTTGGGGGGGAAGGCGAGAAAGGTATGCCTCGCCCGGACGAGAGACAGGGTATTTCACCCTGCTTGAGGACCCGGCCCTACAGTTGGGAGAAGCTATCTTTTACATCTACGTTCAGGGAGAAAAGGAGGCAGAGCTTTGAACGAATCAGTGTCTGTGTCAAGTTTTCATTACCTGCTGCACCCGTACAACACGTCGCTGGTGACCTGCTGCGACGCCGAGGGGCAACCCAACATCATCGCCATCGCCTGGCTGGTCCCGGTGAGCGTGAGCCCGCCACTGGTGGGGATGAGCATCGGCCCCAGGCGGCATTCCTACAAGCTCATCCAGGCCAGCGGCGAGTTCGTGATCAACGTCGCCCCGCACGAGATCGCCCAGCAAGTGCTATTTTGTGGTCGCCGCTCTGGGCGTGACGTGGACAAATTCGCCGCCACCGGCCTGACCCCCGGCCAGGCGCGGCACGTACGCCCGCCCATCATCGAAGAGTGCATCGCCCACCTGGAGTGCCGCGTGGTGCAAGAGGTCGAGGCTGGCGACCACCGTTTGGTCATCGGCGAGGTGCTGGCGGCCTACACGCGGCCTGGCGTTCTCGACGACAATGGTCTGTACGACCTGAGCCGCGTTCACCCCCTGCTTCACCTGGGCCGCAATCGCTTCACCAGCACCCTGGCCCAATCCACCGAGCCGCAGTTGCTAACGTAGGAGGAATTGCCGATGAAAGAACCCAGAGAAGAAGCACTCACCGAGGCCGAACAGGCTGTGGCCGACTACGTACTGCGTTGGGCCAAATCCTATGAATTGGTCCGCGCCGTGCCAGGACGCAGGCTCTTCCGGGTCATCACACCCTACGACGAGGAGCAATACTACACACTGGTTACCGAGCCAGAGCCTCGGCTCATCTTCCACGAGCCGGTGTACTTCACCGTTACAGTTCACGCAGCCAAGGGAGAGTGTAGGGCGGGGCACAAGGTGGGCAACCGCTGGGAGTTCGCCTGGTGCACGCCCGCCGGGATGTGCGGCTCGGCTTACCATGCCATGTACCCCGCCCTGCACGGGCTGATGCTGACCAGTGGGCACTACGAGGGGCCCGCCGCCGAGGAAACGCTGGTCTCGTGCCCCGACGACGGCTGGCTCACCTTCCGCATCGAGCGCCACCGCTGGACGCCAGAGATGTGGGAAGATGACAAGCGGGGGCAATGAGGAGGAACTGTGAAAGAGTATCGCTTTATCCAGGTGGACGTTTTCACCGATAAGCCATTCGGCGGCAACCCCCTGGCCGTCTTCCCCGAGGCCGAGGGGCTGACCATGGAGGAGATGCAGTGCCTGGCGCGGGAGATGAACCTCTCGGAGACGACCTTCGTGCTGCCGCCGCGGGCACTGGGAGCCGACTTCAAAGTGCGCATCTTCACCCCGGCTGCGGAATTGCCCTTCGCTGGCCATCCCGTGGTCGGCACCCACTGGGTGCTGGCCCACCTGGGCCGCGTGGAGTTGCGCGAGCCGGTGACCAAGGTGCGCTTCGAGCTGGGGGTGGGCGTGCTGCCCGCCGACCTGCACGTCGCCGATGGCCAGGTGGAGCGGGTGGTGATGACCCAGGGCCGCCCCACCTTCCACACCGTGCTGGAGGACGTGACCGACTTAGCAGCAGGACTGGGCCTGCCTCCTGAGGCCATCATCGAGACAGGGTTGCCGGTGCAGGTCGTCTCCACGGGGCTGCCGCAGATGATGGCGCCGGTGCGTTCCCTGGCCGAGGTGCAGGCTCTGGACGCCGGCCAGCTCAACGTTGCCGCCCTCAACCGGGCCTGCCGCGCCGTCGGCACTGAGTGCGCGATGGTCTTCACCTTCGAGACGGAGCGTCCTGAGGCCACCGTCCACGTGCGGATGTTTGCCCCGCTGCTGGGAGTGCCCGAGGATCCGGCCACCGGCAGCGCCAACGGAGCACTCGGCGCCTACCTGGTCCACCATCAGGCCGTGCCAATCACTGAGCCAACCACCCACATCCTCAGCGAGCAGGGCTCGGAAATGGGCCGGCCAAGCACCCTGTACGTCGAAGTGGACAGCGCGGGCGACGAGATCACCGCTGTGCGGGTGGGTGGGCAGGTGGTGCTGGTGGCCGAGGGTGTGGTGCGGTTTTGAGGAGGCAACGACCATGCGCAATCCGGACTGGGATGAGTGCAAGACCTGCCAGGGCCGTGACCTGTGCCACGGTGAGGAGACCCTGGCCAACTACGGGATGTCGGGCCAGCTCTTCTATGACTTGGTTACCCACGATGCCGAAGCCCTGGCTTTCTTCCAGCAGCGGGCCGACGAACTGCTGGAACTCCAACGGCTGACCGACATGGACATGCACTGGATGATCCTGCACGGGATGCTTAACGGCGCAGTGTGGGCGTTGGGTCGAAGGCAGCCAGGGGAGGAAAGGTGAAAGTACTGGTCACAGGCGGGGCCGGCTACGTCGGTTCTCACCTGGTAGGCGCGCTTCGGCAAGCGGGGCACGCGGTCCGGGTGTTGGACCTTCAGCCAGCCAACGGTGACTTCATCCAGGGCGGTGTCGCCGACCCACACCTGGTTTCCCAGGCGGTGCGGGATGTGGAGGTGGTCTACCACCTGGCCTGGGGCTTCTACCCTGGGGACGAACGGCACGAGATCCAGGAGAATCTGTTCGGCACGCTGAACTTGCTGGAGGCGGCCCTGGCAACGGGAGTGAAGCACTTTCTGTTTGCCAGCACGGCTGTGGTCTACGGCCCCACCGGGCCCATCCGGGTGGACGAGGAACACCCTTGTCATCCAGAGCGGAGCACCATCGGCGGGCCGGTCTATGGCATCACCAAGCTGGCCTGTGAGCAGTTGTGCCTGGTCTACCAGCAGCGGGGTCTGCCGGTGACTGACTTCCGTATGCACGGCGTCTTCAGCCAGGGACGCCTGGGCCAGTTCGGGCAGATGATCCAGCAGGCGCTGGCCGGGAAGCCGGTGAAGGCTATCCGGGAGGCGGGTGGGGAATACGCGCACCTGGAGGATGTCTTGCAGGCTTTTCTCTTGGCGGCAGGCAATCCCAAAGCTCACGGGGAGGTTTTCAACCTGGCGGGCTCGCACACCTACAGCGACTCCGACCTGGCCCGCTACATCGTCGAAACAACGGGGTCGGAGAGCCAGATCGAGCTGATCGAAGATCCGATGCAGGGGATGATCTCGGTGAGCGTGGACAAGCTCCGCCGCGTTCTGGGGTATGAGCCTGAGAGGGGAGAGTCCATGACAGGGCTGGTCCAAAGCTTTCTTCAGGGTAGAAATGTGGAATGATTACAGTTCCTCAATCCAAGAGAGGAGGAGATGGACATGCCAAGACGAAAGCCGTACACTAAAGTGGTCAAGAGGAATCAGCTCCGGGCTGACCACGTCCGGGGAATGGGAGACGTTGTCTTCAAAGGGTTTCAATGCCTGAACAGCGAATGTCGGGAATTTATCTTCGTCCGCAAAGATGAGGCCGACATGGATTTCAAAATCACCTGTCCTAGTTGTGGAATGATCTTAAGCTCTGACGGTGAATCGAAGTTCTACCAATACACCCTTGTTGACCTGCGCGACGGCATGGCTATTGAAGAGGGTGAGTTCATCGTGTTTCACGACGAGTACATTGCCGAAGCGCAAGAGTACAAGTATTGTATCATTTGCAATGCCATCAAGCCATTGCACCTTTTTGACAGGCATGGAACTCGCAGATCGGGTCGCCAGGGTGAATGTAGGTTGTGCAAAAATATGTACAACGCGATCAAGAATCAAACCCGACTGACTGATCAGCACCGAGAGGCGGCCCAAAAACGAAGGCTATATCTAGACTTGGCCGGTGGAGGCAGGATTAACAGCCAATCGGTTTTCAGGCGATTTGGCTACAAGTGCTTCAAATGTGGTAAGGACTTGCGTGACGTTTCAGACGAAAAGGAGAGACCACTGGATCACACTTTGCCGGTTTCCTACCTGTGGCCTTTGACCACAGAGAACGCGACTTTGTTGTGCCGTGAGCACAATGGAGAGAAATCGGGTAAGTGGCCTTCAGAGTATTACACGTCTGAGGAGATCAAGAGGTTATCGGTTTTGACCGGTATAGAATTCAGCGTGTTGGCAGGGCCACCCCGATATAACCCCGAAGCCATCGCTAGGCTGAGAACGCCCAAACACGTGGATGAACTCTTGACCAAATACAGCGCCTATATGTCAGAGATCATCAAGTGGCGCAATCGCCTCTTGGCCGACGAGGGGTTTGACTTTTTCAGGTACTCGACTATCGTCTCTCCGGACTGGGTGCAAAGGGCAGATGAAGAATACGAGCGGACCAGGCGACACGCCGATGACTCAACCCGAGATCAGTACAACACCAGGTATTGATGCGCGGTGACCGTACCCTTGTCTCGAATACCGTGGGATTCGCAGTGGGCAACGCTTTCGTCAAAAATGTCAGCCACCTTAAACCAGCGCTTACCGATTTCTTTTAGATGAGCGGCCATGTCACACTTGATACTTTTACCCAGGTGGAAAACTACCACCCCTCCAGGTTTCAGTCGTTCTCTGGCCTGCCGCAAGATCGGGGCATAGATTTCAAAGCTCTGCTTTTGACGCTCATCCACAAATGAGAGCGGCTGCGTGTGAAAGTCGGACTCACTCCAGCCGGCAAACCACAATCGCAACCAATTTGCCAGATAGAAGCGGGTGCTATCGAAAAATGGCGGCGAAGTAATCACGGCATCCAGGCCATTGATGTCTCGAGGCCACCATCCGGTTGCATCTTGCAAGAACATCTTTCCTGCCTGAAACTCAGGAGGCAGAGCCGCTTTCAGACTGCGATTGACCTTCTCCCATAGTCTGCCAACCAGAGGACGGTACTCGAAAGGCCCAGATGGTCTATAGGGCGTGAGTGGGTGTGACCGCCGGCTTAAGGCATAAGGGCGATTACCATGCAATATGTGTAGCAGGCAAGATAGCACTAACTTTTCTGCGGCCGTCTCTGGTGGATGCTGGCGGAAATATCGCCGTGCCAGGAGAACCTCTCTCAACGTTTCGGGGTGATAATATTCGGCAATCTTGCCATTAAAGCCAAAACGTCGTGTCTCCTCCAGTTCCTCCACTATCGGCTCGTTAGTTTTGATGTACTCTTTGAGCTTCTGAATCACCTTCGCACAGTCTTGGAAAGCCACGTTTTGTAATTTAGCGCTGGCAACCACAAAGGCGACAGGGCTCAGATCGAATCCGTACGCCAATCGTCCCTGCAAAGCAGCTTCAAAAGGGATGGTACCGACACCAGCAAAGGGATCGAGAACAGAGCCCCCAATCGGTACAAAGGTTTGTACGAGGTGGTGGGCGATGGCAGGTTTTAGCTTCCCCGAATACGAGCAGAGAGAATGAAGGGCATGTCCCCAATCCCTTCTTGCATACGGCTGTTGTTGATGAGGAAGCCGCTCCTTGAAAGTTTCCCAACCGGGTCCCCAGAACTGCTGTGTTTCTGTTACCCGTCTTGGCTGTCCGGGTTGACGATACTTGAACACTAGGAGGGATTGTTTCAGCGGTACGCTGCTTCTCGATTTTCTTCGCCGCAGGACGATCTCTTGGGATAGGCTATATCCCAGGTCTCGCAAGCACACGGTCAGCAAATAGTCGGATGGGACGTGAACGCCAGCGTAGCTTGAATCGCCAATATCAATGGCCACCGTTGCCCGGGAGGTCAGATGATTACGAATGATCCCGAAAATGTCAGCCACCTCTGAGAAATAACTGGCGATCATCGCGGGAATGCGAGCATCGTAGGCCCGCTGTTCTAATGCTCGCACAACCTTTTCTACCTCCGGGTGACAAGTAGTGGGCGTTTTTCGAGAAGTTACGTCGTTGATACCTGTGGTCACAGCAGCGGCTCTAAAAGTGGCCAAATCGTGTTTGTTGTGCAGACAGCGCAAAAACCACAACTCGATTTTTGTGTTTCTAAAGTAGTTTGTTCCATTGACGTAGGGGGGACTGGTAATGACGGTATCTATCCCCAGGGGAGGCAACTGCGAGAGGGAACGGGCATCTTCACAGAGGAGTATAGGCTCGGTTTTGAGGCCGTTCACGTCGCCTTGTATGTCCTGGGCTATTTGAGCGATAGCCCGTTTGATGGCCGGAATGAATTGGACTTGTTGAGTGCGTTTCTCCCTTGCGGTTTTGTAGCGCAAGTCGCCTGCCCGTTTCATCTGGGAGCAGGGCACCAGCACAGAGAGGATGGCCACGGTAAGCAGATCGGCCAGGAAAGGGTGTTCGCGAGCTACATAGTCAATGAGGGAACGCGCTTTCAGGACGCAGGTATACACGGACTCGTCAAAGAATTCGCTATCTCCGAAAGTGTCTTGGTAGGCTTTTGAGAGGAAATAATCAGCTTCAAAGGCGCCTAATTGTCCCTCAATGCCCTTGCTCACTTCTCCCAATGCGTCGGCCAGACTCGCACGTGTGCTGGAGTCGAGCCGGCGCACGTGGATCTTGACTTGAGTGATGAATTGTAAGACAGGGTTGATCTCACAGAAATAAGCTGTCTTGCCCTGTTCGGCGGCTGTGAACGCGGTTGTTCCTGTTCCGGCGAACGGGTCGAGAACGATGTGGGCGTCAGGGGCATATTCGCTAAAGATCATGCGTACGTATTCTGGCGAATAGCCCTCCAGATAGGGATACCATCGTCGGAAGGGTTCTTTGGCCCCACCTCGAAAAGTGACAACCAGGGGATCAAACAACTGTCTCCCGACATCGAGACCGGGCAGAGTGTATTGGACTCTACGTTCTGCCAAGCGGGAAATGGCCGCTCTCAACTGACGCAAGCAATAGGTATTCAACGGCAGATCCTGGACAGCAGCAGCATCTCTTAGCTCTTGATAGCTATCTGATCCCAGCAGAAGCCGAATTTCTTCGCTGGACAGATCTTTGACGTACTCGTATAGCTTGCCCGATCGAGACCCAAATGCCAGAGTGACAGACCTTTGCTTAGCTGTCTCAGCGGGAAAGTCAGGGAAGTAGACAGCCTTATAATTTTGAGCCATGGCCACCATCCCTTCCTGTAAATTGGAAACGCATGTATATACTATCATGTTATGATAGTTTTGTCAAATGTTGGTTTGTGAGAGACAGGCTTGATTCAGAACTTCCTTCAAGGCTGAAAGGTGAGAGGCACATGGTCGAACCTTCTACCACCCGTTGGCGGCTGGCCGGATTGCAGGCAATGGGGTATGAAATGAGATCAAGATGAAACCAACCGAGCAAAGGAAGGCTTACCTCGTTCTCACCCTCGTCGGCTTTCTGGAAACACTGGCCTTTTCCATCGTCCACCCCGTGCTACCCCTCTACGTGGAAAGCTTTGGCGTCTCCTATGAGAAGGTGGGCTTGCTCTTCTCGGCCTACTCCCTCACCTGGGCGGCCTTGCAGGTTTACACCGGCTACCTGGCCGACAGGTTTGGTAGGAAGAGGGTGGCTCTCATAGGCTTTGCCCTCTATTCCATCTTCGCTCTCCTCAACTACACGGCCCGCAGTTTCACCCAGTTGTTCCTGTTCCGCATCCTCCAGGGAGTGGGGCTGGGACTCCTGGGCCCCTCCGTCCTGGGCCTGGTGGCAGGCTTTGGAGAGAAGGGCAAAAGCTTCGCCTTCTACCGGGCGGCCAACGGGGCAGGCGACGTCCTGGGGCCGATGATAGGCGGCCTCATTGGAAACTACAGTCTAAGGCAGCCCTTCCTACTCAGCGCGTTTGCCACCTTCCTCGCAGGCGTGACGTTGCTGGGGACGAAAGAGGTAAAAGCCGCTGAGTCCAAAGTGCGTTTCTTCAGAGCTGTCTCAGGACTTCTGCGCAACAGAGCTTTCCTTCTCCTCTGCATGGCCGGATTCCTCGCCGAGCTGGGTTATGCTTCCTTCACCATCGCCATTCCCATGGCAGGGAAGAGCTTTGGGCTCTCCCCTTCGCAGATAGGAACCGTGCTTTCTTCATACTCCCTGAGCTTTGCCCTCTTCCAGGTGCCGGTGGGAGTGTACGCCGAGAGGGCAGGAAAGCGCAGGCTGGTATACTTTCCACGGTCATAAAGTTTCATTAGCAATTGAGCGGGGTAAGGCAGATTTGCAGCTTTGTCTTCAGTGAATATAATCAGAGCCTGTCAACATGCAATAGTTGGGAGGCGACAGGTGATAGAAATCGAGTTCACTGAGGAAGAGATTGAAAAGCTGCACTATGAACATCTTCACAACTCTCACCCGCGCGTTCGACAACGTTGTGAAGTGGTGTACTTGAAGGCGCTC
>Ga0194112_10012986_pt1 | contig 10108 bp, 8 predicted proteins | sample TA2MahC400mmetaG_FD_146191 | JGI IMG/M metagenome (GOLD analysis project Ga0194112, IMG submission 146191) | Freshwater microbial communities from Lake Tanganyika, Tanzania - TA2015016 Mahale Deep Cast 400m | ecosystem: Environmental > Aquatic > Freshwater > Lake | place: Tanzania: Lake...
AGCAGCGCCATCTGCGCGGGAGCCAGGTAGGGAATGCACAGATAGGTGAAGGCCAGGCCGCCGACGATGCCGCCCACCGCCTCGAGCACATATACGCGTCGCACCGCGTCGCCGCCATCGGGGCCGCGCGCCGCGTCCATCCCGCAGGCCACGGCGAACATGGCCCCATCTACCAGGCTGACCGGCATCAGCAGGGCAGCCGACAGGCCGAACACCGCCGGAAGGCCCAGCGCGCGCCCGGGCGTCCAGCCGCCCAGGTTGTGTATCCCATAGATCAGCACGAGGATCGCGCCGAGGGCCAGGGCAAAAGCCGCCTGGAGCAGAGCGTAGCGCTGCACGGCCCGCGACCCGCCCGCCAGGCGGCGCCCGAGCGTGACGCTGCCCAGCGCCTCGAGCGCCAGCCAGCCGCCGAGCATCACGCCCAGGGCCAGCTCGTGGCCGCCAAAGGCCACCAGCAGCTCGCGAATCAGCAGCGCCTGCGAGACGGCCAGGGTGAACCCCATCAAGAGGTAGCTTGCGCTGAGGGTCGTCCGAACGGCCCTGCTCCCAGGCGAACACATCGCGCGCCTCCCTGGGGGCGAATGGGGGATGCTGTCATGCAGTGGGGCGGGTGGGATGCGATCCACCTGCGGCTACAGGATAGGCCATCGTCCGCTGACCATCAACCGAGAGACTCGACTCGGTCTACATCTTGTGTGTTGGTGGACTTGCGAAGAAGGGGCTCCTCGATCATGCTGTGTTTGGCAACCAAGGCATGGATCGGGGGGCCCATGAACATCATAGAGCGAGCCAGAGCGTTTGTCGAATCCCTGGGCGAGCAGGCGAACCGCAGGGCCAGAAGCGCAGGCAGCAGCACCTGGGCCGTCGTTGCGGGCGCAGCTACAGCAAGCGCCCGATGGGGTGGCTCGGAGCGGGTATACGCGGGCCGTGCAGCGCAAGGTGATCGACCAGTGGATGCCTCTGGGCAGCTCGCTATGCTGGAGGGTGATCAGGAGGCCCATGCATGGCCATCGTGATACCTGTCCTTCTCATCTTTGCTGGCTGTTACTATGTTCTGCAGAGCTTCTTTGGCTTTCTTCCCTGCCAGATCGGCGCCCTGGCGACGCCGGCGAGCGTGCGCCGCTTTGGGCTGCTGCTCATCGCCCTGGGCGCGGCGCCGTTTGTCATCCGCCTGCTCAAGTGACGCTCTGGCCGAGCGGTCCTTCCGAACGTTCGGGGGGCCGGGTACAGGGGGCCGCACCCCGCCCGCCTGGCCCGAGTGGATGGCCCACATGCCTCTGACCGTCGGCGTCGAGGTGCCGTGGATGGGGTGAGAGCAAGCGCACGAGCGCATAGGAGGTTGGCACGATGAACACCCTCCGTAGACGTGAGGGCGACGCGGCCCTCTTTGTCGTGCGCGATGCGCCGCCCGAGTACCATGGGGCGCTGCGCGAGCTCTACTACACACCCGTGGCCGACGGGTTCGCCAAGGACTTTCCAGCGGACACGCCGCACCTCGATCGCATCTACGACCACTGGCGCCTGTGCATCGAGGAGATGGTCTTGCAGCAGGCGCAGGCACACCCAGCGCCCTGGGACCGCGCGCTCCTCGCCTTCCTGGAGGCTATCGAGGGAGAGTCCGTCGCCTGGTGGCTGGCCGGGAGCGCCGCGCTGGCCGTGCGCGGGCTGGATGTCGCGCCGCACGACCTGGACCTGATCGTGGATGGCGCGGGCGCACGGCGCCTCGGCGAGCTGCTCCTGGATCACGTCGTGGAGCCGGTTCTCCCCTCCGGGGGTTGGATCGCCGACTGGTTCGGTCGCGCCTTTCTGCATGCGCGCGTAGAATGGGTGGGCGATGTCCACGCCGATGTGGATACGCCCCTGGCCTGCGACTTTGGCCCCGCCGCCGCGAGCCGGCTGGAGACCGTCCTCTGGCGCGGCCACGCGGTACGCGTCCCGCCGCTGGACTTGCAGCTCGAGGTGAGCGAGCAGCGCGGCCTGGCCGACCGCGCGGCCAAGATACGGCAGCGGCTGAGCGAGCTGGGCGCGGCGTAGGGGCATCGGAGGAGTCATCCACAGAGGACGCAGAGGAACGCAGATAGGGCAGACGAGGAGACGTACCCCGTCATTGCGGCGGCAGCGGTCTTCCGTATAATCGGTAGCGAGCCCCGAATGCCAGAGACGACGGTGTGATGGGATCACAGGTCAAGTCCAAGCGGCGGGTGGCCGATCACGGCGAAGTGCTCACCGGCGAGCGCGAGGTCAACGCCATGCTCGACCTCGTCAAGGCCGAGACGGAGCGGATTGACTCGCGCTTTCTCGAGCCCGCCTGCGGCACCGGCAACTTTCTAGCAGAGATCCTCGCCCGCAAACTGCGGGTCGTGGAGGAGCGCTACCGCAAGAGCCAGTTGGACTATGAGCGGTACGCCGTGCTGGCCGTGTCCTCCATCTATGGCATTGACATTCTGGAGGATAACGTCAAGGAGTGTCGCCAGAGGCTGTATGGCATCTTTGACGCGGCCTACACCCGCCTCTTCCAGGCGCAGGCCCAAGACAGATGCCGCGCCGCCGTGCGCACCATTCTCCAGCGCAACATCATCCACGGCGACGCGCTCTCCCTCAAGACCGTGGGCGAGGACCCGCAACCCATCGTCTTCTCCGAGTGGTCGCTGGTGAGCGGCAGCATGATCAAGCGGCGGGACTTTACCTTCCACAGCCTGCTCAATCACGCCGCGATGGGGGAGCTCCCGCTCTTTTCCGATCTCGGCGAGGATGTCTTTATCCCCAAACCGGAGCGCGAATACCCTGAAGTGCGCCCCTCAGGCTGGACAGGTGGGATATGAATGGTATCCTATGTCCAGAAAGGAGCGCAACATGTCGAGACGTCGTAGCTTCAGTGCCGAGTTCAAGGCCAAAGCAGTGCTCGAGGCGCTGAGCGGCCAAAAGAGCAATGCCGAAATCTGTCGCCAGTATGGCCTCGGTGCACCCCTGCTGTGCACCTGGAAGGCCACCTTCCTGGAACGGGCCGCGCTGATCTTCCAGGGGGAGGGGCGCAGCAGCGCAGAGCAGGTGCGGATCGCCGAGTTGGAGCGTCTGGTGGGCCGCCAAGCGTTGGAGATCGAGGTGCTAAAAAAGCCTCCAGCATCTTGGCTGCTCCACGGCGCAGAAACGGGAACTCAGCATGACCCTGGCGGCAGAGTATCCCATCTCCCTGCTCTGCCAGGCCCTGGACTTGGCGCGCAGCAGCTACTACTATCGCGCCCCGAGCGAGGGGGACCCCGCGCTGACGGCGGCCTTGCTGCCTCTGGCTGAGGAATGGCCCACGTATGGATATCGCCGCTTGACCGCCCAGCTGCGGCGCGAGGGCTGGGAGGTCAACGGCAAGCGGGGGCGTCGCCTGATGCATGCCCTCGGTGTGCAAGATGTCAAGAAACGCACAAAACGACAGACCACGGATAGCGACCATCCCTTTCCCAGGTATCCGAATCTGGTGCAAGACCTGGAGGTGATCTTCCCGGAGCAGGTCTGGGTAGCCGATATCACCTACGTGCGCCTGTTGACGGAGTGCGTCTACTTGGCGGTGATCATGGACGTCTTCACCCGCGGCCTTCGCGGCTGGCATCTTGGACGCAGCCTGGATCAGGAGCTGACCATGACCGCCCTGGAACGCGCCTTGCAGGAGCGTTGCCCGCTCATTCACCACTCGGATCAAGGCGTACAATATGCTTCGACGGTCTATACCAAGACCCTGCAACGCCTCGGCGTGGCCATCAGCATGGCCGACGTCGGCGCCGCCTGGCAGAACGGCTATGCGGAACGCCTGATCCGGACGATCAAGGAAGAGGAGGTGGACCTGTCCGAGTATCGCGACTACCAGGATGCCTATCGCCATCTGGGTCGGTTTCTGGATGAGGTGTACATGCACAAGCGCATTCACTCATCCTTGGGCTATCTGACCCCGGCTGAGTTTGAGACACAGTGGCTAGCTCAGCAGGCAATGGCGCAGCCGGTTATTACGTAAGGAACGCCCAAAACGTGTCCAGTTTCAGGATACCATCGGTAAAGTTATGTTCATTCACCCCCATCCCCCTGGGGGAACGTGACGGAAACGGTGTTTGGATGCATCATCAGGTCGCGCGAGACATGACACCTTTGATTAAGGAGAAAGCATGACTTTACACACTCATGACACCCTTGCCATCCCTGAAGAGACCATCCAGGTAGCCAAGGCAGCCTTTCCCAAAGGCAACGTTTACATGACCATGCGCGATGAGTTGATGTTGTGGTACAAGGATAGCGCGTACGCTCACCTCTTCCCCTCTCACCAGGGTCGCCCAGCCGAGTCACCAGGCATGCTGAATCTGATGATGATCATGCAGTATGCTGAGGGCTTGAGCGACCAGCAGAGGGCTGAGGCAGTCCGCAGTCGGATCGACTGGAAGTATGCTTTGGGATTGCGATTGACCGATCCCGGATTTCACTACACCATCTTGAGCACCTACCGCCAGCGACTGTTGGCGGGCGGGGCGGAACAGCAGGTCTTCGAAGAGCTGCTGACCCACTTTCGCCAGCGGGGTCTCCTCCGGGCACGTGGCCAACAACGCACCGATTCCACGCACGTCCTGGCCGCCATCCGGGACATCAACCGGCTGGAATGCATCGGGGAAACCTTGCGCCATGCCCTGAACTGCTTGGCCGTGGTACTTCCCGATTGGCTGGCGGCCCAAGGGACCCCTGATTGGTTTGATCTCTATGGAACGCGCTTTGAGCAGTATCGCTTGCCCCAAGAGTTGGCCGCGCAACAGGCGCTGGCCGAACGCATAGGTCAAGATGGTCAGCATCTGCTGGCCGCACTCGACGATCCCGCCACGCCTGGCTATCTGCGGGAGATCCCGGCCATCCAGACGTTGCGCCGGGTTTGGGAGCAACAATTCCTGATCGCCGAGGGCACGCTCCGCCTGCGCACAGGGGACGAGCTGCCCTGCTCTGCCGAGGTGATGGCTTCCCCCTTGAGCAGATCCTGCCCCAGCTGGTGACGAATGTCGAGACCACGCCCGCGACCACGCCCGACAATGCGGTGACGGCTACCATCCACCAACATCTCGACGAGAAAGGGTTGCTGCCCCGAGAGCATCTTGTCGATGCCGGCTATACCGCTGCCAAAGACCTCGTCAGCAGTCAAGAAGAGCACAACATCGAATTACTCGGCCCCGTGCAAGAGGCGCATTCCTGGCAAGACAAAGCCGACCAAGGCTTCCAGACGGCCTGTTTCCAAATCGACTGGCCAGCACAGCACGTGACCTGTCCTCAGGGCAAGACATCTGTTTTGTGGCGTCCCTACCAGAACAGGCGCGGGGGAGAATGCATCGCCGTGCGTTTCGCCCATCGCGATTGTCTGGACTGCCCGGTCCACTCCCAGTGTACTCACTCGCCAGGACCGCGCACACTCACCCTTCTGCCCCAAGCCCAGCACGTCGCCTTGCAGCAGGCGCGTGCATATCAGCAGACAGAAGCCTTCCGGCAACGCTACCGTAAACGGGCTGGGATTGAAGGCACCATTTCCCAAGGAACGCGAGCCTTTGATCTACGGCGAACACGTTACATCGGCCTAGCCAAGACTCGCCTGCAGCATCTATTTACCGCAGCGGCCATCAACTTAACCCGTGTTGTGTTCTGGCTCCAAGGCGTCGAAATGGCCCAGACGCGGCGCTCTTCCTTCGCTGCGCTTGCACCTGCAACTTGACCTAACTAAAACGACGGTATCTTTCAGGGGCGCAGTACAGACACCACGCTAGATGAAAATGGACAGGATGAACAAGATTCACAGGATTCAGGATCATTCTACGGACATCTTGTTCATCCTGTGAATCCTGTCCGATGTCCGCTCCGCTTTCGGGGTAGTTCAGGCGTTTGCTGCCAGATCGGCGCGCATCCACGTCCTCTGCGGATCCCCGTCCGGGGGCTACACCTGCGCCAGGCGCGCGATGACCCGCTCCAGCACACGGATGGAGGCCAGGTACTCGTCCAGCGCGAGGTGCTCGTTCGGGGTGTGGTCCAGGCTCGAGTCGCCGGGTCCGTAGGCCACGATAGGCCGCTCCCAGCGTGGTCCGATGACATTCATGTCTGAGGTGCCGGTCTTGGTGACAAAGGCCGCGTGGCCGCCCCCGGCGCGGATGGCCGCCAGGAAGGCGCTGGTCAGGGGATTGCGCTTCTCCGCGCGGAAGGGGAGCTCATGGCCGCGCGTGGTCACCCTGGCCTCTCCCGCCCAACCGGCGAGCTGCGCCTCCAGGGCGGGCACGTCGAGCCCCAAGGGGAGCCGCAGCCCGATGGTCATGGTCACGCGCTCCGCCAGCCCGTCGCAGTCCGAGCGGATCTCGCGCAGCGAGGGATCGAGCGTGGCAAAGGCCCCGTCCTTGTCGCGATTGTAGCCCTCCGCCCAGGCCGCCACGCGCAGCCAATAGTCCACCGCCTGCTCGCAGACGCCGCGCTGCTGGCCGGCCGTGTGGGCCATGGACTGCTCCAGGGCGTAATCAACCAGCAGGCGCCCCTTGTAACCCAGGGTGATGCGCTGCCAGCCGCTGGGCTCCCCGATGACGACCCAGTTGGCCGGCGGGTAGGCCCGCACCACGTGGTAGGCCCCCTTGGAGATGGCGCACTCTTCCTCCACCGCGCCGACCACGGTGACGCGCAAACCGGGCAGGGCGCCGACCCTCGCGGCGGCCATCACGAACGCGGCCAACGGCCCCTTGGCGTCCACGCTCCCCCGCCCATAGAGCGCGCCCCCCTCGCGGCGCACGGGGATCTCCCCCGGCACGGTGTCAATGTGGCCCAACAGGAGGAGATGCTTCTCGCCCTCGCCGAGGTTCCCGACCGCGTTGCCCGCCGCATCCACGCAGGCCTCGTACCTCCTCCGCGCCATCCACGCGACCAGGCACTCCACGGCGGGCGCCTCGTGCGTCGAGGGCGTATAGTGGCGAACGAGCGCCTCGAGCAGCTCGATGGCCGCGCGGTCATCGAGCGCGGCGCCTGGCGGGCTCGTCGCGTCGCTCATCGCGCGCTCACGCGGTGAGCACCTGCTCGATGGCGTCGCAGGCCACGGCCAGTTCCTCCTGGGTGATGACCAGCGGCGGCAGGAGGCGCAGGACGGAGCGGCCCGCGGGGAGGGCCAGGACGCCCTTTTCCATCAGCGCCTGCAGATAAGGAGTGACGCGCACGCGCAGGTCTATGCCGATCATCAGCCCCAGGCCGCGCACCTCGCGGATGGCCCGCGCCTTGATGGCTCGCAGCCGCTCCATGGCCCAGGCGCCCTTGGTCGCCGCCTGCGCGGGCAGGTCCACGCCGACGATATAGTCAATGGCCGCCAGCGCCGCCGCGCAGGCCAACGGGTTCCCCCCGAAGGTCGAACCGTGCACGCCGGGACTGATGTTCTGCACCCGCGCGCTGAACAGCGTCGCGCCCATCGGCACGCCGCCCGCGATCCCCTTGGCCACGCAGAGGATATCGGGGCGGATGCCATGGTGTTGGCAGGCAAAGAGCCTGCCCGTGCGCCCGAAACCGGTCTGCACCTCGTCAAGGATGAGGAGCGCGCCCCGTTCGTCGCAGAGCGCCCGCACGCCTCGCAGGTACGCGGGGTCGCCCACGTTCACGCCGCCCTCGCCCTGGACCACTTCGAGCAACACGGCGGCTGTGTTCTCGTCCACCGCGCCCTGCATCGCCTCGAGGTCGTTGTAAGGGACATGCGTGAACCCCGGCACCAGCGGCATGTAGGGCTCGCGGTAGTGGGGCTCCCACGTCGCCGAGAGGGCGCCCATGGTCCGCCCGTGAAAGCCGTGCATGGCGGCCACAAAGCCGGGCCGGCCGGTGCTCAGCCGCGCCAGCTTGAGCGCCGCCTCCACCGCCTCGGTCCCCGAGTTGCAGAGGTAGGCTCGCTCCAACCCCTCCGGCGCGATCGAGACGAGCCGGGCGAGGAGGGCCGCGCGCACATCGCTGTGGAACACCTCGGGGCAGGTGATCAGCCTCTCGGCCTGCTGCTGGATGGCCCGCACGACCGTCGGGTTGCAGTGCCCCACGATGGCCACGCCATGGCCGCCCACGCAGTCTATGTACTCGCGGCCGTCGGCGTCCCACAGGCGCGCGCCCTTGCCGCGCACGATGGCCACCTCGCGCTTGGGATAGACGCCGCTGGTGTATCGGGTCTCGAGCTCGATGATCTCCATGCCTGCCTCGCTTTCAGAATCGCTCATCCGATCACCGTACCCCGGCCGGTCATGGCCTCGCGCACGGGATGGGCGATGCGCGCGTCACCAAACACCACACGCCCCACGCCCTGCTGGATGGCCTCCATGGCGCCGAGCACCTTGATGCGCATGCGCCCCTCGGCGTGCGCCATGAGCTCGCCCGCGCGGGCCGGATCAATGTGCGCGATGAGGGTGCTCTCGTCCGGGAACTCGCGCAGCAGCCCGGGCACGTTGGATAGGATGATGAGTTGGTCCGCCTTGAGCGCCACGGCGATCTGCGCCGCCGCGCGGTCGCCGTCCACGTTGATCGCCTCGCTCTCGGTGCTGATCGCCGGAGGCGTCACCACGGGCAGGTACCCGTTGTCCAGCAGCAGGTTCAGCAAGTGCGTGTTGACCTGCTCCACCGTGCCGGTATAGTCATCGCGCAGGACGCGCCGCCGGCCCCGCTCGACGATCTTGATCGCGTCCTTGCGCTTGCCCTCAAGGAGTCGTCCGTCGAGCCCGGAGAGCCCGACGGCGTTGACCCCCGCGGCCTGCAAGCGCTCGACGATGCCCTTGTTGACCTCGCCACAGTAGACCATCTCAAAGATCGTGAGCGTCTCGCGATCCGTCCGCCGGCTGGTGTAACCCGAGACGGAGGTCACGAACTGCGGCGGGTGCCCCAGCTTTTCGGCGACAACGTTCGTGCGATGGGAGCCGCCGTGCACCAGGATTAGTCGCTGGCCCTCGTGCACCAGCGCAGCGATGTCCGCACACACTGCGTCGAGATCAATGCCCTCGCTGCCGCCCACCTTGACGACGATCATACTCACCCCGCTCGCTCCTAGACCGGGTGCAGGCCGGGGAACTCGAGGCCCGTGGTCTCCTCCCAGCCGCACATCAGGTTCATGCACTGCACCGCCGTGCCCGACGCGCCCTTCATCAGGTTGTCAATGGCGCAGATGGCCACGATGCGTCCGCTCTCCGGGTCATAGTCAAAGCCGACGTCGGCATAGTTGCTGCCCGCCAGAATCTTGGGCTCGGGGTAGCGATAGACCCCCTGGCGCTCGCGGACGATGCGCACAAAGGGCTCTGAGCCGTATACGCCGCGATAGGCCTTCCACAGGTCCTTGAGTTCGAGCATGGAGCGGAGCTCCTCCCGGACAAAGGCGTGCGCTGTGGCCAACACGCCCCGCACCAGCTCGATGGCCGTCACCGACATGTGCACGGCGGGCGCCTCTCCAGTGGCGGCCAGCGCCTGGATCACCTCCGCTGTGTGCCGGTGGCCCGTCGGCGCGAAGGAACGCACGACGTGACTGCGGTCCGGGTGGTGCGACGAGGGCCCCGCCGACGCGCCCGCCTCCGACGAGCCCGCCTTGACCTCCACGATCACGCCGCGCGAGAGGTCCGCCAGGCCCCCCCTGAACAGCGGCCAGATCGCAAGGATGCTGGCCGTGGCGTTGCAACCTACGCCGCTGACATAGCTCGCCCCGGCGATGGCCTCGCGGTTGATCTCGGGGAGGCCGTAGGTAAAGCGCTCCAGCCAGGCGGGCGCGGCATGCTCGTGCTCGTACCAGCGCGGGTAGGCGGCAGGGTCGCGCAGACGAAAGTCCGCCGAGAGGTCCACGATCTTGGGGGCCAGCGCGGCGAATCGCTCGATGCGCTGCATCACCTCGCCGTGCGGCAGAGCCACAAAGAGGATGTCGCAGGGCTCCAGGGTCTCCATGGAGACGAACCTGGTCGTCGTGACCTTGCGCAGGGTCGGGTTGCGCGTGTGTACATAGTGGCCGGTATAGCTCTCCGACGTGACCTGAGCCACCTCCACGAGGGGATGGCCGAGGAGCAGCCGGAGCAGCTCGCCGCCGGCATAGCCCGACCCGCCGACGATCGAGACCCGCGCCTTGCTCATGCCT
>Ga0194112_10012989_pt1 | contig 10107 bp, 8 predicted proteins | sample TA2MahC400mmetaG_FD_146191 | JGI IMG/M metagenome (GOLD analysis project Ga0194112, IMG submission 146191) | Freshwater microbial communities from Lake Tanganyika, Tanzania - TA2015016 Mahale Deep Cast 400m | ecosystem: Environmental > Aquatic > Freshwater > Lake | place: Tanzania: Lake...
GGCTTTTGATGAAAACCTTTCTACCTTCGATGGAGTCCTTGGAATTCAACCCATCGCCCCATTTGGGGAAGAAGTCCCCGGAATGTCCGACATCAAAGAAGCCCATCAGAGATGGCATCCTTTTGATTCTCACACCCTCTCCTATGTCGAAGGATGGGTCACGGTCAAAGTGATGGCAGAAGCCTTGGGGAGGTCGCTCCCAGAACAGGGATTCTCACGTGAAAGGGTGAAGATGGCTTTCGAAAGTTTTAAGAATTTCATTGTCGGGGGCCTCCTCCCCCCTCTTACCTTTACCGCAAGAGATCACCGGCCAAGCACGGAATCCCGGATTTTCATCGTCAAAGATGGGAAATTAGTAAGACACACTGGCTTCATCTCTATCGGGAGATAGAATTAAAATAGTCTAATAGTCGTTCGTCAGATCGTCGGTTAGTCTTTTCAGGACTATAAGACAAATGGATTAAAAAATTAAATAATTTTTCCTTTTTCAATCTTGACAAAGGGATAGAACGTAAAGTAAGATGCCACATCATCATTTGAATGAAAGGAGGCTTCTATGAAGAGAACATGTCATGTTTTAGTCTTTCTACTGTTGGCCATTTTCATTATCCCTTCCTTCGTCTTCGCACAAAAACCCATTGTGATCGGGTCGCCACTGGCAACCGCCTTTCTCTATGGGTGGGATGCAGCGAGGGCAATTACCCTGGCTACCGAGGAGATCAATGCCGCGGGTGGGGTAACCGTTGGCAAAGATAAGAGACCATTTAAGATTGAAATAATGGATACCCGTGATCTGGAGCCCGGAGTGCCAACCAGCGATGCTTTGTTGGTTGTTGAAAAACTCATCCTGGAGAAGAATGCTGACTTCATCGTGGGTGGCCCTGTTCGGTCTGAAGCGGCCCTCGCAGCCATGGATTTACTCTCAAAATATAAGAAGGTCTCCATATTGACTACAGGGGTTTTAACCCCGGCCTATCATAGGCGGGTGGAAGCCGAGTATGATAAATTTAAATATTGTTTCCGGATCTCCGGCGAAGTCGCCTGGATGGTCACTGGAGAATTTATCCCCTGCCTCATGGAAATTAAGGCGAAGCATAATCTTAACAGACTCTTTATCATGATTCAGGATGTCGCCCATGCCCGAGCAGGTGGAGACCTCGTTGAGAAGATGTCCAAAGAAAGAGGATGGGAAGTTTTAGGAAAAGAAGTTTTTCCAACAGGGACAACAGATTTCTCCGTAGGGCTGATGAAGGCCAAAAAGGATAATGCCCAGGTCATCCTCATCTGGATGGATATGCCTGAAACATCCATTCTCTTAAAGCAATGGTATGATATGAAAATCCCTGCGCTTCCTTATGGAACGATCATTTCTGCTGCTGAGGAACCCGGATTTTGGAAGGCGACCGATGGAAAAGGGGAATATGCCATGGCCAGTGTCGTCAATGCGGGCAATGCTCCATCGAACGCAACTCCATGGACGATGAAGTTTGTTGACGCATATAAAAAGAGATGGAAGACAGAACCGGAGGGTTATGGGACTTCATCGAGCTATATGGCCGTCTATACTCTAAAAGATGCAATTGAGCGGGCTGGCACTCTCGATTCAGATGCTATAGTTGCAGCCCTTGAGAAGACTGATTTGAAGGGAGGAGTTTACGGAAGAATAAGGTTTAATCCTAAATCCCATCAGGTCATTCCAAGCGTTGACCCGAATGAAGGCGCTGTTGGAACCATCTTTCAGTGGCAAAAAGGGAAGAGGGTCGTGGTCTTCCCGCCCAAGATAGCAATGGGTGAGGTCAAATTGCCTCCCTGGATGAAGAAGTAGAGAAGAGATCATTGCAAAATATAAAATGAAAAATTAGCAATGCAAAGTGGTCAATGAAAAGAGAAAAATCGGTAATTGTTAACTTTCCATTGATCACTTTGCAATTTGCCATGAGTTTTTATGGATATTCTGATTTACGGAATCATCAATAGTTTTTCCCTCGCCTTGATGGCCATAGGCTTTACCTTGGTCTACGGAATCAGTCGCCTTCCCAATTTCGCCCACGGGGCCCTCTATGTGATCACGGGTTTTGGGGTCTGGTTGTTCGTTAATAAACTTCACCTAAGTTATTTCTTTGCCATTCCCCTTGCTCTGATCCTGATGGGTCTGGCTGGTGCAGCCATCTATCGGTTTGTCCTCATCCGGGTGAGAGGAATGGCTACGTCCGAGATCATTGCCACCTATGCCTTAGGATTGGCTGTTCTCGAACTCTTTCGTTGGAGAGGATTTAGAGGAATGACTTATACTCTCCCTGTCTTCATTGAAGGAAGCGTCACCATAGCCGGTGTCCCTGTCGACATTCAACGAATCATCGTGATCGGTATAGGGATTGTTGTGATCACGTTCATGTGGCTCTTCACCCATTTTAACAAGACTGGGTTGGCACTAAGAGGAATGGCGCAGGATGAACATGCGGCCATGATGCTGGGGATAGATTCGGACTGGATGGCTATCATTGCCATGGCCATGGGATCGATGCTGGCTGGACTCTCTGCCATCGCATTGCTTCCTTTAGGAAATATTGTTGTGGAAGCGGGTTACAATGTATTGATCCTTTCAATCGCCGTATGCATTGTGGGCGGATTGGGGAGCTGGGTAGGAGCGATCCTCGCGGCTTTTATCATTGGATTTCTACAAATCATTGCTGCCTATATCCAGTCCCATTTCCAGATGGTCGTGGCACTCCTGGCGATCATCATCACGTTGATACTAAGGCCTTCTGGGCTTTTTGGAAAACAGAAAGAACTGGAAGAAAGAGTATAGAAACGAAAATTCCAAATACCAAATATCAAATAATATCCAAATTCCAAGGACCACCCCTCACCCTTCCCCTCTCCCCTCGGGGGAGAGGGTGGGGGTGAGGGGGTTTTGGATTTAGGTCATTGGCGCTTGGGATTTGTCTGGAATTTGGGATTTGTAATTTGGGATTTAATGAGATCGAAACCTGTTCGTAGGATATCGAGGATTATGGCAAATGTACCAGAAAAACGTAAGGAGCGACTAGACCGTGGCATCAAGGTTCGCACCGAGGGAATCTATGCTGTCTCTTCATGGGAGGAAGTGGCTTACCTTGCTCTTCCGAGACTCATTTTAATTGTGGGCCTTCTCCTTCTTCCCCTTCTTGCCCCAACCCTCTATTTGAAACGAGTTGCTTCCATCGCGAGTATCTATGCCTTGCTTGCCCTTGGTTTTGATTTCTTAGCTCACTATGTTGGCCTGGTTTCACTGGGAGGCGCCTTTTTTATCGGGGTGGGTGGATATACGGCCGCACTTCTTAATAAGACCCTGGGGCTTTCTCCTCTGTTTACCCTCCCCATGGCTACTGTTGGCGGAGGGCTGATCTGCACCCTTCTCCTTCTCCCTGCCCTCCCGCTGAGAGGAGTCTATTTTGCCATTGTCACCCTGATGTACCCTCTGGTTCTGATGAGAATCATCGAGGCATTAAATATTTTCGGCGGGACAGACGGTATCCTCGGAGTCGCCGGCTTCCCCAATAGATGGGTGGAACAGTATCTCATCATCTTGATCGTTATCTTTGCGCTATTCGGCCTAAGAAGATTGGTGAATGAGGATATTGGATTGGTCTTTCGTGGCGTAAAGGATAATGACCAGGCTGTCAGGGCGTCCGGATTGAGCATTACCCGTTATAAGGCGATTGCCGTTTTCATTGCCGCAGCGCTTGGCTCTCTCGGAGGCGCCTATCTCGCCCATATCTATATGTGGTCAGGTATCTCACAGTTCGGTCTCGATTTCTCGGTCATCCCCATTGCTGCCACAGTCATTGGTGGAGGGGGTACGCTCGTAGGTCCATTATTGGGTTGTTACTTTCTGGTCTACATTTCAGAATGGCTAAGGGAGTTTGGAACATTGAGAATCGTTTTCTACTCCGTGATCCTGATGGCATTCATCATGTTTCGGAGCGAAGGGGTCATGGTCTATGCCCAGAGAAAATACCATCAGTTTGAGAGGTGGGTCAAGGTATGAGCGGAGAGAATATTCTCCAGGTGACGAATGTTTCCAAGACCTTCGGCGGCGTTCAGGCGCTGCTCAATGTCAGCTTCAGTGTTAAGCAGGGTGAGGTCTTTGGCATCATTGGCCCCAACGGATCAGGGAAGACAACGCTTATTAACTGCATCACAGGTTTCATCAAAATGGATTCCGGAAAAGTCCTGTATAAGGATTCCGATATTAGTTACAAGGCTCCCAATCAGATTGCCAATCTCGGACTGACGAGAACCTTTCAGATCATGAGGCCCTACTATAGCCTCCCTGCCTATAAGAACCTGATCGTTCCCCTCTTCTCACCGAGGGCCCGGAGTAAAGGGGGATGGCGGGGCGGAGGTAAGCTCGGGGATCGAGGAACGGTCAGTATTGATATTCTGGAGGAGATTGGCTTCGAGAGAGACTCTTTCGTTCCTTATAAATTGGCATCAAGTCTACCGACCGGATATCTCAAACGTCTTGAACTTGCAAGATGTCTCGCCTTAAGGCCTGATCTGATCCTTTGTGATGAAGTCTTTTCAGGGCTCAGCATGAGTGAAATCGCTAGTATGGTTCCCTTGATCGAAAAACTGCAGATGGATGGAATCACGCTGGTGATGATTGAGCATCGGCTAAGAGAGCTTTTCCGTGTGGCTAGTCGGGTCATGGTTTTAAACTTCGGAGAAAAATTGACCGAAGGGGTTCCCGATGAGGTCATGGCAAACGAAAAAGTAAAAGAGGCATACCTGGGTTCGGAGAAACTGCTCGATTATAAGTTTGAAGCCTGAGACAAACATCAGTGTAAAATTAGCAATTAACAATAATCAATTAGCAATAAAGAAACTAAGTTTAATGCTAACTTTGCACCGCTAATTTTTCAATTTGCAATGGGATTTTATGAAGATTGAACCCGAATTAACCTTTACCCAATTTGAGAGGATGTGCGAAAAATATCCGGATAAGGTTGCAATCATCTATCTGGGTGAGAAGTTTACCTATGCCCGATTGCGGAACCTGATCGAACGATTTGCCACAGCTCTCAATCGCCTGGGAATAAAAAAAGGCGATAAAGTCGTGCTCTATATCACCAACTCCGCCCAGTGGGTGATTTCTTTCTTCGGGATTCAAAAGATTGGTGCGGTGGTAGTACCGGTTGCCCCTATCTATACCTCTTTCGAAATCGAATATATGATCAAAGATTCTGGTGCGGAGACAATCATCTGCCTGGATACTAATTTTGGTTATGTCCAGGATGTATTTGCCAAGACCTCTTTGAAAAGGGCAATTGTGACCAACCTCGTCGACATCCTTCCCCTTTGGAAACGCACGATCGGCTTTCTCTTCGATAAGATTCCAAACGGCATCGTTAAAAAGGGAGAGAACGTCCATTTCTTCAGAGATCTCATCAGGCAAGCGCCTGAGAAAATAGATGTGAAAATCGATCCCTGGAATGACCTTTCCTATATCCTCTATACAGGCGGAACGACCGGTTTCCCGAAGGGAGTCCCTGGCAATCATATGGGCATGATCTCCTATGTCAGGGACATCATGGAGGATGTGGCGGGAGGTTATATCGAGGAGGGAAAAGATACCTATATTGCCATCAATCCTCTTTTCCACATCATGGCGCTTGGTCTGTTTGTTGCCATTGGCTTGAACTATGGCAATACGACGATCATCATGCCTGTTCCGCAGGTTGATTCCATTTTGCGAGCCATCGAAAAAAACCGGGTGAGATGGATGCTCGGAGTCCCGGCCCTTTATCGAATGATCCTCGAAAACGACCGATTGGACCAATATGATCTGAGCTCCCTCAAATACTGCTACTGTGGAGGAGATGTACTTCCGATCGAAGTGTTTAAAAGATGGAGGGAACATCTGGGCGTATCCATCTATCAGGTTTACGGCTCAACAGAAGCCGGCCATGTCACTTACAGCCGCCTGAATAGAGAACCGGAACTTTCGTCTATTGGAATTCCACTTAAGACCCGGGAATGCAAAGTGGTCGACCCTGATACCTTGGAGCCTGTGCCCATTGGCGAAACAGGAGAACTCGTGGTGACATCGGACTATACAGTGAAGCACTATTGGAATAAACCTGATGAAACAAAGCGTTCCTATGTGGATATCGGTGGCAAGGTCTATTACCGAATGGGCGATTATGTGAAACTGGGCGAGAAGGGAGATATTTACTATGTCGAACGCTCAGCCGATGTGATCAAACATAAAGCCTACCGGGTCTCAGCCTCGGAGATCGAAGCTGTCCTGCAAGACCATCCCACGGTCATTGGGGCATGTGTGGTTGGAGTTCCGGATCCCAAGGTTGGTGAACGCATCAAGGCGATTGTCGTTCTCAAGGAAGATGCGCGAGGAGTGGATGCCTCTGAATTGACCCGTTGGTGCCGCGAGAGACTGGCCCCCTATAAAATTCCTCAATACATTGAATTCAGAGACATGCTCCCCAAATCAAAAGTCGGAAAACTCCTGAGGCGGGAAATTAGAGACGAAGAGCATCGGAAGATATCTCAGGAGAAAGGCAAAGGATAAGAAAAATTATCCATCTTAGTTTATAAAGGGTCTCATATTTGAATTGACAAAGTCATTAGAAAATCTCCCCTACCCCTCTTTGCCAAAGAGGGGTATTATTCCTCCCTTTAGCAAAGGGAGGTTAGGAGGGATTTTCGAATGAATGTCTTCTTTATTTTAAAGGGGTAGTGAAGTGCTGGAAATCAAAAACCTCATGGTATTTTATGAAAATGCCCTTGCCATTAACAATATCAACATAAAATGCCAGGGTGAAAAAGTGACAGGGGTCTTCGGCGCCAACAGTGCAGGCAAGTCCACCCTCATGTACACCATCTCCGGCATCATCTTGGATGTTAAAAAGAAGGAAGAGATGAAAGGCGGAGAGAGGATTACAGTTCTTGGCAATATCACTTTCGAGGGGACCGATATCACTTTGATGAAACCCAGTGAAAGAGCAAAAAAAGGGATCATCCTCTGCCCTGAAAGGCGTAGAATCTTCGCTGAAAGCAGCACATTGGAAAATTTGAAAATCGGGGGCTATTTAGCCACAAAAGCCCAGGCCAAGAAAACCTTGGACTATGTCTTCACCATTTTCCCTGCGTTAATAAAGCTAAAGGGGAGAGAGGGCGGTTTTCTCAGCGGAGGAGAACAGCAGATGCTGGCCATCGGCAGGGCTCTGATGGCGCAACCCAAAATGCTTCTTCTCGATGAACCCCTTCTTGGGCTGAGCCCTTTGATGGAGGCCATGCTTGCACGGGCTATCCACAACATCAACGAACAGACGAAAATCGCCATTCTTGTTTCTGAACAATATGCCCGCCCCATTCTTCCCATTATCCATCACGGCTACATCCTCGAAAATGGCGGAGCCGTTCTCCAGGGAAATTCTCAGGAGTTGATGGAAAACCCAGATGTGAAGTCCGCTTACTTCGGGTTATAAGATGACAAGGAGGAAAAGATGGAACTCTTTACCGCAATGAAAGAGAGGCGAAGCTGCCGAAATTTTCTGACCGAACCCGTGGACGAGACCACGATTGAAAAAATATTGGAAGCAGCCACCTGGGCGCCATCCCCACTCAACACCCAGCCCTGGGAGTTTATAGTCATAACGAATCCTGAAGTCAAAGACAAGATCTTTGCCGAAGGGGAAAGATCCCGGAAGTGGGCGCTCGAAACTACCGGTTGGAAGTGGCTGGGAGCCTATGCGCTCGACTTCTTGAAATCCGTCCCTGTGATCATTGCGGTGATCGGTGATCCCAAGAAGTCCGGCGTGGATATGTTTATGGAGGAGGGCCCGATGGGATATCAGGCAGCCTGCTCAGCCGCCATCCAGAACATGCATCTCGCTGCTCACGCCCTGGGCCTCAGCACCTTATGGTTTACTCTTTTCGATAAGAAAGCATTAAAAGACATCCTTGGCATTCCCCTCGAGAAAATGCCCTTGGCATTGATCTGCCTTGGAAAACCGGAACGTCCCTCCGCTCCCACACCCCGCAAGGATATAAAAGAAAAAACCACTTATATCCGATGATCTCTGGTTTCAACCTAAAAATTACTTGAATTGTAATATTTTTACTCTTTGAAAAGAGGTGTAGTCAAGAAACCCAAATAATCAAATCCCCCTCAATCCCCCTTTTACAAAGGGGGAAGTATTTCTCCTCCCTTTGGCAAAGCCTGCCTGCCGGTAGGCAGGGGAGGTTGCCTGCCTGCGCGAAGCCCCGCCCTGCGGGACGAAGGCAGGGGAGGGATTTTATGAAGCTTTTTCAAACCTCTGCCGAATCCATTCTACCATTACAGATTTAAAGATACTTCCCAACTAATTCAAATATTGACTTTCCCATAATCATTCTATATTATTTCCACTACCCGCAAAGTCTATTCTACCAAAATTCATTAAAATGGAAGAAAGGAGGTCAAAGCAATGAAGAAGAGTTCTATATTGTTATTAGGTTTTTTGATGTTTGTCTTTTTGAGTAATCCGGGTAATGTCCTGCCTCAAACGACTGAGCCCATTGTGATTGGGGCTCCAATCCCGCGAGCCTCAACATACGGTCAGAATGGGGAGAGGTCCATGCTCCTAGCCATGGAAGAGATCAATGCTGCGGGTGGAATTAAAGTGGGTGCGGTGAAAAGACCCCTCAAGCTTGAAATCGTGGATACCCGTGACCAGGAGCCTGGCGTCCCGACCAGCGAGGTTCTTTTGGCACTGGAAAAACTAATTTTGGACAAAAAGGTAAAAATTCTTACAGGTGGGCCTACTATGTCAGAATGCTGTCTGGCTGCCTTAGATTTATTCCCTAAATATAAGGCTTTAAGTCTCATCAATATTGGCTGCTGGACCCCCGGTTGGCACGCAAAGACATCCAAAGATATTGAAAACTACAAATATAATTTCAGATTAAGCGGCCATGTGGTTTACTGGGTCCGGGATTTGGTTGGATTGCTTCGCCACATCAAAGAGAAGTATGGATTCGACAAGATGTATGTCACAGTGGCAGAAGCAGCTCATGCCAAAGCTGCTGCCGAAGCTGTCGAAAAAGGGGCGGTAGCTGATGGGTGGAAGATCGTTGGAAAAGAGGTTCACCCACTTGCTACCACAGACTTCTCTATGATGCTCCGTGATGTGAAAAGAACCGGGGCTCAGGTCCTTTTCATCTGGGACCATACACCAGAATCGTTATCTATAATCACACAATGGAATGATTTAAAAATACCGTCAATTCCGATCGGTTTTGTGGGTCCAACCGAAGATCCGGTCATGTGGAAACAAACAGGCGGGAAGGTCGCCTACCTCGTTGAGTTTGCCGGTGAGGGAGGGACGCTTCCTGGCCAGAAGATAACCCCTCTGACAGAACCTTACTTTAATGCTTTTAAGAAAAGATGGGGAGATGAGCCTCGAGGTACGGGTAATGTCCCCAGCTATACTGCCCTTTATCTGTTAAAAGATATCATTGAGCGAGCTGGGACATTAGAGGTCGAATCCCTCCTGACCGCCATCAAGAAAACGGATATGGTGACCGTGGGAGGAAGATTGAGATTCGACATGACAAACCATCAGGCTATTTATGGTACCGACCCCAAAGAGACCCTTTTGGGTCAGACTCTTCAATGGCAGGATGGGAAGAGGGTCTGCATCTGGCCAAAGGAAATAGCCAGCGGTGAGTATAAGCTTCCACCATGGGTAAAATCAGCGAAGTAAAAAAGAATTTATAAAAAAAGGTATTTAGGTTACGCTTACGAAGCCCGTTTCGTCATTCGGTAACAGTTACGTTTAAATAATTAAATACGGCAGACGTAGCCTTTTATAGACGATACGGGCCTCGTTACCGATGGACGGAACCTTTTTTAACCAATTCTCTCCATAAGTAAGGAGATAGTGTGTGGATTCTCAAGAATTAATATATGGCCAGGTGGGCCAATATGAAAAGACGATTTATGATGAGCCGGTCTTTGCAGCAATTGACCGCATATGCGAGAAATATCCGGACAGGCCTGCCCTCATCTACCTGGGAAAAACATGGACTTATTCGGAGTTGAAGGAACTTATCGACCGG
>Ga0194112_10012990_pt1 | contig 10107 bp, 8 predicted proteins | sample TA2MahC400mmetaG_FD_146191 | JGI IMG/M metagenome (GOLD analysis project Ga0194112, IMG submission 146191) | Freshwater microbial communities from Lake Tanganyika, Tanzania - TA2015016 Mahale Deep Cast 400m | ecosystem: Environmental > Aquatic > Freshwater > Lake | place: Tanzania: Lake...
TCGGTGACCGCCGGGGACGGTGACACGGAGGGCATCCCCAACGTCCTCAAGGAAGCCTGCGGCCGGGGCCTGCCCGCTGTGGTGACCCGCCACGGAGGCCTGCCGGAGGCGGTGGAGGAGGGAGTCACCGGCTTCGTGGTGCCCGAGCGCGCGCCGGAGGCCCTGGCCTCCCGCCTCCGGGTCCTCCTCGCGGACGCGGAGCGGGCCGCGCAGGTGGGCGGGGCGGCCCGCGAGAAGATGGCCCGGGAGTTCTCGCTCCCGCGCAGCATCGCGATCCTGGAGGATCACTACGACGCGGTCCGGGCAGGCCGGGGGAGGGCCCCCCCGTGATCAAGGATCCCGCCATCACCGGCGCACTGGCCCGGGGCACCGTGGTGAACTTCCTCGGGGTCATCGCCAAGCTCATGCTCCCGGTGTTCTACATCGCGATCACCCGCCTGTACGGGCCAGCCGTCTTCGGCGTCTACCTCCTGGCCAACACGGTCATCGAGCTGGCCATCAGCTTCACCTTCTCGGGCTTCCAGAACGGGGTGATCCTCTTCACCGCCCGACACGCGCACGACCCGGCGGAGCGACCCCAGGTCTATCAGGTGCTGGCCAATACGATCCTCGTCGTCCTGGCCCTCACCGGGCTCGCCATCGTCCTGGCCTTTACCGCGGGTCCGTCCTTCCTCGAGGCCCGCTACGGCCGCGAGGGGCTCGTGGAGGCGGTGCAGATCATGGCCCTGACCCTGCCCTTCCTGGCCGTGCCGCGCATCGTGGTGGGGGCCACCCGCGGCCTCATGATCATGCGGTACGACCTCTACCTCCTCGGCCTGGCCACTCCCATGGCGCTCCTGGCGGTGGCCTGCTCCCTCTACCTCGTGGATTCCTCCGTCCGAGGTCTTGCGTGGGCCTATTTCGCGTCCAACGCTGCGGTGAGCGTCCTGGCCGTCGCTGTGTTCCGCCGCCACTTCTCGCTCCGGGAGCTCCGGGCCGCGTTCAGGCCCTTCCGCTTCCACCGCCCCCTCGTGATCTTCTCGATCCCCCAGGGGCTCAACATGACCCTCGTGTATTACATGTCCGGCATCAGCCTCCTCTTCCTCGGGGCCGCGGAGATCTCCCGCACCACCCTGGCCTTCTTCGGCACCGCCGCGGAGCTCACCCGCCAGGTGCGGCAGATCCGCATCGCGTTCTCCAACTCCTTCGCGCCGGTCATCTCCCGGCTCCACCAGGAGGGACGGCTCCCGGAGCTGGCAGACCACTACACCACCCTGACCCGCTGGGTGACCATCCTCACCGTTCCCGTGCTCCTGGTCATCCTCTCCCTCAAGGAGCCCCTGCTCCTCGCGTTCCACCCGACCTACGTGTGGGACTCGGACTTCCTCTACCTCCTGGGGCTCGGCGCGTTCCTGGGCTGCGCGTTCGGCCTCTCGGCCAACGTCATCGCCATGACGGGCCTCGCGGGGCTGAACCTGGCCAACAGCGTCTTCATGGCCGCGCTGGCCTTCGGCTTCAACTGGCTGCTGATCCCTCCCTGGGGACTCTGGGGCGCGGCCGCGGCCACCCTGATCACCACCGCGGTGTCCGTGGGGGCCAAGTCGGTCCAGATCTGGCTGCTGTACCGCATCCGCATCCGCTGGCGCAGGGCATGGAAGCCCTTCCTCGCAGGGGCCTCGGGGTGCGCGGTCCTGGGCCTCGCGCAGCTCCTGCCCGTGTCCGCGGCGATCCGCCCCGGCCTCACGGCCGCCCTGTCCCTGGGAGCCTACGTCCTGGTCCTGGTCCTCCTCCGTCCGGATCCCGAGGACCGCCGCCTGGTCCGCGGCCTGCTCCGAGGCCGCAAGGAGTCCCCATGACGTCCGAGATCACGGTGCTCGTGGACTACAAGGGCCAGCTCTACTGCCCCCACAAGCGCTCCAGCGTCACCACGGACCTCGAGGCCACGGCACGGCACTTCGCGGCCGCGGGCTGGCGCCAGGTCGTCCGGCGCTTCGAGGAGGTGGACTTCCGGACCGAGGACTTCCGGGGCCGCTGGGTCCTCTACCAGTCCTCCCAGGACCGGGGGCTCTCCTACCGGAGCTACATCGAGGACGTGGTCCTGGGGCTGCACCTGCAGGGCGCCCGCCTCCTGCCCCCCTACCACCTGCTGCGAGCCCACCACAACAAGGTCTTCATGGAGATCCTCCGGGACCTGTCGCCGGATCCCGCGCTCAGGACCCTGCGGGCCCGCTCCTTCGGCACCCTGGAGGACTTCGCGCGGGCCGCGGGGAAGCTGCGCTACCCGGTGGTCCTGAAGCGGGCGGCCGGGGATTCGGGCACGGGAGTCCGCCTGGCCCGGAGCGCCCGGGAGGCTGTCGACCACGCCCGGCGCCTGAGCCGGACTCCGTACCCCGGAGACCTCTGGGAGAACGTCCAGAAGACCCTCCGGATCCCGGGCTTCACGGCCAACTCCCGGCATCGCGGCAAGTTCATCGTCCAGGAGTTCGTCCCCGGGCTGGACCGGGACTTCAAGTGCCTGGCCTTCGGGGACCGCTTCTTCTGGGAGCAGCGAGGCGCACGGCCCGGGGATTTCCGGGCCAGCGGCAGCAAGGTGAAGCGCATCTGGCCCCGGGAGGAGCCACCGGGGCTCCTGGACTTCTTCGAGCGGGCCTTCCACGCGTTCGGCGCGCCCTGGGCCTCCATCGACGTGATGTACGACGGCAGGACCTTTCACCTCGGGGAGATCCAGTTCCTGCGGTTCGGCACCAAGCCCCTCAAGGAGGCGCCCCACTACTGGCAGCGGGGCCCCGGTGGCTGGGAGCGGGTGGACGAGGTGCGCTGCTGGGAGGAGGAGCTGGTCCGGGCCGCGCTGCAGCACATGGGCACCGGGGGGGTGCCAGGTTGACACCCCCCAGGCCTTCCCCGATACTCGGCCGACGGAGGGCCACGGCATGGGGACTGGGGAAATCGGCGCGACCTCGGGACGGGGCGCTGGAGGCCCGGCGAAGGGCATCCGCAGCGTCTGTTTCGTCGCGCCATTCGCCTACCCGGTGCTGTCCAACCGGGATGCGGGGCCCACGGGCGGCGCGGAGGTCCAGCAGGTCCTGTGCGGACGGGCCCTGCGCTCCGCGGGCCTCGCGGTGAGCTTCGTGGTGGGGACCTGCGGTCAGGCCCCCCGGGAAGAGCACCATGGCCTGGCGGTGTACGCGTGTCCCTTTCGCTACCTGGGCGGCCCCAGGTCCCGCCTTCTCCCGGACACGGTCCGCCTCGGCCGCCTCCTGGCCGGCATCCGTGCAGACCTCCACCTGATGATCAGCCCCCGGAGCCTGCTGCTTCCGCTGGCCCTGTACAGACGGTTCCTGGGCGGCCGGCTGGTGAAGATCGTGGGGAGCACCCCGGACGTTCGCGACATGGGCCGCGGACCTTCGTCCCTGGCGTACCGCGCCGGTGTCGGTGCCCTCGATGCCACGGTCTTCCAGACCGAGGCCCAGGCCCGGGAGGGGGCCGCGAACCTGGGCCTTCGCGGGCCGGTCATCCCCACCTTCATTCCAGAAGCTCCCGCGGTGACAAAGGCCGGCGAACGGGACATCGATGTCCTCTGGGTGGGAGGCTGCGACGCCAACAAGCGCCCCGGACTGCTCCTGGACCTGGCCAGGGCCCTCCCTCGCCATCGGTTCACCATGATCTGCGGCCCCCGGGGAGATTCGGGGCTCTATGAGAGCATTCGCTCCCTCGCCCGCACCCTGCCCAACGTAGAACACCTGGCCTCAGTCCAGTCCCCGGATCCCACGGTGCCCTACTGGGCCCAGCTCGCCGGTCACTTTGCCCGCGCCCGGGTGCTGGTCAGCACCTCCCGGGAGGAAGGCTTTCCCAATGTCTTCCTGGAGGCCTGGCAGGCCGGGGTACCGGTGGTCACCCTGTCCGCGGACCCCGACGGCGTGGTCCGGCGGGAAGGGCTCGGCTGCCGCTCGGAGACCATGCCGAGGCTGGTGGAGGACGTGCGGGGGCTCCTGGAGGCCGAGGACCGGCGGTCTGCCACGGGGGAGGTCTGCCGCCGACACGTGCGGCAGGTCCATGGCACAGAAACCCTGGTGAATGCTTACCTGGAGCTCTTCAGGGGGCTGGCGGACCGCGCAGCCCCGGGGCAGTAGGAGGATCGCATGGGGAAGCCACAGGCGCGCGACGAGGTGCTGGTCACGGGGGCCGGCGGCTTCATCGGCAGTCATCTGACCGCGAGCCTGGCGGACCTGGGCCTCCGGGTTCGCGCGCTGGTTCGCTACAACGGCCGTGCAGACACGGGGCACCTCCGCTTCCTGACCCCTGCCCAGCAGGCGCGGGTGCAGGTGATCCTGGGCAACGTGGAGGACCCGGGCTGCGTGGACGCTGCCGTCGCGGGGTGCCGCACCGTGTTCCACCTGGCTGCCCTCATCGGCATCCCATACAGCTACGTGGCTCCGCGCAGCTACGTCACCACCAACATCCTGGGCACCCAGCACGTCCTGGACGCGGCCCGACGGCATGGGGTCCACCGCGTGGTCCATACCTCAACCAGCGAGGTCTATGGCACTGCGCGGTACGTACCCATCGACGAAGAGCACCCCCTGCAGGGGCAGTCCCCCTACAGCGCCACGAAAATCGCCGCGGACAAGCTGGCAGAGAGCTACCACCTCAGCTTCGGGCTGCCCGTGGTGACGGTGCGACCCTTCAACACCTTCGGGCCGCGGCAGTCCGCTCGAGCGGTGATCCCCTCCATCATCGTCCAGCTCCTCGGGGACGCCCAGGTCCTGCGCCTGGGGTCCCTGGAGCCCCGCCGGGACTTCACCTACGTCGAGGACACCGTCGCAGGCTTCGTGGCCGCGGCCACCGCGGACGCGGCGGTGGGATGCACCGTCAACCTGGGCTCTGGAGCGTCGATCTCCATCGGCGACCTGGCGGCCCGGCTCGTGGCCATGGTACGCCCCGGAGTCCCTGTCGAGAGCGCGGAGGAGCGCGTCCGACCGGACCGCAGCGAGGTGATGCACCTGGAGTGCCACGCCGGGCGAGCTCGCGAGCTCCTGGGCTGGGCGCCACGGGTGGGGCTCGACGAGGGCCTGGCCCGTACCGTTTCCTTCCTGCGGGAACACCCCGCGGCCGTCGCGGGGGGCGGCTATACGGTCTGAGCCGAGGAGGTGACCCATGCGCAGCGTGCTCCTGGCCGGTGGACGCGGGACCCGGCTCCGGCCGTACACCACGGTCCTTCCCAAGCCCCTGGTGCCCTTGGGCGAGATGGCGGTCATGGAGGTGCTGCTGCGCCGCCTGGCCCGGGCAGGCTGCACCCGGGCGACGGTGGCAGTGGGGCACCTGGCGCACCTGATCATGGCCTACTTCGGGGATGGCACACGGTGGGGGGTGCCGGTGGACTACTCCCAGGAGGATGCCCCCCTCGGGACCGTGGGGCCCCTGACCCGGATTCCGGATCTGCCGGAGCACTTCCTGGTCCTCAATGGCGATCTGCTCACGGACCTGGATCTGAGGGCTTTCTTCGATCACCACGTCGCCAGCGGCGCGCTGGCGACCATCGGGACCTACGAGCGCGGGATACGCATCGACTTCGGGATCCTCTCCTGGGAGGGCCCCGAACATCGGATCATCCAGTTCACGGAAAAGCCCGAGGAGCGCTTCTCGGTGAGCATGGGTGTCTATGCCTTCTCGCGTCGGATCCTGGATCTGGTGCCCCGGGACCGTCCCTTCGGATTCGATGAGCTCATGGGCCGCTGCGTCGCGGAGGCACTGGACGTCCGAGCCTATCCCTTCAACGGGTACTGGCTGGACATCGGCCGGCCCGAGGACTACGAGCGGGCGTCCCGGGACTTCGACGGGCTCAGGGCTCGCCTGCTGGACGGCGAGGGGCCGCCGTGAGCCGGGTGCTGGTCACCGGAGCGACGGGGTTCGTGGGACGCGCGGTCCTGGACCGCTGGAGCGCCGAGCGACCCGGTGACGAGCTGCTGGCCACGGGTGACGGGGGGCCGCCCGCAGGGCTGTCCCCGTCCCAGTTCCGCGCCGCGGACCTGACGGAGCCCGGGGCGGCCGCGTCCCTGGTCGCCTGGGCCTGCCCCGACGCGGTGGTCCACCTGGCGGGACAGATCCGGGGGGACGACCTCGAGGAGCTCCTTCGCACCAACGTGCTGGCGACCCACCAGCTCTACGAAGCCCTTGCGGCCGGAGGACCGGCCGGGCGGGTACGCGTGGTCCAGGCCAGCTCTGCCGCGGTCTACGGCCCCCCGGAGACGGAGGATGGCTGCCTGCCGGAGGACCATCCGCTTCGGCCCGTTTCGGTCTATGGTCTGAGCAAGGCCGCTCAGGAGCTCGCCGCGTCGGTGGCCCTGGCCCGCCACGGCCTGCAGGTGATCCGTGCCCGCTTCTTCAACCTCGTGGGTCCCGGACAGCCTGCCTTCCTTGTGCCCATGGGATTCCTCGTGCAGCTCGTGGGCGGGGGCGACGAGGTCCGGGCGGGCGACCTCTCCCCGCGGCGTGACTTCCTGGACGTGCGGGACGCGGCGGCCGCGGTGGTCCGCCTCGCCACCGCCGGGACCCCGGGCCTGGCCTACAACGTCGCGTCGGGCCGCGAGGTTTCGATTCGCGAGGTGCTGGATCTGGTCGCCCGGGTCACGGGCCGGACACTCCGGACGGTGCAGGCCCCGGGCGCAGCCCCGGGCCCCGGGGTGCCCCGCGCCCGCGCGGATGTGACGCGAATTGGAACGGACACGGGCTGGTCTGCGGACATCCCCCTCGAGACATCCCTCCGGGACATGTGGGAAACCCTCGCCTGAGGCTACCCTCAGGAGCGGATGCCGAGGTGGCTTGCAGGTGCCTCCTCGGATACCCTCCGGCGAGGGGGTGGAGGCCGGCGGACGCTCTCCTGGACCGGGGCCTTGGAGCGGGGTGTCATCCGGGTCGCCACGTGGGCCAGGCCCAGGAGCATGGACGTGTACCGGGTCCAGGTGCCCAGGGCCGGCAGCAGGGCCGCGAGCTGGTGGCTGCGGGGCTCCTCGATCAGCGCGGACCGGACGTGCTCCAGACAGTGCTCCCGGGCCTCCTCGTAGATGCCCTCGAGGCGCCGCACCACCGCGTCGGGGTGGGTATGCTCGCGGGAGAGACGCGCCGCGTTGGCGCCGAAGCGTCCCCGCACCTCGGGGTGTCGGAAGAGATCAAGGATCGCGCGGGCGAAGAGGCCCTCGGTGTCCCGCCGGCCCGGCTGGATCAGGAGGCCGTTGTGGCCATCGCGCACCTGGTGGGCCACACCCAGGCGGTCATCCAGGGCCACCACGGGCAGGCCGCACCAGAGGGCCTCATTGATCACGTTGCCGAAGGTCTCGGAAATCGACGCATAGACGAAGACGTCCGCGCTCCGGTACCAGTGGGCGAGCTGGTCGTGCCGCACCTCGCCGGGGAACCAGATCCGGTCTCCGTACCCCGTGGCCTCGGCCGCCTTGATCAGGCGGTCCTGGTAGTGACCGTTGCCCACGAGGGTGAGGGTGACGTCCGGATCCACCGGCGCGATGCGGTGACCGAAGATCCGGATCAGCACGTGGAGATCCTTTTCGCGGTCGTGGCGGCACGCCACCAGAAGGCGCCTGCCCTTCCGGAAGTGCTCGGGGAAGGGGTCCCGGACCCGCGGCACGTCGAAGCGGGCGGGATCCAGGGGGCGTCCGACCACGCGGATCAGGCTCGTCACCCCGCGTTCTTTCCAGTGCTCCGCGTGAAACCGGTTCTGGACGATGAGCACGTCGGAGCCGTTGTACATGTCCACCCAGGAGAGCTCGAGCTTCCCGGAGGCGGTGTTGTAGGCCCAGTCGCGGGCGGGCTTCCAGTTGTAGAGGGTATCCGAGAGGACGACGTGGGCGGCCGTGGGCAGATCCACGATGTAGGTGTGGAGCGTCGGGATCCGGAACAGCCGGCGCATCCAGTTCGCGTAGTGGATCATGTGGGTCTGGGTCTGGCCGTGGATCAGGTCCACCCGCGGGGGATGGAGCACCCGCTCCGGTGGCCAGGGCAGGGCCAGCCGCACCCGCGGATGGGTCGGGTATCCGAAGGACCGGAACACGTGGAGCCGCTCTGGTCCCCGGTGCTCCTCCACCATGGTGGTGTCGGTGCCCATGAGGGTGATCTCATGTCCTCGCGCCCGCATCCGATCCGCGAGGAAGCGCGTGTGGATCGCGGGGCCTGACTGCACCGACTGGGTGGGAAAGTCCGTCAGGATGCCGATGTGCATTGGGGCTCCTCGGCCGCAGGAGACATTGGGGACGGTCCATGCGTGTCCACTTTGGGCCATCTTCCGGCTTTCGTCCTCGCTCCAATCCTCGACGTAGCGCTGCTACGACTGCGGTTGGAGCTTCGGGCGCGCTCGGAATCTGACCCGAATTGAACACGCTTCATCTCGAAGTGGACACCCATGGGGGACGGTCAGAGGGCCCGGGGGTCGCGGCGGCGGCGCCGGGCCACGGCCCGAGACCGCTCTGCGGGCTCGCCGCGGACCCCCGCGGTGCCTCCACGCAGGATGGAGACCGGGGCGGGGGCGGGACGGCGGGTCCGCGCGTCGTCGAGCTTCACCGGCGCCTTGCGGCCCCGGAGACCCGTGACACGGGTTGCGACCCCCGCGAGACCCAGAAGCATGTAGTTGTACTTCGCCCAGGGGCCGATGCGGGTGACCAGCGCGTGGAGCCGTCGGGCCCCGCCGGCCTCGGCCAGGGGAGCGGGGACCTGGGAGAAGCAGTTCTCCCGGGCTTCATCGTAGATCTCCTCGAACTGGCGGACAATGGTGTCCGGGTGGGAGACCTGGCGGGCCCGCCGCCGGGCGTTCTCCCCGAGGCGCCGCCGCATCGCGTCGTTGCGGCCAAGCTCCAGGCAGTACCGCGCGAAGGTCTCGTCGGTTTCGGGGCGGTCCGGTGGTACCAGGAAGCCGTTGAAGCCGTGCTCCACCTGGTGGGCAACGCCCATGCGGTCGTCCAGGGCCACCACGGGCAGGCCGCACCAGAAGGCCTCGTTGATGACGTTGCCGAAGGTCTCGAAGATCGCCGCGTAGGGGAAGATGTCCGCGTTCCGGAACCAGTCCGCCACCTCCTGGTGGGGAACCTCGCCCGGGAACCAGATGCGATCGGCGTAGCCGCTCTCCTCGGCCATGCGCATGAGGACATCCTGGTAGTGGCCCTTGCCCACCAGGGTCAGGCTGAACTCGGGGTCCCGGGGCGCGATGCGGGTGCCGAAGACCCGGATGATCTGGTCCAGGGCCTTCTCCCGGTCCTGGCGGCACACCACCAGCATCCGCTTGCCCCGTACGAAGTGCGCCGGGAAGGGATCCGGGCCCGCCGGGCCATCGAACTTCCGGGGGTCGATGGGCCGCCCGACCACACGGATGGTGGAGGTCACGCCCTTGTCCCGCCAGTAGTCCACCAGGAAGCGGTTCTGGACGATGAGGGTGTCCACGTCGTTGTAGACCTTGGCGAAGCTCACGTCCACGGTGGTCTCCGCGAAGCCCCGGGCCCAGTCCCGTGCCGGCTTCCACGCATGGAGACGGTCCGACAGGACGTGGCCGCTGTACACGGGCATGAAGACCGTGTTCGTGGCCACCACGGGGATCCGGTACATCTGGCGCATCCAGGCCCCATAGTACATGAGGTGCTGTGCGGTCTGGCCGTGGATCAGGTCCACCCGGGGCGGGCTGCTGAAGTGCCGGGGCGGCCAGGGCAGGACGATCTTCACGTCCGGGTGGGTCGGGAAGCCGAACCCCTTGAAGAGCACCGTGGGCTCGTCCCCGTCCGTGGGCACCACGTCGGTGGTGTCGGGGCCCATGAGCGTGACCTCGTGCCCGCGCTCCCGGAGCTTCTCCGTCAGGAACCGCGTGTGGATCGCGGGCCCGGACATGAACGACGGCGTCGGGTAGTCGGTGAGGATTCCGATGTGCATGCCACCTTCCTTCCATCCCCCTGCGGGGAGCGTCGCGTGCGCGGGCCCCATGCTTGCAAGCTCCGTGCCCGACACAGGACTACTTCGATTCTCTTGGAGATCAATATGTTGGAGCCGACCTGAGAGACCGCCCCGTGGCAGCCTGGAGTACGCCTGCTCCACCCGCGAGGAGCAGGCATGCTCCGGGACAGCACTCCCCGAGGTCCT
>Ga0194112_10012993_pt1 | contig 10106 bp, 9 predicted proteins | sample TA2MahC400mmetaG_FD_146191 | JGI IMG/M metagenome (GOLD analysis project Ga0194112, IMG submission 146191) | Freshwater microbial communities from Lake Tanganyika, Tanzania - TA2015016 Mahale Deep Cast 400m | ecosystem: Environmental > Aquatic > Freshwater > Lake | place: Tanzania: Lake...
GTGGCCGCGGTGCTGGGCTCGCCCCCGGCCTCCCGGGTGAACGGCCGCGTCCCCAAGGCGCTCCTCACCAACGCCCTGGGCGACCTGCTGCCCCGGGAAGTGGTGCACCGCCCCAAGATGACCTTCACCTTCCCCTTTGAACCCTGGCTCCGGGACTGGCCCGGCTGGGACGCGGCCACCCGGGGCCCCCTGGACCCCACCGCCGCGGCCGCCACCCTGGCTGCCTACCGCACCGGCCGCCAAACCTGGAGCCGGCCCTGGGCGCTATTGATTTCAGCAACAAATTTGCCTTTGAATTTTTAAATGAATTTAAAAAATTCTTTTAAATATTTTTTATGTTATTGGAAATATTCTTTTGGCTTATTTGCTAAATTCAAAGTTATCTCTTATTATTTAAAACGAATTTTATTTTACTTAGGAGTTTATGGAATAAATGAGCATAGATTAGTATCTTTAAAATTAGATGACCTAAAAATATTTTTTAATATCAGTTCCCCTGAAGCAGGGACTTTCAAAGAAATTTTTGTGGATAAGGTATATGAAAGAGAAGATTATTTTATTCCACAAAATGGTTGGACTGTTTTAGACTTAGGTGCAAATATCGGGGCTTTTTCCCTGAGAAATTCATCAAGAGTAAGGAATGGAAGGATCATTGCATTTGAGCCCAATTACGATATTTTTTCAATTCTTTCAAAGAATTTAAAAGCCAACCAAATTCAGAATGTTGCAATATTTCCTTTAGCCATCGGAGCACAACAAGGGATTATGAAATTTATAGTCAGTTGTTTAAGCACCGGTGATGGTAGTATTGTGGAATGGAGATATAAGAATTTACTGAAAAAAGGTAATTACAAAGAATTTCCTGTAATGGTAGATACTTTAGACCATTTTGCGGAGTTATATGAAATCAAAGGGCCTATTGACTTGATAAAATTTGATATTGAGGGGGCAGAGTATGATGCTATATGTGGGGGGAAAAATGTACTCAAAATGACTAAAAGAATAGTAATGGAATTTCATGACGAAACAATATTTGCAAAAATAAAATTGAAACTTGCTGAAAATGGGTTTGATTGTATTCGTATTCTTCATGAAAATAAGATCGCCTATTTTCTGAAAAAATCATGAACCGTCTTAAGCTGGCCCTTTGTCTGAGGAAAGGGGCTAATCTTGTCCTGAAGAAAATGACCCTTTTGTTGTTCCCAAGAACGCGAGTGATCCTTGAAAAATTGCGATCACAGAAAGGCAAAATCCTGATCCTCCGCACCGGCAACATCGGCGACACGGCCTGCGCCCTGCCCGCCCTGGCGGCCCTCCGGGAGAATTTTCCCTCATCCCATCTGTGCCTGCTCACCTCGCCGGGCCCCCAAGGCCTGCCCGAAGCCCATGAGGTCCTGGAGGGCCTGGGTCTGGTGGATGAGATCATCACCTTTTATCAGGAGGACCTGGCTCATTGGCGCTTCCGCCGCTCTCTGCTGCGGGACCTGCGCCGCCGGGGTTTTCACCTCTTTGTCCTGCTGCCCCAGGAACGGAGCTCCCTCTCACGAAACCTGCGGGACCTGCTCTTTGCCCGCCTCCTGGGCGTCAAAGGGGCCCTGGGCTTCGACCTGGCCAATGCCTTCCCCGGGTTCGACCTGCGCACCCTGAAAGACTACGTGCCCCCGCACAACGAGGTGGAGCGCCTTCTTCTCCTCCTGGGCCGGGCCGGCATCAACGGCATCCGTCCCTTCATCCTGAATCTCCCGGCTTCCTGCCACCGCCTGGCGGAAGAGCTCTTGCACCCCCACCGCCGGGACGGCCGCATCATAATCGGCTTCCAGGCTTTCGCCAAGGAACAGGCCAAACAATGGCCCCTGGAGAATTTTGCGGAGTTGGGGCGTAGCCTTTATGAGGCCTATCAACCCCTCTTCGTTCTCGTGGGCGGCCCCGGCGACCGGGAGCGGCTGCAGGACCTGGCCACCCGCTTCCCCGGCGACAAGCTCATCGCCGCCGGGCAGGCCACCGTCCTGGAGACCGCCGCCTTGCTGGCCCGCTGCCACGTCCTGGTCACCCTGGACACCGGCCCCATGCACCTGGCCGCGCTGGTGGGCACCTCCATCGTCGCTCTCTTCAGTGCCCGCCAGTTTCCCAGGATGTGGGACCCCCATACCGACCAGGGCATACTCCTGCGCGCCCTCGCCCCTTGCGATCTTTGCTTTCAAGACAATTGCGCGCACCTTACTTGCATGCAGACCATCGGTGTAAAGGAGGTCGAAAATGCCGTGGAAAGGATCCTTGGAATGAAATAGTTAGTTGATAAATTAAACAATCAATTTATTTGCATATCATAATAATGAATAACATGAAAAAAAATCCAACTGAATTGTGGAAAGAGATATTGAAATTACAGGCCTACGAGCATCACTGCCATTCAGCCAGTGATTTAAAAAAAACTAACAAATTAGGTTGGGCATGGAGGCGTATCTTGAGAGTTACCCAAATAATTCCTCCTGCCAAACTCTTTGAATTGGGAAGCGGGGGGGGGAGAAATTTAGTTGCCTTGGCCTTGAAAGGCTTTCCAATTCACGGTATCGACGTCTCACCAAATGTCGTTGAAAGAGCGAAACATTTTATTCAAGAGGTCAAAGAATTTCAGGCTATCAAAGCCACAATAGAAGTTGCAGATATATTAGAATATGAAACTCAAGAAACTTACGATATGTGTTTTCATGTTGGCGTGGTTGAACATTTTTTAGAAGATGGTATCCGTCAAAGCATTTGGAAAAAACTTTATGACTTTACCAAACCTGGTGGTTGGATTGTTTCTATTGTACCATGCGGCATGCATATTATGAGAAATATGATTAGAACAAGAGGTCTTGCAGGTTATCAGATTCCTGAAATAGATTATAGCTGTGGGTTGCACCGCAAAGAATTTATAAAAATAGGACTGAGCCCTGTCATTATTAAGCCACATAACTTTTTTGGCTTTTTAAACTGCCACCCTAATTATTTATTATCGAAATTTATAGCTCCAATGTTAATTATTTTTGGAAATTTATTACTTCCTCAATTCCCTATTAAAGAAAAAATTAAAGAAAAGTTAGCCCATACGATTTTGGCCTGTGGGAGAAGACCAGAGTAATAATAATTAACAATTTCTTAATAAGTTACACAAATAATCATCAGTTTACTTATGAATGTGTGGATATAAACTTTGCTTAAAAAATTTTTGCACAGCCTAACCGCAATCTTTTCTTCCCAGGTGATCACCACCATAGGCAACCTGCTGCTGGTGCCCCTGTTTCTCGTTTGCTGGGGACCGGAAATATATGGCGAATGGCTGGCCCTCTTTGCCATGGTGGGCTACCTCTCCACCCTGGATCTGGGCATGAATATGGCCGCAGGCAATCGCCTGATCCAGGCTTACGCCACCGGCGACCTGGAAACCTACACCCAGGTGCAGCACTCGGCCATGGCTTTCTATCTGGGCGTCGCTGTAGCCGGCACTCTGCTTCTGGGACTGGCCGCCTGGTTCTTTCCTTTGCACGCCTGGTTGGGCCTCAGAGAAACCCCTACTCCGGCGGCCCGCTGGGTGCTATGGCTTCTGGGCCTCCAGGTCCTCTGGGCTATGCCCTGGGGCCTCATTGTGGGGATTTATCGCTTCACCGGCAACCTGGCCCGCAGCCAGTGGGTGGGCAATCTCCGTCTTATCTTGGCTTTGTCGCTGGCTGCTCTGGTGCTGTGGAGGGGGGGAAGTATGACCGCGGTCGCAGTCACTCAACTCATTCCCATGGCGCTGACTGCTCTGCTGGTTCTCCTCCACGTTAAAGACCGTCTGCCGGAATTGTTTCCCGGCGTCTTTGGCGCCCGTCTCACCTTTGTCAAGGCATTACTTGGTCCCAGCCTTCTGTTCGCCCTCCTCATCCTGGCAAATGCGCTAACCCTACAGGGGCCTGTGCTCATTGTCTCGGCCAGCCTGGGAGGGGTGGGTGTGGCCGTTTTGGTCACCACCCGCACCCTGGCCGCGTTGAGCCGCCAGATCTCTGCTGGTATGAATGTTGCTCTATGGCCGGACCTCACCAGCCTGGAAGCCCGCCAGGATTACGGTCGGCTCCAGACTCTGCATCGCCTGCTGGTGGGGGCCGCCTCGGCGGTGACGGTAGGACTGGCCGCAGCCTTGTGGTTTGAAGGCGCAGAAGTGATGGCCGTCTGGACCCGGGGGAAACTGCCCCCCGACCCTGTCCTCCTGAAACTCCTGCTCCTGATGATTGTGCTGCAAATCCCCTGGCTGGCCAGCGCCACCTTCACCGCCGCCGCCAACCGCCACCGTCGGTTGGCCTGGCTCTACCTGGCCGCCGGCCTCCTGGGAGTGGCGGTCACGGCCATCCTCGTGGGGCCCTTAGGCGCCTGGGCGGTACCCGTGGGCTTGACGACTGCAGAGCTAATATTTTGCAGCCATTGGGTCATTAAAGATACCTGTCGTCTGCTTCAGGAACCTTACGGGCCTTTCGCCAAACGCCTTTGGCCGGCTATTGCCCTTACCGTTGTCGTTTCCCTGGGGATGGGATGGGTTGTCCATCGCTATCTCCCCGGACCTTTTCTGGTGCGATGGGCCGGTGTCGGCGCGGCAACAATGGTTGCGGCGCTCTTTACGACCTGGACGGTTTGGCTTACTCCGGCAGACCGTGAAATGGTGACAGAAAAAATCATCAGAGGTTATTGCTGGTCACCACAATAAGCTGCCAAGGAATGAGCATCAATAAAGATGCATTTACTAAATGGGTCATCTTTCAAACTACACTTGAGGTTTTTGAACTAAAATGATTAAGCGAATCCGCCATATCGATTTTCTCCAAAACATCTATAAAACGATTATCCAATCAACATTAGGGGCGTCGGCGTAATTAGTGCCGGCCAAATATCAAAGCAACTTTATAAACCTGGGAGGAGCTTATGAAGCATACTACATTATTTATAGATTAATTTCCCAATTTAAAAAGGAAGGTAAAGTTTTGGTTATTGGGGTTGCTGGAGGCAGGGATTATTACGGTATGCTATTAAGAGGGTATGATGTCTACGGGTTCGATATTGCCATAATATCTGATATAAACAAATTAGTAATTGGCAATGTGGAGTCGCCACTTCCATTTCGAAAGTATACCTTTGATGTGGTTATAATGGGTGAAGTCATTGAACATCTCAAATACGATGCAAATGCCCTTCAGAATATAAGGCATATCCTTAAAGAAGATGGAGTGCTTATTGTTACCGTCCCTTTTTATCACGACAAACCGGAATATCATTTAAGAGTTCATTCCCGTAAGTCTTGCTCCAGATTGCTCAATTCATGTGGATTTGACGTTATAAATATCGTTGAACGTCCCGGTTTTCTTAAAATTCCCTATTGGGTTAATTGGCTCCATCACTTTTTGGGATGGGTTTACCTTAAGCTTAGCAGAAAATCGTTACATCAAGTATTGTTGCCGTTATGGGCACAAATTGAATATTACCTTGGCAAGAAAAACATCTTCTTCAGGAAATGGTCAAAAAGTTTCGGGGGATATTATGCTTGTAAGAAGGCCAATGGCAATCTCTATGACCATATTTCTTTGAATAAAAATCAATTTTCAACATTAGTGCCAAGATGAATAAAAGACATATCACAAGGGAAAAGTAATGAGCGACTTTTTAGTAAGACTCCTGGGCTGGAAGGCCACCGTCCTCCATGGAGACCCCATGGTCTGGGACCGGTATCGCTTTCTTCGGCGCCACCTGCAGGCAGGGCCCCTGAGAACCCTGGAGGCGGGCTGCGGTTCAGGGGCTTTCACCCTGTATGCCGCCATGCTGGGTAACGAGTCCATCGGGGTGTCCTTCGATGACGCTAACAATCGCAAGGCGGCGCGACGGGCTCAACTTCTGTGCCTTAACAAGGCCTCTTTCCTGAACCTTGACCTGCGGGAGCTCCACTTGATGGCGCCGTCTTTGGGTAGGTTTGACCAGATTATCTGTTTTGAAACCATTGAACATATTCTGGATGATGACAAACTCATCGGTGATTTGTCGTCAATGTTGGTAGGTGGCGGCAGACTTATTCTGACGACACCGAATAAGGGCCTAAAACCATTAATAGGAGATGGTTTATTATCGACTATTGAAGACGGCGGACATGTTCGCCTGGGGTATACTTTTTCAGAAATGAGAGAATTATTTAATGCCAATGGCTTGGATATTGTCGTGGAAGATTGTATCAGCGGCTACGTCAGCCAAAAACTTACCAATACGATGCGAACGTTAACCGGAATCAACCATAAGCTTGGCTGGACCCTGACCTTTCCCTTGAGGCTCCTACAATATATCGATTTCCCTTTAACTTTAATGATGCGATACCCCTATTACTGCATAGGAGTAGTAGGTCTCAAACGGAAATAAATAAAAGAAAGCTTTGTCGATTGCATTATTATTTCTTTAATTTATTTTTATGACAACTCCCCATAATAAAATTCGTATAGCAGTCATCGACAGCCATCCCATTCAATACCGTGCGCCATTGTGGCGTATGCTTGCCGCTCATCCCGATATTGACCTGAAATGCCTTTTTTATTTTGCCGGCGGTTCATCAGAACCCCATCATGATGAAGATTTTGGACAGCAAATTAAATGGGATATTCCATTGTTGGAAGGATATCCTTATGAAATTATGCTTAAAAAGTCAGACTTTCATTTGACACCAAAACAAGAGATTGCATTAGCCCGTGCTATTTCCAAACAAATTCGTAATTTTATCCCTGATGCAGTACTTATGGTAGGCATCAAACCATTTCTGCTCTATACCTCAATCTTGGCCTTGTTGCGTGTGAGGGGAACGCCCCTTTTCTTCCTGGGGGAGTCAAATCAAGAAAGCCGGGGAAATGGAGCGCGGACGCCTCTGAACCGCATGGCTTGGATGGTGCTGCTGCGACAATATTCTGCGGTCTTTTGTATTGGTCAAAAGAACCGACTGTTCCTAAGGCATCATGGTGTGCCGCCGGCAAGGCTTTTCTATGCCCCTTACTCTGTGGAAAATGAACGTTTTCAATCCGGCTACCGGGAGAGTTTGGCCAAGCGCAAAACAATGTTGGCGGACCTCGCGTTGCCGGCCGACAGCCGTGGCTTTATATTCTGCGGCAAATTTACCCATAAAAAACGGGTTCGGGAAATCCTCCGGGCATACGCTGCCAGCAGCCTGGCCGCCAGCCATCACCTGATTTTTGTGGGGTCCGGCCCTCTGGAAGACGACCTGAGGCATATGGTTCAGAGGCAGGGCCTGGAGAAAGTGCGCTTTCTGGGATTTGTCAACCAATCTGAAATGCCTCGGGTGTACAGCTTGGCTGATTTTTTGATCCTGGTATCCGATCCTACCGAAACCTGGGGGCTGGTGGTGAACGAAGCCATGGCCTGCGGTTTGCCCTGCATTGTGGCCGAAAGCTGTGGCTGCGCTCCTGACTTGATTATTCCCGGTCGCACCGGCTGGCGGGTCCCCCTGGATAACCACCAGGCTCTTATCCAAGCCATGCAGGAGGCGGCGTCTCTGTCTCAGGAGCAATACCTCTCCATATCCCTGGGCGCCAGGAAGCATATTTCCCGTTATTCCTTCAAGCATATGGTGGATGGCATCGCCGCCGCCGTCCACTTTGTGGTCAACAATTCCAGGTTATGAAGATTCTTTTTATCGGCAATTGTTCCCCCAAATCCACGTCTCTCCAGCGGTTTAATTGGATGCGGCAGTTGGGCCACGATATCGCCGCAGTGGACTCCAATCGCTTTTTCCCTTTCACTTACCAATTGCCCTTATGGAAACGGGTGGAAAATAGGTTAGGGATCGGCCCCAGCTTTCTGGCCCTTAACCGTCAGGTCCTTGCCGCGGCTCAAGTCTCCTCATGCGACCTCCTCTGGGTGGAAAAGGGGGTGCACCTTTTTCCTCAGACGTTGGCAGCTTGTCGGAAATATTGCTCTTCTCTGGCCTCTTTCCATCTGGACGATCCTTTTACCCGCAGGGGTTCCAAAGGCTGGCGACATCACCTGGCCGGCATGTCCTATTACGATGTCCTTTTCGTGTCCAAGAAGGCAGTGGCCCTGGATTGCCTGCAAAGAGGAGCCCGCTGCGTTTATGAGACCTTTTCCGGGTACGACCCACATTTGCACCGGCCGGTGACCCGGGACCTGCCCATACCGGCATTGTCTGGCTCCGTCATATTCATCGGGCATTATGAAGCGGAACGGGAGCGTTTTCTCGAAGCCGTTTTGAACGTCACCCCCCACCTCTTTGTCTCTAGCTGGGGCTGGGAGAAGTGTCGCAGCACCAAACTGCGACAAGCCGGAGTGTTGCACTGTGAAGGGCTTTGGGGCGACGACTACGCCGCCGCCTTGTCCCAGGCCGGCATCGCCTTGGGCCTTTTGACCCGCAACCACCGGGACCTTCACACCAGCCGCTCCTTTGAAATACCAGCCTGCGGGGGCTTCATGCTGGCGGAACGCACCGTGGAGCATCTCCTGCTTTTTCAGGAAGGGGTGGAGGCGGAATTCTTCGCAGACCTGGTAGAAATGGTTGACAAGGTTAAATATTATCTGGCCCACCCCGATGAAGCCCGGGCCATCGGCCAGCGGGGCCGGCAGCGCTGCCTGGAGAGCGGCTACGGTTATGACAAATGCATCCCCCGCTGGCTGGAGTTCGCTATGAACCCCAGGGGAAGGATGCGTTCCGATTTCGAATTGCTGGTGCAAGGCAAAGCCCCATGACCTCCTATCGCCGGGCGCTGTATGAACAATACCTCAGCCATCGCAATGGGGTGGCAGGGACCGGACATGAAGAGCAGTGCCGCCATCAGGCGCGCTACTTGGCCCGTCTTCTTAGAAGGTATCTGCCGCACCAGAGAAACATTCCCTGCCTGGATCTGGGCTGTGGGGGAGGCAATTTCCTCTATTTTTTGCGCTGCCAGGGCTTTCTTGACCTTCAGGGGGTGGATGTCAGCCAGGAGCAGGTGGCCCTGGCCCGGGGTCTGGGTCTGCCCGTCACCCAAGTCGATGTCTTTGAGTTCCTGCAAGCCTGCGGCCGCACTTATGGCCTCATCTCCGCCTTGGACCTGCTGGAGCATCTCCACAAAGAGGAATTGGTGGAGCTCGTGGGGCTGATCCGGGAGCGCCTGGACCCCGGCGGCATTTTCCTGGGCCGGACGCCCAATGGCGGGAGCCCCCTGGGGGCCGGCGTCTGTTTCGGGGATTTCACCCATGAAACCATTCTGACGCCCGAGAGCCTCAGGCAGGTTTTGAGGCAAGGCGGGTTCAAGGAGATCCGCTGTTTTGAACAGCGCCCGCTCCCTCTGGGGCCGGTTTCCACCCTCCGCAGCGCCCTGTGGGCCGCCATCCGGTTGCTTCACAAGTTCCAGGCCGGGGCCGAAGGGGGCGGCTTCGGACCGGAGATTCTCACCCGGGTGTTTTGGTGGGCGGCCGCCACATGAAAAAGGGGTTTCGGCCGGCATGACTGAGAAAATGCGCTGCGCCGTGCTCACCAGCACCCGTTTTCACATGTTCGACCTGGCCCGGCAGCTTAAGGCCCAGGGGCATGAGGTGCGCCTGCTCACCGGATACCCCCGATGGCGGCTGGACCCCGATCTCCGGGATATCGCCCGCACCAACTCGCTGCTCATCTTGCCCCTGGTGGGCCTGCCCCATCTGGGCCTCCCCTGGCCCCGGCCCCTCAAGTGGTCCCTGGAGCACCTGGCCCGGCGGCACCTTTCCTCCTGGGCCCGGCGCCACCTGGAGGGGGTGCAGGTCCTGGAAGCTCTGTCCGGCTGGGGGCTGGAGGCCGGGCCCTATGTGCAGCAGCAGGGCGGCGTCCATCTTTGCAACCGGGGTTCAGCCCACATTCTCTTTCAGAAAGAGATTCTGGCAGAGGAGTTCGCCCGCTGGGGCGCGCCGGCTCCGGACGGTTTCCCGGAGTGGGTGCTGGCCCGGGAAACCGGGGAATACCAGGCCGCGGACGCGGTGGTGGTGCCCTCCCAGTTTGCCCGGCGCACCTTTGTGGACAGGGGCGTGTCTGAAGAAAAGGTCTTTGTCTGCCCCTACGGCGTGGAACTGTCCCTGTTCCG
>Ga0194112_10012994_pt1 | contig 10105 bp, 7 predicted proteins | sample TA2MahC400mmetaG_FD_146191 | JGI IMG/M metagenome (GOLD analysis project Ga0194112, IMG submission 146191) | Freshwater microbial communities from Lake Tanganyika, Tanzania - TA2015016 Mahale Deep Cast 400m | ecosystem: Environmental > Aquatic > Freshwater > Lake | place: Tanzania: Lake...
ACGCCAACGGCGCGGCGATCTTCACCGAGTCGGGCGGCGCGGCACGGCGCTTCGAGAACGAGGTCCAGGTCGGCATGGTCGGCATCAACGTGCCCATTCCGGTGCCGGTGGCGTTCTATTCCTTCGGCGGCTGGAAGAATTCGCTGTTCGGCGACCTGCATGTGCACGGCATGGAGGGGGTGAAGTTCTACACCCGCACCAAGGTCGTCACAACACGCTGGCCCCACCAGGACACGCCCGCCCCAGGCCTCAACATGCCGACCCTCGGCTAAGGACGGGGACGGCCCCATTTTGCGGCAGCTTCCATGACGCTTCCCCAATACCAGACCCTGAAAGTCGAGCCGCGCGGCGAGCACGTGCTGCTCGTCACGCTGAACCGCCCCGAGGCGATGAACTCGCTCAATACGCAGATGGGCCACGACCAGGTCGACCTCTGGCGCCGGCTCACCGAGTCACCGGGCGGGGTGCGCTGCGTGGTGCTGACCGGCGCCGGCGAGCGCGCCTTCTGCGCTGGCGCGGACCTCAAGGAACGCGACGGCATGGCGGTCGAGGTCTGGCGTACGCAGCACGAGTTGTTCGAGCGCGCCTTTGCCGCGCTGCTCGAGTGCCCGCTGCCGGTGATCGCCGCGGTGAACGGCCATGCCCACGGCGGCGGCCTGGAGATGGCGCTGTGCTGCGACTTCATCTTCGCCGCGCAGGGCGCGCGCCTCTCGCTGCCGGAGGTGAGCCGCGGCCTGATGCCCGGCGGCATGGGCACGCAGAACCTTGCCCGCGCCATCGGTGAGCGCCGCGCCAAGGAACTGGTGCTGTCGGCGCGCGCGCTCACGTCGCAGGAGGCGCTCGCCTGGGGCCTCGCCAACCGCCTCTGCGAGCCGGCGAAGCTGCTTGAGGAAGCACTCGCGGTGGCCGAGGCCATCTCAGGCAACGGGCCGCTGGCGGTGCGCCAGGCGAAGAAATCCATCCATTACGGCCTGGGCATGGACCTGCTGACGGGCTATCGCTTCGAGATCGAGGCCTACAACCGGCTGGTGGACACCGACGACCGCCACGAGGGCGTAAAGGCCTTCGTCGAGAAGCGCAAGCCCCGCTTCACCGGCAAGTAGGCCGTGCGGCTCGCGGACTGGTCGCTGCAGTTCTACCGGCTGCCCTACGCCCGTGAAGTGGTGTGGGCGAACGCGGTGGAGAGCTCGGGGCTCTACGCGCTGTTGACGCTGCGCTGCGCCGACGGCGCCACCGGCATCGCCGAGGGCACCCTCAAGGACACTTGGAGCGGTGTGTCGCCGAAGTCCCTCGCCGCGGCGCTGGAGGACATCCTCCTGCCGAGGCTGCGCAAGCTCAACCTGGCCGACGACAAGGCGGTTTGCGCCGCGTTCGCGGGCATCCCCGAGAACCGCATGGCCAAGGGCATGGTCGAGAGCGCGTGCTGGACGATGCGTGCCGCGGCGGCGGGCAAGCCGCTGTGGCAGCTCTGGGGACACTCCGGATCGGTGGCGGTGGCCTGGACGGTGACGCGGCAGGCGCCCTCGCTCATGGCCGCTGAGTCCGCCAAGGTCTGCGGCCAGTACGGCCTTCGCACGCTGAAGGTGAAGGGCGGGCAGGGGCTGGACACGGACCTGCAGGCGCTGAAGGCCATCCGCGCCGCGGTGGGGCCGGGCGTGGAGCTGTATGTGGACGCCAACAGCCATTACGCGCGCGATGAGGCCGCGGGCTACGTTGCCGCGCTGGCCGGGGCCGGCGCGAGCGTCGCGGAGGATCCGTGCAGCCTCGCGCCGGATGCGCATTTCGCGCAACTGCAGGCGGGCAGCCCGATCCCGATCCTGGTGGACCGCAGCTGCGCCTCGCAGGAGGACGCGGCGCTGTATCTCGAGCGCGGTGCCAGGGCGCTTTCCACCAAGCCGGGACGCGTCGGCTTGAGCCAGACGCGAGGCATCGCCGCCAAGGCCTCGGCGAAGGGCGCCAAGACCGCAGTCGGGATCTACGCCGAGAGCGCGCTGGGCACGCTCATCAACCTGCAGCCGGAAGGACCGATGGCGGCCGAGCAGACCTTCTTCCTCACCCACGCCGCGCAGGTGTCGAGGCTGGTGCCGGAGATCCGTGGCGGGCGCATCGCACTGCCGGAGGAGGCCGACCTGTCGGCGCTGGTGGACTGGAAAGCGGTGCGAAAGTACATGATCTAGCTCGCGGTTTTGGCCCCGGCGGGCCGAGGGAATACAATATCTAGTGTTTGCGCAGTGAAGGACCACTAGATTCATGGCAAAGCAACAGGCCTACGACGCCTCCGCGATCCAGGCCCTCAAGGGGCTGGAACCGGTGCGCCGCATGCCGGGGATGTACACCCACACCATCCATCCCCTGCACATCCTCCAGGAAGCGGTCGACAACGCGGTGGACGAGGCCCTGGCCGGGTTCGGCCAGCGCATCACCGTGAGCCTGTACAAGGACGGCTCGGCCGAGGTCGAGGACGAGGGCCGCGGCGTGCCGGTGGACCTGCACCGGGAGGAAAGGAAGCCCGCGGTGGAGGTCGCCTTCACCATGCTCCACGCCGGGGGCAAGTTCTCCAAGGCGGACGATGGCGTGTACCACATCTCCGGCGGCCTGCACGGGGTGGGCGTGGCGGTGTCCAACGCGCTGTCCAAGCGCTGCGAGGTCACGGTCTACCGCGACGGCCAGAAGCACACCATCGCCTTCGAGGGCGGCGAGCTGAAGCAGAAGCTGAGAAGCGAACGCATCAAGGACAAGCGCAGCGGCACCGTGGTGCGCATCTGGCCGGACCCGAAGTACTTCGACTCGCCCAACGTTCCGCTGGGGGAACTGGAGCACCTGGTGCGCTCCAAGGCCTACCTGCTCCCCGGGCTGGCCACCGTGCTGCGGGTCGAGGGCAAGCCCGAGCAGTCGTGGCGCTTCGAGCGCGGCATGGCGCAGTACTTCGAGCGCCGGCTGGAGGGACGCGAGATGGTGGCGCCGATCTTCACCGGCGAGAAGAACTTCGACGACAAGGCGGCCGCGGATTTCTCCGAAATCGAGGCCGGCGAAGGCGCCGCCTGGGCGGTGGGCTGGGTGGCCGAGGGCGAGGTGTTCGCCGACAGCCACGTCAACCTGATCCCGACGCGCTCGGGCGGCACGCACGAGGCGGGGTTCCGCAACGGCATCTTCGATGCGCTGGCCGCGTTCATGGAGACGCGGTCGCTCGCGCCCAAGGGCGTGAAGCTGATCGCCGACGACCTCTGGCAGCGCGCCTGCTTCACGCTCTCGGCGCGCATCGTGCGGACGCAATTCCACGGCCAGACCAAGGAGAAGCTCACCACGCGGCACGCGAGCAAGCTGCTGGAGCTGTGCGTGCGCGATCCCTTCGAGCTGTGGCTGAACCAGCACCCGGACGAGGGCAGGAAGATCGTCGAGCTGGCCATCGAGCAGGCGATGGCGCGCCTTGCGCGCGGCAGGAAGTTCGAGCGCAAGAAGTCCTCGGGCGTGGCCACGCTGCCGGGCAAGCTGGTGGACTGCGCCTCGGACGACACCTCGCGCAACGAGCTCTTCATGGTCGAGGGCGATTCCGCCGGCGGCTCGGCCAAGGAGGCGCGCAACAAGGAGAACCAGGCGGTGCTGCCGCTCCGGGGCAAGGTGTTGAACACCATGTCCAAGGACGCGCGGACGGTGCTGGCCAACAAGGAACTGCAGGCCATCGCCACCGCCATCGGCGTCGACCCGCACGGCGCCGCGGACACCCCGGACCTCTCCGGCCTGCGCTACGGCAAGATCATCATCATGACCGATGCCGACGTCGATGGCGGGCACATCCAGGCGCTGCTGCTCACCTTCTTCTTTATGCACGCGCCCAAGCTGGTGGAGACGGGTCACGTCTACGTCGCCCAGCCGCCCCTGTTCAAGGTCGAGGTGCCCTCGCAGGGCAAGGGCAGGCCCGCCCGGCGCCTCTACTGCCTGGACGAGGACGAGCTGCAAGAGGCGCTGTCGCAGCTGAAGAAGGAAAAGGTGAAGCAAGGCAGCTGGGAGATCTCGCGCTTCAAGGGCCTGGGCGAGATGAGCCCGGAGCAGCTCTGGGAGACCACCATGAATCCCGACACCCGGCGCCTGGTGCGCATGCAGCTGGATTCGCGCCAGATCGCGAAGGTGCGCAGCGCCTTCGAGCTGCTGATGGACTCCGGCGAAGCCGAGGGCCGGCGCAACTGGATGCGCGAGCACTGGAAGACGGTCCAGGCCGATGTCTAGCAAGGTGAAGGCGCCCAGGGCGTCCAAGCCGGTCTGGGAAAGGGCCTACAAGGGCCACGTGCTGTGGCAGGGCAAGAAAAGGCTGGGCAGGGTGTCCCTCGCCGGCGACGGGCGCTACACCTGGGAAGCCGCCGGCCGCGGCGGTAGCGCGAATGAGCTCGCCAAAGCAAGGAAAGCGGTCGAAGCGGCGGTCGCCATGGCGGACAAGCAGTTGGACCTGTTCGGTTGAAGAAAACGCATGGATGATTCCAAGACGCTGGACCTGTTCTCGCCCGAGAACGGGGACGATTCGGCGCCCATCGAGCGCCACGCCTCGCAGGCGTACCTGGGCTACGCGGTCTCGACGGTCAAGGCGCGGGCGCTGCCGGAGATCGCCGACGGCCTGAAGCCGGTGCAGCGCCGGATCCTGTACGCCATGGGTGACACTGGCGCGCAAGGGTTTGCCAAATGCGCGCGCTACGTGGGCGAAGTGCTGGGCAAGTACCACCCGCACGGCGATTCCTCGACCTACGAGGCGATGGTGCACCTGGCGCAGCCCTTCTCCATGCGCTACCCGCTCATCGACGGCCAGGGCAATTTCGGCAGCCGCGACGGCGACGGCGCCGCGGCCTACCGCTACACCGAGGCCAGGCTGTCGCGCTATGCCGAGCTGATGCTCGCGGAGATCGCAGAGGGCACGGTCGATTTCCAGAAGAACTACGATGGCAAGTTCGACGAACCGGTGCTGCTGCCGGCGCGGATGCCCTTCGGGCTGCTCAACGGCTCCTTCGGCATCCCGGTCGGGTTCTCGACCCGCATTCCGTCACACAACCTGAAGGAAGTCGCCGCCGCCGCGGCGCAGCTCATTCGCCATCCGAGGGCAAAGCTGGACGAGGTGCTGGAGAAGCTTCCCGGGCCGGATTTCCCCGGCGGCGGCCAGATCATCTCGCCCGCCGAGGAACTGCGCGCCGCCTACGAGACCGGCCGGGGGTCGATTGCCCTGCGCGCGCGCTGGACGGTCGAGCCCCTCGCGCGCGGCCAGTGGCGCATCGTCATCCATGAGCTGCCGCACGGCGTGTCCTGCCGCCAGGTGCTGGAGGAGATCGAGGCGCTGGTGAACCCGAAGGCCGCCGCCGGCAAGAAGGAGGTGAGCCAGGAGCAGAAGCGCCTGAAGCAGTTCATGCTGGACATGGTCGAGACGGTGCGCGACGAATCCGACCGCAAGGCGAAGCTGCGCCTGGTGATCGAGCCGCGCAGCTCGCGCCAGGACGCTAGCGAGATGATGAAGGCGCTGCTGGTGCACACCTCGCTCGAGGTGCGCTACCCGGTGAACATGACCTGGATCGGGCTCGATGGCCTGCCCGAGACCAAGGGCATCGTGGAGGTGCTGCGCGAATGGGGCGAGTTCCGCCTCGCCACGGTGCGCCGGCGCACCGAGCATCGCCTGCAGAAGTGCGAGGACCGCCTGCACATCGTGCTGGGGCGCCTGCTCGCCTTCGTGCGCATCGACGAGATCATCAGGCTCATCCGCGCGGCCGATGACCAGGCCCAGGCCAAGGCGCAGATGCAGGCGAAGTGGAAGTTCACCGAGCGCCAGGCCGAGGACATCGTCAACATTCGCCTGGGCCAGCTGACCAAGCTCGATGGCGACAAGCTGAACGACGAGCGCAAGTCCCTGGAGGCCGAGCGAAAGGGCCTGAAGGACATCCTGGGCGACGAGAAGGAATTGAAGAAGCTGGTGGTGAAGGAACTGGAGGCCGACGCCAAGGCCTACGGCGATGAGCGCCGCACCCTGATCAAGCCCGAGGAGCGCGCCGCCATCGAGCGCACCGTGCTGGAGGAGCCGCTCACCGTGATCCTGTCGAGGAAGGGCTGGGTGCGCGCGCGCACCGGCCACGGCGTGGACATGGAGGCGGTGGGCTTCAAGGACGGCGACGGCCGCTTTTTGGAGCTGGAATGCAGGACCACCGACACGCTGACGGTGCTCGCCGCGGGGGGCAAGGCCTTCGGCGTGGACGCCGCGGCGCTGCCCTCCGGGCGCGGCGACGGCGCGCCCATGAACACCCTCATCCACTCCGGTTCGGACGACATCGTGTGGATCGGCCTTGGCGACCCGGCCACGCCGCTGCTCATGGCCAACACCGCGGGCAACGGCTTCCTGTGCAAGCTGGGCGACCTCGCCTCGAAGACGCGCCAGGGCAAGGACTTCATGACCGTGCCCGAGGGCGCCAGGGCGCTCGCGCCGGCGCCCGCCGCGGGCGGCAAGGCCATCGCTGCGCTGTCATCGGATGCGCGCCTGCTGGTGTTCCCCATCGACGAGGTGCCCGCGCGGCCCAACGGCGGGGTCGGGGTGCAGTTGATCGCGCTGCCGGACAAGGTGACGCTGGCCGCAGCGGCGTCGTTCGACGGCAAGTCGCTCCTGGTCTGCGGCATCAAGCGCAAGAACCGCGCCGTGCAGGCCATCGAAGGCAAGGCGCTCAAGGAGCACGAAGGCAAGCGCGCGCAGCGCGGGCGGGTGTGCGACCTGGGATTCAGGCCGGATCGGCTGGGGCCCTAGGCTGGAGGGACAGGTCCTAGCCGATATGGCTGCCGAAACTGACAAGGGAGCCCAAGACCGATCCGCGGTCGCCGGCCTGCTTTTCGGCACCCACCGGCATCGTGTTCTGTCGCTCCTGCTGCTGCGGCCAGGGCAGGGGGTCGGCCTGTGGCCATCCTGATTCCCGGGAGCGAAATCGCCTTCACCGCGGTGCGCGCGCAGGGCGCCGGTGGCCAGAACGTGAACAAGGTGTCCAACGCGGTGCACCTGCGTTTCGACATCCGGGCCTCGTCCTTGCCGGAGGCGGTCAAGGCGAGGCTGCTGGCACGCGGCGACCAGCGCATCACCAGCCAGGGCGTGGTGGTGATCAAGTCGCAGCAGCACCGCAGCCTGGAGATGAACCGCGCCGATGCCGTCGCGCGCCTGCATGCGCTGGTGGCGGCCGCGGCGCATGTGCCCAGGAAGCGCCGGCCGACCAAGCCCAGCCGCGGCGCGCGCGAGCGGCGCATGGAAGGCAAGCGGATCCGCGGCCAGGTCAAGGCGCAACGCAGGAAAGTGTACGGCTAGCCGGTGTACCATCGGCGCCTTTGGCGAATCCCGGACCGCCCCATGAGCCTGCCCCCGCCGGTGCCCCGCCGGCACCTGCACACCCGAAGCATCGAATGCCGCGGCTACGAGCGCGAGGACGGCCTGTTCGACATCGAGGCTTCGATCGTCGACCGCAAGACCTACGACGTGGAGGAGCCCTACCGCGGCCATCGTCCCGCCGGCGCGCACGTGCACGACATGGAACTGCGCCTGACGCTGGACCGCGGCATGACGGTGCGCGACATCCAGGTCACCACCAACCACGCCCCCTACGACATCTGTCCCACGGTGGCGCCGGGCTACAAGGGGCTGATCGGTGCCAAGGTGGGCGGCGGCTGGCGCAAGGCGGTCACCGAGGCGGTGGGCCGCACCAAGGGCTGCACCCACATCACCGAGCTCCTGATGCCGGCGGCGACGGTGGCGTTCCAGACCCTGGGCAACTGGCGCGCCTCGCCCTCCACGGAGGCGCAGAAGCCCGGTTTCATCGACGGCTGCAAGGCCTGGGATTCGACGAGTCACGTCGTCAAGCGCCTGTATCCGCTGCACTACAAGGGCCCGGCGTAGACCGAAAATCAGCCTGATTTTTTCAGGGTCTCGCCGACTGCAGGGCGCGCCAGACGCGCTCGGGCGAGGCGGGCATGTCGATGTGGCGGATGCCGGCTTCCGACAACGCGTCCACGATGGCGTTCATCACCGAGGTGAGGGCGCCGGCGCAGCCGGCCTCGCCGCAGCCCTTGGCGCCCAGCGGATTGGTGGTGGCCGGCACCGGGTGGTCGGCAACGCCGATGTCCTCGGGCACGTCGTCGGCGCGCGGCAGGGCGTAGTCCATGAACGAGCCGGTCACCAGCTGGCCGGTGTCATCGAACAGGGCATTCTCCATCAGCGCCTGGCCGATGCCCTGCACCACGCCGCCGTGGATCTGGCCCGCCACCAGCAGCGGGTTGACCACGATGCCGAAGTCGTTCACCGAGTGATAGCGCACCACCTGCGTGACCCCGGTCTCCGGGTCGATCTCCACCTCGGCGACATGGCAACCGTTGGGGAAGGCGGAGGGGATCACGTCGCTCACCAGCGAGACGTCCAGCTTGCCCGGATGCCTCGCCGCGAGCTCCATGAGCGCAACCGCGCGGTCGGTGCCGGCGACCACGAAGCGTCCGCCGCCGGCGCCAAGTTCGAACGCGATGTCGCCCACGGCGGCCTCGAGCGCCATGGCGGCGGCCTCGCGGCCCTGCTCGATGACCTTGGCCGAGGCCTGCATGATCGCCGTGCCGCTCATCATCATGGAGCGCGATCCGCCGGTGCCGGCGCCGAACGCCAGCTGGTCGGAGTCGCCCTGCAGGAGGCGGATGCGCTCCAAGGGCACGCCCAGATGCGAGACGAGCACCTGCGCAAACGGCGTGGCGTGGCCCTGGCCGTGGTCCAGCGTGCCGGTGATGAGCGTCACATCCCCATTCTTCTCGAAGCGCACCCCGCCCGTTTCCTTATTGGGCGGCGCGGTGACCTCCAGGTAGCTGCCCAGGCCCAGGCCGCGCAGCTTGCCCCTGGCGCGGCTCTCGGCCTTGCGTGCCGCGAAGCCGGCGACATCGGCGCGCTGCAGCGCCTGGTTCATCAGCGCGCCGAAATCGCCGCAGTCGTAGGTCTGGTCCGAGGGCGCCTTCCAGGGCAGGTCCTGCGGGCGGATGTGGTTGCGGCGGCGCAGCTCCATGCGGTCGATGCCCATGGCCGCGGCGGCGTTGTCGATCAGCCGCTCCAGGTAATAGTTGGCCTCGGGGCGCCCGGCGCCGCGGTAGGGGCCCACCGGTGTGGTGTTGGTGAAGGCGACCTTGGTCGTCACCTGCAAGAGCGGCGTGCGGTACACGCCGGGGGAGTTCTTCACTGCGCTCAGCGATGGGGCCAGTGGCGCCATCGGGTTGAGCCACGCGCCGACGTTGCCGGTGCCGGTGATGCGCTGCGCGAGGAAATTCCCCTCCTTGTCCAGCGCCAGTTCCGCGGTCACCTCGTGGTCGCGGCCGTGGTGGTCGGAGACGAAGCTGCCGGAGCGTTCGTCGGTCCACTTCACCGGGCGGCCGAGCGCGCGCGAGGCGTGCGCGAGGCACAGGTACTCCGGGTAGATATAGCCCTTCATGCCGAAGGAGCCGCCCACCTGGTGGCTGCGAATGCGCACCATCTCCGGCGCGAGGCCCAGCATCTGGGCAAGCTGACCCTTCATGCGGAACACGCCCTGTCCCGGTACGGTGAGCGTAACGCGGCCGGCGGCCTCCCAGGAACAGATCCCGGCGCGCGGCTCCAGGGCCGCCACCACCATGCGCGTGTTGCGCAGGGTGAGCGTCTGCACGTGCGCCGCGGCGGCAAACGCCGCGGCCACCTTCGCCTCGTCGCCGAAGTGGTAGTCGCAGGCGACGTTGCCGGGGACCTCGTCGTAGAGCTGCGGCGCGCCGGGCTTCACCGCCTCGCTGGAGAGCGTCACCGCGGGCAGCGGCTCGATGTCCACTTCCACGGCTTCGGCCGCGTCGCGCGCCTGCAAGGCGGTCTCGGCGATCACGCAGGCGACGGGATCACCTACGTAGCGCACGCGGTCCGCGGCCAGCGACTTGCGCTCGGGTTTCTTCATCGGCGTGCCGTCCCGGTTCACCAGCGAGGCCAAGCACTGGTGCGGGCCGTAGGCGGCCAGATCAGCCGAGGTGTAGATGGCAAGCACGCCCGGCATGGACTTCGCGGTGGAGGCATCGATGCCGCGCAGGATGCCGTGAGCGTGGTTGCTGCGCACCATCCAGGCAT
>Ga0194112_10012998_pt1 | contig 10103 bp, 8 predicted proteins | sample TA2MahC400mmetaG_FD_146191 | JGI IMG/M metagenome (GOLD analysis project Ga0194112, IMG submission 146191) | Freshwater microbial communities from Lake Tanganyika, Tanzania - TA2015016 Mahale Deep Cast 400m | ecosystem: Environmental > Aquatic > Freshwater > Lake | place: Tanzania: Lake...
GGGAATGGCTGACCAAAGGTCGCGTGGGCTACGCTGACATCGCCGAGGGGATCGCCAGCTCCGAGTTCTACAACGCGGTCGCCGTCCAGAACGACCGGCCCACCCAACGCGATGAGAGCGATTGGCGAATTGACCTGTGGCGGCGCGGTTCGCAGTGGAACTACGTCAACGACGGCGATCCGACCCTGCTGGCGCACAGCGCGACCGCAGCCTACACCTACGCGCTGGCCGACGCCACGAAGCTCTATAACTCAACCAGCGAGGGCGCGACTGACGCCATCCATGCCAGCCGCTCGCTCCTCTGGCTTAGGCCCGATCACATCATCGTCTATGACCGCGCCAAGACGGTGACCGCGGGCCGCTTCAAGCGCTGGTGGCTGCAACTGCCGCGGCCGGCGACGATCACCGGCAAGCGCGCGACGATGCAGACCGCGGGTAGCCAGCAGTTGTTCGTCACCGCGCTGCTGCCGGCAAACGCGGCCCTGACCGCGGTGAACAACAACGAGCAGCACATCGAAGATACCGCCGCGGCCGATGACCCGATGAAAGTGCGGCTGCGAGTGGATGCGCCGGGCAATCCGCAGGCTGTGCGCTTCCTGCACGTGCTGCAAGGCGCGGATGCGGGCGCGAGCGCCGACGTCGCGACGACGATCAACAGCGAAGATGGCGCGTTTGAGGGCGCGGTCGTGGCTGGAACAGCGATCCTTTTCCCGATCAACCTCGGCGCGGGCCCGGCGGGGCTGGCCTACACCGCGCCAGCCGGCGTGGCGCGCCACTTCATCACCGGGCTGACGCCCGGCGCGGGCTACACCGTGCAGGTCGCACCCGCGGCCGGCGGCGACCGCGTTACCGTGCAAGCGGGCGGCGCGTCGCGGGCCGATAGCGGCGGCGTACTCCTGATCGGCGCTGGGGCGGCCGCGACCCTGGTCTATCTGCCGATGGTGACCCGGTAGCCGGCGCGCCTGTGGATCAGCAGGCGCACGATCATACAAGAAGAGGAATGCCCATGTTTCACGATATCCCCCCAGCGGTCGTTGCCCGCATGCGTTACCTGGAGGCGCGCGACACACAGGATCGCGAGGATGGTACGCCGCGGCTGCAACGGCTGCGCCAAATCCCGCCGGAAACGGGCCAATTCCTGGTCTTGCTGGCGGCCAATACGCCGGCCGGCGCCTGGCTGGAGATCGGCACGAGCGCCGGTTATTCGACGCTCTGGCTGGCGCAGGCGGTGGCCCTGACCGGCCGTCGCCTGACCACCTTCGAGCTGCTGCCGGAGAAAGCTGCCCTGGCGCAAGAAACGTTCCAGGTTGCCGGCGTGACTCACCTGGTCGAACTGGTGGTCGGCGATGCGCGCCAGCACATCCAGCGCTTCGCGCAAATCGCCTTTTGCTTCCTGGATGCCGAGAAGGAAGTATACCGCGACGTGTACGAACTGGTGACGCCCCGGCTGGTTCCCGGCGGCCTGCTGGCGGCCGACAACGCCCTCGATCATGCAGAAGCCCTGCGGCCGATGCTGGATCGTGCGCCGCGCGATGTCCGCGTCGACGCGTTGATCGTGTCCATCGGCAAGGGCGTGCTGGTGTGTCGCAAGTGAGAACGAGCAGAAATCACCATGAAACATATCCAGGCCTTCGAAGACAACATCCTGGCCCACTATCGGGGCATCGCCCGCCACCTGGGCGGCCAATTCATCGAAAATGCGCAGGTCGCCTGGTTCACCACGGGTCGGCGCAGCCTGTTGCGCTTCAACGCCGTCCTGCGCACGATCGCCGGCTCACCAGAGGAATTGCGCCGCCTGGCCGATCCGATCCTGGAACTCTTCCTGTCGCGAAAGTTGCCCTTCTTCTGGGCGGTCTGGCCGCCGGACGGCGCGCCTGGCCTGGCCGACTACCTGAGCGCCACGGGATTGCCCCTGCTGCATTTCAGTGCGCCGGCCATGGCGCGGCGGTTGGACGACCTGCCGGACGTGGCGCTCCCCGACGGCGTCGAGATCGCTCGCGTGCAGACGGCGCAGGATCAGGCCGACTGGCTGGCGATACACATGATCGGCTTCGCGGATCCCGCGGCGGCCCGCCCTGACTTCGCGCAGTACCTCGCCAACTCGCTGGCCGAATCGCCGCAGGAGGTCGAGCATTACGTGGCGCGCTGGCGCGGCGAGCCGTGCGCCATCGCGACCCTGCTGGCCGCGCCCCTGGCTGCCGGGATCTACCACGTCACGACCCTGCCGGCCTACCGCGGCCGCGGGCTGGGCAACGCGCTGACACTGGCCGTCATGCACTCGGCCCGCCGCGCGGGGTATACGGAGGCTACCCTGCTCGCCACCCCATCCGGCTATCCGCTGTATCAACGCCTGGGGTTCGAGACGGTCGCCACGGCGGAGTTGTTCGGCTGGCAAGGCGCGGGGGATGGCGAATAACGGCTGATCCATGTTTGGCCGCGAAGAATCGTGTGCTGTTTTTGGGGGTGATGAATTTTATGCCTGCGGCATTGAGTATGCCGGCGCTTGCCGATGCGCTTCACGCGTGGGACTTGCCCGAGCCGATCCGCCTGACACCGCTCGCCGAAGGTTTTAGCGCCAACACCTGGTATGTGGAGACGCCCGACCGCCGCCTGGTGGCAAAGGCCATTTATCACGGGCATGATGCTTTCGGGCCGGGCCTCCGCGCGGCCGAGGTGCTCGCTGAACATGCCATCCTGTGCAGCGCGACCGTCCGCACACGGACCGGGGCGCTCAGTGTCCTTGTCGAAGGCGCGTACGGTCGCGCTGAACCGCTGGCGCTGCTCCAGTATGTGCCCGGTAGCCCGCTTGACTGGGGCGACCCAATGACGCCAGGCGTTGCTGGTCACTTCTTGGGGCGCATCCATGCCTTGTGGCAGCCCGCCGGGGAGCGTATTCGGGCGCCAGACCGCATCTTTGCTTACATCGCTGAAGACACGCCTGAAGTGGCCGCCCAACCGGGCCTGCGCGCATTGTTGCAGCAGGCGCTTGCCAATGTCCGCGACTTCGAAGCCGTGACGCCCGTGACCTATGGCGTTATCGTCGGTGATTACATGGAGCTTCTGTATGATCCGGCAACGCTGCGCCTGGGCATGATTGATACCGGAGCGGTTAGCTGGGGGCCATTGCTCTTCGATGTCGCGCTGATGTGCGAAGAACCCCCGGCAGCCGGCGGCGCCAGCGACCCACAAGCACAGTTTCTCCAGGCCTATCTCACCAGCGGGCTGATTCAACCCGGCGAGCTTGCCGGCCTGCGGCAATATGCGGCGCTTCACTGGGCGCAGATTGCAAAGTACTTCGCTTGGCGGCTGTTCCATCAAATCACGCTTGGCGATCCAGATCCCGACGCGAATGTGCGCAGCGTCCTTGATACGAGAACGGCATTGGAGACGCTGCTGTCTACTTGTCGCCGGTCACGACTCGACCCTGAGGTCAAGCCTTCGGCGCTTGATCATCTCGCCTAAGCGCGTCACACGCGCGCGATTTCAATCAAAGGAGGAAAAAGATATCGCCACTCGTTCGTTGGATCGTTGCCATTGTCCTGGCGCTCGTTCTGCTGGCGGTCATTGTCGGCATCTATTTCCTGGGCCTCATGATGCTGGCGTTCGGCGCCGATTCGTGCGCTGAGGTCGGCAACAGCGCCAGCGTCTCCCTGCTCATGGCTGCGCCCGCGGTGATGGCGTTGGGCGTCGTCGCCGCCGCCATTCTGTTCGGGTTGAACAAACGCTGGCCCCTGTGGGCCGGTGCGCTGGCCGCCGGCGCCGGGTTGGGAGTCTGCGTCTACGTGGCCTGGTTTGCACTCTTGGCGCAATGGTGTGGGTGAGTAGCCATCCTGTTCGCCACGCCGTCCGGCTATCCGCTCTACCAACGCCTGGGGGTTCGACACGGTCGCCACGGCGCGCCTTTTCGGCTGGCAAGGCGCAGGGTAGTACCGAAAAGAAACGCTTTGGGAACGCTGCATGTGCTATCGTTCGTTGGGGCGCGGTTGGGTCTGCGGCTGGGCGAGCCCATCCTGGCTGAAGCAGCCCGCTCCGGCTACCGGCTCATCCGCCTGGACACGGCTGATACTATTTCCAAAGGAGACAATCTAATGAAAGCGAACACTCGACCATCCACCCTGGCTGCACAAATCTGGAGGGCGTTCCGGCGTATTCCGACGCCGACCCTGCTGCGGCGCGTCGCCCTCGCCGCGCTGCTGTTTGCAGTGGCCGCGACATCCATCGCGCCATCCGTCAGCGCCCAGTCTGGGTATAGCGCCACGATCGTCAAGACGTCGCAATACACGGCGCCGCTCTGCCCCGGCACAGAGATCACCTACTTTGTCATCTTGACCAACACGTCGGCTTCCACGACGCCGCCCCTTGCCGCCAATATCAATGACCCACTGCCGGCGAATGTCGCCTACGTGGCCGGCTCGGCGACGGGCGGCGCCGCCTTCAACGCTGGCCTCAACCGCATCGAGTGGTCGGGAACCCTCTTTCCGATGGCCCCGAACAACCGGGCTTCGATCTCCTTCCGGGTGAGGGTGAACGCCGGCGTGGCGACCGGCACCGCGATCAACAACACCGCGACCGGCACGCTCGCCTCGACGCCGGCCGTGCAGGTGCAGTCGTCGGCCAGCGACACGGTGCTCTGCGGCACGGCCACCTTCACGCCTACCGCCACGCCGACGCGCACTGCCACACCGACGGCGACGCCCACGCGCACGCCGACCGCCACGCCCACGATCACGCGCACGCCGACGCCGACCCGCACGCCCACCCGCACGCTGACCCCGACGCCGACTAATGTGCCGGTGGATCTCAGCGTCTATGCCATCGAGGTGACGCAGGGCATCCAGAACCTGGCGAACAGCATGCCGCTGGTGGAGGGCCGACGCACCATCGTGCGCGTCTATGTGCGCGAAGCCAATAACCGGACCATTCTGGGCGTGAAGACGCGGCTGAACGCGTATCGCAACGGGGTGGAGCTGCCCGGCTCGCCCATCTATCCGCGCAACAAAAACGGCGCGATCACCCTCCAGCCAGATGGCGGCAGCCGCCTCAACCTCGATGATTCCACCTGGTTCATGCTGCCCCCGGAGTGGCGCACCGGCGACGTCCGACTCAGGGCGCAGGTCTGGTATGCGGGTTACCTGGGCAACGACAGCAACTGGGCCAACGACATGATGTCCGTCAACGTCTCCTTCAAGACGGCCAAGCCCTTCAACGGCGTGTTGGTGCCCGTGCACTTGCACCCTAATGGCGACCCAGACCAGGGTACCTTTACGTTCTGGGGCACTGAGAGTTATGCCAAGAATATGTATCGCGGCATATATCGCTACCACCCCACCAACACGGTGAACTACTGGCGCTTCAAAGATGCTTTGACGCCGATGATTCACGTAGACAGTAACGAGTATGATTTGACCAGCAGCATCGCCCAGGCGGTGTTGCTCGCCCGGCTGGATTGGTGGGACGCCACGACCGACGACTGGGTAGACGATCTCTACTACGTGGGCGGCGTGCACCAACAAATCCCGACCGGCAGCGGCAATTCGCAAACGCTGGGCAAGGCCTACCTGAACGACTACGAGTCGTGGGTCAAGATGATGAACAACCTGGGCAGCGCGACCAGCTCGCCCTGGCATCTGGCGGGAAGCAACTCGCTTGCGCACGAAGTCGCCCACAACATGAACCGCAAGCACGTCAACTGCAATGGGGCGGAGGATGACATTGACTCGAAGTACCCCTGGCCGAATCCGAACTGCACGTTGGCGACCGTGGACGTCGAGGGCTACTACGGCATGGACGTCTACTTCGAGTCGTTCGGCCTGAGCGCGCCGGCCATCATCAGCAACGACCCGACGGTCAGCCAGCCGAACCTGGGCTACCCGTTGATGGGCTATCAGCGCCCGCGCTGGGTTGACCCCTACACCTACTGCGCCCTGCTCAAGAAGTACGGCGTCGCTTGCTCGCTCTGGAGCACCACGGCCGCCGGCGCCGATGAGCCGGACGCGGCGGCGCCATCTGCTGAAGGGGCGGCCGCGGCCGCCGAGCTGCAGGCGGCCGAGCGCGTCGTGATGGTGAGCGGCGTCGTGGACAAGACGTCGGGCGCCGGCCAGATTGAGGATACGGCGGTCTACACGCGGACGACCCTCTCGGCCGAGGGGCTGGCGCACGCCATCGAACGGCTCCAGCGGGCCGGTGGGGTGCTTACAGCCACGTTCACGCTGGAAGTGCAGGATGCGGGGGGCGCCGCCTTGAGCAGCCGGACGATCCAAGCCGACGGCGACGAGGAGGGGAGCACGACGAGCGCGTTCCTGGAGATACTGCCCTTCCCCGCCAACGCAGCGAAGGTCGTGCTGAAGTCCGGTGCGACCGTGTTGGGTCAGCGCGGCCCCAGCGCCCACGCGCCGACCGTGACGCTCCTGACGCCCAACGGCGGCGGCACGCTACAAGCCGGGTTCACGGTGCGCTGGCAGGCCGCTGACCAGGATCACGACCTGCTCGCCTTCAACCTCTACTACAGCCTGGACAACGGCGCCCATTGGCGGGCGGTGGCGCTCGGCATCAGCGGGCAGGAGTATCGCCTGCCGGACGGCCATACGCTGCCGGGCAGCGCCAACGGCAAGTTCCGCATCGAGGCGACCGACGGCTTCCTGCTGGGCCATGATGACAGCGATGGCTCTTTCGTTGTGCCTGGCAACGCGCCCGTGGCGTCCATCGCCTGGCCGCTCAACGGCGGCCACTTCCTGCCCGAGGCCCAGATCACGCTCGACGGGCTGGCGGAGGATGACGAGGATGGTCTGGTGGACGACGCCGGCCTGACCTGGCGCTCCGACCGCGCCGGGCTGTTGGGCACCGGTTCAGAGGTGATGGTGGCGCCCGGCCAGCTCCAGCCGGGTCTGCACGTCATCACGTTGACGGCGGTGGATAGCAACGGGATGAGCGGTTCGACACAGGCCACCATCTGGATCGGCGATGTGCGCTCGATCTATCTGCCGGTGCTGCTGGCCCGCTGAGGAGACGCAACTTCGACTACGCCCGCACGCTTCGCGGGCAGCGGTCTTCGCTGACGCGAAGCGTGCTCCGCTACGCCTGAATAGTGACATACGCAATACGCACTACGCGATACGCAACACGCAAATGGAGCGCCCAATGGACACACCTGACCCCGGCTTGATCTACGACCTCTACACCGGCATGTTCCGGCCGCAGATCGTGCGGCTGGCGCTGCAACTGGACGTCTTCACGCCGCTGGCCGGCGGCCCGGCGGACGCCGCGGCCGTCGCGCGCGCCTGCGGGTGCAGCGAGGCGGGGATCGCCCAACTGCTGGACGTGCTGGTCGGCATAGGCACACTCACTTGCCAAGAGGGCCGTTACGCGCTGACGCCCAGCGCGGCCACCTTCCTGGTGCGCGGCCGACCGGCTTATGCTGGCGATCTGATCCTGGCTTTAACTGGTTCCGCCCTCTGGGAAAGTGTGCGGAGCACCTTGCGCACGGGCGAACCGACACCCTTCGAGGAATATCACGAACAGGACGCATGGCTGGAGAGCTACAGCGGGTGGCGCATCGGCAACAGCCGCGAGATGTGGCAGGCCGCGGGCGTCGAACCGCAGCCGAACACGCCGCGGCGTTTGCTGGACATCGCCTGCGGCTGCGCCATCAAGAGTCTGGCGCTGGCGCAGCTCGATCCTGTGCTGCACGTCACTGGCGTGGACACCCCACGCGTGTTGCCCGTTGCGCGCGACCTGGCCGAACGGATGGGCCTGACCGCACAGACGGAATTCGTCGCCGCCGACCTGCTGACCGCCGATCCTTCGACGGGGCTCAGGACAGGCTTCGGCGTCGCGCAGTTCGATCTGTGTCTGCTCGGCCAGATCACCCACTACCTGACGCCCAGCCAGAATCGCGACCTCTTCCGCCGGATGCACACGGCGTTGCGACCGGGCGGGCTGCTGGTGATCGACGTGCCTATGACCGGCGCGCAGGCTTCCGAGTGGACGCAGATCGTCTCGCTGCTGCTGTGGGCCAACGGCGGCGGCGGGACACACAGCTTCGACGAGTATCGCGCCTGGCTGGAGCAGGCCGGCTTCGGGCAGGTCAGGCAGTTGAGTGAGCGGTGGCTGGCCGCGGTCAGGTAGGAAGCGAGGTGTGCTATGACCGAGTTCTACGACTGGCGAATCCCTGGCACATGGGTGGAGATCTACGATGCCATCTTCATCCCCGCCATGATCGCCGCATGGTCGCCGCGGCTGGCCGAGCTGGTGGACCCGCGCCCGGGCGAACGAGTGCTGGACGTCGCCTGCGGCACGGGCGACTGGACGCGCTGCGTCGCGGCGCGAGTGGGGCCGCAGGGACGGGTGGTCGGGCTGGACATCAGCCCGGAGATGCTGGCCCTGGCGCGACGCAAGGACGGGGCCGGGCCAGGGGACGCGCCGATCGAGTGGCGGGAAGGCTCCGCAGACGCCCTGCCCTTCTCCGACGCCGCGTTCGACAGTGACGTGACCGAGGCACTGGCCGATTACGTTGGGTCCGATGGCCTGGTCTACCCGATCGAAGCGGTGCTGGCGAGGGCGCGCAAATAATGACGCAACTGCTGGGCTACCCCGACGTGCGCGAGTACGACCGGTCGTGGGTCGAATGGGGGAATGTGGCGGAACTGCTGTTCGTGGATTCCTTCTTCAAGGTGGGCGAGCTGCGGCGCTTTGTCGGACTGTATTGGCGCATTCTGCGCGGCGGCGGGGTTGCTATTCATCGGGCTGGGCGGGTATCTTCTCAATTCGTAGGGGCGATCCCTGGCGGTCGCCTCCTGGGGCAAGCGGTCTTGAAAGAGGAGGTGTTCCATGCGATGGCGATTGTTGATCGGATTACTCGTGCTAATCGGCCTGTTCATTACGTCTCAGTCGGCGGGCAACCTGTCCGCAGGCAGGGAGGGCCTGCCTCTCGCCGCATCGCGATTTCAGTCTGCCGCGGCCGACCGCCCAGGCGGCGCCTGGACGGTGGAAAACCGCTGCCGAACGCTTTACCTGCCGGCGCTCCTGGCTGGCGGCGGCAGCGGCGCTTCCTTCGGCGCTTTTGCGCTGGCGCAGCCCGGCCAACGGGCCAGCCTCAATTGCCTCTGGCTCTCAGACGCCGATCTGGCCCGGATCGAATGGGACGCGGCGGTTGCGACCTACGCCCGCCAGGCCAACCGCAACCGCCAGGGCTTTGACATGGCGCCCCTCAGCTCGTGGGGGCACTGAGGAGGGCGAAGATGAAAGCGCAATCCAAAAGTTTGCTGGTAGGCCTCGCCGCTGGCGCGCTGGCCCTCCTTGTGCTCGCCGTGTTCATCGGCGCGCCGCCGGCGCCGCCGGCGCGGGCCTACAACGCGGATACCCACCAGGAGCTGGTCGAGGAGGCCTTCCGCATCCTGAATCTGCCGGCCATGCGGAGCAGCTATCCAGGCGTCTACGACTATTACGCCGGCCTGCCCACGCTGTGCGGCGCGGCCGGCGACCCGTTGGTCTGCGATGTCCCGCGCGAGGGCGAGGGGGCGATCGTCCTGGAGCACGATGCCATCGAAGCCATCGCCCGCGAGGCCAAAAACACCGACTACTACCTCGACCTGGCGCAGATGAACGTGGCGACCGCGGGCGATTGGCCCTTCCAGATCGAAGACGAGGAGCACTACACCGAGGATCTTTTCCCCGCCAACCTCACCCGCAACAGCCACTACATGGATCTCAGCGGCCGGCGCGACCCCCTCTTCGATGACCACGACGGCTACAGCAGCGACTCGGCCGTGCAGGAGGAGGATTGGGAGGACATCGAGGATGTGATCGGGTTTGACATCCCAGGGATGGATACGGGCAGCCCCGATGACGCGGTGCGCTGGTGGTACAACGACGAGTATGTCATCACCGATCTGAGCTGGTCGCCGGCCCTCTACCGCTACGCCACGAACGCCCTGGCCGGCGCGGGGGCAGACGCCGTGGCGCAAGAGCTGGCCGACCGCTTCCCCCAGGAGGCCGGCGGCTTCCAGCACAGCGTCTTCATGCCGCTGGACAACATGGCGACCTACTGGTATCGCCGCTTCCTGGCCGATCACGAGCCGCGCAATCTGGGGCCGGCGCTCCACGCG
>Ga0194112_10012999_pt1 | contig 10102 bp, 8 predicted proteins | sample TA2MahC400mmetaG_FD_146191 | JGI IMG/M metagenome (GOLD analysis project Ga0194112, IMG submission 146191) | Freshwater microbial communities from Lake Tanganyika, Tanzania - TA2015016 Mahale Deep Cast 400m | ecosystem: Environmental > Aquatic > Freshwater > Lake | place: Tanzania: Lake...
CCCTGCGCTGCGAGAACAGGGTCTCGGGGTTATTCTTCACGAATTCAGGGCGCGTCATCCCCGCGTTCAGAAACAGGCCGCCATCCTCGAGCAGGGCCCGGATCTTCCGGAAATACTCGCCCAGCCGCCGGCGACCCACGTGTTCGAACATGCCGATCGAGGCGATCTTCTGGAATGCGCCCTCCAGATCTCGATAGTCCATCTCCCGGACCGCCACGCGGCCCGTCAGGCCGTGGCGGGCCACCGCGGCGGTGGCGTACTCGAACTGCCGCTGGCTCAGGGTGCAGCCCACGGCCTGCACGCCGTAGTGTTCGGCCGCGTGCAGCAGCAACCCTCCCCAGCCGCAGCCCACGTCCAGGAAGCGTTCGCCCGGTTGCAGCGCCAGCTTCGTGCAGATGGAGTCCAGCTTGGCGAGCTGGGCCTGTTCCAGCGGCCAGGCGGGGTCCCGGAAACGCGCGGACGAGTACTGCATCCGCGAGTCCAGGAACTGGCGGTAGAAATCATTCGAGCGGTCGTAGTGAAGACGGATGTTCTCGGCGGCTCGGGACCTGGACTGGAACCAGGCTTCCAGCCGGTGCGGCGCCAGCCGCTCCAGAACCACAAAAAGCCAGTGCTTCAGGTTTTTGCGAGGAACACCTTGCTTGAAGAAGCGGATGGCGGCGGTCAGGTCCCCGCGGACGTCGAAATCGCCCCGCACAAAGGCCATGGCCGCAGAATAGACATCGGCCTTCAGAAACCATTGCCACTGGGCCTGGTCGGCGACGGCAATGGTAAAGGCGGGATGTCCATCGCCGCACAGTCGCCTCGTTCCGTCACGGAATTCCACCGCGTAAACCGTCTGGTCCGCGGCCTCCATCTCCGCGGTTCTCATGAGTGCCCTCTGCCTTTCAGCTTAGCGCGCCCGGCGCTCGCCGTGCTTCGAGCAAACCAGCGGATTCCTCGTGCACAATAGGAGGGTGCGGCAGAGATCCCGCGTGAGGTGCCCGGCAGGCCGCGACGCATGAAGTTGCTCTACCAGTGGATGCTCTGGACTGCCGTAGCAAGCCCTCTCCTGTCGGACCCCGGCGCCGAGCGGATACGGCTGGACGGACACCTGACCGAACCGGCCTGGCAGCAGGCTGACCTGGCCGTCGAGCTGGTGCAGCAGTCGCCGCGCCCCGGCCAGCCCACTCCCTTCAAGACCCAGGTGCGGGTCCTGATCACCCGCGACACGCTCTACTTCGCGTTCCAGTGCACGGACCCGGAGCCGGGCAGGATCTCAGTCCATACCATGCAGCGCGATGCCGGTCTGAGTGGCGATGACACGGTCAGCGTGGTGCTCGATACCTACGCCGACAAGCGCACCGGCTACTACTTCCAGATCAACGCCGCCGGGGCCCGGGTGGACGGACTGATAATTGACCCGGAACATCCTTCCTCTGACTGGGACGGCATCTGGGATGCCCGCACGGCGCGCACCGACAGCGGCTGGACGGCGGAGATCGAGATCCCGGTGCGGACCCTCAGCTTCACGCCCGGCTTGAAGGCCTGGGGGCTGAACCTCGAGCGCCGCGTGGCCCGGGACCGCATCACCCTGCGCTGGGCCGCTCCCAGCCTGGATGCGTTCCTGTACGACATGAGCCGCGCCGGCGAGCTGCCCGGGACCGACGGGCTTACCCAGGGCCGCGGACTCGAGCTTACGCCCTACGTCATCGGGCGCATGAAGGAGGCCTTCGGCCGCGCCCCCCGCGCGTGGCAGGGAGCCGGCGGCCTGGACTTCACCTGGCGCATCACCCCTAAGCTGGCGGCGGTCTTCACCGGCAACACCGACTTCGCAGAAACCGAGGTGGACACGCGCCAGGTCAACCTCACCCGCTTCCCCTTGTTCTTCCCCGAGAAGCGCGCCTTCTTCCTGGAAGGCTCCAACCAGTTCGAGTTCGGTCTGGGGCTGGGCCGGTCCTTCATCCCCTTCTTCACCCGCCGGGTGGGGTTGCTGCGCGGCCAGCAGGTGCCCGTCGAGGCGGGCGTGAAGCTAAACGGGCGGGTCGGCCGCTGGAACCTGGCCGTGCTGGACGTACAGACCCGCGAGACCCGCCTGGCCCCGGCGACGAACCTGTTCGCGGGCCGCGCCTCCTACGACATCAATCAGAATCTGCGCGTGGGCACGCTAGTCACTCACGGCGACCCTGAGGGGCGCAAGCAGAATACCCTTGCCGGTTTCGACGCCGTGTGGCGCTCCTCGCGCTTCCAGGGTGACAAGAACTTCCTGGTGGGCGCCTGGACGGCCTTCACCGCGGGCGATCACCCGGCCGGCGGCCGCTCGGGCTGGGGCTTTAAGGTGGATTACCCCAACGACCTGTGGGACTGCGCGGTCACCTTCAATCAGTTCGGCGAGGCGCTCTCGCCCGCCCTGGGCTTCTTACCGCGCCCAGGAACACGGCAGTACAGCGCCAAGTGTGACTTTATGCCCCGGCCATCGAGAGACGGCCCCTTTCGCTTCATCCGGCAGCAGTTTCTCGAAGGCAACTACAGGCGGGTCACTAACATGCGCGGCATCAACGAGAGCTGGAACGCCGAGTTAGTGCCCCTCAAGGTGCAGTTTGAGTCCGGCGACGGTTTCGAGTTCCAGTGGGTCCCGCAATACGAGTGGCTCCCCGGACCCTTCGAGATCACCGAGGGTCTCACCATCCCGCCCGGCGCTTACCGCTTCAACCGCTGGACCCTGGAGGCCGAGACCAGCTCGCACCGGCCCCTGCAAGCGGGCTCCATCACCGGCTCCGGACGCTTCTACAGCGGCCGTCTCACGCAGTGGGAGAACTACCTCCGCTGGACCTCGCCCAAGGGGCGCTACCAGGCGGGCCTCACCGTCGAGCAGAACTTCGGCCGCCTCCAGGAGGGCAGCTTCGTGCAGCGTCTCTGGCAACTCGAAACCGCCTTCTCGTGGAGCCCCAACCTGGCGCTGACCAGCTTCGTCCAGTTCGACACCGAATCGCAGAACCTCGGCGCCAACACGCGCCTGCGCTGGACCCTCAAGCCCGGCCGCGAGCTTTTCCTCGTCTGGAACCGCGGCTGGCAGCGGCTCCGCACCAGCCGCGAGGATCTGCTGCTGACACCCGACAGCGAATTCCTCGCGCTGAAGCTGCGCTGGACTCTCCGGCGGTAGCGCCGGGGGGATGCTGTAAGCGAGCACGAACTGCGGTTATGGTCCTACGAGAAATGGCGCCCACGCCCCAGCTTCAGCCTGGCTCCGCTGGGTAGGAGAACCATAGCGACGCCTGACCCATTTTCGAAAGAACGCCTGTTCCACCGGGCCTCCGGCACAGGGCAAGGCGCTCAGCGGAACACCACCAGGTCTTCGACGGCTACGTCCGTGCCCGCGCGGTCGGCGTAGGGTTCGCCGAGCACCACCAGCCGCACGGTGTGCGGGCCGTTCTTCAGCCCGAAGACGTGCCAGACCGCCTCGCCGCCCTTGGGGCCTTTCTCGTCGGAGTTGACGTCCACGCTGCGGTGCAGCTTGCCGTCGAGGTAGACGTCGGCCTTGCCGCCGGTGGGCAGGTAGGGGCCGACCACGATCACCCCCGTGCCGGTGAAAGTGACGGTCGCCTCAGCGCCCTTGTCGGAGGCCGTGCGGGTGGGCCGCTTCTCGTCCTTCCTCCAGGCGCCGGAGAACTTCCAGCGCGCGTCGTCGGCGCTGACCCGCTCAACCACCTTCCCGAAGTTCCAGGTCTCGAGTCTGGCGGCCTTGAGCTGCTGAAGGCGAACCCGCACGGTATCGCCCTCGACCTGCCCGCCGGTCTGGCGGATGAGCGCCAGCGCGCGCTTCTCGGTGCTCTCGACGATAGTGCGGAAGGAGAAGTCGGTGAAGCGGAACTTCTCATCGGCGATGGCGGGGATGCCGCCCTTCCATACGTCAGGTATACGCTCGTAGCCCAGCATCACGCCCAGGATGCCCGCCGCGCTGGAGGGGTTGCAGTCGGAATCCTGGCCCGCGCGGGTGGAGATGTCCAGCGTCTGGCCCATGTCGCCTTCACCGTAGAGCAACCCGAGCGCGATGTAAGCGCCGTTCAGCTTGGCGTCGATGTTGTAGGGTTGGAGAGCGCCGGCGGGACAGGGGTCGTTGGTGTCCCATTTGTCCTGGATGAGCTGCCAGGCCTTTCGCCAGTCCTTGGGGTGGAGCTTGTGCCAGCCCAGCAGATCGGCGATCAGCATGCCGTAAGGGCTCTTAGAGGGGATGCAGGCCAGGCCGATCTCGACGAGCTTGCGCGGGTCGCTCTCGAAGAACGCCGCGGCGTACATGCAGGAGACGAACATGCCGCCGTAAATGCCGTCGCCGTAGTTCATGACCCGTCCGGCGCGCCAGGCGATGTCGTTGGAAGCCTGGTAGAGGCCGGGGGCCATCAGGCCGATGAAGTCGGCTTCGATCTGGAAGTCGATGTCGTCGGCGTGGGCGTTGTATTGGGGCGTGCCGGAGAGCGCGGCGGGGACGCCGCGGCGCAGATTGCGCCGGCCCGCCAGGTTGGCGTGCCACAGGCTGTACTGCGCGTCCTTGAACATGGCGCCGAAGTCCTCGGTGGTGGCGTTGATGCCCTTGTCGTCGAGGACCTTGGCGAAGGTCATGTCCACGTAGAGGTCGTCCTGGTTGAGGGAGTTCTTGATCCTTTCGGGCGTCCATTGGGGAAGCTCGCCCTCGATGATCTTGCCGCGGGAGCGGAACTCGGTGGGCGCGCCGAAGCTGACGCCGATCATCTGGCCCGCCCAGCCGCCGGCGATCTTGTCGCGCAGGGCCTTTAGCGAAATCTCGCGGTACGGCCCCTTCTGGGCGGCAGCCGAGAGCGCCGAGAGCAGCAGTCCCACAGACAACAGCACAGTGCGTCGCATGGAGAACATTATCCTCGATCCGGGGCTTCGGCGGCGGCCTGCTCCTCAGGCGCTCCAGGGGCGTTGGCGCTGTGAGTGCGAAGGCACGATCTCCCGCACCAGAGCGGCGTCCTCGGCCACCTGGAAGTCGTACATTCCGACGGCGATGAAATCAGCGCCCAGCCTGAAGGCCAGATCCAGCCCCTCGCGCGGCTTCACGCGGCCCGCGCCGAGGACCTTGAAGGCCACCCAGGGCTTCTTCACGGTGTTCATGAAGGCCGCGATCTCCGCCGGCGTCTGGGACTCATAGCCCACGGCGTTGAAGGTCTTGAAGTAAAAGTCCGGGTCGAGCTTCGCCTTCTCGGCGGCCATGGGCAGATCCAGCGAGTGGGAGCCGATGCCCGCGGCCAGGCCGTTGTGGCGGATGAAGGAGACGACTTCCGCCAGCAGGTCCAGGCGGCCCTTCTTGAAGAGGGTGTCCGCGTTGCCGCCCATGGGGAAGGCGCCCACCGCTCCGTTGTCGATGGCCCGCTGGATGTTGTCCTTCAGGTTGTCGATGGTGGGGTAGGTCTGCGCGATCCACTGGATCCTGCCGCCGCGATCCTTACGGTACCGGTTGAGTATGCCGATCATGTGATCGTCCGTGCGCAGGATGGCCGCGTTGATGCCGCTTTCCTCGCACGATTGCAGAGTGTCCATGACCTTCTGGTCAGTGAAGTAGTGCTTCAGCAGGGAGGAGACGTAGAGCAGGTCGCCGCTGTGCGCAAAGCCGCTGAACAGGTTGCCGCCGCACAGGAGGCGGGTCACCGTCAGTTTCCCGATCTTCGACATCGGCGGCGCCGCGGTGGCGGGCTTTGGGTGCGCCGGCGTCTGGCCGGCATTCAGCCTCTCGACCAGGGCCAGGTGGTCGAAAGTGAGACCCGCGCCTGCCGCGCAGGACAGCGTCAGCGACTTCTTCAGGAAGCGGCGGCGGTCGTGGTCTCGCGGCATGAGACAAACATACCACCGCGCGTCAGGCGCGGCAATGCGAGCCGGGACATCACCCCAACAACTGGCGCAGCGCCGGGGCGAGCTCCGGGTGGCCGAAACGGAAGCCGGCGGACAGGGCGGCGGTGGGCGCGACGCGCTGACTGTCCAGCAGCACGGAGGCCATCTCGCCGAAAATGGCGCGCAGGGTGAAGGCGGGCACCGGGAAGGGCGCCGGGCGATTCAGCTCCGCCGCCAGGTGGCGCGTGAACTCGGCGTTGGTAACCGCCCCCGGAGCGACGGCGTTCACCGGCCCACGGAGCGCGGGCGTCTCGACGGCAAAGCGCAGCAGCTCGACCAGGTCATCCAGGTGAATCCAGGACATCCACTGGCGGCCGTTGCCGAGGCGCCCGCCGAAGCCTACTTTGAACGGGCGCAGGATGCGCGCCAGCGCGCCGCCATCACGCCCCAGCACCACGCCGATGCGCAGCCGCGCCACGCGTACCCCCAGCGCCTCGGCCCCCGCGGCGGCCTGTTCCCACTCCTGGCAGACGCCCGCCAGGAAGCCGTCGCCCGGCGTTGACGACTCGTCCAGGATCTCCTCGCCCCGGGAACCGTAGATGCCGATGGCGGAGGCACAGGCCAGCACGGCGGGGCGGCGCGCCAGGCGCGCCAGGGCGTCCACCAGGCGCCGCGTGCCGTCCACGCGCGTGGCGCGGATGCGGCGCTTGGCTTCCGCGGTCCAGCGCTGCGCCACCGGCTCGCCGGCCAGGTGCACCACTGCGTCCGCTTCGCGCAGGCTCTCCTCGGGCGGCAGGTTCTCCCCGCCCGCGTCCCAGAAGGAGAACGGCAGGCCAGCCGCCGCTCTGCGCCCCAGTACGTGCAGCGCATGTCCGCCCGCGCGCAGCCGCTCGATCAGCCGGCGGCCGATGAAACCGCTGGCTCCGGTAAGGGCGATCTTCATGGGCTCTCCAGCTTGTCGGTGTAAGCGTCCACGCCGGTGAAAGGTCAAGACGATGATACAACCAGTCCGCTTCTTGATGCTGGCTGCGGCGCGTGCGAAACGGCTCCGGCGGGTCGCGGCCCCGGCCTTTCCCCGAGGCCGGCTCTAAGGTTCCGGCCCCAAACGCACGATAAAGAGGGCGAGAGGCGCCTGAGGTTTCATGGAGCGGTTCGAGAGCAAGCACTTCGGGATGATCGAATTCCAGCCGGAGACGGTAATCCAGTTTCCAGCCGGCCTGCCCGGCTTCGAGCAGGAGAGCCGCTTCGTGGCTCTGGAGCAGCCCGGCGTGAAGCCCATCGTCTTCCTGCACAGCCTGAGCCGGCCGGATCTGTGCTTCATCACGCTTCCGGCCCTGGTGGTGGAGCCGGATTTTCGTCTGAGGGTGCCGACGGAAGACCTGCGCACGCTCGAACTGGCCGAGGACCGGCAGCCGCAGATCGGGGCGGAGGTGGCCTGCCTGGCGGTCGTCTCGGTGGCCGAGGGCCAGGCGCCGACGGCCAACCTGCTGGCGCCCATCCTGGTGAACCTGCGGACCCGCCGGGCCTTGCAGGTGATCGCCCCTGAGTCCGGATACTCGCACCAGCACCCGCTCCCGGTGGCTCTCTAGGAGGACCCATGCTCGTCATACGCCGGCGCGCCGGGGAGTCGATCCTGATTGGGGAGGGCATCGAGATCCAGGTTGCGGAGATCAGCGGCGGGAGGGTCAAGCTGGGTATCGTCGCGCCGGCGGAGGTGACGATTCTGCGCAAGGAAGTCAAGCTGACGCGGGAGCAGAACCTGGCGGCGGCGCGAGGGATCTCTTTGGGGCAGCTTGCGGAGCTGGCGGCGCAGGTAGGCCGCGGCAGGGGGGCATGAGAATCCCGGCCGCGGTTCGGTCAGGCGTCCATTCGCAGCGTGGTGTGTTGGGCTGGCCCCAGCGGCGAGGCGTAGCGGGATGCCGCGCGACAGTGCTGCCACCGGTGGGCCAAGTGCGAGCGTGAGACCCGTGCCGCGGTGCGGGCCCAGCTCAGGAGCTCGCGCAGCTCGTGCTCCAGCGCCTGCGCCTCCGGGCTGCCCGCGACCAGAGACGCCACCCGCCCTTGCACATCCTCGACCAGGCGGTTCAGGGCCTGCCGGGCCCCGGCGTAGTCTTCCCCTTCGAGTGCTTGGCGCAGCGCGGTGGCGGAGTGGGGCAGTGTGTTCATCGGCGGCTATCCGAACTGCTTGGCGTACAGCTTCATTTGCTCGAACAGCCCGATCATAAAGGTGGCCTGTTGCTCCATGGCCGCGATCAAGGCGTCGGCGGCGCTGATGCGTTCGCGCAGGTCCGTCTCCATCAGATCCACGCGCTTCTGGCTGGCATCGAGCTGATCGTCGAGGCTGTCGAGCTGGCTTTCCAGCGAGGCGGATTGGAGCTGGAAGAGCCCGCTGGTGGAGTTAAGCAGCCCGTCCATTGAGCCCCGCGCGGCCTTCAGGAAGCCGCTGTCTTTCGATCCCAGGAAGGCCAGCGCGGCGTCCATCTCGGAGGCGGTATCCGTGGCCGCGGAGAAGACGGAGGAATCCAGCGAGAGGCGGCCGCCGGAGTCATAAGTCAGGCCCAGGGCGGTGAGCGACGAAACCGAGCCTCCTGTCGAGTAGCCCGCCAGGCTGCGCAACGCGCCGGTCAGCGTTTGGATGACGCCGTGGCCGGCCAGCACTCCCGCGGATTCGCCGCGGTGCGCGTCCACGGCATCCATGGCGGCGTTGTAGGCCGAGGCCAGAGTTGCCAGGGCGGTGCTGATCCCGGTGGCGTCGCGGGCCACGGTGAGGGTGGTCGATTCACCGCTGGCGTTTTTGGCCAGGACCTCGACGGAAAGCCCCGGCGCCAGCGCCAGGGTGCGCGTGTCGCTGGTGTACTCGGTGGCGCTTCCGTTGATCCGGTACTTGACCCGTTCGCCGGCCGCGCCCGCGGTCATCAGGTCCTGCACCCCGTCGTTGAGCTGGATGGTGGCCTGACCCAGCTTGGCGCCTTGCAGCGAGAGTCGGTAGTCGGGCGAGGCGGCCGTGCCCACGTTGATCACCGTGGCCGTCACCTTACCCTCGCTGCCGGCGTTGATGGCGTCCACCAGCGAGTTCAGGGTGGTGCCGGCGCTGATCGCGAAGGTCTCCGAGGAGGCGGGGTCATCGACGGAGGTGAAGGTGAGGGTGAAGGAAGTCTGATCCGTGAGGTTGCCGGTGGCGGGGTTGGTGACTTTGGTGACACCGCTGTCCTTGCTGAGGGAATTGGCGTAGGAACCGGTGCTGGACACCGCCAGGGTGTGCACCGCCGCGACGGCGCCGCTGGAGAGGGTGGCCCTGGCCGCCACGGGGTTGGAGACGGTGGCTTTGTGCAGGCCGCTGCCGGCGGCGGTTTCCAGGGACTCGACGGCGGACTTCACAGTGTCGAGCTTCTGCTGGAGAACTTGAACCGCGGCGGACTGCTTCTGGAGGCGGGCCTGTCCGATTTGCAGTTGCCGCAGGGGCAGCGAACTGATGGCCACGGCGCGCTGAATTACCGCTTCGAAATCGCTGGCGTAGCGGCTGGAGCCTGTGAACAGCGTTGAACTGCTCATGATGGCGGCCTCCTCGGATTCAAGGAAGAAGCCGGGCGGAACCGGTCAGGGCGCCGCCCGGCGAAAAGGCTCCCGGAGGAGCCGGTGAGTAATTACCCGCGGAGCAGGGTGAGCACGGCCTGGGGCGCCGTGTTGGCCTGCGCCAGGGCAGCCAGGGAGGCCTGTTGCAGCACCTGGGACTTGGTGAGGTTGGCGGCCTCCATGGCCATGTCCGCGTCGCGGATGCGCGACTCGGCGGCCGAGAAGTTGTTGATCTGCGCCTGGGCCAGTTGGATGGCGTATTGCAGCTTGTTCTGCGCCGCGCCGACCCGGCCCTGTACGCCGCCCAGCAGCGTAACCGCGCCGCTGACCTTGGCCAGCGCCAGTTCGGCGGCTGCCGTGGCCGACAGGCTGGTGTCCGCGGCGGTGTCGTCGATGGTGACGCCGGTGAAGCCGCCTTCGGCTGCGGCGTCGTGAGTGCCCGTGAACGCGCCAGTGCTCTGGACGGAAACGGCAGTGGCCGAGAGCTGCACGGTGTAAACGCCGATCGAGGACAGGCTGGCGTTCATCCGGCTGACGATCATGGTGACGCTGTCGCCGTTGGAGATGGCCACCGTGCGGCTCTGCCCGGCGGAGTTGGTGAAGGTGACGCTGTGGTCGCCGGTAGCCGCGGCGAGAGTGATCTCATCCCAGTACATCGCCTTGTTGGAAACGGCGGTGGTGATGCCGGAGGTAACCAGGTCGGTGG
>Ga0194112_10013015_pt1 | contig 10091 bp, 8 predicted proteins | sample TA2MahC400mmetaG_FD_146191 | JGI IMG/M metagenome (GOLD analysis project Ga0194112, IMG submission 146191) | Freshwater microbial communities from Lake Tanganyika, Tanzania - TA2015016 Mahale Deep Cast 400m | ecosystem: Environmental > Aquatic > Freshwater > Lake | place: Tanzania: Lake...
TCGCATTCGGCCACCGGCACGTCTCCTGGAGGCCAGCGCGGCCATTTTCCTGTTGGGGTGCCGGCGGCCCGAAAGCGGAAAATCCTGGGGGTTCGGGGGGCAAAGCCCCCGACGCACCGGCCGCAGGCACACCCACGATCTCAAGGACTTGGGACGCTGTCAAGTTCTTGTGCTCGGGTGGTTTTTGTTATCTCACGGCCTCCTGGGGCTGGCAGCCAAGTCCTGTGTCCGACCGCGCCGTTGCGGGCCTCGGCACCTGCCTCACGACGGAGGGGCTGGGGGCTTTGCCCCCAGACCCCCAGGATTTTCCGCCTTGCGGGCGAGGGCAGCATCAGCTAAAATGGCCTTGCCGCTGAGGAGGATAGGGCTCCGGTGGGGACCGACCCGAGCGCCTCGGCGGCGGCAGGGCAGCAGGGGACGATTCGCCCACAGCGGTCGTCCCCTCTGTCATGCCAGGGGCTGCCCTCGCCCCTAAAGCGATAAATCCCAGGGGGTCTGGGGGACTGGTCCCCCAGACGCGACGAGTGCGCCACGGGGTCCACAAGGATTCGGGACGCTCCCAAGTCATTGCACGATCGACCCCCGAAAGGTGTTTGGGTAGACCCGGCTTAGGCATCAGGCAGTACGCCCACACCGCGACCCCGTGGCGGCGGCACCACTGGCCCATCACGACCACGCGGGCGAGCTATCTGGGCATGCAACCATGCCATCGCGTCCCAACACGCTTGTCAATAGCCTCTGCTCTCCGCCAGCCAAGACCCGCAATCAGGTATCGTGTCCCCAGGTTCAGATTCCGAGGCCGTCAAGTGGCAAAAATGAACAAGGCACTGGCCCAGTTTGACAGGACGCGGCACCCTCTGCTATCATGCTTTTTTCCACCCATCCATCATCCCCTTCTTCCGCGGCCAGCGGCCGCCCCAGAGGAGATGGCCTTGAGCAAGCGGCTCTTCAGCGGCATCCAGCCAAGCGGCGGAATCCATATCGGCAACTATCTCGGCGCCATACGCAACTGGGTGGCCCTCATCCCGGAGTTCGAGTGCATCTATTGCATCGTGGACTACCACGCGATCACGGTGCCCTACGAGCCTGCGGAGATGCCCGGCCGCATCCTCGAAGCCGCCGCCGTCAACATCGCCTGCGGCATTGACCCCGACCGCTGCACCATCTTCGTCCAGAGCCACGTGCCCCAGCACACCGAGCTCGCCTGGGTCCTCAACTCCGTGACCCCCGTGGGCGACCTCTTCCGCATGACCCAGTTCAAGGACAAGTCGGCCCAGTTCGAGGGCAGCGTGAACGCCGGCCTCCTGACCTATCCCGTGCTCATGGCCGCCGACATCCTCCTCTACAAGGGCGAGGTGGTGCCCGTGGGCGAGGACCAGGTGCAGCACCTCGAGCTCAGCCGCGAGATAACCCGCCGCTTCAACGCCCGCTACGGCCCGGTCTTCCCCGAGCCGAAGGAGCGCCTCACCGCCGCCGCGCGCGTCATGGGCCTCGACGACCCCACCAAGAAGATGAGCAAGTCGCTCGGCAACACCGTCGCCCTCCTCGAAGACCCCAAGAGCATCTGGGAGAAGGTCCGCACCGCCGTCACCGACCCGGCCCGCGTGCGGCGCACCGACCCCGGCGAGCCGACGAAGTGCAACATCTTCACCCTCCACGGCTACTTCTCGCCGCCGGCCGACATCGAGCGCGTGGCCGCCGGCTGCCGCTCCGCCAGCCTCGGATGCATCGAGTGCAAGAAGGTCCTCTTCGACAACATGACGAAGGTGCTCGACCCCATCCGCGAGCGCGCCCAGGCGCTCCTCGCCCAGCCCGAGCAAGTCTGGGCCATCCTCCGCCGCGGCGCCGAGCGCTGCCTCCCCGTTGCCCAGGCCACCATGGCCGAGGTGAGAAAGGCGATGGGGCTGTGATGCGCGACCTCACGCCAAGCCTGTTCCTGGCTATCTCAACGTGGGGAACGGCAATGAACGTGGAAGCCGGTTCGTACGCCCCTGAAGTCGGGAAGAGGCATCCCGACTTCACGCTGCCGAGGGCCGATGACCGCAGGCCCGTATCGCTTTCAGACTTCAGGGGGAGGAAAGTGCTGCTGCTCCACTTCGCCTCGTGGTGAGTGGGCTGCCGCCGACACGTGCCGGTCTGGCACGCGGCCACGCGCGAGTGGGTGAAGTCGGGGCGGCTCGCCCTCCTGGGCGTCGTGCAGGAGCAGCACGCCGAGCGCGCGCGGCTCTTCGCCCAGTGGCAGGGCCTCGACTGGCCGATCCTCCACGACCCCATCAACATCCTGCGCCTTCAGGGCGTGCCCATCCTCGTGGCAGTTGACGAGCACGGGGTCGTCCGCGCCGTGCGGCCCGACCTTAAGACATTCGACGCCGACTTCCTCGACAGGACCTTCTCCGACGGAGGCGGCGAGGCGGTGGCTCTCACTCCGAGGCCGGGAGACATCCCGGCGCTCCGCGAACGGACCAGGGCAAACCCATCCACCGGCTGGCGGGCGCTCGGCGATGCCCTTGCCCTCTGGGCCGGCCCGGAGGGCCTCGATGAAGCCATCGCCTGCTACCAGCGGGCCGTGGACAGCGCCCCCGCCGATGGCGATGCCCTCTTCCGCCTCGGCGCCTGCCATCGCCTTCGCTCCGAGACGGCCGGCCGAAAGCACGGGGACTTCCAGGCCGCCGTGGACGGCTGGAGCCGAGCCCTGGCGACCAACCCCAACCAATACATCTGGCGTCGGCGCATCCAGCAATACGGCCCGCGCCTCGACAAGCCCTACGCCTTCTACGACTGGGTGAGCGAGGCGGCCAAGGCCGTTGCCGCGCGAGGCGAGACGCCCATCCCCCTCAGCGAGCCACCCTATGGCTCCGAGATCGCCCATCCCCTCAAGGAGTTGCCCCAGCCCCAGGCCCCGACGCCGCCCGACCCCGAGGGGAAGGTGAACCGAGACGCGAAGCGGCTCATCGAGGCCGACGTGGCAGTGGTCCCGCCCACCGTGACGCCAGGGCAAGCCGTCCGCGTTCACATCGTTCTCCGCCCATCGCGCCGTGCGCAGGCGCACTGGAACAATGAAGGCGAGCCGCTGCGTCTCTTGGTGGACGTTCCTGCCGGCTGGCGGGCGTCCGAGCGCCTGCTGGCCGCGCCCCAGCCCCAGCAGGCCGAGACCGGCGAAGCGCGCCGCCTCGACTTCGAGGTCCAGGCCCCGCCCGACGCCGCCGCGGCCCCGCGCCTCCGGGTCTATGCCCTCTACAACGTCTGCGAGACCCAAGGCGGCCAGTGCCTCTTCCTGCGGCAGGACCTCCCGGTCGAGATTCCCCTCAGGAAGTAGCTCCCTGCCTTGACACACAGGGCACAAGCCGGCATCATACTGCCCGGCAGTCTCTGGGTGTCCCCGGCCACAGGAGTGCTCTATGCGCAACAGCCCTCTGCCCTCGCAGCTTGTCGTTGGCCTCATCGCGGTCTGCTCGTTTGCCTTCGCGGAGAACTGGCCCCAGTGGCGCGGGCCGCTGTTCAACGGCTCGACGACCGAGAGCGGGCTGCCCGCGAGCTGGGACTTGGCGGAGAAGGCCAACGTGGCGTGGGCCGCGCCCATGCCCGGCCAGGCCGCGGCCACGCCAGCCGTGTGGGCCGAGCGCGTCTTCGTAAGCTCCGTGGACAAGGAGACGAAGGACCTGCTCGCGCTCTGCCTCGACGCCGCGTCGGGCAAGACGCTCTGGCAGAAGGCGGTGGGCAAGGACCGCAAGGCGCCCGTCGGCACAAACAACATGGCCTGCCCATCCCCCGTCACCGATGGCAAGAGCGTCTGGTTCTTCTACGGCACGGGCGCTCTCGTGGCCTTCGACTTCGACGGCAAGCAGCTCTGGGCGCGCGAGCTCGAGAAGGACCACGGCGAGTTCGTGGTCAAGTACGGCTACAGCTCCAGCCCGCTCCTCTACAGGGGCAAGCTCTACGTCCTCGTGATGCAGAACGCCAGCCCGCAGAAGTACGGGCGGACGCACGACAAGCGGCCCGGGCCGCTCGAGTCGTTCCTCCTGGCCTTGGATCCCGCCAGCGGCAAGGAGTTGTGGAAGCACGTTCGCAAGACCACGGCCGAGGACGAATCGGTCGAGACCTACCTCTCTCCCATCCCCTACGAGGGTAGCGGGCGCTCCGAGCTCATCATCCCCGGCGGCGAGTGCGTGACGGGCCACGACGCCGCGACGGGCGGCGAGCTCTGGCGCTGGTGGTATCAGCCCGCCGACAGGCAGGTGTGGCAGCGCACCGTCAACTCCGCCACGCCGGGCGAGGGCCTCGTCTACGCCGTGAGGCCGAAGCACCGCTCCGTCTACGCCATCAAGGGCGGGGGCAAAGGCGAGCTTGGTGAAGGCGACCTCGCCTGGCGGCTCGACCAGAACGTGCCCGACGTCGTCACGCCGCTCTACTACCAGGGCCGCCTCTACGTGGCCAACGACGGCACCCGGGTCATGGCCTGCCTCGACGCGAAGTCGGGCAAGAAGCTCTGGGAGGGGAGCCTCGAGATGAAGAGCGTCCTCCGCGCCTCGCCCACCGCCGCCGACGGCAAGGTCTACGTCATCAGCCAGAACGGCGAGGTCGCGGTCCTCGCCGCGGGCGACCAGTTCAAAGTCCTCTCCCGCATCCAGATGGGCGAGGGGCCATGCACGGCCTCCATCGCCATTGCCGGCGGCAAGCTCTTCATTCGAACCGCCAAGAGCCTGTACTGCATTGGGGCGGGCAAATGAGGTTGATCGGTCGGATCCGACGGATCGGACGGATCAGACCGATCAAAGTAACCAATGAGGAGCGCACAATGGATCTTGCGCGCATCTCCACCTGCACCTATCCGCTCCGTGCCAGGCCAGGCACCGAGGCGCTTGCGGTGATGGGCAAGGCGGGATTCAGAAAGGTTGACCTCTGGGGCAACCCGCCGCACTTCTCGGCCGACCCCGCGAAGTGCGACCACGCGGCGCTCGAGGCCGCGGCTCGGGCGGCGGGCGTGCGCATCGCCAACCTGGGCACCTATTGCGGGGGCGACTTCGCCTCGGATTCCGAGGAGGCGCGGGCGAAGGCGCTCGCCGAGATGAAGGCCACGATTGACCTGGCGGTCCGCTTCGGCGCGCGCTCCATTCGCGTGCGGCCGGGCACGGGCGAGGACCCCGCCATCATCCCGCGCATCGCGCCGCTCTTCGCGGAGAGCGCCGCCTACGCCGCGCAACGCGGCATCTTCCTCGGGATGGAGAACCACGGCGGCAGCCTGGCGGGAAACGTCGAGGCCGCGGTCCGCCTCTGCGAGGCCGTCGGCTCGAAGCACTTCGGCGTCCTCTACGAGCCGTGCAACCTCTCCCACGCCCGCGTGGACTACAAGGCGGCCCTGGCCGCCTTCAAGCCCTGGCTCGTCCACATCCACGTCAAGGACGGCCGCTGGGCGGGCGACAAGTTCCAGGCCACCCACGTCGGCGAGGGCGCGATTGACTATCCCTGGATCGTCGGGCAGCTTGAGGCTCTTGGCTACCGTGGCGACTACGCGCTAGAATATGAAATATGCGAGGTCGAGCCGTTGGAGACTGCGCTGCCGAGGTGGTTGGAGTACTTCAGAAGGCTTTAAGCCGCCTTTCTCGTCCTCGTCGTCGTCCTCGTCGTCGTCGTCGAGAGCCCTGTGTTTCAGTCCCCTGGAAGTTCGACGACGAGGACGACGACGACAACGACGACGATTCGGAAGCCCTGTTGGCGACAGGCCATGATCCCCGAAAAGGTCCAAGAGAAGCTCGCGGCTCTCCCCGAGGCCTGCGGCGTGTACCTGATGAAGGACCGCCACAACAAGGTCATCTACGTCGGCAAGGCCGTGAACCTCCGCTCGCGCGTCCGCTCATACTTCCAGGCCGCGGGGGACGAGCGGGTCTTCGTCGAACACCTGGTGCCCAAGGTCGCCGATATTGACTGGGTGATCGTGGCCTCCGAGAAAGAGGCCCTCATACTCGAAAACAACCTGATCAAGCAGTTCAAGCCGCGATTCAACATCAACCTGAAGGACGACAAGACCTTCCTGAGCCTGCGGCTGGACCGCCGCCAGCCGTTCCCGCGCCTGGAGCTCGTCCGGCGCTACACGCCCGAGGAGGGGGTGCGGTATTTCGGCCCCTACTCGTCGGCCGCCGCCGCACGCGAGACGCTCCGCATCGTGAACGCGATCTTCCCGATCCGCAAGACGCCCGACGCGGTGTTCCGCAACCGCACCCGCCCCTGCATCTACTACGAGCTTGGCCGCTGCCTGGCCCCCTGCGTGGGCTACGTGGACGCCGCGGCCTACGGCGAGCTCCTCGACGAGGTGGAGATGTTCCTGCGCGGCCGCAGCCACGACCTGGCCGAACGCCTCCGCGAGAAGATGCGCCAGGCCGCCGAGCGCAGCGAGTTCGAAATGGCCGCCCGCTACCGCGACCAGCTCGCTGCCATCGAGCGCACCATCGAGAGGCAGCTCGTCGCCAGCCCCCAGAGCGTTGACCGCGACGTTTTCGGCTACTACAGGGAGGGCGAGGCGATGCAGGTCCAGGCCCTCCTCGTCCGCCGCGGCAAGCTGGAGGACGTGCCGGCCTACGGCTTCGACACCAAGGGCCTCGCGCCCGAGGCCGCCTTCGGCGAGTTCTTGAAGCTCTTCTACGGCCGCACCCGCTTCATCCCCGCGGAGGTCCTCGTGCCCGTCGAGCTGCCCGACGCCGCGCCCCTCGCCGAATGGCTCGCCGAGCGGCGGGGCGCGAAGGTGGGGATCTTCTGCCCGCAGCGTGGCGAGAAGCGCCGCCTCGTCGAAATGGCCGCCCGCAACGCCGAGAGCAGCTACCGCGCCGCGCACGCAAGCCAGGCCGACCGCGCCCGCGCCCTGGAGCGCCTCCAGGCCGCACTCGGCCTCAGCCGTCTCCCGAAGCGCGTCGAGTGCTACGACATCTCGAACCTCGGCGGCGCCGAGGCCGTAGGCTCCCAGGTGGCCTTCGACAACGGCACGCCCAACAAGGCCCGCTACCGCCACTACAGGATCAAGACCGTGGCGGGCGCGGACGACTACGCGATGATGCGCGAGGTCCTCTCCCGCCGCCTCCGACGCGGCCTGGAGGAGCACGACCTGCCCGACCTGATCATCGTTGACGGCGGGAAGGGCCAGCTCGGCGTCGCCCAGGCCGCCATGCACGAGCTCGGCGTGGCGGGCGTTGACCTCATCAGCCTGGCGAAGGGCCGCGAGGGCGCCGCCGAGCACGTCTACCTCCCGGAGCGGCCCGAGCCAGTCGTCCTGGCCCAGGACGCCCCCGAGCTCCACCTCCTCGACCGCATCCGTGACGAGGCCCACCGCTTCGCAATCACCTACCACCGCAAGCTGCGGCGCCAGCCGTACAAAGGCTCGGTCCTCGACCGCATCGCCGGCATCGGCCCGGCGCGCAAGAAGGCCCTCATCGCCCACTTCGGCAGCGTCCGCGCCATCCGCGCCGCCTCCCTCGAGGAACTGCTGAAGGTCGAGGGCCTCCCCCCCAGGCAGGCCGAGGCCATCCACGCCTTCTTCAATCGCCCGCCCGAGCCGTAGCGGGTCCACGGTGCAGTGCGAGGCTGGCGAAGGTGACGGCGCGCTGGAGGGGGTAGTCGGCGGCCTGGCGGTAGTCGAGGAGGGTGCAGGAGGTGGCGTCCGTTGTGGCGAGGAGGGCGTAGATGGGGGGCACACCGCAGATGTGGCGGGCGTTGCCCTCGCCGCGCACGGAGTCGTAGAAGGCGTCGGGGGCGAGGGCCACGACGTGTGCGAGCATCGCGCGGTCGGCACTCTCCACGTCCTCCAGCACTTGGGGCGTGAGTTCGTAGTCGTCGCCGAACTGGCGGCCCACGTGTGAGAGGTCGGCAGCGGCGATGGCGCACGTGCGGCGGCCGCTGGCCGCCACGGCCTCGCGGAGGGCGTCGAAGAAGTCGGCGATCTCGGGCACCTCGCGCGGCGAGCGCTCGTCGCCCACGGCGCGCTCCATCGAGCCGCAGAGGACCGGCAGCATCTCTGCCTGGCGGCCGCCCAGGACGTGTTGGAGCCAGACGGCCTGGAACTCGATGGAGTGCTCGTTTCTGTGAACGAGCTCTTCGGCGAAGGGGTCGCGGCCGTAGCGCCTGGCCAGGGCCTCCACAAGGTCAGCGTTGGTCGGCAGCGTGCCGAGGGGGGTCTGGAAGCTCTTGCGCGTGAGGATGAAGAGGGCGTCTTGCGCCTGGTGCGCGGTGCCAAGAATCACAAACAGATCGGCGGCGGAATCCTGGGCAAGGACCCTGTAGGCATGGGCATAGGAGGGGCCGCCGCGGGCGAAGTCTATGTGGGGAGCGATAAGGGCGACGACGGGATTTGCGATCTGCGATTTGCGATTTCCGATTTCGGATTTCAGAGACGAGGAGCCCTCCGCGGTGAGGAGGCCGGTGAGCTGGGTGGATAGCTCGCGCGGGTCGGCGGGGTAGGCGGAGCCGGCGCTGGACGGGAGGCGGACGGGGCTTTGGCGGAACTCCTCGGCGGCCTTCGCCAGATGGGCGCGGAAGTGGGAGCTGTCGAGGAACAACGCGTCGTCGAGCTGTTGGACGACCTCCTGTATCTTGTCGCTGAAGACGAGCTCGCCGAACTGGCGCAGGAGGGCCGCCTGGATGTCAACCACGCTGTTCGTGCCATCGAGGAGCGAAAGGAGGAAGAGGGTCTCCTGGGGAACGATGAGGACTCTGTCGCTGATGCGGGCGGGGTCGTGGAGCTGGACGACGACCCGGCCCTGGCGGCGGAGGGGGAGGGCCTCGATGGGGCGGAGCTTCGGTTTGTCCAAGGGCTCCCCCGGGGGCAGGCGGGGATGGGTGGATGGATGGATGATTGGATGATTGCCGAAGAGGGAGCCGCGACGCTCCCCTCTTGCACTCATCCATTCATCCAATCATCCACCCATCCTCGCTCATTGCGTGAGCCGCCGCAGGGCTTCCAGATACCGTTCGGTGGTCTGCCGAACCACCTCCGGCGGCAGGGGCGGGGCGGGGGGCGTCTTGTCCCAGCCCGTGGCCTCGAGCCAGTCGCGGACCGGCTGCTTGTCGAACGACGGCTGGCCCCGCCCTGGCTGGTAGCCGTCCAGGGGCCAGAAGCGGGAGGAGTCGGGGGTGAACGCCTCGTCAATGAGGAGGAGTTTGCCGTCGCGCTGGCCCCATTCGAACTTGGTGTCGGCGATGATGATGCCGCGCTGGCGTGCGTAGGCTGCGGCCCGGTTGTAGAGTGCGATGCTGCGGTCGCGCAGCGTCGCCGCCAGCCCATCGCCCAGGATGCGGGCGGCCTCGGCGAAGCTGATGTTCTCGTCGTGGCCCGTCTCGGCCTTGATGGCGGGGGTGAAGAGCGGCTCGGCGAGTTGCGAGGCCTCCACGAGGCCGGCGGGGAGCTGGATGCCGCAGGTCCGCCCCGCCTTGCGATACTCGCTCCAGGCCGAGCCTGCAAGGTAGCCACGGACCACGCACTCGACGCGGATGGGCGCGGTCCTGTGGACCAGCATCGAGCGGCCCTGGAGAACGTCCGCGAAGCGCTCCAGGCCGTGGCCCATCTCGGCCACCTGGTCGGTGATGAGGTGGGTGTCCGTGATGTCGGCCAGGAGCCGGAACCAGAAGGCGGAGAGCGCGGTGAGGACGCGCCCCTTCTCCGGGATGCCGACGGGGTTGACGACGTCGAAGGCGGAGAGCCTGTCGGTGGCGACGATGAGGAGCTTGTCGTCGAGGTCGTAGATGTCGCGCACCTTGCCGCGGCCGAGCAGCCTGTAGCCGGGGAGGTCGGTCTGCGTGACAACGGGCTTAGCACTCACGGGGGCCGGGCTCCTCACTGGGTATAGGGGGGCAGTCGTTCAAAGACGTTGAAAATCGTTGAAGATCGTTGAAAGACGTTGAAAATCGTTGAAGATCGTTGAAAGACGTTGAAAATCGTTGGGAACGTCCCAAGTTCTTGAGCCTCCCCGGGCGACGCTCTCCGCGCCGCGGGAACGCAAAGGCAAACTCGCCTCTGGGGGACCAGTCCCCCAGACCCCCTGGGATTTATCGCATTCGGCCACCGGCACGTCTCTTGGAGGCCAGCGCGGCCATTTTCCTGTTGGGGTGCC
>Ga0194112_10013017_pt1 | contig 10090 bp, 9 predicted proteins | sample TA2MahC400mmetaG_FD_146191 | JGI IMG/M metagenome (GOLD analysis project Ga0194112, IMG submission 146191) | Freshwater microbial communities from Lake Tanganyika, Tanzania - TA2015016 Mahale Deep Cast 400m | ecosystem: Environmental > Aquatic > Freshwater > Lake | place: Tanzania: Lake...
TACTGGCCGTGTCGGTCTGGCACAGCACCACGGCCCGGATACGGCCTTCGGGGTCAGCGTCCAGGCGCGCAGCAAGGCGCCGGGGATCAGGAGGCAGGTTGCCGAAATCCAGCCGCTCGACCCTGACCCCCATGCCTTCCAGCGTCTCGGCCCAGCTGCGGCCGAAATGCCCGCAGGTCACCACCAGCGCCAGATCGCCGGGGTCGAAAAGGTTGGCGGCCGCGGCCTCCCATCCGGCATGCCCGTTGCCGATATAGGGCGCCAGGTTCTGGGCCGTTCCGGCCAGACGCTTCAGGCGGGCGATCACCTCGAGGTTCAGAAGTGCCAAAGGCTCGGCATAGATGTCTGGCGAGGCACGGTGGGCGGCGTTCAGCACGCGCGCGGGCACCGGAGAGGGGCCGGGGATCGCGATCAGTTCATGACCGGGGGCAAGGCTCATGTCGGGATATCCTTCACATCGTGCAGGATCGGTAGGTCGGCGCCGCACGCTCGTCAACCGGGTCCGGACGCGCGGGCTGTCAGGCCTTGGTCTTGTAGGCGCGGCCGGGAAAGGGCTAAGGATGTGGCCCAGAGATGGTGGCCGCACAGGCTCCCATGCCCGTGAGCGAAAGGCCCGACGCACCCGTGGATCTGCGCCCAGACAGCCCCGTCCGTCCCGTGACAGCCCACGACAGCCCGGTGCCGGCCGCCCCGGCGCCTGAAAAGGTGCGGGGCCTGCTGCACCGACTGTGGGACGATTACCTGCGTCCGCATCGCGGCAGCATGCTGCTGGCCTTTGCGCTGATGACGGTCGAGGGGTCGACCCTGGCCCTGATCAGTTGGATGCTGAAGCCGCTGTTCGACGTGGTTTTCATCGGCCGGCAGGGCGGTGCGATCTGGTGGGTGGGTGCGGCGATCTTCGGGATATTCCTGTTGCGCGCCGTCACGCTGATCGCCAGCCGGGCGCTGCTGACGCGCGTATCGCTGTCGGTTTCGACGGCGATGCAGACCCGGCTACTGGCGCATATCCTGACGCTGGACAGCCGCTTTTTCCGCGACAACTCTCCCGGCGCCATGATCGAGCGCATCCAGGGCGATACGATTGCGGTGCAGGGGGTCTGGGCCACGCTGCTCACGGGGGCGACGCGGGATGCGATCTCGCTGGTGATGCTGTTCGCCGTGGCGCTGAGCATCGACCCGGTCTGGACCCTGGGCGCGCTGGTGGGTGCGCCCATCCTGATCATGCCGGCGGCCCTGGTGCAGCGCTATATCCGCCGCAAGGTGCGCCAGAACCGGGCCAATGCCAGCCTGCGGGCGACGCGGCTGGACGAGGTGCTGCACGGCATTGCCTCGATCCGGCTGAACCGGGCCGAGGCTGCGCAGACGGAACGCTTTGCCGCCATCGTGGGCCGCATCCGGCAGGCCGAAACCAAGGTGGCCGCGACTTCGAGCGTGATCCCCGCGCTGACCGACATCGTGACCGGCATCGGCTTTGTCGCCGTGCTGGCCCTGGGCGGGCGCGAGGTGATGGAGGGCGACCGCAGCGTGGGCGATTTCATGGCCTTCTTCACCGCGCTTGCGCTGGCCTTCCAGCCGATGCGCCGCCTGGGCGGTCTGGCGGGCACATGGCAAACGGCAGCCGCCAGCCTCGAGCGCATCTACCAGGTCTTTGACACCCGCCCCTCGGTCCTGTCGGGTCCGCGCACGGCTGCGCCCGAGACGACGGAGATTCGGCTGGAAGATGTGTGGTTGTCCTATGACGGGCAAACCGTTCTGCACGGACTGTCCTTTACGGCGGCGGCGGGGCAGACGACTGCGCTGGTGGGACCGTCGGGGGCGGGAAAGTCCACCGTCTTCAACCTTCTGACGCGCATGGTGGACCCGGACCGGGGCCGGGTCCTGCTGGGTGGCGCGCCGGTGTCGGATTACGACCTCGGCATCCTGCGCGACCAGTTTTCCACCGTGGCGCAGGAGTCGGCGCTGTTTGATGAAAGCCTGCGCGACAACATCCTGATGGGCCGGCCCTCTGCCTCGGAGACCGAGCTGCAGGCCGCGCTGAAGGCGGCGCATGTGACGGATTTCCTGGACGAGACGCGTGATCTGGACAGCCCGGTGGGGCCGCGCGGGTCATCCCTGTCAGGTGGCCAGCGCCAGCGCGTGGCCATTGCCCGCGCGCTGCTGCGCGATGCGCCCGTCCTTTTGCTGGACGAGGCGACCAGCGCGCTTGACACCGCCAGCGAGCGTTTGGTCCAGGACGCGCTGGACAGGCTGTCGGCGGGCCGCACCACGCTGGTCATCGCGCACCGCCTGTCCACCATCCGCAATGCCGACAAGATCGTCGTTCTGGAAGCGGGCAGGGTTGTCGAGGAAGGCAGCCATGACCAGTTGATGGCCAAGGGCGGCTCTTATGCCCGCCTTGTCGCATTGCAGTTCGGAGAGCATGAATGACCCGCCAGATCATCCGCCTGACCGGAGAGGACCGCGTGACCTTCCTGCAGGGGCTTGTCACGAACGATGTCAGCCGCGCGCCCTGCTGGGCCGCCATCCTGACGCCGCAGGGCAAGTATCTGGCCGATTTCCTGGTGGTGCCGGATGGGGACGCGCTGCTGATCGACGTGGACGCGGCCCTGGCCCCCGACCTGCTGCGGCGGCTGTCGATGTACAAGCTGCGGTCGCGCGTGGCGCTGGAGATGACCGGCATGACCGTCGCCCGTGGCACGGGACCCGCGCCGGAGGGTGCCGTGCCCGACCCGCGCCACGCGGCCCTGGGCTGGCGGCTGTATGGCGGGCAGGGGGATGACGGCACGGACTGGGATGCCGTCCGCGTAGCCCATTGCATTCCCGAAACGGGGGTCGAGCTGATCCCGAACGAAACCTATATCCTCGAAGCGGGTTTCGAGCGCCTGCATGGCGTCGATTTCCGCAAGGGCTGCTATGTGGGGCAAGAGGTCACGGCCCGGATGAAGCACAAGACAGAGTTGCGCAAGGGCCTGCAGGTGCTGCGGATCGACGGGGCAGCCCCCTTGGGCACGGTCATCACCTCCGACGGACGCGAGGTCGGCACGCTCTTCACGCAATCGGGCGGGCAGGCGATTGCCCATGTCCGCCATGACCGCGTCGCACCCGGCATGCAGGCGGGCGAGGCGCGGCTGTCGCCCGCATGACGTCTGATGCGCAGCCGGAGCCCGGCCTGCGCAAGATCATCCATATCGACATGGATGCGTTTTTCGCCTCCGTCGAGCAGCGCGACCATCCCGAGTTGCGGGGCAAGCCGGTCGCGGTGGGGGGATCGGCGGCACGAGGCGTGGTGGCGGCCGCCAGTTACGAGGCACGGGTTTATGGCGTCCGGTCGGCGATGCCCTCGATGACCGCGGCGCGGCTCTGCCCCGACCTGATCTTCGTGCGCCACCGCTTTGACGTGTATCGCGCCGTCAGCCAGCAGATCCGCGAGATCTTTCACGAACACACGCCGCTGGTCGAGCCATTGTCGCTGGACGAGGCCTATCTGGACGTGACCGACCACCTGGCGCCGGGCCAGACCGCCACGCAGGTGGCCAAGGCGATCCGCGCCCGCATCCGCAAGGACACGCAGCTGACCGCCAGCGCGGGCGTCAGCTACAACAAGTTCCTGGCCAAGCTGGCGTCCGATCAGAACAAGCCGGACGGCTTGTGCGTCATCACGCCCGACCGGGGTCCGGAATTCGTGCTGTCCCTGCCGGTGGGCAAGTTCCACGGCATCGGCCCGGCGACGGCCGCCAAGATGCAGGCCATGGGCATCCATACGGGCGCCGACCTGCGGGCGCAGGACCTGGAGTTCCTGACGCGCCGTTTTGGCAAGTCGGGGCGCTATTACTGGAACATCTCGCGCGGGATCGACCATCGGCGGGTCAGTCCCGACCGGATCCGCAAGTCGGTGGGAGCCGAGAACACCTATTCCGCCGACCTGATGACGCTGGATCAGGCCTTTGAGGCGCTGGTGCCCCTGGCAGCCAAGGTCTGGGCGGCCGTGGCACGGCACGAGTTGCGGGGACGCACGGTGACGCTGAAGGTCAAGTTTGCGGACTTTCAGCAGATCACGCGGGCCCGCAGCCTTGGCCATGCCGTCGCGTCCCAGGCCGAGATGCTGACGATCGCGCAGGACCTGGCGACGGCGGTGCTTCCGGACCCTCGCGGGGCGCGGCTTCTGGGGATCACGCTGTCGGGCTTTGATCAGGATCAGGGGGACGACGCGCAGCTGAGCCTTTTTGACTAGCGCCAGCGCACCAGCCGGCCCGGTCCTTCGGCTGCCAGGATCAGCAGCCCGCCAGCGATTGCCCAGTTCTTCACCACGATCGTCATCTGCCAGGGATCGGCGCGCAGCTGCCAGTGAAACCAGCTTGTGCCGATGCAATAGGCTGCCAGCACGAAGGCCCAGAGCCGCACCCGCGGCCCAAGGATCAGCGCCAGCCCGGCAACCAGGTTGAAGGCAGCCACCGCCCAGACCAGAGCCGAAGGCAGGCCCAGACTGGCGATCATCCGGACGGAGGGCGTCGGATCGGACAGCTTCTGGAACGCCCCGCCCAGAAACAGGGCGGCGATCAGGATGCGTCCGATGAGGTTCATGAAGGCGCGCGTCATGGATCACCCGGCAGGAAAACGCCCCGCGCGTTGTTGCGCGGGGCGTGAGGCTGTTTCAACAAGAGCGCAGGGATCAGGCGCGTTCGCTGTATTCGAAGACCTCGGTGTTGACGATGATCGCCTCGCCCTCGCCCACGAAGGGCGGGATCATGATGCGCACGCCGTTGTCCAGGATCGCGGGCTTGTAGCTGTTGGCCGCGGTCTGGCCTTTCACGACCGGCTCGGTTTCCGCGACGGTGCAGGTGACCTTTTGCGGGATCGACACCGACAGCGCCTCTTCGCCGTAATATTCGATCGTCGCCGTCATGCCGTCCTGCAGGAAGGGACGGCGGTCGCCCAGCAGTTCGGCATCCAGTTCGGTCTGTTCAAAGGTCTCGCTGTCCATGAAGACCAGCTTGCCGTCGGATTCATAGAGGAATTGCTGGTCCTTCTGGTCCAGGCGGACGCGCTCGACCTTGTCTTCGCTGCGAAAACGCTCGTTCAGCTTGCGGCCGTCGCGCAGGTTCTTCATCTCGACCTGGGCAAAGGCGCCGCCCTTGCCGGGCTTGACATGGCTGACCTTCACGGCGGCCCAGAGGCCCCCGTCATGCTCCAGCACGTTGCCGGGGCGGATTTCATTGCCGTTGATCTTGGGCATGGGGATGGGTCTCGTGCGATTGTGGGAATCCAACCGTTCGGGGGCGTTGAACGGTTCTGTGCCGCCCCTATATCGAGAGCTGCGCCTTGAGGCAACCAGATCGCATCTGCGGCGTTGTCAAGGCGACTTTGACGAAAATCACCTGCTGTACAGGCCGGTTCGGGACAGTTTTTTCCCGAATTTGGGGGATATGCAGTAAGAACATGGCTGACATGCGGCGTAGGGCATATCGAATCGCCGCCGCAAAAGGCTAAGGCAGGCGACACCGTCGGAGAAACGGATTCAAGAAACAGGGAAAGCGCCAAGTTTTCCCATAAGGTCCTGTCGGCTGGCGGGACCGCAAGAGATGGACGAACAAGATGCGCGATTTTGTTGACGGCTCGGCTTTCAATTTCGAACAGGGCCAGCGGGCCCGCAAGCTGTTTGCAGCGGTGGTTCTGGCGGCTTTGGATGATGCCATTGCGGATGACAAGAAATACGGCAACGGCCCGGAACAGATCGCCCGGTGGGCACGCTCGCGCGACGGGCGCGAGGTGCTGTCCTGTGCCGGGATCGACCCGAACGAGCGGGTGGTCAAGGGCCTGATGGAATTCGTGTCCAAGGGCGTGCGGACCTCTGTTGCCCTGTCGCGCGAGGAAAGCGAACGCCGCATGGCCGCCGAAGAGGCCGAAGCCGCCTGAACACCCGTCGCATCGACTGGATCAGGGCCGTTCCAAGGAACGGCCTTTTTTCATGTCCGGAGAGAGGCGTTTTTCCCTCGGCACGGGCGCGGCTCGGGTGCTGGGCTGAACTTCGGTCCAGTGCCCCCGCCTGACCAACCGGCACAGACACTTCGCGGCTAACAAGTGCCGCGAGCCGGTCTTCTCCTGAACCATCCGCTGACTTCTCTCAGGCCCCGAAGCTTGACCTGCGCCGGGGGTGTTCCCGTCCTGATCAACATCCACTTCGCGCTGCCATGCCTGGCGTGGGAACGATGCCTGGAGGCCGGAAGTCGCATTCCGTCCCGATCCTTTCCCTGCCGATTGCCCGTCCCACAGCGGCCGTCCTCAGGCTGGTGGGTTGGCCTGAAGACGGCCCCGCGCCTAGAGGCGGGTGATCACGCGCTGCGAATAGAAGTGGCGGACATCGTCGGCGCGGCAGAGCTCGGTGGCTGGGGTCATCACGGCAGCCGATGCCGCGGCGGTGCCAAGGGCCAGCGCCTCCTGGGCCGGCCAGCCCCGCGCCATCGCCAGCACGAAACCGGCCACGAAACTGTCGCCCGCGCCCACCGCGCTGACCACGTTCACCCCGGCCGCCTCGGCGTGCCAAGCCCCGTCCGGACCGGCGATGACCGAGCCGTCGGCGCCGCGCGCGACGATCACCATGCCTGCCGCACCGCCCTGCACCAGACCGGCTGCGAACCCGGCGCTGTCCTGGCGCGAGGGCAGGGGCCGGCCCGCTAGGCCCTCGGCTTCGTGGCTGTCCATGCGCAGCACGTCCACCGGGATCGAGGACCCTGCCAATGCCCGCAGCGCCTCGCCCGAGGTGTCCACCAGCAGCTTGGCGCGCCCGTCCTTCAGGCGCACGGTCAGCATCTGCTCGAAGCCCGGTGCGACACCCGGCGGGTTCGAGCCGGAAACGACGACCCAGCCCCCGGCCAGGGCGGCCTCGGCGATGGCGGCCATCGCGGTGGTCACCTGCGTCATGTGCCATTCTGGGCCCGGCAGGACAAAGCGATACTGCCCTCCGGTCGCGCGGTCGGTGACGGCCAGCGACTGGCGCGTTTCACCCGGCGCCGTCAGGCGGAGGACCGACAGGCCCGCGGCCTTCAGCATGTCGGCCAGACGCGTGCCGGTGGCGCCGCCCAGAGCAACCATCGCCGTGGACTGGCCGCCGATGATCTTGATGGCGCGGCTGACATTGATGCCGCCGCCGCCCGGATCGACCACCGGCTTGTCGCAGCGCAGCTTGAGATCGGGCACCACCGCATCGGCCGCCGTGGACAGGTCCAGCGCCGGGTTCAGCGTGACCGTCAGGATCGGGACCTGGCCGCTCATTCCCACCACCTGTCGATGCGCGCGATGTCGTCGTCGGACCAGCCGAAATGATGGGCCATCTCGTGCGTGACGACATGCACCACCAGTTCGCCCAGGGTCACGTCCCCGCGCGAGGCCCATTCGTCCAGGATGGGACGCCGGAACAGCCAGATGATGTCGGGCTGGCCGGGCTGGTCCGCCACCGATTTCTCGGTCAGAGGAACGCCGTCGTAGAGGCCCGTCAGTTCGAACGGGTCGTCGATCTGCAATTCGTCCAGAACATCCTCGGGGGCGAACTCGGCCACGCGGATCGCGACCTGCGCGGCCGCTTCGCGGAACTCGGCCGGCAGGCCGTCGAGGGCCGTATGGGCCATCGTCTCCATCTCGGCCGCGTCGGGGGCCGTCATCCTGTCCCAGTCACTCATTCCGCGCCTCCTGCATTGCCCCCCCGATATGGACAAAAACCGCTGCCTGTGAAAGAGCAACACCAACAGGAGACGCCCCATGACCATCACCCGTTTCGCGCCATCGCCCACCGGCCACATCCATGTGGGCAACCTGCGCACCGCGCTGTTCAACTATCTGATCGCCCGCAAGACCGGCGGCACCTTCATCCTGCGCCTGGACGACACCGATCAGGAGCGCAGCAAGGAGGAGTATGTCGAGGGCATCAAGCGCGACCTGGACTGGCTGGGTCTGCACTGGGACCGGGTCGAGCGCCAGTCGCTGCGCCTGGACCGCTATCGCGAGGAGGCGGACAAGCTGCGCGCCTCGGGCCGTCTGTACGAGGTCTTCGAGACGCCGACCGAACTGGACCTCAAGCGCAAGAAGCAGCTGAACATGGGCAAGCCCCCGGTCTATGACCGCACGGGCCTGAGCCTGTCGGAGGCGGACAAGGAGCGTCTGCGGGCCGAGGGGCGCGAGGGCTATTGGCGCTTCCAGCTGGACCAGAGCCGGATCGAGTGGACCGACGGGATCCTGGGCGACATCTCGATCGACGCGGCTTCGGTCAGCGACCCGGTTCTGATCCGTGCCGACGGGCAGGTGCTCTATACCTTTGCCAGCAGCGTGGATGACACGGACATGGGTGTCACGAACATCGTGCGCGGTTCGGACCACGTGACGAACACGGCAACCCAGATCCAGATCATCCAGGCGATCGGCGGCACGCCCCCCGCGTTCGCGCACCATTCGCTGCTGACCGGTGCCAAGGGCGAGGAATTGTCCAAGCGTATCGGAGCATTGTCGCTGAAGGACCTGCGCGAAGGCGGTGTCGCGCCCGAGGCGCTGATCTCGCTGATGGCGCGGCTGGGGTCGGGCGTTCCGGTCGCGTTGGCCTCGCTGGACGAACTGGCCGAAGCGTTCGATCTGTCGCAGTTCGGTGCCTCGCCCACCAAGTTCGACGCCGACGACCTGTGGCCCCTGACGCGGGAACGGAACCAGGCGCTGCCCTTTGAGGCCGTGCGCGACCGAATCGCGGCGCTTGGGGTGCCGGACGATCTGGCCGAACGCTTCTGGCGCGTCGCTTCGCAGAACATCACCCGGCTGGAGGATCTGGCCGACTGGTGGCGCATCTTCAGCGAAGGGGCCGAGCCCCAGATCGATCCCGAGGATGCCGAGTTCGTGGCTCAGGCGATGACCCTGCTGCCGGAGGCGCCCTTCACCGACGCCACCTGGGGCGAATGGACCGCCCGCGTGAAGGAGGCCACCGGCCGCAAGGGCAAGGGCCTGTTCATGCCGCTGCGCAAGGCGGTCACGGGACAGGCGCACGGGCCTGACATGTCGGATGTCATGCCGCTCTTGCAGGTCGTCAAGGCGCGGGCCTGAGCCCGCGGCACCGGCATCATGCAGGCAATTCCGCCTCGACTGGGTGCCGCCGCGCCCCGTCCGGGACATGGCGCAGCTTAGTGACCGCCCAAGAAAATCGGCCGTCCGCGCCTGCGGGCGGATCGGCGGAAAAGCCTCGAAAAAGCGCTTGACGCTTCCGGCGCTTCTTCGTAAATCGCCTGCACTCCGTGGCGGAGTAGCTCAGTTGGTTAGAGCAGCGGAATCATAATCCGCGTGTCGGGGGTTCGAGTCCCTCCTCCGCTACCATTGCTTCACCCACTTTCGGGAAGCAGAGGGGCAAGACATCCACTATCGATAAACCGGCTTTTCCTGTGGGCAATGATCCGGTCAACCCAACGGTCGCAGCTACATGTCGGCCGGTCCAGAGGCTGCATCCGGTCGACCCGGGTCTGGAGCAGGACCAGTGCGTCCGCCTTTCTGATCTGGCTTCCGGAGCCGTGATCCTCAGACAATTTCGCCACTGACAAAGGCCAGCACCGGACGTGATCCCCTGCGCGAGCCAGGTGCGGGCTGCGGTTCAGAATTTGGGTTCCTGGCAGCCGGGAGTTCTGCTGAAGGCTCGGTTCACGTATTTCAGCAAGGAGAAGGCCATGTCCGGTTCGTGCGGTATGGCGGCCAGTTGCGCATGAACCTTGATTCACATCAGGATGTCTGGCGCATTGTGATGCCCGGCAGTGATGGTTTCTGATGGACGCCTTGGGATTGAGAATGACCAGCGAAGAAACTTTCTGCTCCTGCTGTCCATGTTGCGGTGCCGGTGACTGACCAAAGAGGAAGAACGGGAAGGCTGTTCACAAACCAATCTGCCTGAAGAAAGCGCTTTCCACTTTTCTCAGATGAAGTGTGCCAGATTAGGCCGTGTTGACGAAAGGGATACACAGGTCGCGCTGATCATGATTCAAGCTGGCATCTGCAATGGAGACCAGCTTGGCACGAGACCTGATGTCGGACGACGAGTGGGCGTTCTTTGAGCGTTTCCTCTTGGCCATCCGCG
>Ga0194112_10013020_pt1 | contig 10089 bp, 7 predicted proteins | sample TA2MahC400mmetaG_FD_146191 | JGI IMG/M metagenome (GOLD analysis project Ga0194112, IMG submission 146191) | Freshwater microbial communities from Lake Tanganyika, Tanzania - TA2015016 Mahale Deep Cast 400m | ecosystem: Environmental > Aquatic > Freshwater > Lake | place: Tanzania: Lake...
TTCCTTTCGTTGATGAGTTTTCTCTTTCATCGTAAAGAACAAGTTTTATCATTCCGTATATAACTGCATAGTTTAATGTCATCTCCTTATGGAGATGCCAGCCCTTTATAACTCCAGGATAAACGGTTGAAAAATAAATTTCCCCAAATTTCTCAAAGTGTGGATCGTCAGACCTCATCATATGCATGATTGCTCCTCGTTCATCAGGAATCTTTTTTAAAGATATAATTTTCACTCCCTCAATCAATTCTTACTCCACCTACTTAATTCTTAATTTGCTTCTTAAATTATATTTATATGCATTCTTGCTCAAAATAGGTTCTTAAAAACCTCTATTTTGGACAGCATAACGCAGATGGGGGCATAATTAACCCAATAAAACCCATAGATCCCCTGTTTTTATAGCTTGCGACGGGGTACAGTCGATTCTGTAACGTCCTTATTTTGGAAAGCATAATGAAATCATAAAAAAAAGAAAAAGAAAACCTGATTTGAAAAACGGTCAAAACTTGTCCAAAAAGCCAATAATTTCAATGGGTATCCGTAAAAAATTCCTTTAATTTGGACGGCTTTGATTTAAATGCCCACCCTAATTCTTTGATACTTTTAAGTTTAAATTTCCCATAAACGGTAAATATACAAACAATAATGAATGACAATATGATACCAACCTTAATTAATATATCAACCAATAATGAATAATTAAATAAATAAACCAAATACACTGCAAAAATAAATAACGTACCAATAGTGATATCCTTCCTATAATTGTAATGTATTTTCATGTATTTCTGTGAGTACACATAATTCACTCCGGTCATAACCAACATAGTAAACAGAAGAGACAACGAACTCCCTTCAATAGGGAAAAGAGATATTAGTATAATATTTGACATAACAGAAAGGCAGGCAGAAATTCCTGCACTTAAAAATAATACTTTTGTTTTTTTTACATAACATAATTTCATATGAAATTGTTGATTCATAGCTGCAAATAAAAAATAATATGTTAAAATTGGAACGATTTTCCAACCCTCATAGTATTTCTTATTCATTAATAAAATAAATATTTCCTTCGAAAAAAGGCCTATTGTTAAGCAACAGATGCATATAAAGAAAACATACAGGGTTTGAAATTTAGCTATCTTATCATAGAAGCCTTCACCACGTTCTTCTAAATTCTTCATCGAAAATGGATACCATACTTGTTGGATTGAAAAGGTAATGAACCCAAGTATTGATCCTACCGAAGCGGCTACTGTGTATAAGCCAGCATAATGGACACTCTGGATTTTAGTTAAGAATATGTTGCTTGAGTTAGTATTTACCCACCCTATTAAATGAGTTAAAAAAAAGGCAAAACCATATTCTAATGATTTAATTAACTTCTCGACTGATATTCTAAAAACAAAATATCTTCTAAATAACCATAAAAGAATAAGGCAATATAGTAAGTCAATAGAAACATAAGCAAAAATAAAACCGATTATTCCTTTTCCAAGTCCTATCACCAGATATATTGATAATAATATAGTAGAAAGTGCTTTTGTTAAATTTGCCATGGCAAAATGTAGCGGTTTTTCTTTCCACATAAAGATAAAAGTAAATAATTGTGCCAATAAAGATAATGATAAATCTAATGTCATAAGGATGATGAACGAAGAAAACTTTTCTGTTTTAAACAAAAAACTCGATATGTTTCCCGTAAAAATGCTTAGGAATGCAATGTTAAATATACTCAAAATGCAAAGGAAATATACAATAGTACTGAAATATTCTGTATACACTTTCTTGTCATTTACATACATAAAATGGTATCTTCCAAATGCATCATGTAAACCCAGTTGAAAAAAAGCACCCAGAAAACTTTGATATGCTAACAAAACACCCCATATTCCATAATCTTCTGGAGTTAACAACCTTGTATAGAATGGCAATAAAAAAAAAGAAATTGTTTTTGTTAAAAGACCTCCCACAAAATAAATTAAACTATTTAATACTAATTTTCCCTTTTTACTCATAATATACATTTTGAGTTTTAGGTTCTCTTTTTATGTCTACTATTCTAATTTCCCTTTTTATTATGCTTATAATCTCTTCGTAAAAATGGTTTCCTAAGCACCCTTGATATTGATATTCTTGCAGACCTATTCGTCTATTCTTCATATTTTCAATACTCTTATAAAGATCACCCTTATTATTGACATAAATAGAATTCCTTTTTTCACTTATGTGACCATAGTCTAATATCATTCTAAAAGGATTAACTATCACAGTGTTGATACCAAGATATGAGCTATGAATCCCAATCGATGATATGTCTGTTATATTAACATTTGATATATTTAGAAGATAATATGAGGAAATAGAATTACCTATAATTGCTATTTTATCATTGTTTATAATATATTTGTACTCTTCATAATATAATTCTTTATCATTTTCTTGTGGATGTAATTTAACTAATAAATAAACATTCTTATGTGATTCTACATATTCTTTTAAATATTCCAGTATAATAGTCTTGATATTAATTGGAATATCAATATAGGATAAATTCTTCTTATTACCTGTAGAGAAATATGTAATAATTTTATAATCATTATTTATGCCATATTTCTTACAAATCCCTTTCATAACCATTTCATTATTATTTATATTATCCTTTATTTTATTTAGAAGATAATATTTGAAGTTGTTAATATTATAATACCTATTTATTATACATCCTGATTTTATAAGTATATTTTTATAATAATCTGAAAAACAGCATTCTACATCAATAACGCAATAACTTATGTATGGGTTATATAATGGTGTGATATTATTTGTTAAGACGTTAATAAGACTTATATTGTGTTTCTTTGCAATAATATATCTAGCATTTAAATCAGAATAATCTTCATTTGAAATTATACATTTAGAATTTATATTTTCTAATATAATAAAATAGTTAACTGTTCTTAATAAATAAGAGAATAATGATTTGAGGTATATTGGATCCTTAATTTTTATTGCTTTAAGAATATATTTAGCAAAATGGATTGCAATATATTTAAATTGCTTAATGCTACAGAATAGATTATTACCATTTTCAATAATAAAAGGGTTTTCAATAAGGCTTTTATAGTACGATGAAATCTTATTTACTGTTTTTAATAAACCTACTTTATATCCTGAATTAGCAAGCTCTTTATAGATATTAATTATTATATCAATAGGTTCATAACTATGAGCGATTAGGAGCACATCTACAGATATCTTATTTATATTTAATTGTAACCGATATTTAAATATTATCTTGTATAGAAATGCAACAATTGTCCCTACTACATATATTATCTTTAGTAATATACGATATGTATTCCTTATAAAAGAAAACACATAAGGATTTAAAACACAATTCTCAAAAGGTAGCTGATTACCTGGAAACAAAATATCTATTAATATTACTTTATTAAAAGAATATAATTTACAAATCGAACCGATTAAATTTTCTTTCCATTTTCTCTTATAAATAATGTGATGAAATATTCTTTTTACATTCGTATCTATAATATTATTGCTAATATATGGTGCCACATCCTCAAGAATATGTCTAACTTGAATATATTCATTACTATTTTCAAAATTATCAGAATTTACAAACTTAAAACTATCAATTAACGATATTTCATAATTGTTAATAAAATAGGCATTATCAAGTTTATGATACTTATCACTTAATACTAACTTTTTACATCTACTTGATACCTCAAAATAATATACTTTTGAATTGGTAAAGATTGAAAATATAAAATACCATAATAGATTCAACTTACCAATAATATAAATATTCCCATTATTATAAATTGTATTTTACCTTGAAGTAGAAAAATAGTATATTAGAAAAATATGAGAGTGGAAACAAAAAATATACAGATTTTAATAGAGTTATTAAAGGCTAACAGTTCTCTGGAGGAGGGAAGTGTATTTAATTTATTAGGCTAAAGAAATCTTTATACCACTCTATTGTATCCTTAATTCCATTATCAAATGTATATAAAGATTTCCATCCCAATAATTTCCTTGCTTTTTCTGATGATAGATATTGATGAAATATCTCTCCTTTGCTCTCATTTAAAACTATAGGAATTAAATCCTCCCTGGCCATTAAGGCCAATATCTTTTTAGTTAATTCTAAAACTGTCAATTGTATCTCATTGCTAAAGTTAAATGACTTTCCATAGATATCAAGTTCATCCATCTTCTCCGCCAATAATAAATAAGCATTAACTGCATCAAGGATATAAATATAGTCCCTGATAAATGTACCATCACTTCTTATAACTGGGCGTTCATTAAAAATGACAGATCGAATAGTCCCTGGAATTATTCTGTTGAAATTTAGGTCCCCCCCTCCAAAAAAATTGCCACATCTAGTAATACAAACTGGTATTTTATATGTTTTGTAGTAACTATAAGCGATTAAATCAGCACAGCTTTTAGAAACATCATAGGGGTAAGAGCCTCTGAGGGGGGCTTCTTCGTTGTAAGGCAATATCTCTTGTTCTCCATAGGCCTTATCACTGGACGCCACTAAAATTCTTTTAATGATGGAGTTCCTTCGACAGGCTTCCAATACATTCCAGGTACCTTTTATATTAGTAATAAAAGTAGATATTGGATTTCTATTTGCTTTACCTACTATAGTCTGTGCAGCTAGATGAAAAACCGTGTCAATATCATACTCATTGAGACATCTTTCTACGAGGAAATAATCTTCAACTTCACCCCTAACGACAATTATTTTATTAATAGAGTCTTGTAATATCAGATTCGACTTGGGTACCCAGTCTCTAATTAAACCAATAACATTTGCCCCCTTATTTAATAAATCTTTCGTCAGCCAAGACCCCAAAAAGCCAGTGCACCCTGTTACAAATACGTTTTTATTTTTCCAATAATTCTTCTTCTCAGTTACCATACTTTCCACGGCGGATTACCCTTCTCCCAAAGCTCATTGAGATATTTATAGTCCCTGAAAGTATCCATACACTGCCAAAATCCTTTATGATGGAAAACTTTAAGTTCCCCATCCGAAGCAAGTTTTTCTAATGGGTCTCTTTCTAAAATACAATTATCCTCATTGCTAAGGTAATTGAAAAACTCCTTTTTAAATACAAAATAGCCTCCGTTAATTGAATTCACTTGATTATCAGGTTTTTCATTAAATGATAATACCTGATCTCCATGGATCGAAAGCTCCCCATATCGGGAAGGGGGGGAAACACCAGTTACAGTGCCAATTTTTCCATGAGTATTATGAAAATTTAATAAAGCTTGAATATTTAAATCTGTTACGCCATCACCATAGGTTAGCATAAAAGCGTCCCCTGCAATAAACTTCTCAATCCTTTTAACCCTGGCCCCCGTCATAGCATTTAAACCCGTATCTACTAATGTAATTTTCCATCCTGTTTCCAAATGTTTGGGGTGTATTTCTATATTTCTTGATCCAAGTTCAATGGTAAAGTCATTGGATAAAAGTTCATAATTATAAAAGTATTGTTTTATTACTTCACCTTTGTAACCCAAGCAAAGAACAAACTCTCTAAATCCATGTTGGGCATATGTTTTCAATATATGCCAGAGGATTGGCATACCACCGATCTCAATCATTGGCTTTGGTTTGAATTCGGTCTCCTCCCTTAAACGTGTGCCGAATCCCCCACATAGAATAATAACTTTCATCTCCATTAATTCATCCTCAAATCCCTTGGCCGCCAATGGCTTTCAATAAACTTATGTAATTCAATACTCTCGCTGATTCTTTCCCATCTATTATTCCAAGGTATTTCCTTACTATTTCCTTCTCATAGATTTGGGACCTCATTCTAAATCTACCTGAAACAAAATAGTTACAGACCATATCCCTTAACTCCTTCGAATTCTTACAAACCGGGATTCCACACTTACCGTTGGCAGGGACCCCATATTCTATCTTGTGTGTCGTTACATTCAAACATATAACGGGCTTACCCATGGTACAGGCCTCAATAATCGTTGTAGATTCAGGTGCTATTATTAGATCACAATTAGCAATTAACGAGCTGATATCCTTTTTATGGAAAAGACGAACGGTAGGGAATTGACTCTTCTTTAGCAGAAGCTTATAATAATTTAAACTTTCAGAAGGATTAATTTTTATGATAATGTTAACCAGACTAATGGTAGATAGCGCTTCAAGTGCCGAGAAAAGATATATTTCAGGGTCCTTTTCGGCATAAAAGCTTGAAAATAAACCAAAAGGGTAAGTAATTAATAACACTCTGTATTTTCTTTTAATAACGTCACTAACAAAATATTTTCTATCAATCTTCCCTTTCAACCGAAAATACACATCCGCTCCCGGATTCCCTATAGATACTAATTTTGTCATCGGAACACCATATGAATTATAAATCTCATTTACTTTCTCTGTCCAAGTAACCATTAAATCCGCTGTTTTACCGTCATCATTATTTCTCATGAATGGTAAGCCATGTTGTAACACTACTGATTTAATACCCAATTTTCGAGCAACCCCTATGATCATTCTGGACTCAGCAGTTGCATCATTGGGTAATGCAACAAGTGAAATATTAAATTTCTTCATATTGCTTATTATCGACAAGACAGTTTTAGTAATTTCCTTAAACTTTTCTTTAATAATATTTTCTAGATAAGGCATAATCAGATCATTAATCTGGAAACTTTCAAATACAAACATAGAAATATACTTACTATCTTCCCTTGCCACCTGCCAACAGCATTCTATTTTACTAAGGTCATAGAGATCAATCTCCCTTAAATTTGAATGTTTTAAACACATAACTTGAGTGCCTCTAAATAGAACCCGCAACAATACTGACCATTTCTTCCATTGTGAGAACGGAAACCTTTTATAATATATTGGCATAAAAGGATATCTTATTGCACCAAATTCAATAAGTAAAGGTAGCATGGATCTATAAAAAAGGAATAATATTCTATCATATTTACTTTTTCTTGATATAAAGAGATTTAATAATGAAACAAGATTTAATATCTTCCCGATGATATATTCTCCATTTCTTTTAAATGAAGATTTCCACATTCTTTTTATTATTATTGGAAACAGAATCGAAATTTGATTATCAGATTTAGTTTCATAGAGGGCTAATTTAACTCCGCAAGAATATGATACCTTGAGAAGAATATTATATTTCATCGAATCTTTCGAATAATCAGAAATAATATTATCAACAGAATATTTTTCAATTATCTTTCTCACAGAAAAAAGAAATTTTATGTAAGGAAATAAAAAACTATAAAGAAATTCAAATTCACATAAACTGCCAAGAGAAATATCATAAAATAAAGTAAAATCAATACCATTAGATTTGTACCAATTTTTAGCAATTTTTAAACAATAATTATCAATTTTAGTACAATCACTGGAGTCTAAAATATCGTCGTATATGAAACCTTGTATACCTTTCTCTTGAGCCCGATTAAAAACTAACCAATTATCACAAATAATAAGATCGTTGGAGGTATCAAATGTTAAAATTGATTCACAACATCCTTCAATAATCTTTTCAATAGTAGATAAGTAAGATACAAAAAATAGATTCATTTTAACGCGTGAAATAGCTTATGCTTTTGGAAAGCGCTTCTACCTTTTGGGAAGCTACATCGATATCTAAATAATTTGTCTTAAATTGTAAGAGCAGGGGTTGTAAAGATTCTGCAACAGGACACAATCCAAGTTTAAAATTTTGTATCCTTCTTATTGGTGGTGAAAGAGTAGAAAAATGATACGAGGTCCTTTGAAAAACAGGCTCTAAATATGTTAGTTGCCATGCAGCGTATATACCATCACCACCCAATTCCATGTATTTATTTCGAAAGTCAACCCAGTTAAATTGGGGATTATTTTCCAACTTAACCGCATAAGTCCAATATGAGTGAACAAATCCTTCAGGAACAGATTGGGAAATCATCCAACCACATCCTGCAATAGCTTCGGAATAAAGTTTTGCTACTTTTTGACGCATATTAACTAATTCTTGTAGGCGTTCTATTTGACCAAGTGCCACTGCTGCGCACAGTTCAGGCATACGGTAGTTCCACCCCATAGAAATATGTCGTTCATATTTGGGATCTTGGATAGTTTCTTTCGAAATCTTTCCCTTACCCGCTCCAGCACCCACAGCACCATAACCGAGACTGCCGAAACGACGAATATTATTCGCTAATTCTTCATCGCTTGTCGCAATCATTCCACCTTCACCACTGGATATGTGTTTAGAACTTTGGAAGCTGAAACTTGCAGCATGGCCGATACTACCAACGATTCTTCCTTTATAATATCCCAAGAAACATTGGGCATCATCCTCGAGAACAAAGAGGTTATACCTCTTTGCAATATTCATAATGGCATCCATATCAGGAGCAAGGCCGTAGATTGCTACCGGAATGATGGCTTTTGTTTGAGAGGTTATACGGTCTTCAATAGATTTCGGATCGATTGTCCAAGTGTAGGGGTCAATATCGGCAAAAACAGGAATTGCGCCAGCATGCAACACCGCAAACGATGTACTGGCCATTGTCAAAGGAGGAACAATGACTTCATCGCCTGGTCCAATCCCAGCAGCAACCAGAGCGGCGTGCAACGTGGCCGTTCCATTAATAAAAGAGATGGCATATTTACATTGAAAAACTTCAGCAAACTTTTCTTCAAGCCTCTTTGTCATCATGCTTCCGGCAGAGGTTCTGAATTGTGAATCAAGTACCTCCATAACATACTTACGTTCTAATTCACTGATACGCTGCATCAAATTATCCTCTTATCTTTTTATGAGGGAGAATCTTTCTTTAAAGAAGCTTTATACCCTGCATTACGCTCGATACCCTGATTTATGTCGGAAAATCCTGGTTCGGCCTGTAAAAGTGTTAAAATATCATTCATCAGAAATACTCCCTTATGGCAAAGGTGTGAATATACTTTACGAGCAAAAAACAAATCCTTTTCATAATCCAATGTCCATCGCAAATGAGATAAGTTTTCTTTATATTTGATATTGGCGATCCTAAACTTCCCAGGATTCTTCCAAATATAAGGTGTAACGTGTTCACGATCTGATGGTAATTGAGCTTCTTCCCATGTTCGTTCCAAAACTTTATATGAGAACACTTCAATATCCAATCCCTCGGGGTAGGTAGGTTCAATGGTGTTGCTTACATAGTCAAGTTCGGGGTGGCTTAAAAAATATTTGACAATTTCATCGAGTACTTCCGGATCTTTGAAGGGATCATCGGCCGTAATACGTACGATAATGTCTGCATAAACTTGCTTAGCGGCCTGGTAAAAACGGTCTAATACATCATCAACGCTTCCAGCATATGTCGATACATGGTATTGATTTGCAAGGCGTAAGATGGCTTGATCTTCGGCATTAGTAGTTGTCGCAACGATGATCTCGTTAACTGTCTTGCTAGCCTGTATTCGTTCGATGACGTGTACTAATAATGGCTTGCCAACAATATCCACCAGAGTTTTACCTGGCAGTCGGGTTGAACCCATCCGCGCTTGAATAATGGCTACAATTTTCATGAATGCAATTTCAATCAACTGCTCCAAAAAGTTGGATTGATGACTCTTGGATCTACGGAAAAGAAATGTCCATTAACCTGGTTAAAAAGCTCTTCAGGTAGCGTCTTTAGCCAAAGAGCAACGTTTGTTTTCACCTGATCAGGTGTTTCGGCCCCGAAGATCACATGGGCTGCAGGATACTTTGATTTTATATAACCTATAGCAAACTCCTGCCTGTTTACGCTGAATGCATTACACAACTGATTGAGCTTTTCTAATAGAGGTCTCGCAAATTTTACCTGATCGGGAAGCTTTTCAGGCTCCATGAGAATCAGTCCCTGTAAAAAGATACTTCGTATATATACACTTTTTCTTTTTTCTTCGGCAATGCGAAACACACCCGCATGGAGAAAACGGTGATCAAATAAATTGGCTGGAGCCTGAATCAAGTCAATAAAATCAGATTGAAGCGCTTGGAGTGCCCTTTCCGG
>Ga0194112_10013021_pt1 | contig 10089 bp, 8 predicted proteins | sample TA2MahC400mmetaG_FD_146191 | JGI IMG/M metagenome (GOLD analysis project Ga0194112, IMG submission 146191) | Freshwater microbial communities from Lake Tanganyika, Tanzania - TA2015016 Mahale Deep Cast 400m | ecosystem: Environmental > Aquatic > Freshwater > Lake | place: Tanzania: Lake...
CGTCCCGTCCCGCATCTCGGCCGGGTTCCAGCCCCACATGATGATGAGGCGGGCGTTCAGCCAGTCCTGGCGCTGGTTGCCGGTGACGTTCGTGCCGTAGACCGTGGGCGTCGCGTTCTGGATGGCCGCCCAGGAGTAGGAGTTGTAGAACCCCAGCGAGCCGCCGAAGAGGTTCATCAGCCGCTGGGCGGTCTGGCGGCCGTTCGTCTGATTGTAGCTCCCCGTGCCGTAGGGCACGTAGAGGGCCTGGTTTCCGTAGGTCTCCTTGACGCGGCGGAGCTCGGAGGCGACCCGATCGAGCGCCTCGTCCCAGGAAACGCGGACGAATTTTCCCTCGCCGCGGGGGCCGACGCGCTTCAGGGGATGGGTGAGGCGGTCGGGATGATACTGGCGGCGGCGGTAGGCGCGGCCGCGCGGGCAGGCGCGGAGCTGGGGGTTTTCGACCGCGTCGGGAATGCGGTCGTCGGTGTCGATGCGGACGATGCGTCCGTGGCGAAGGGAGACGCGCAGAAGACACCGGCCGCCGCAGTTGTGCGAGGGACAGCCGACGCGCACCATGCGCTCCCCGGCGGAAGAGGGGAAGGCCGCCGGCGCCGGGGGCGGAAGGGGAGCGGTCTTGGCGGGCGCCGCGCCGCTCTTTCCCTTGATCTTGACCGCGGCGGCCGCCGTGCCCAGGAGCGTGCTCCAGCGCAGGAAGCTCCGGCGCGGCATGGGCGCCGACTCGACTTTTTTCTTAAGGGGCGGGGAGGAACTCATAAGAGGAACGTCGTCTCGCGTCCGGGATAACGCCGCGCGGCGCGCGCCGTTTCCAGGCATAAATCCCGAGCGACGGCCGCCGCGGCCCGCCGCTCCACTCCGGGGGAACCGCCCGGATTGATCAAAGCGCGGCCTCCGCGAGAACTGCGAAGACCAGGCAGATGAGCGACGCGGCCGGGCGGAACAGCAAGCGGAAGACCCCGGGATGAGCGAGATCCTTTTTAAGAGAGGATGAGGCTTTCATCAAGACAAAAATCAAGGCGCCGTTCACCAGTCCGTCGAGGACGAGGAAACGCAAGAACAGGGCGCTTCCGGCCTGGAGGATGTTGGGCGCCTGAAACAGGGCGGCCCAGAAGAGGCCGAGCGCGAGATGCGCCGCGCGCCAGGCGAGCGATGTCGCTCCGGCGGCGACGGCTATGAGCACGGGAGGGCGGCCTCTCATTGTAGGCCCCGCCCCGTTCGGGGCGGATCCTATCTCCTCCGCGGGGAACGCGTTTCCCCCGGAACGCTTGGCCATGGCGTTCCGGAAATCGTCGCCCGGTGTTCCGCTCAGCGAGACGGCCTCCGTTTTTCCGGAAAACAGCCGGCCGAGGCGCCGGGTTGTTTCCGCCCCGAAAACGGAGAGGAGGACCGCCGCGGCCAAGCCCTGGAGCAGGATCGCCTGCGCCGGGTTCAGGACGGCCATGACGTCCACGCCGGGCAGGAGAAGGTCGACGAGCTTGACCGAGGCCGCGACCGCCGAGGTCAGCATGGCGGCGGACGGGCGTCCGGCGCGGGCGGCGGCCCGGCTCATGAGGAAGAAGCCCAGGGGGAACATCAGGAATCCGGCCAGGCCCGGGACGCGGAGGGCGTGGAGCGCGTGTCCGGCCGTGGCCTCGGCCAGCCCCCACAGCGACCCGAAGACCAGCGCCGCGTGTGCCGCCGAAGCTCGTTCTTTCATGTCCGTTCCCTCAGCCGCCCGGTATTGTAACAGAATGACCGGATCCCGTTCCACAGATCGGCGCGTCTTTCCCTATGGAATCAATCCGACGGCCCAGCCCGGCTACCATATCTCTTTGCCCTCGGCCGCGCCCGTTTCCCATTCGCCGTGCATGTTCTCTTCCGAGACTTCGGTCAGGATGTCTTCCAAAACATATTCCGGTTCGGTTTTGGGCACGACAACGAGCGTTTCTTTTTTCAGCGTCATCGGCCGCTAATCCCTGGAGAACGCGTCCCGCAGGAGCTTGCTCTGGCGGTTGAAGGCGGCCCGGGGGTTCCGGTTTTCCTTCATCAGGGAGATCTCCTGGGTCAGGAGGCGGGCGATGTACATCGTGTAGGGGCCGGGCTTCCGCGACTCGCGGACGAACAGCGGATGGTCGCGGTTGACGTACACGGCGTTGCCCTCGGAGAAGCATTCCGGACCGGATTCACCGAAGTGGTCCAGGCAGACCGAGACGACCTTGTCGCCGAAGCGGATGCGCTTGACGATGGCGTTGGGCGTGATTTTTTTAATGGCCGGGTTTCGTTTTCTTTTTGTCTTGGGCTTGGCCCCGCCGCCGTCCTCGGCCGGGTCCGCGCCCGCGGCCCCCTTGGCCACGGCCGCCCCGCCGCCGATTCCCCTCTCGCCGTCACCCGCCGGGATGGGTCCGAAGGGAGAGAAGTCGGGGTTGAGCTTCAGCGCTTCCAGGACGCGCTGCAGCGCTTCCTTGACGGCGCGTCCGGCGCGGAGGTCCTCGCGGCGGTCCGCTTCCTTGCCCAGCTTCCTGCGGATGACGGCCACGACCTTCTCCATGAGCGCCAGGAACTCCTGGTACTCGGGCGAGTCGGTGACGAACCCGCCGCGGTCGCTCGTGATCGGAAGGAAATTGGCGTGCACCTCGCCCTTGACCCGAGCCACGGCCGGCCCCCAGGTTTCCATGCCGAAGAGGTCTTTCTTGATCGTGGCCCCCTTGACCTTGACCTCGATGCCCAGGTCCAGGGGGTCGGCCTGGGTCCGGGGCACGATGACGACTTCACCCGAGACGGGACCGAAACGGCAGCCGTCGAGGAAGGCGATTTTCTGCCCCGTGTAGCTCCGGGGGGCCAGGCGGCGGCCGTTGAGGAAGACGGCGAAATGCGACGCCTTGAGCGGAACGCTCTCCCGGATCTTGTCCGCGGCCTGCTCGACGTCGAAGGATTTGGTCAAGCCGCTGAGGACGACCGTCGTCCCGTCGCCGCGCTCGGCCGAGGGCTCCAGGATCTCGCAGGGCAGGCGCCAGACGCCCCGCGTCCTCTCCCAGTCCTCCTTGTCGAAAACGACGCGCGCGGCGAACCGGCCGCGCCGGGTCACGACCTCGAAGCGCGAGGCGGCCGAGAGGGAGGCGAACTTCCCGATGCCGAACTGGCCGATCCGCTCGCGGTGGAAGCGGGGCGAGCGGGCATGGATGACCTTGTCCTCCGAGCCGATGACGAAATATTCCTGCAGACCCGCCTCGTCCATCCCCGTCCCGTCGTCGCGGACCTCGATGCGGTCGGGCGCGACCGTGACATGGACCTCCTCGGCGTCGGCGTCGTAGGCGTTGTTGACCAGCTCGCGCAGGAGCTCGACGCTCTCGGCGTAGAGGCGCTCGCCGATGGCCACGATGTGGCGCTTGTGGACGACGACCTCGAGCGATTTCCTGTCCTTGACGTTCATGGCATTCGCGGCCGCCGATTCCCCGGCGGGTTTATTCTGCTTCATTATATGATATTCCCTCGGCTGGTAAAGACCCTCGCCTGTAAGCATCTCCAAATCTGTGATAGCAAGATTTTCGACGAAATGCGCCCGGCAGAGGGGGAGCGGGAACGGGACGGGCGGTCAGGGGACGATGAGCCGGAGAGCCGAGGGCGCGACCTTGAAGGTCACGGCGTCCCCTTCCGCAACGGCGGGGCCGCCGGGAATGATCTCTCCGTCGGCCTGGACGGTCAAGGGAGCTGCGGACGAGACGATGAACTTGCGGCCCTGGAGGAGCCGGACTTCGCGGACCCGCTCGTGCCGTCCCTGGGACGCCAGGGCGTTGATGCGGACGAGGCGCGGGAACGAGCACTTTCGGATCAGGCAGGCGTCGAGAAGGCCGTCGTCCGGGCGGGCGCGGGGCGCGATCATCTTTCCCGTGGCCCAGTAGCGCGTGTTGGAGAAGACGGCGGCGGCGAACGAGCCGGAAACCATCCGCCGCCCCGACCGCACTTCCAAAGGAATCGGGATGCGCCGTTTTCTGTAGGCTTCGAGAATGCCCAGGATTCCGGCCAGCATCTGTCGGCGCGCGAGGCGCGGCCTGCGGAGGGCGAGCCTGGCGACGAAGTCGTTGACCGCCGCCCCCAGGCCGATGTTCGCCTGGCCGAGAAAAAAGCGCGCCGGGCATCCTGCCCGCATGATGCGTCCGAGGTCGATCGTCGTCGTCCGTCCCGCGCGGAGCGCCTCGACGGCCCGCTCGAGCGGCTCGAGTCCGAACTCCAGGGTGATGTCGTTCGAGGAGCCCAGGCCGAGCAGGCCGAAGGGGGCCATCCGGCCTGAAGCCATGATTTCGTTGACGATGAGATGAAAGGTCGAATCGCCTCCCGCTCCGACGACCGTTCGACCGGCTCCCGCCGCCCGCCGGGCGAGGTCCTTCAGCCGGCCCTCATTTTCCGTGATCACGAACTCATGTAGAATCTTCGCCCCGCCGAGCAGGCTCTGAAGCCGCTCTTTTTCCCGCATCGCCCGCCCCATCCCCGCCGAGGGGTTGAACAGGACAAGGAGATTGTTTCGGGCCATGACGATCCGATAATAGCCCTTTCATTGACCGCTTTTCAATCTCGGGTAATGATCAATCCACGTTGAGATGGCCCCAATTCTTCAGCCCGCTAAAGAGGGCGGCTGGACGGTCATTTCGCCAATCCTCCAAAGCCGCCGTCCGGCAACTTGGGTTGGAGTGGAAAAAATTCATTGAATAGCGCGCCCCAAGAAAGCCCGACGGGCGCCGGGTTGACAAGAGGAGCGAGGAAAAAATACACTTTCCCCGCCGTTCGTCGAGCCGTCGTCTTGCGGGCGGCAGGCGATATCACGTGCGCTCCTCCGACAGCGAATACACGCTCTGCCCCCTGGCGCCCGCGCATCTGGCCGTCCTGGGGACGGCGGCGGCCACGGCGGCGCTCCTGGCGTTCCGGCCGCGCTTCGCTTTCCTTCCCGCGGCGCTGTTCGTCCTCTTCTTCCTCCCGGCCGCCCTCTTCCTGCCCCGGCTCCGTCTTTTTCTGCCGGTGATCTCCAGGGGAAGGAGAAGCCGCCCTCTGGCCGCTCTGACCTTCGACGACGGTCCCGACCCGGAGACGACGCCCCTCCTCTTGAATTTCCTGGAAGAGAGGTCCATCCGGGCGGCTTTTTTCGTCACGGGGGAGAAAGCGGAGAAACACCCCGGCCTGGTCAGGGACATCCTGGCCCGGGGGCATGAAATCGGCAACCACTCCTTCAGCCACAACGTGTTTTTGATGCTGCGGCGGAGAAAAACGCTGGAGGGGGAGATCGTCCGCTGCCAGAAAGTCCTCGCCGTCCACGGCGTGCGGCCCCTGGCCTTCCGGCCTCCCGTCGGGGTCACGAGCTTCGGCCTTTTCGGCGCGCTTCTCCGGACGGGACTGTACTGCGTCGGCTTCAGCCGCAAGCCCGCCGACTACGGCAACCGCCGCCTCGCGGGTTTGAGCCGGAGGGCGCTGCGGGGGCTAAAGGCGGGCGACGTCATCCTGCTCCATGACGCGTCTCCGGGGCCCGGCTTCGATACGGAGCGCTGGCTGGGGGAGATGGAGGCCGTGATCCTGGGACTCGAGAATCGCGGACTGAAGGCCGCCCTCCTGTCCGAAGTCCTGCAGCGTCCGGTCATGGAGCCGCTTCCGCCCGGAGTCGATTCGTCTCCGGATCCGGTGCGGGTTTTTTACGACGCGCTGGCCGAGCGGTACGACCGGGAGCAGGACCTCGCCTTTTTTTCTCCGGTCAGGAGGGCCGAGGAGGAGAGGTTCACCGCGGGCATAGGAAGATTTTTGCGTCCCGCCCATTCTGTCCTGGAAATCGGCGCCGGGACGGGGAGGTTCACCCTGCCGCTGGCCGGGCGCTGCCGCCGCGTCCTGGCCGTCGACCCCTCGCCGCGCATGCTTCGTCTCCTCGAGAGCAAGGCCCGCGAGAAGGGGCTGGGCAACATCGAGACCTTTTCCGGCCGGGTCGGCGATCTCCCGATTCGTGAGCCCTTCGATGTCGTCTGTTCCTTTTCCAGCTTCGAGTACATCACCGACCTTCCGGGGCTGTTTCGGAAGATCCGGCCCTTCCTCAAGGACGGGGGCGTACTGTACTTCATCACCGCCCGCCGGTCTTTTTTCAGGTTCTTCGCCCAGGTGGGCAACGCCCTGCGGCAGGGTGTCTGGCTTCACGCCCGCGGCCGCCGCCGTACGGCCGCCCTGCTCGAGCGGGCGGGCTTCTCGCCCGTCGTCCTCGCCTCCTTCGGCTCGAAGTCCTTCATCCGAAGCGGCGCTCTTCTCGAAGCGGCGGCCATAAAAAAGGAAAAGACCCCTTAGGATCGATCATGCGTCAGGGATGGAGAGCGAGACTGGCGCAAACCCGATTCGTCCGGGAAGCGATGGAAAACCCGGTCGATCCCGCGCTGTTGAGGAGGAAGCCCTCGCCCCGCTTTTTCGCCGGGCTGGCCGTCATCGCTTTGAGCTATCTCCTCGCCTGGCCGCTCATCACCCTTCTGGGGATCATCGCCGCCCGCCGGGGCCGGCCGGAGATATTCGTCGTCGGCTCCCCCGCGGCCTACGGGCTGTCCACCCTGGTTTTTTTGTTCGGCGCTTGGCTGGCGGGCAAGGAGGGCTTGAAGTATATGCGGGCGGGCTTCCGCTGGCTCGTCGGCCGCATCGGCCGCAGGCTGCTCTCATCCTCCCGGGGGCCCGACGCTCACAGATAGCCCAGGCTTCTCAATCGATCGATGATCTCCAGGTTTTCCCGGGGGGAAAGCCGGCCGCCGTCGCCGTCGGACAGAGCGGAGGCGATGGCCTCGGCCTCCTCCCGCAGCGCCGCCGCAGCGCCGCCCTCCCTTCCGGCGAGGTTGGCCGTCTCGGCCGGGTCGTCCTTGAGGTCGTAGAACTCCAGGGGCGCCCCGGGCTCGAACGGAGCGAAGGCGACTTTTTTCCGGTCCCGGCGGACGCCGCGGATGAGGAACATGTCGTCCGCCTGGGCGCCGCCCCGGGCTTCCAGGAAGGCCGGCCGGTTTTCTCCCCTGCCGCGGGACAGCTCGGGAAAAAAGCTGAGACCGTCAAAACTACCGGGGCCGGGGTTGAGAGCCAGGGCGTCGATCAGGGTCGGCAGGAGGTCGACCTGCCTCATCTCGGCCTCGAACCGGGCGCCCGGGCGGAACAAACCCCGCTTGGCCATGATCACCGGAACGCGCTGCAGGTAGTCGTAGATGTGATATCCGTGCTGGAGCACGTGCTCCCGCAGGGAGTTGCGGATGAGAAGCCGTTGGGCGGTCGAGGTCCGTCCTCCCAGCACGGCCAGCAGAAGGCGCGTGTCCGTGATTTTTTGCTCCAGGTTGGCGAAGATCTTAAGGAACCGCCCGTTCCTGGACTGGATGCTGTAGCGGGTCCAGCCGATGCGCAGCATTTTTCCCAACAGAGGCCACCTCCGGCCGAGGGAAATCCTCGCCTCCCCCCTGCGCAGCGCCCCGGCGATCTCTTCGGTGAAATGGTGAAGGAGGGGCTGCCGGGCGACAAGCTCGGTTACGTCGTCTATGGATCGCATCGGATCCGGGCCGGCGGGCGGCAGTCCCAATTTGTTTAAAAAGTAGGGGAGAAGGGTGCGGGGCGGCGGCCGCTCGCCGAGGCACTCGCCGTGGTCGCCGGTCAGGATGACGAGGTTGTCCTCGCCGACCGTCTCCAGAAGGCGGCCGAGATAGGCGTCCAGGCCCGAGAGGGCGCGGTCGTAAGGAGCGGCGCCGAACGCGGCGGAGTCGTATTCCGGCCGGACCTGGACGGGCACATGGGCCTCCCAGAAGTGGACCAGGACGAAATAGGGGGGGGTGAACTCCCGGTTCTTGAAGCGCGACAGGAGCTGATCGCCCCAGGGGGTGAAGTAATACCGGCTCTGGAGCCGGTAGTCGTAGCGCTCGAATCCCCTGTCGAGGCCGAGGATGGGGTGAAGGGGGCCTGTGGCTTCGGCGTAGGTGTGATAGCCGTTCCCGGCCAGCACCTCGGCCATGGTGGTCGCGCTCGAGGCCAGCCGCTGGCCGACCATCCCCCGGACGCCGTGGCGGGCGGCATAGCGTCCGGTGAGGAGGGAGGCGAAGGCGGGGGGGGTGATGCTGTTCTCGACGAAGACGTTGGGCAGGGACGCGCCGCGCGCCGCCAGCGCGTCGATGTTCGGAGTGCGGCCCGAACGCCCGGCTCCCAAGGCGCGGTCCGACCGCAGGCAGTCGACGGCCAGCAGGATGATGTTCGGTTTGTCGCTCACTTCGTCACGCGCCGGATTGGCGGCCTCCGCTCCGTCCTCCCGGCTTTCTCTAAGTATAAGAAATCATCGGGGCTGTCAACAACTGGGAATCCTCTTGAGTTTTCCATTGACAATTTTTCAAGCCCTGTGCTATCAAGGGTTCGCCCGACGGAGGGCGGACGCCGAGAGAGAGAAAATGGAAAAAATCGCCTTGATCACGGGGGGGAGCCGGGGGATCGGAGCGGCCATCGTCCGTCGACTGGCCGCCGACGGCTACGACATCTGGCTCAACTACCGGACTCAGGCCGAGAAGGCCCTGAGCGTCGCCGAGGAGGTGAGGGCCCTGGGGAGGGAATGCGTCCTGCTGCCCTTCGACGTCTCGGACGATTCCCAGGTGACCGCCGTTCTCGGGCCGCGCCTCGAAAACAGGTGCCCCGACGTCCTGGTCAACAACGCCGGCGTGTCCCGCGACACGATCTTCGGCCTGATGACCGACAAGGAGTGGGAGACGGTCATCACCGTCTCGCTCAGGGGGTTTTTCAACGTGACCAAGCCCGTGGTTCAGAAAATGGTCCATCGCCGCCGGGGCAAGATCATCACCATCTCCTCGACTTCGGGGCTGAGCGGCGTTCCCGGCCAGGTGAACTATTCGGCCGCCAAGGCGGGATTGATCGGGGCCACCAAGGCTTTGGCCCTGGAGGTGGGGCGGCGCAACGTGCTGGTCAACGCCGTGGCCCCGGGGTTCATAGAGACGGAGATGATCGGCCATCTGCCCCTGAAGGAGATCGTCTCCCGGATCCCCCTGGGCCGGCTGGGCAAGCCCGAGGACGTGGCTTCCCTCGTCGGATTTCTCTGCTCGCCCGGAGCCGACTACATCACCGGCCAGGTCTTCTCCGTCAACGGCGGGATCTACCTCTGACCCCGCACCGTACGCGGCTTCTCATCCCCCCGCGGGAGAGCCCTTCACTTTGACCCGCGCATCGGCCACCGCTCCTTTTACGCCCCGGTCGAAGACGAGGACCGGGTTGAGGTCGATCTCGTCGATCTCCGGGAAGTCCGCGGCCAGCTGCGACAGGCGGCCCAGGACATCCGCCAGCCAGTCGGTGTCGGCGGGCTTTCCCCCCCGGAGGCCCTCCAGGACGGCATACCCCCTGGACGACCGGATCATGTCCAGGATCTCGTCGGGCGCGAGGGGGGCCAGCCGGACCTGAACGTCCCCCAGGGCTTCGATGAAAACGCCCCCCGTTCCGAACAGGATGAGCGGCGGCAGGCCTTCATTGGCCTTGGCTCCGATGAAGACTTCCCGCCCCCCGGTTTTGTGCTCCTGGACGTAGAACGACGGATTTTCCCCGGCGAGCCTTCCGGACATCGCCTCGTAGCTCGACAGGAGCTCTTCCCGGCTCCTCAGGTCGAGAGCGACCCCGCCGCGGTCCGTCTTGTGGATCATCGCCGCCGCCGCGGCTTTCAGGACCAGGGGGTAGACCATGTCCCGGGAAACCTGCTCCAGGTCGGTTCGGTCCGAGATCCATCGGGTCGGCACGGAAGGAATCCCGTAGGCTTCCAGGAGGCCCTGGACTTCGTTCGGGGGAAGAAAGCGGCCGCTCTCCCGGTGCCGGCCGATGATCTGAGCGGCCTCCGCCCGTCGGACGTCCTTACGGGCCGAAGGAGGGCTCTCCGGGCCGGGGCTCTTTCCCCGGCGGGTCAGAGCGGCCAGAGTCCGGGCGGCCGTCTCGGTGAATTCGTGGACGGGAATTCCGCTCTCCCCGAAGAGGCGCGCGACCTCGGATTCCCTTTCGAGGGTGATCACCTGACTGAGGACGGGTTTCCCGGCGCCCCGGGCGGCGGCGCCGAGGCTCCGGGCGATGCCGGCGCAGTCGACGAAGGGAGCGGTG
>Ga0194112_10013024_pt1 | contig 10088 bp, 9 predicted proteins | sample TA2MahC400mmetaG_FD_146191 | JGI IMG/M metagenome (GOLD analysis project Ga0194112, IMG submission 146191) | Freshwater microbial communities from Lake Tanganyika, Tanzania - TA2015016 Mahale Deep Cast 400m | ecosystem: Environmental > Aquatic > Freshwater > Lake | place: Tanzania: Lake...
CGTCCCTCAGTCGCGAGCAGCCGCGCTGCCGCCCGGCGTCCCGCCATCGCGGGCGCTCGCGCCACCGCCCGGCGCCCTGCCATCGCCGGAAGCCGCCTCGCCCGGAACACAGGCATCGCCCCTCCCCCCGGTCTCACAGGAAGCGCTCCGCCCCTAGCCGCTCCCTGAGCTCGGCCAGCAGGCGGCGCACATCCTGGCAGCGCTCGCGATCGACGACCAGGGTGACATCGCCCGTCCGCACGACGACCAGATCCTTCACGCCCAGCGCCGCCACCAACCCCTCGTCGGAGAGGACGAGCGTGTTCTCGCAGTCGAGCTGCAGCGTCTCGCCCAGGGCAACGGTGCCCAGGGCGTCCGCTTCCGCCAGCTCCGCCCAGCTGCTCCAGCTCCCGAGGTCGCTCCAGGCGAACCCCGCCTCGACCACCGCCACGCGCCGGGACTTCTCCAGCAGGCCCCGGTCGATCGACTCACCCGCGGCGCGCTCGAAGATGCCCGCCAGCAGATCCTGCGGGCGCGCGGCGCCGGGGAGCGTCATGACCAGGCGATGGAGCTCGGGCATGTGCGCCTCGAGCTCCGCCAGGAGCGCGCTGGCGCGCCAGACGAAGATCCCGCTGTTCCAGTAGAAGCGCCCCGCCCGCTGATAGGCCTCGGCCCGCTCGCGCTCCGGCTTCTCGTGGAAGCGCAGCGCCCGGTAGGCCCCGGCCGCCTCGGGGCGCTCCTCGCCGCGCTCGATGTAGCCGAAACCCGTCTCCGGCCTGCGGATGGGGATCCCCAGGGTGACGAGCGGCCCGTCGGTCGCCGCGGCCGTCGCCGCGGCCGCGCGCGCGCTGCGCCAGAAGGCCTCGGCGTCGGGGATCCAGTGGTCCGCGGGGACGACGAGCTGCAGGGGGTCGCCCTCCCGCAGCCCCAGCGCGGCCGCCACGGCCACGGCCGGGGCCGTGTTGCGGCCGACCGGCTCGGGGACGAAGCGCTCGGCGACCATCTCCGGCAGCTCCGCGCATACCCGCTCGCGCAGGTCGCTGCCGGCGATGACGCGGATCCCCTCCGCCGCCAGCTCGCGCCGCAGCCGCTCCCAGGTGTGGGCGATCAGCGAGCGGCCGCCGAAGAGGGGCAGGAACTGCTTCGGCCGGGCGCGACGGCTGAGCGGCCAGAAGCGCTCGCCCCGGCCTCCCGCCAGGACGACGCCCTCAAGCATGGCCGCCCCCGGGCGTCCCGCGCTGCAGCGCCTGGCGCTGCCGGGCGATCAGCTCATCGCCCCGCCCCTCGAGCAGCGCCTGGTAGAAGCCCTCGGTCGCCTCGACGAGCCGCGGCCAGCTGTAGCGCTCCTCGGCGAGCGCCCGGCAGCGCGAGGCGGTGGCCTGGACCATCTCGGGATGATCGAGGCACATCTGCAGCTTGGCGCGCAGGTCCTCGACGTCGCGGACCTTGAAGGTCACCGCGCAGTCCTCCACCACTTCCATGTTCTCCGGGATGTCGCTAACGAGCACGCAGCGCCCGAACGAGAGCGCCTCGATGAGCGCGATCGAGAGCCCCTCCAGGATCGACGGCTGGGCGACCAGATAGGCGTTGCTCCAGAGCTCCTCGAGCACATCCCCGTAGACGTACCCGATCATCTTGATGCGCGGGTCGCCGTCGCGCAAGCGCTCCAGCGACTGCACGTAGGCGTCGGAGAAGCTCGAGCCGCCGGCCATCACCAGCCGCGCGTCGGTCTTGACCCGGCGGAAGGCCTCGATCAGGTGGTGGCAGCCCTTCTCGGGCACGAGGCGCCCGACCCAGAGGATGTAGGGGTGTCGGTCGAGGCCCCAGCGCTTGATCCGGTTGGGCGGCCGCGCGGTGCCCGGGTTGGTGCCGTTGGGAATCACCAGCGTGCCGGCGTTGTGCTTGCGGTGGAAGTAGTCGCCGAGCGTCTTGGAGACGACGATCGTCCCGTTGGGGAAGCGCACGCTCGGGACCTCGCAGAAGCGCAGGAACGACGACGCGAAGCGGCCCCACTTGCCGCGCTGCCAGTCGAGTCCATGCACGGTGACGACGGTGCGGGCGCCGGCGATCCGGGGCAGGAAGGAGAAGATCGAGGGGCCGAGCGCGTGGAAGTGGACGACGTCGTGGCCGGCGAGCGCCGCGTGCAGCGTGGCCAGCGCCGTGTGGCTGATGGCGTCGAGGTGCTTCGTGCGCACGCTCGGCAGCCGCTTGTTGTCGACGCCGCGGAAGGGGCCGCGATGGTGGCTGTAGTAGAGCCGGCTGTAGACGGTCACCTTGTGACCGCGCTCCACCAGGCGCGTGGCGATCTCCTCGACGTGGCGCTCGATGCCGCCGTAGGTCGCGGGGATCCCCTTCTGTCCCACCATGGCGATCTTCATCGGATCAACCGATCGCGGCCCCCATCGAGCCTCCCGCCCCGGCGTCGCTCGCGCCGCCCCGGCGCCCGCGGCGCGGGGATCCCCGCCCGCGCCCGCGTCCGGCGGCCCGTCCCGCCTCGCCGCCCCGGCGCGCCCGATCAGACGCTCCGGATCCGGGGCGAAGAAACTGCGACCTTAGCACACCCCTATCCGGACAGCACCCCGTAGCTCCTCTCGGCCATAAGCTCCAGCGTGAATCGCTCTTCGAACCGACGCAGCGCCACCTGCCCCATCCTCTCCCGCAGCGCCGGATCCCCGATCAGGCGCTCCAGCGCCCCCGCCAGCGGCTCGGGATCCCCCGGGGCCACGAGCAGACCCGTCTCCCCGTCGGCGACGATCTCCGGGATGCCGTAGACGGCCGTCGCGATGACCGGGCGGCCGGCGGCCATCGCCTCGGTGAGCACGAGCGGTTGGGTCTCGAGGAGCGAGGGCAGGACGAGCAGGTCGCAGGCCTGGATGATCTCGCGCGCGTCGTCGCGGTAGCCCAGGAAGTCCACCCGGCCGGCCAGCCCGAGCCTCGCCGCCTGCTCCCGCAGCGCCGTCTCCTCCTCGCCCTCGCCCACCGCGAGCAGCCGCCACTCGGGCAGCGGCCGTCCCGCCAGTCGCCGCAGCGCCTCCAGGAGGACGCCGTGCCCCTTGCGCGGCGTCAGCCGGGCCACGACGCAGAGCGCGACCGCGCCGGGGGCGAGGCCCAGCGCCCGGCGCCGCGCCTCGATCCCGCCCGGCTCCGCCGCGGCCGCGGGCGCGCTGCCGTTCGGGATCACGCGCATGCGCCGGCGCGGCATGTGGTGATAGCGGGCCAGCCGATCGCGGTTCCACTCCGTGTGGACGATGATCGCGTCGATCCAGGGGGCGAGCAGCAGCTTGACCAGCATCCGCCGCCGCGCCCGGAGCACCATCGGCAGGTGCTCGGTCGTCACCACGCGGCGGCAACCGGCGGCGCGCGCCAGCAACGCCGGCAGCGAGTGGCGCGCGTCGTAGACCGAGGGCAGATTGAGGTGCAGCACCTCCGGTCGCAGCCGGCGCAGCAGGCGGTCGAGAGCGCGCCAGTCGCGCCAGCCGGCGGCGACGCGGGAGGGCAGCGACCGCAGCGGGCGCAGCGCGCGCCGGCTGGGGATCGGCGGCACGCGGTAGCGCGACACCTCGACGCCGCAGGCGGCCAGCTTGCTCGCCAGGATCTCCCCCGGCTCGCCCGCGGGCACGAGCGCCGAGAGGCGCCATCCTGGCCCCGGGCGGCCCTGGGCCAGGAGCACGAGATAGGCTTCCGCCCCCCCGTAGTAGAGGCAGTCGCTGAAGAAGACGAGATGCCGCGACGCGGCGGTGCCCATCGCCCCCTCCACCCTGCGCGGATGCGGATCGGATCAGCTGGCGCCCTCGCCCTTCAGCACGGCCGGGAGGGTGAGCAGCAGGATCTTCAAGTCCAGGCCGAAGCTGATCCGATCGATGTACTCCGCGTCCAACCGCATCCACTCCTCGAACCCGATCCGATTGCGGCCCCGGATCTGCCACAGGCAGGTGATCCCCGGCGTCACGGCGAGCCGCCGGCGCTGCCGGCGCTCGTAGCGCTCCACTTCCGCCGGGATCGGCGGGCGGGGGCCGACGAAGCTCATCTGCCCGCGCAGCACGCTCCAGAGCTGCGGCAGCTCGTCGAGCGAGCTGCGGCGCAGGAGGCGCCCGACGCGGGTCATGCGCGGATCCTCGCGGATCTTGAACACCGGGCCGTCCATCTCGTTGAGCGCCTCGAGCTGCGCCCTGCGCGCCTCGGCGTCGCGCACCATCGAGCGGAACTTGACGAACGGGAAGGGCCGCGCGCGCCGCCCGAGCCGGGTCGAGACGTAGAAGACCGGTCCGGGGGAGTCGAGCTTGATCGCCAGGGCCACGAGCAGGAAGAGAGGGCTGAGCAGGATCAGGCCCGCCGCGGCGCCGGCGAGATCGAAGAGCCGCTTGCCGCAGCGCTGATAGAAGGTGACCGGCGCGTAGCTCAGCGCCGGGTCCGCCGACTCCGCGGGGTCGATCAGCGGCCCAGCTCCGGCCGCTCCCGGGCAACGCTCTTCCACGACTCGTCCTCACCCCTTGGCGACAGAAAAGAGGAGCCACTCGACCGCGGCCACGGCTCCGCGCCGCGGCTCCGGGTCGGGCCTCGCTCCCCTGGATCCCCATCCTGCCTTTCGTTCATTCGTGGACATGCGGTCGCAAGGGTTCTCTAGGCACCACCTCCTCTCGCCCTAGACTGTCGGCGGTCCGGCCGCCGAACTTTGGCACGCAATAAGCCTATCACTCCGAAGAAGTTACGGTCAACGGGCATCGCCCTGCCCCGGCCCCCCTCCCTCGGCGAGCGTCGCCTCGCTCGTCAGGCGGCCCATCTGGGCCAGCGAGAGGTTTTCCCTCATCAGGCAGACGAGCCCCACGGCCACGACCGGGAACCACTGCGTGGCGTGATAGAGGATCGAGAAGCTCAGCGCCCGGTTCTGATCCCGGTAGCCGACGATGGCCAGTCCGAGCACGGCCGCCGCCTGGAGCGTGCCGACGAAGCCGGGGCCCGAGGGGACCATGATGCCGATCGCCATGACGACGAGCACGACCAGGCTGGCCAGCGGCGGCAGCGTCTCGCCGCCCGCCTCGAGTCGCGCCGCGGCGAAGCAGAGGACGACGACGACGGCGAAGCAGAACCACATGAGCATCGTCAGTCCGGCGATGAGCGCCAGCCGGCGGCGGTCGCGGAAGATGCCCAGGCCCGACTGGAAGCTCTCCAGCAGCCGCAGGACGCGGGGCCGCAGCGCGCGCGGCAAGAAGCGCCTGGCCAGGGCGCTCGAATCCTCGCCCCGCAGATGGAAGAAGATCAGCGCGCCGAGCACGCCGGCGCCGACGGCCAGGGCCAGGAGCACGCCCATCTTGAAGGGGCGGTGATGGAAGGGGGCGAAGAGCAGGATCAGCCCGAAGATCGCCGCCACCGAGAAGAGGTCGAAGAGCCGCTCGACGACGATCGTCGCCAGCGCGGCCGATCCGCGGATGCGCGCCGAGCGGGCGATGACCCAGGCGCGCACGAGCTCGCCCAGGCGCATCGGCAGGAGATTGTTGCCCATGAAGCCGATCATCGTCGCGCTGAACAGCGGGCCGATGCGGATCGGCCGCAGCGGGTGGAGCAGGACGCCCCAGCGCAACGCGCGGATCCAGAAGGCGAGGATGGTCAGCACGGAGGCGGGCAGCAGGTACCAGTGGTCCGCCCCGCCCAGGTGGGCGCCGATCTCGTGCAGGTCGGTCTTGCGGAAGGCGAGGTAGAGGAAGACCGCGCTGACCAGGAGCCCGATGACGATCGAGCGGGCCTTCATCGCCCCTCCCCGGCGAGGGCCTCGATCTCGCGCACGAGCAGCGGGCCGATGTCGCGGATGCTCCCGATCGGCGGGCGGTCGAAGCTGGTCAGCACGACCGTGTCGGAGTCGGGGTCCTCGGGGTGGTAGCCGTGCATCGCCTGCGGGGCGGTGCGGCCCATGAAGCTGGGGGCCAGGATCTCGCCCGCGTTCATCAGGAAGATCGTCTCCCCGTAGCGCCCGTCGGGGAAGTCGATGCCCAGGCGCCGGCGCTCCTCCCCGTCGATCAGCCGCCCGAAGGGCTTCGCCCGCAGCAGCGCCTCGACCATCTCCCGCGCCCCCGGCCGCCGGTACCAGACGCGCACCATGGTCGAGTCGACGAAGTAGAGGAAGTCCTCGGGCGCGCGCAGCGGCAGCGCCTCCAGCTCGGGCAGGATCTCGTGGGTGCCGGTCACGTCGGCCATGCCATGGTCCCCGCAGACGAGCAGGCGCGCCTCGAGCCCCCGCGCCCGCGCGAGCGCGAGCATCGAGGCGATCCAGGCCTCGATCTGCGCCAGGCAGCGGCGCGCCCCCTCGCCGCGCGTACCCTCGGCGTGCATGACCGCATCGAGCAGCGGCGAGTAGAAGAAGAGCATCCGCTCCCGCCCCTCGCGCAGGGCCTCCTCGAAGCGCCGACGGCGCTCCTCCTCGCCGGTGTTCCAGTGCCAGGCGCGATAGGGCACGCCCAGCCGCTGCGCGGCGTCGAAGGGGGTCTCGATCCCGGGAAAGGCCCCGGGAGCGAAGATGTCGGCCTTCTCGCACAGGTCGAGGCGCGTGAGGAGGTCCGAGGGGATCTCGTAGAGGCTGAAGTAGCCGCGGATGCGCCGGCGCAGCAGGCGGGTGAGCAGGCGCCGCGTCAGGAAGTGCCGGCCGAGCCAGGAAGCCAGCACGCGGATCAGGCCCCGGTAGGGGCGGAAGACCGAGCGCTCCGAGTCGCACAGGTACATCGCCCAGTGGCCGTGCTCGCGCGGCCGGCGGCCGGTGAGCAGCGAGGGGATGCAGGCGCTCGAGTAGCCGCAGACGCTCGCCACGGGCGCCTCGGCCCCCTGGAGGAAGGAGAAGGCGCCCGTCTCGCGCACCAGCCGGTGCCCCAGGGCATCGATGAGGAAGACGAGCAGGATCCGTTGCGCCACCGCCCTCAGCCCCCCCCCGAGCGCAGCCAACCGGCCAGGCGCCCCGGGACGCCGGGCGACGCCGCCTCCCCTGCGCCGTTTCCCGGATCCTGGCAGAGCGGGAACTCCCGGGCAAGCCGCGCCCGCAGCGCCGGGGCCTCCTCGGGGCGTCGGACTGCCGCCGTCCAAGCGAGCCCGGCGACCAGGATGCCGAGCGAGGCGGGCCAGGCGCGCCGCCAGCGGATCGCCAGGCGCGCCGCGCGGGCCCGGCCGACCCCGCCCGGGCGCGACGCCAGGACAGCGCGCCAGCGCCGCAGCCGCTCCCGCGCGCTGCCCCCCTCGGCCGCCAGCGCGAGCCGCCAATGACGCGCCTCGCTCCAGCGGAAGTCCTCGCCGATCAGACCGGAGAGCAGGTCGCCCAACACGGCGTCGGCCAGCGCGCCGACCGCGGCGGGATCCGCCTGGGGCGGGGGCCAGGCGGGCCTCAGCCGCCAGGCGGTCCAGTCGGCGACGAGACCCCGCCAGCCGGGCGCCGCGGCGTCGAGGGCGGCAGCGCCGGGCGGGCGGCTAGCGGCTCTGGGATGCTCGGTGCGCCCAGGACGCTCCGGGGTCTCGGCGGGCGCGGGGGGCTCGGGCCGCTCCGGGGACTCGGGGCGCTCGGGGCGCTCCATGCGCTCCATGCACTCCGCGCGCCCCATGCCCTCCAGGAACACCAGGCGTCCGGCCGCGCTCGGCTCGATCTCGCCGCGGGCGGCCAGCCACGCCTTCCAGGCGTCAAGGGGCAGCTTGGCCCAACGATGCGCGCGTCTCCAGTCCCGCTCCTCCGGCGAGGCGGGCCAGTCCGCCGGTGCTTCCCCGCCCGTCGGGGCGGGGCCGGACGACTCCAGGGCGAGCTCGGCGATCCGGTTGAGCAGGAGCCGCAGCGCCTCGAATGGCGGCCGGAACGCGCCCGCCTCTCCCGCCGGTCCGGACAGCTCTCCCCAGAGGAGGGTCGGGCGGGCGAAGGCCTCGGCCCACTCGATAGTCACCGGCAGCTCGCGCAACGCGCGGCGGGCGACGATGGCGATGTCGAGCGGATCCGCCGCCAGCCCGAGGCGCGCCCTCTCCCGTTCGAGCGCGAGCGCGACGGCGTCCCGCACGCGCGCGCGCTCCGCCGCCCGCGGGGCCGAATCGACGATCAGGGCCAGATCGATGTCCGAGAGCGGGATCCACCGGCCGCCGCCAGCCTCGACGCCGCACGCCTCCCCGGCGGCCGCGCTGCCCAGAAGCAGGAGCGCCCGCGGCCGAAGCCCGCCCGCGGCGTCGATCAGTCGCGGGATCGCCGCGGCGAGCAGCCCCCGCAGCGCTCCGTCGAGCGCGGGCTGCGGAGAGAGCGCCCCGCCTCCGGTGTCCAGCCGGAACGAGGCCGCGGAAGGAGCGCCGGAACCGATCGGCGTGCGGGGCGCGGGCCGCGGGCGAGGCAGGGGCGGCGTCCCGGAAGCGCGGTCCATGACGCCGCGGCCCCTCAGACGCGCTCGCGGAGGAAGCCGGGCAGACTCTCGCGGCGGGCGTTGAGGACCGTGCCGAGCACCCGGCAGCGGGCGAAGTTGAGCTCCTCGAGCGCGCGGGCGACCAACTCGCGGCGGGTGCGGTGGGCGCGCACGACCAGGATCACGCCCTCGCAGCCGGCGCCCACGACCGGGCCCTCCGGGTGGCGCAGGGCGGCGGGGATGTCGAGCACGACCCAGTCGTAGCGGCCGCCCAGCTCCTCGAGCAGCGGGCGCATCCGCCCCGAGGTGGCGGCCTCGATGTGGCGGATCCGGTCGCGTCCGGCGGGCAGGAAGTGCAGGCGCGGCTCCTCCGTGGCGAGGATCGCCTCCTCGAGCGGCGTCTCGCCCCGGAGCAGCTCGGTCAACCCGGGCCGCTCCCCGGCCGCCTCGGAGAGTCCGCGATTCGAGCGGGCGCAGTCGGCGTCGATGAGCAGCACGCGGCTCTCGACGATGCGCGACAGGAGGTGGGCGAAGTGCAGCGCCACGGTCGTCGCCCCCTCGCCGACGCCCGAGGCCACGAAGCCGATCGTCCGCCGCCCCCCGGGGCCCAGAATGACCTCGACGCTCGCCCGCAGGCGGTCGAGTTCTTTGAGCAGCTCGAGGTCGGGCTCGGCGAAGAGCCGGCCGGTGAGCTTGCCGCGCGGGGCAACCGGTCCCCGCGGGCGCGGCGCCCCGTCCGCCGCCGTCCCGGGCGCCGCCGCCGAAGCCCCCTCGCTCTCCTGGGGCCGCTTCGGCTCCTCGCCGCCCGCCTTGCGCAACGCGTCGTAGATGTGGCTCATGCCTCCACCCCCAGCACCGCCGGCGGGGTCTGCGACCGCCCCACCCGGTAGCCGCGCTCCATCTCCTCGATCGCCTCGCGCACGCACTCCACGCCGACCCGCCGGCGGTCGTGCACGTAGCCGATCAGCAGCGCGCGGTCGCAGAGAGCGTTGATCAGCCGCGGCACGCCGCGCGTGTGGGCCGCGATCTCGCCCAGAGCCTGGTCATCGAAGAGCTGCCCGACGCGCCCCTCGCTGGCGACGCGCAGCCGGTGCTCGACGTACTCGGCGACCCCGGCGGCCTCCAGCGGGTGCAGCTCGCAAACTCCCGGGATGCGCTGGCGAAGCTGTCTCAGCTTGTGCGAGTTGAGCAGCTCGATCAGCTCCGGCTGGCCGACGAATACGATCTGGATCAGCTTGGCCGTGCTCGTTTCCAGGTTGGAGAGCAGGCGGAACTCCTCGAGGCAGGCGGGGGAAAGGTTCTGGGCCTCGTCGACGACGAGCACCGCATTGCCCCCCGCGGCGTGCGTGGCCAGCAGGAACTGCTGCAGGGCCAGCAGCTGATCGAGCTTGCCGCGGCCGCGCACGGGCACGCCGAAGTCCATCAGCGCCATGCGCAGGAGCTGCCCGAAGGAGAGCATCGCGTTCATCACCAGCGCGCTCGACACGCCGCCGTTGAGCTGGCCGAGCAGCGTGCGCACGATCAGCGTCTTGCCGACGCCGACCTCCCCGCTGAGGACGAGGAACCCCTTGCGCTCCTGGATGCCGTACTTGAGGTAGGCCAACGCCTCGCGCTGGTCGGGGGTCATGAAGAGGAATCTCGGATCCGGGGTCAGGTTGAAGGGCGCCTCCCGGAGTCCGTAGAAGGCCTCGTACATACCGCCTCGCTACTTGAACCTCGGGATCTCGGCCAGCACCGGCAGCCGCAGCTGCTCCTCGAGCTCCT
>Ga0194112_10013025_pt1 | contig 10087 bp, 4 predicted proteins | sample TA2MahC400mmetaG_FD_146191 | JGI IMG/M metagenome (GOLD analysis project Ga0194112, IMG submission 146191) | Freshwater microbial communities from Lake Tanganyika, Tanzania - TA2015016 Mahale Deep Cast 400m | ecosystem: Environmental > Aquatic > Freshwater > Lake | place: Tanzania: Lake...
GAACGAAGGTCCCCAACATCGCGTGAGGATCACGAAGCCCTTCTACATGGGCATCTACGAGCTGACGGTGGCGCAGTACGAGGCCGTGATGGGCAAGGGCGCCTACGAGTGGCCTCGGCCGCTGGTGAGGCAGCACGGAAGCCCCATCTCGTATGCGCGGAGCGACAAGCCCGCGCCAAGGGCGAACAGGCCCGTGGAGCGGATCTCGTGGAACCAGGCGGCGCTCTTCTGCCACAGGCTCGGGGAGGAGACCGGTCGGACTGTGCGGCTGCCCACAGAGGCTGAGTGGGAGTACGCCTGCCGGGCGGGCACGACGACGCAGTGGTCTTTTGGGGATCTCGACAAGCTGTCGGCCATGAGCGAGTTCGCCTGGTATGGCGATGGGGCGAAAGGCCTGCAAGGGGTGCAGGACGTGGGTGGGAAGAGGCCCAATCCCTGGGGCCTGTACGACATGTACGGCAACGTGGCGGAGTGGTGCCAGGACCGGTACGCCGAGGACTACTACGCCTGGAGCCCGACCAACAACCCGGCCGGGCCGGACACAGGGATGTTCCGTGTTCTGCGCGGCGGCTTCGCCTACAACCTGCTCTTCGGCCGCAACGCGGAGCTGGCACGTTCCGCGCGCCGCACCTACGGCCATCCCGACATCCGATGCGAAGAGGTCGGCTTCCGGGTCGTGGTCGAAGCCGCCGGCGGAAAGAAGTGACGTCATGGCATCCGTCGGTTGAACTCGACAGCAGTCGGTAGCGAGCGAACGAAAGGAGATGAAGAACATGTCGAACCCGAGCAACTCGGCTTCCGTGGTAGGCGGACTGATTGTCCTGGCCTTCTGGTCGGCTCGCGTCTCAGCCGGGGAACTCCAAAACCTGTTGGACAAGTCCGATGCCTTCGCGGCGTTGCCGAGGGTGAAACACATCCCGGCGTTCCGCCTGGAGCCCATACAGCCCGCGGAGCACGCCAAGGGGACCGAGTGGTTCTACGTCTGCGACGGCAGCGAGCGGATCGGATTGATCCAGACTTGGACCAAAGAAATCGAGATGTTCCGATTCTCCCCAGAGGTCGCCAAGGGGGCGAAGTACGAGATCCCCAGAATCTATCACTGGGGAAACCTCTATGGGGCGAGAATCCAGATGTACGGCACGCAGATGCTGCCGCCCACCACTTCGTTCAAGCTCAGCTTCGCCAAGGACAGGGGCGATTCGTTGGAGTTAGCCATCGAGCACCGCCACCGGGGAGATGTCAGCGGGAGCAGCGAATATCGGCTGGTCTGGGACGAGCGCCTGGGCTACGTGTGGAACTGCACGAGCCGCTACTCGATGCCAAAGCCGGCGAAGATCGAGTTCAACAACCTGTTCGCCGGGGGTATCTCCGATTCGCGCAATGACCGCAAGCGGTGGCAGAAGACGGTCCGCGCGACCGCCGACGGCCGGATCACCTTCGCCTATCACAACCCGACCAACATCCCGGTGGACGACATCCGGGCGGGCGGCTTCGTCGGCTACGTGACGGAAGAAGGGATGAACCCGTTCGTGGAATTGCTCCAGGTCAGCAGCCCCGTCTCGATCATCACGTGCAGCCAGTGGTACGACCAGCACATCGTCACGAAGCCGCCGGAGGCCAAGGAGGCCGACGGGCTGTATCATCTCCAGGCGCGATATCGGTTCCTATCTCTGCCCGGCAAGGTCGCACGGGAGATTGAAGCGGTGGCGGTCCCCGCCACGGCAGCGGGCGAGGGGAAGGTGCTGGGCTTCTTGCTGAATCAGCCATGCGACTTCGAGCAGTTCATTCCCCGCGAGGGGGTCTACAACGGCGGCATCTGGCAACACGTCACGCGATCCGACGAGCAGGCCCACTCCGGCAAGCACTCGCTGAAGGTCGGCGGCCGGGGCACGGGCAAGGTGGCCGCTTTCGCGCCCATTGGCGGCGGCCCGGGGGTGATCGGCGAATCGAACAAACGCTACCGGCTCACCGCCTGGGTGAAGACCGATCTGAGCGAGGGGACCGCCTATCTTCGCGTGGACGACGCGCGGTGGAACTGGGACGACATCCAAGCGTCGCGGAAGACCAAGGAGCTAAGCGGCCAAAACGACTGGACCCGCCTGGCCGTCGAATTCCAGCCGGGGCCGGATGATCCGTTCCTGGTCGTTCGGATTTGTGTAGACGGCCGCGGTGCGGCATGGTTTGATGACGTGATGCTGGAGGAGGCCAAGGACTAACCGCGCCGATTCTGGCGCGGCACTGTGTTGCTAAAGAGAATTATGAGGAGCTTCAGAAAGGGGTCCCACATGAGCCTGTTGAATGACCGATACCCATTCGCTCGCGGGTGGGCGGTCGTGGTCGCCTGCGGGCTCCTGCTGGGCGCAGGCGCGGCGCGCGCGGTGCAGATCGAGAACGCGACGGTGGTCCCGCGTGATGCGGCAACTGGGACGGTGTGCTTCGATATCGCCTGGGAGAACTCCTGGCGCCACGAGGCCAACCACGATGCAGCCTGGGTGTTCTTCAAGGTGCGGGCCGAAGGCGGGACGGAGTGGCAGCACGTCCGGTTGGCGGCGGACAAGGTGCTGAATCCCACGGGCTATGGCCAGGAAAAGGGCGGCACGCGGCTGGACTTCATCGTGCCCGACGGCGATGACGGGTTCCTGGGCATGTTCGTGCGGCGGGCGGAGTACGGCCAAGGCCAGTTGAAGGCGGCCAAGGTCACGGCCGTCTGGGACTTTACGGCCAACAAGGGCATTACGAAGGACACAAAGGTCAGCGTGCGGGCGTTTGGGATCGAGATGGTGTTTGTCCCCGAGGGGCCATTCTACCTGGGCTCGGGCGGAACGGAGCCCTATCGGTTCTATAGGTACACGGATGGCACGCAGCACACGCTGCCATACCGGGTGACGAGCGCCGGCGCGCTCCCGACTGGCCAGCAGGCTGGCAAGCTCTGGGCGAGGCGAGGCGCGCAGCCGGAGGACAACGGCGAAATCCCGGCGGCCTTTCCCAACGGCTATGCGGCCTACTACTGCATGAAGAAACACATCACGAAGGGCCAGTACGCCGCCTTCCTGAACGCGCTGCCTCCGGCGCAGGCGGCCGAGCGCTATTCCGACAAGGCCGGTATCAGCCGTTCCGGAACTCCTCCGAACCACGCATACTCCGCAGGAAGCGAGGCGGGTCACAACTGCGGTGGGTTGTCGTGGGCCGATGGCGCAGCCTTCGCGGCCTGGGCCGCCTTGCGTCCGATGACTGAGCTGGAGTACGAGAAGGCCACGCGCGGGCCAATGGAGCCGGGGTGGGACACGGGAGACGAGTTGGACCATCCGTCGTACTGGGAAATCCAGGACATCAACGGTTGGCGGCTCCCGCGCGAGCGTGTGGTGACGGTGGGCAATGCCACGGGGCGGCGTTTCAAGGGCACTCACGGCCCAGGGACGCCGGCACTGCCCGCGGACTGGCCGCAGGAGGATGCGGTGGGCAGTGGGATTCGCGGCGGCTACGGCGCCGCCGGACGGCCGTCGAACCGCCTTCACGCGGCCACCGTGGTGCCTGAACGAGCAGCGGGCCAAGCATGGCGCGGCGTGCGCACGGCGCCGAGGGGGATCGGCAACTGATTCCTGATTGCTGATTCGTGGCTCCAGAGAGGAGATGACAATGAGTCGGCCACTGGCGGTTGCTGCGACGCTGCTGGTGTGCATGTCGGCTCTCGCGGCGGGCGCGTTGGCCGGGGACGCGCCGGCGGCCAAGCCGGCCGGAACACCGGCCGCGGCCGATGAAACCGTGGTGCTCGATGGGACGACCCTGTGGCGGCATTTCCGCGTGGCCGACGCCTCTCACATCCGTCGCGCCGACGGCGCGCTCGTCAAAGCGCAAATCAACTGGGCGCATCATGTGAGGCATGAAGGCTGGAACCCCGCGAATGCCTCGCCGCCTCCTCCGGCCGACTGGGCCGACCCGGCGTTCGACGACAGCGATTGGCCCCGCGAGCGGCTGCCCCAACCCTCGTTCCCGGCCGTGACAGTTCCGAACCAGTCGGGGAACACGGGGTCGCTCAACTTCTACGACACAGTCGTGGTGCTGGCCCGCGCCAAGTTCATGGTCAAGAACCCCGCGCAGGTGAAGTCCTGCCGCCTCTCGCTGGACTACTGGGGCGGGGTGGTGGTGTATGTCAACGGCAAGGAAGCGGCGTGCGCCGATGTGCCCGGCGGCCGGTCGAACTTGGTGGATGTCGTGGCCAGGGACTATCCGGAAGAAGCGTTCCTGACGCCTGCGGGAAGTCCACTCAAGCCGGACGACGAGAAGAACCGGGATCGGCTGGCGCTGCGCGAGCGCCGTCTGCGCGACTTCGAGATCCCGGCCGCGCTGCTTCGGCCCGGCGTCAACGTAGTCGCCTTCGAGTTGCATGCCGCCCCGATCCCCATCAAGGCGCTTGCGGCGCGAGTCTTTGGCGCCGATTGGCCCCCTATCGGGCTCTTGCGCGCGCGCTTGACTGTGTCGCCGGATGCGGCGATCGGGCCGCGTCCCCGCGGCATCCACGTGTGGAACTGCGCGGCCTATGATACCGTGACGGCTTTCGACTACGGCGACAGCTTTCAGACCCTGAAGCCGATTGCCATCCAGGCGGCGCGGAATAGCGTCTTCTCGGGGCGGCTGATGGTCAGCTCGGACCAGCCGATCAAGGGACTGAAGGCGACGGTGACGGATCTGGCCGGGGGCGGCGCGAGGATCCCTGCCTCCGCGGTTCGCATCCGCTACGCGGCGCAAGCGACGGAAGGCAAGAGCTGGGTGGCGCCGCGCCGTTTCGACGGTCTGCTCGATGCCATTCCGGCGGAGATTCCGGTGAGCATGGCCTCGTTGCCAGGGGCGAACTTCTACAGCCTGCGGGTGGAACCCAGGGCTCTCGCGGCCGGAGCGGTGGCGCCGCTGTGGTTCACGGTGCGGGTGCCGCGGGACGCGGAGCCGGGCCTGTACGAGGGCAAGGTCACGGTTGCGGCCGAGGGTCTTCCTGCCACTACCGTGCCGCTGCGGGTGAACGTGTGCGCCTGGACCATGCCGGACCCCAAGGACTTCCGTATCCAGAACTTTCTCTATCACGCCGAGGAGGTAGCGGCTCAGCATTACGGGGTGCCAAACTACTCGGACAGGCACTTGGAGTTGGTGGGTAAGGCGCTGGCCGTGCTGGCGGAGGCTAACTCGCGGCAGGTTCATGCCAACCTGACGATTGGCTTCTGCGGGCGGGGCAACCCCGAGTCGCTCGTGCGCTGGATCAAGCAGCCGGACGGCGGTTTCAAGCACGACTTCACGAACTTCGACAAGTACCTGGACATGGTCGCAAGGTCCATCGGGACTCCAAACACGTTGCGGTTGAACTGCTGGTCGGATAGCGGCGGCCCGGTGTCCGTGTTTGATCCGGCAACAGACAAGCTTGGCACTATGCCGCAGCCTCAGCCGGGTACGCCCGAGAGCTACGCCTTCTGGAAGCCGGTCTTCGACGAAATCCTCAAGAAACTCAAGACGCGCGGCTGGTTGAACGAGACGACCCTGGGCTACAACAAGCACTCCGGCGTGCCCCCGCCCGCGATGGTGGATATCGCCCACAAACTCTGGCCCGAGGGCGAGTGGAGTTGGACCAGTCACGCCGCGAGCGAAGGAGCAAAGTTCGTGGGAACGTTCGAAGGTGTCGGTGCGAACGGCAACAGCGGTTCCCGGGCATCGAGAATCGCCTGGGGAGCCGAATCCGCAACCGGCGACAAGGTTGTGCTCATGACGGTCCGCCACAGCGACGGGGTGTGGATGTTGGGACCGAGCGGCAAGCTCCCGCCGCTCTGGGCGCTTGATGGACCTCGGCGCAACACCTACTGCAACACGGTTCGCCATGTAATCAACGACAGCTCGGCGTTGCGGGAAGTGCGCCGGCTTGTCGAACTCGGCGCCCTCTACGCAGGCTATGACGGCGTAAGCGAGTTCGGGGCGGATCTCTTCCCGCGGAAGAACCCTGTCGGCGGCCATGCCGTGCCGCCGATCAGCTTCGGGGCGAATTGGGGGAATCGAAACAGCAACCTGGCCCTTCTCTATCCCGGCCCCGAGGGCCCGGTGGCCACCGAGCGCTTCGAGATGTTCCGCGAGGGCGTGGAACTGTGCGAAGCGATCCTGTTCGTGCGGAGTGCCCTGCACAACAAGCGCATCAGCGGTGATCTTCAGAAGCGGGCGGAGCGCTATCTCGCGCCGGGCTCCGGCGAACGGGAGAGGACCTTCAAGCGGGGCTTCTTCGCTCCCCGCTACATGCAGGCCGAGGAAGACGCGAGACTGTTGGATCTGGCGGGCGAAGTTGCCAGGGAACTCCAGAAATGAAAGAACGGTCTTCGGATCGGGATCCCTGGTTACGCATCTCAGAGAGGAGACGGCCATGGGTCGGTCATTTGGCGTAGCCCCATCCGCCTTCACACAGGCGGCTGCGATTGCCGCGTTGCTGGCGGCCTGCGCGTCGGCCGTTGCGGCGGAGAATGATCCGGAGGCGCGGTTCCGGGGCACTGGGAAGGCTGACCCGATTCGGGTCGTGAACGTGGCCTGCAAGGCGGCTGGCGCCGCAGGCTCGGCCGCCATCACCTTCGACCTGGCGTGGGGCCACTCCTGGAGGGCGGCGTGGGAGGCCGCGCCGGAACAGCACGGTGGGACGGGCACGCTCAAGCTGGAGAGCTGGGACGCGGCGTGGGTCTTCGCCAAGTTCCGCAAGCCGGGCGCGGACGGCTGGTCGCGCGCGACGCTCTCGACGAACGCCGCCGACCACGGGGCGCCCGCCGGGGCGAAGCTGGACATAGGCCTGAGCGACGACGGCAAGCGGGGCCTCGGCGTGTTCGTCTACCGCGCGACGGCTGGCAGCGGCGCGAACGACTGGAAGGGTGTGACGTTGCGGTGGCTTCATCAGGCCGATGGTGGGACCGATCCCAAAGCGGTCGAGATCAAGGTCTTCGCAATCCAGATGGTCTACGTGCCCGAGTGCGCGTTCTGGGCCGGCGACGGCCTCGTCGCCCAATACGTCGAGGAGATCACGTGGAGCAGGCGCAGCCGAGTCGCGTGCCAGTTCTCGGCGGGCGACACCACCGAGCCGCTGCGGATCGAAAGCGAAGCCGGGCTCACGCTGGGCGGGGAGGACAAGAAGCACCTGGGCAACCGCGACGGCGTCGGGCAGTGGCTTTCGGGCGAGGACTTCGCTGCCCGGCAGCCGCAGACGCTGCCGGCAGCGTTCCCGAAGGGCTACGCGGCATTCTATTGCATGAGGTGCGAAATCACGGAGGGGGAGTACGTGGAGTTCCTCAACACGGTCGGCTCCGAGCGACAGGAGAAGCTGGCGCCGATCGCGGAGATGGACGGGCGGCGCCTGACCGGGGTCACGGTTGCGGCTCCTGGGAAGCCCGGCGCGCCGGCCGTGTACAAGAGCGACAGGCCCCACGTCGCGTGCGGCTGCCTGTCGTGGGCCGACTGCGCGGCATATGCCGCCTGGGCGGGGCTGCGGCCGATGACTGAACTGGAGTACGAGAAGGCCTGCCGCGGGCCGCTGCGGCCCGTGCCGGGCGAATACGCCTGGGGGACGGCGGGGATCGCAGGCACGGACTATCGCGGAAAGAAAGGCCCCGAGGCCACAACGCACGATGGCTACGTGCTTCTGAACCCTGGCCAGCCCGACGAGCACGTCGTCTGGAAGGGCGACAGCGGGCCAGACGCCACGCGCGGCAACGCGGCCTGGGACGGCGCGGTCCGGCGCAAGGACAGGCGAACACTGGCCGACGCCGTCACTCGGCCGCTGCGTGTGGGGGTCTTCGCCACGCCGCAGAGCGGACGAGTGGCCGCCGGCGCCTCGTACTGGGGAATCCTGGAACTCAGCGGCAACCTGTGGGAACGCGTGGTTCCGGTGGGCAACCCCGTCGCCCGGCGTTTTGCCGGCACGCACGGGGAGTGGCCCGAGCCCGCGGGCTCGGTGGCCTACCACGCCTTGAGCTTCTTCCGTGGCGGCGCGGTGGACAACTGGCCAGTGGAGTCCAAGGACTGGAACGACGACCTGATGCTGCGCGCCTCGGATCGGGGCGCCGGCCCAATGGCCCAAGCGCGGCCCACCCGCGTCATGTCCACGGGCTTCCGCTGCGTGCGGACGGCGGCGGCAGGCAGGACGCCCCTTCCTGCGCCATGGGATGCCATCGCAGAGGCGGCGAAAGTGCTGAGTGACAGGGAACGGGCGCAGAGCGGCGTGAAGGTCGCCGCGCGCGGTACAGACAAGAGTCCCACCGTGCGGATCGAGAACGTAACAGTCGCCCCGCGCGACGCAAAGACCGCGACAGTGACGTTCGACATCGCCTGGGCAGGTTCCTGGCGGAGCAAGATCAACCACGACGCGGCCTGGGTGGTCTTCAAGGCCCGGGCCGATGACAAGGGAGATTGGCAGCACGTGCGGCTGGCCGCCGACAAGGTGCTGAACCCGACGGGCTACGGCCGGGGGGACGGCACGCCGCTCGAGTTCATCGTGCCGGACGGGGACGACGGGTTCGTCGGCATGTTCGTGCGGCGTGCGGCGGAGGGCGATGGTGACGTGGCGGCGCGCGGGGTCACGGCCGTCTGGGACCTTGCGGCCAGCAAAAGCATCCCGAAGGATGCGAAGGTGCGCATGCAGGCCCTTGGCATCCTCATGGTCTATGTGCCCGAGGGGCCGTTCCACCTGGGCTCGGGCGGGCTGACGGCGGGCGGATTCTACAAGTACACCGACGGCAGCCAGCACGCCCTGCCGTACCACGTAACAGGGCCTGGCGTTATCCCGACCGGCCGGCAGGCCGGCAAGCTCTGGGCGGGGAAGGGCGGCGCCCAGCCAGAGGACGGCGGCGGGATTCCCGCCTCCTTCCCTAATGGCTATTCGGCCTTCTACTGCATGAAATACCAGATCTCGCCTGAGCAGTACGCCTTCTTTCTGAACGCGCTCAGCGCGGAGGAGGGGGACCGGCGCTATGCAGGGGACGAGCGGTGCGCGCCGCCCAGGATGAATTACTCAGGGGCGCGTCCCCGCGTCGTCCGTGATGAGAAGTCCCCGGCTGCGCGCTACTCCACCAAGCCGGGCGGGCCGCGTGGCGGGGTGGCCTGTTTCGGGCTGTCCTGGGCGGACGGCGCGGCCTTCGCGGCCTGGGCCGGATTGCGGCCGATGACAGAGCTGGAACTCGAGAAAGCCGTGCGCGGAACGCGGGAGCCGATCCCGGAGGAGGTCGGCCCTTCGTACTGGGGCATCCAGACTTTCGCCCGCAACGCCTGGGACACGTACAAGGGCGATCCGCAGTGCGAGCGGCCGGTGACGGTCGGCAATGCCTCGGGGCGCAGGTTCAAGGGCACACACGGCCTCGGCACCACGGCCCTGCCCGCGGATTGGCCGCAAGACGATGCCGTTGGCTCCGGGATGCGCTGCACATACTACACGGCGTTCCAGGTTGACCTGCTGCGCGCGCGGGTGTCGGACCGCCTGCTGGCCGCCGTGGCGGACCCCCAGCGGCTCTTCTCGCACAGATGGCGCGGCGTCCGTACGGCGCCCAAGGGAATAGGACCGTGATCCCTCTATTTGGAGTGAGCCAGCCATGAGACCGCTTGCATCGCTCGCGACCGTGTGCCTGTTGTCCGCTGTCGGCCCGCTCGTAGCGGAGACCGTGACCGTGCAACCGGGGCAGAGTTTGCAGGAGGCAGCGGACAAGCTTCAGCCGGGTGATACGCTGCTGCTCGCGGAGGGGACCTACTATCAGCGCCTCGATCTGAAGAAGACCGGGGAGCCGGGGAAGCCCATCACGATCAAGGCCGCCGTGCCAGGCAAGGCCATCATCACCGGGGCAATCGAGGGCGCGCCGACGTTCGAGAAGGTCGAAGGAGCCATCCACAAGCCGGTCCCCGCGTCCGTCACGGCCGGGATGGAGCCTGCGAAGCTCGAGCAGATTGAGGGGGGCGCCATCTACAAGACGAAATGGCCCTTTACGAAGAAGTGGAGCGGGCGCGGGACCCGCCAGGCGTGGGTGCTCGCCGACGGGCGGAGCCTCTACAACTACTCCAGCCTTGAGGAGATGCGGACGTGTCGCTGGGGCAAAGG
>Ga0194112_10013029_pt1 | contig 10085 bp, 8 predicted proteins | sample TA2MahC400mmetaG_FD_146191 | JGI IMG/M metagenome (GOLD analysis project Ga0194112, IMG submission 146191) | Freshwater microbial communities from Lake Tanganyika, Tanzania - TA2015016 Mahale Deep Cast 400m | ecosystem: Environmental > Aquatic > Freshwater > Lake | place: Tanzania: Lake...
GGTGATAAATCAACAAGAATTTTAACGCAACGCATTGTGTTTACGTAAGTTACGAAAATTCACGAGTTACATAAAAACAGTTTTTGAAAATAATCTCAAGGGAAAATATTTTTTGACAAAGTACTGTAAAAACTTAAAAACATTGAGTTTTGTTTAGGCTAAGATAGAATTAGCTAATGGAGGAGGAAATGCAAGGTAAGCCTTTTATAACCGTCATCAATCCGGTGCGTAATACCCAAAGGACCCTGGCAAGGTGCCTGGAGTCATTAGTGGTCCTGGATTATCCGATGGAGAATCTGGAATTCATCTTTGCCGACGGCGGCTCAACCGATGCCACCGTCTCTATTATCAAGGAATGGCAAAAGAGGTATCCGCAGATAAAGTTGGTAGAAGTGGCTAACTGCAAATCGCCCGGCCAGGCGCGCAACGCCGCCCTGGCAATAGCCCGCGGCGATTACATCGCCTTTACCGACGGCGATTGCTATGTGCGCAAGGACTGGGTGAATAAAATTTTAGAGCCGTTTTTAAAGGATTCCACCATCGGGATGGTGGGCGGAGAAATCCATACCATGCGCACCGACCATAACAATACCGAGATTTACTGTGAGCAGACCAAGTTCCTGTCGGTCGCCGGCCGCTGTAATTTAACCAGCGAAGGCTATTACCCGACGATAAAAAAAGACCTGCCGCATGAAGTAAACGGCAATATCCATTCGCCGTTTTTTGCCACCGCCAACGCCGCGGTCAGTAAAAAGGCGGCGGACGCCATCGGCAGGGAATTCTGGCATGAGATTACCAATGAGGACGTGGATTTCTCCATCCGGATCCTGAAGGCCGGTTATAAATTATATTATAAGCCCGACGCGGTGGTGGAGCATATGCACCGGATGAGCCTGGCGGATTATTCCAAGCAGCTCTTCGGCTACGGCTTTGGCCATCCCTTGCCGGTAAAGGCGCACGCCAAAAAGGTCTTCGAGATCTGCCTGCAGTATTTCAGCTATATCTACATACCGGTCCCGTTCTTTTTTAAAGGCGTATTATATATCGGGAATTTCCACCTGATGCATATCTTTGGACTGGTTTCTTTAATCCAGTTGGCCCTGGGCAGGAGCGCTTTAATTTCCGGGATACTTTTTGCTCTATTTACGCTCTTATATTTTTGGCCGGTGTTAAAAATTAAACCCCGCGGCAAATTTTTAATCTGGGCCAAAATCAGGTATCTTTCCAACTGGGCGTTAATGCGCGGCGGTTTCAAAGGCATGCGCGCCTGGAAAGTATTCTATATTGAGTCTAGTTGGTAAATGAGGCCACAACTTAGCGAGCAATAAGCGAAACTAAGTTGTTTGGCCGAATTTATCCCGCCGAGTGCTGCAAAATTGTCGTAGAGAATTTTGCAGCATTTTACGAGGCGGGATTACGGAATTAACTTATGAAATTATATAAAGCAAGGGCGCTTTTTTTTATGAGCGCCCTTTTTTTAGTTTGCCATTACGCTAGGGCATTTGCCGCGCCAGCGCAAAAGGCCAGGCCAGAAGTACTAATGTGGCTGGTCGGATCAGAAAGCCAGGCCAAGGCCGTCCAGGAATTAGGTAATGAGTTTTTTAAAGATAAAGACACATCTTTCAGGTGTGAAGCTATCTCCTGGGCAGATGCCCATACCAAATACCTGACTTCTATCGCCGGAGGCGTTACCCCTGATATCGGCACAATGGGGTTGACCTGGGGCACGGAGTTTGGCTACCTCGGGGCAATGGTAGATTTAGCTAAGGAATTTCCGCAGGATATAAAGACAATTAAGGAGGGGATTTTTAGCGGCCTGTGGAATTCCGTGGAATATAAGGCAATGGTCTATGGCATCCCTTTTGACCTCAGCGTTCAGCTCATTTTTTACCGCAATGATATTCTCGCCCGGCCGCCGGCAACCTGGCAGGAGCTGGAAGAAACACTTTTAAATTTAAAGAAACAGGGCAAAGGCATGCTCTTTGACTGGGGTTCAATGAGCTGGATTGGATTTGCGCCATATTTGTGGCAGGCAGGAGGCGATTTTTATAACGCCGCAGGCACACAGGCCAGCCTGGATTCAGAAAGCGCGCTGGCCGCGCTTAAATTCTTTGGCCGCCTCTATACTGAACTGGGCGTGCCCAAGGCCCAGATTCCTTTAGAACAGGGCCTGCGCACCGGAGATTTTCCCATAGCGGTTTCCGGAAACTGGAAGATTGATACCCTGCGCTTATTCGCGCCGGAAATAGAGGGTAAGTGGTCAATCAGCCTGATGCCCGCGGGCCCGGCGGGAAAACGCACCGCCTTTCTGGGCGGACGGATTATCGGGATATTCAATAAATCAAAACACAAAAAAGAGGCCTGGGAATTTATTAAATTTTTGTTCCAGCCGCAAACGCAGGCAAAATTGTATGAGGCTTCCCGCGTTGCCGAAGATTCCTACCTGCCTACCGTTATAGCCGCCTGGGATATCCTGCCGCTGCCGGCAGATTTAAAAGCAGTATTAAAGGCCCAGGCCGAGGACGGCAAGGGCCCTGCGGCAGTGCGCGGGTGGGATGAAAGCACGCGCTTTATTGAAGACGCTATTCAACGCGTCATCCTGCAACAGGCAGACCCTGGCGCCGAGCTTTCCCGGTTAAATCAGCAAATGAATAAGGAGATTAAGTAAATTAAGGCAAAAACAATATGCACAAAAACAATATGCACTTGACAAAATCCGAGAAAGGGTGTATATAAATTATAGACAATTAAGCAATTAAGGGTGGTATGTTTGAAGGGGGAACTGCCACGTCTCGCCAGGGAGCATGGCGAAAAAATAATTAAAACCTTCGCTATCAATGGCGAAGGTTTTTTTGTGAATACCAAAATGGCGATATCTCCGGTTATTGAATTAGCCCAACAAATCGATGTTGTTCCAAGACATAGAGGAAGGTTGGAGAGAAAAAATACTCTGCAACATGAGGAGTTATTTTATTTCTCTGCGGCTCAGCGCAAAAGGTTCTTTTTAGATAAATTAGCAAGCCCAAGCGAAAAAAATAAATATAAACGATACATAGGGACCCCTATACGCTATGCAGGAGGAAAGAGTCTTGCTGTCGGATTGATAGTTGAGCTCATCCCGGATAATACTAAGCGGTTAGTTTCACCTTTTTTGGGCGGCGGATCGGTTGAGGTGGCATGCGCCGTTGATTTAGGTCTACCCGTATTCGCTTACGATATATTTGATATTTTGGTCAATTATTGGAATATCCAACTAAAGATGCCCCAAGAATTGTATCATAAGTTAGCTTCTTTGAAGCCGACAAAAGACGAATATGATTTTGTCAAAGCCGAATTGAAATCTCATTGGAAGAAAGAAAAAAGCTTATCCCCGCTTAATCTGGCAGCCAGTTTTTACTTTAATTATAATCTTTCTTATGGCCCGGGATTTTTGGGTTGGATGTCAAAAATTTATGAAGATAAAGAAAGATACAAATTAATGATACAAAAAGTAAGAAATTTTAAGGCTGAAAATATGCAGGTTGAGTGTGATACCTTTGAAAATGTTATTCCGAGATTTAAAAATGATTTTTTATATTGTGATCCACCGTATTATTTGGGTGGCGATAGCAAGATGTTTCGTGGTATTTATCCTCAACGTAACTTTCCAATTCACCATAATAATTTTAACCATGAAAAATTGCGCGACTTATTACTAAAGCACAAAGGCGGTTTTATCTTGTCTTATAATGACTGCTCAACAATAAGAGAATGGTATTCCGGCTGCAGGATTATCAACGTGTCTTGGCAATACACAATGGGTCAGGGGGAAACGAGGATCGGCTTAAATCGCAAAAATGAAAATAGAAACCATATCAAAAGTTCTCATGAGATTTTAGTCGTAAGATATGTATAAGAAAAAGGCAATGACATCTGAGAAGGCAAGCTACGTTAGGAGGCGGGGGCACTTGGATGCCAAGGACTTTGCTAAATCTATAGGGCTTGATGATGATTATTTGAATGACCCGAAAGCTAAGAAAGACGTGATTGACAAAAGCGGAGATTCCTATTCCGTTAAAAGCGGAGAAAAGAAATGGCAGATTTTTTTATACAGCGAGAGGAGATTCCGGAGAGATTATTCATTTATGGCAATGAATGGGGTCGGCCAGTTATTGCTAAAATGCATACAATGTTTTCCCGGTTCGTTTAGAAAATATTCAGAGCATAAGAAATTATATAAAAATAACTTGCAGCAGCCGATGATTAAATTATGTAATAAGTTAAGAGATAAAAAGAGGCTTGCCGCTTTTATTGATAAAGCAATGTTTAATAGTGGAGAAGTAAATTATTTAGCTATAAAGCACGAGAACAAATTTCACATTTTTTGGTCAAGGGATGTCATAGGTATTTTATCAGATAACCTGCGTGCTGAGAACTCTCAGGCTAGAACCACAAAACAAAACCCGAATCAAAAAGTGGTTTTTAAAATTGATAAAACGTATGGCGAAATTGAAATGAGGAACGACAGCGAAATTCATTATCGAGAAGTCAAGTTTTGGTTGAATAAAAAACTAGTTGTTAACCTGCTTTTAGGGAAAATAAAGAAGGTTTATAACTATAGCGATAATGTCTTAGTTTATGGGGAAGCTATTAAAAGATTTGGTAGATGGAAAGAATAACATGAGGAAGTTACCACTGCGAGGAAACGCTGCAGATTACTTCTTTTGCCGCGGAAGTGTTCCTACCGTAAAAGGTGTTCCCGTAAGCGAATTCTATATTCAGTAAATCACTTATTTTAAATATCGGCCCCACGGTATATTTCATCCAGTCTTCATTGTCTCCTGTAGGGGCCAAGCCTTCGCTGCAATCAAGAGTGGTTTTCAACACTAACCAGTTAAAGGGGTTATATCCAAATTCAAAGAAATAGGGTATCTCATCGGAAGGTTCCTGGTTGCGGATGCGGTAGCCGGTTTCAAATTTGGTATAACCGGGCAGCTTTGGCCAGATCTGGGCAGTAAGGATTTTAAATTCCTCGTCAATTTGATGTTTGCCTAAAGCCGGGACCGCCTCTTCGCTGTAATCAAAGGGAAATTTTACCCTTGCCTGCAAAGTGCAGATGAAGGGCTCGGTAAAGAGGTTGTATTTTACCCCCGGCCACATTTCCACAAATCCCTTTCTGGTGCAGCTTTTAAAACTGTCTTTCCAGTGCGCTTCTTTGGCCACGGTAGCCAGCATCAGGCCAAACCTGTCAGTCAGGCCGTATTCCAGTTTTAATTCTGTCCGGATTTCGTTTCCCTTGCCGTCGTAGTCCCATCTTCTTTTCTTGCCCTTGCCGGTAAACTGATGGTTGTGCCAGTAATATTTGGTGTAGAGCTCGGCGTACTTTTGGCCCTTTTTTAAGGTCCAGGCGCCTTTGCCGACTGGCGGAGCCAGGGCTTCTTCCTCGGCGGATAGAGCGACGGGTTCGGTTTCTTTGGCCGGCGGTCCGGCTTCTGGCTCAGGGGGCACTTCTTGCGCCTGGAGATTTATTTTTTCCTCAGCTTTTTGGAAGGCAAGAAGCATAACCTCGTCTCTTTTCGCGGCCACATCTTTTTTCAAGGCCCCATCTTTTTTCGGGGCAAGCTGGCGTTCGCAGGAGTCAAGCAGCGCCTGCGCCTCTTCGTGCTGCGGGTTTATCATCAGGCATTTCTGCAATTCGTGCCTGGCGTCAGCATAATCCTTTTTCTCCATCAAGGTTTGCCCGTAAAGAAAGAGCGCCTCTGAAGATAAGGCATGTTCTTCTGCCAAGGCAGGCAGGTAAACCAAGAGGCTGAGTAATATAGCTATGGCGAAAATCCGGGATTTCTTCATTTTTCTCCTTAGTATCTTATTCTAACAGAATTATTTTTAAAATCAATACATTTTTTCTTAAAAACGCTTGACTTATCCCGTATTTGTAGTATAAGATAAAATAATCTGATTATAACTTAATAAAGAGGGACGAACCTTATGCGGCCCATAGACTTTGAGAAAGAGACGTTCAGCGAAAAAGAAAAGCGCAATATAGAGATATTGGAGATTTTGAGAAGGCGCGGGCCAATCAGCCGGCCGGAAATTTCCAAGGAAACAGGCATAAATGTAGTAACTATCTCCAGTTATATTGATAACCTCATCAGGCAGAATGTTGTGCACGAAAAGGAATTGGATGTTTCCGAGGGCGGCAGGAGGCCGGGGCTCCTGGATTTAAACCCCCAAGGCGCTTATGTCGTCGGCGTAGGCTTAAATTTATTGAATATGGTAGGGGTGTTGATAGACTTAAAAGGAAATATTATTTTTAAAACCCAGACAGAGCGTAAGGGTGCTTCCGTGGAAGAAGTTGTGGAGTGCCTCCTTGAAATAATGCGCCAGATTGTCAAGCGCTCCAAGGGATATAATATACAGGGAGTCGGCGTCGGTATGGCCGGCGTGATTAATAAGGCCGAAGGTTCGGTCTGCTGGCCGGAAAGAATCAGCCCCAACCTGACCAACTACGCCTCGGTGAATATCCAGTTTAAGGACTTGATTGAGAAGGAATTTGATTTGCCGGCTATTATTGAAAATGACGCTACGGCGGCCTGTTTCGGGGAACACTGGTTGCGACTGGAGCCGGATTTTAAGAATGTCCTTTTTATGTTTTCCGGAGTCGGCGTAGGCCTGGTCATTAACGGCCAGGTTTACACGGGCAGCCAGGGCTGCGCAGGCGAACCTTCCATAAATAATTATAACGAAGATAAACTCTTTAACTGCGCGATGGGCAACCCCTGTTTTTTAAAGCGCTGGGATACGGATTTAGGCATTGTTGAAGATGTGAAATCAAGATTAGCCAGGGATAAGGCGGCGGCGGAAAGATTTACCGAGCTGACCGCGCATAACGTGGAAAATATTGATTTACGCTCCGTATTGACGGCGGCAAGGGCCAAGCACGAAGCCAGCGCCGTTGCCTTAAGCGTGGCGGCGAAAAGATTAGGGGTAAAGATCGCGTATCTGGTGAATTTATTTAACCCGCAGATTGTGATTATCGGCGGCGGCTTGGAAGAGGCGGGCGAGGAATTTTTAAATAAAGTGGCCTCCACCATAAAGGAATGGGCTTTTAGAGAGGCGGTTGACGAATTAAAGATTACTTATTCCCAGTTAAGAGAAAATGCCGTGGCTTTAGGCGCTGGGAGCCTGGTGATGCAGAAACTATTCGCGCAATTATGGCAGGAAAAATAAAGGAGGACTGATGGATAATAGGGTAAAGGTTATTCTCTTCGGTCTCATCGCAATATTAGGCGCCAGTCTTTATATCGCTTTTCAGAACTATAGCGCGAAGGAAATCCTGCAAAAGGAAAAAGAAAGATTAGTTGAGGAGAATGCCTCGTTGACAGGCCGGGTGAATAAGCTTGAGGATACCTTGCGCGATAATGAAGGCAGGGTCGGCTCGTTAAGCGGCCAGTTAGACAGGGTTTCCCAGGAAAACGCCGATCTTAAGAAAAAATATGATTTAGCCAAAAAAAGCCAGGAAGAACTGGAGGAAAAGTTAAAGGCACGGCAGGCCGAGGCGCAGCCGTCAGCGCCGCCAACTACGGACGCTTACTGGGCGGGGATTTTAAAGGCAAAGACAGATTTGGAATTACAGCTGGGCAATATCCGCGGCGACTTGAAATCCGTGCAGGCAAATAATGAGCAATTGTTAAGGGACAAAAGCACGTTAGAATTAGATATGGGTAACCTGACGCGCGATAACGAAGACTTAAAGCGGCAGCTGGAATATAAGCAAAGAGTAATGGACGGCATTGCCCAGGAATTAGTCGTGGAAAAGAACGATAAAGTTAAGATTCAGAGCAGCCTCAAGCTGCTGAAAAATGAAAACGCGCTTTTGACCCGGCAATTAAAGAGCCTGAATAGCCGCAGGACTGAATTGGAGAAAAAGTTCCAGGAAGTCCAGAAAGACCGGGCCGGCCTGGAACGCCGTATCGGCGATGTAGAGACAATGTTAACCGATAAAATCAGCAAGATAAACGAGCTCAAGGAGCAATTAGACGCGATAAGGGACAGAAGGACAACCGCAGTAATGCCGCAGGAAAAAGAATCCGTGGAGCTTCCGCCTATTGTAGTGCGGCCCCAGGCTGGGGATGCGGTTACATCAGAGGCGCAAATAGCCTCGCCCCTCGCAGGCAAAGTATTAGCCATAAATAAAGATAATAATTTTGTGATTATTGATTTGGGCGAGGATAGAGGGTTAACGGTCGGCAGCGCTTTTAAGGTATATGAAGACGGCGAACCCATCGCCAATATTGAGGCTATCCAGGTCAGAAAGAGCATTGCCGCCTGCGATATTAAGAAACAGACCAAGCCCATTAGCGTCGGAGATATAGTAAAATAAGTCAAAAGGCAAAAGTAAAAAGTTAAAATTTAAAAACTTTTGAATTTTGCCTTGAACTTTTGAGATTTGACTTTTGAGCACGACTTTGTTAAAAATTAGTTATAGCAAGCATTCTTGAAGCGCTGTGATTTTATAGAAGCAAAGTGGTCTGTGCATAGTAAATCGTTCTTTCTCAATGCGGCATAGGAAGAGAATTCAATAAGCATAAGGAGACTGCGCTTGTACTCATTGCAAGAGGATGTTTTGACAGAAATAATCTTGTGGAGATAAGCATTCTGTTTTACCCAGAAGATAAGCGTCCAGACTAAAAGAGAGAGCATCCAGTAGCGCATAATCTTCTCTTTGTGCCTGACCTGGTAATGGTCAAAATAGAAGGAATCCTTGAGCTCCTGGAAGGCCTGTTCAATTCCCCAACGCAAGCGATATAAGGCGCAAGCCTTTTTATGATCAAGCGCAAGATTGTTGGTAATAAGGATATGGCAGTCTTTGTCATCTTCTTCTGACCATTTACCTAGAATACAGAAGGCCTTGAGTTTAACCTGAGTATCTTTGACCTTAACATTGAGCGTATAGACAGGGACGAGCTTACCGTTATAGTTGATCATACGTGTTTTGTGCCAGAGATATTTTTTGACAAGCTTAACTAACTCATCAGCTCTGAGCCAGGCTTTATTTTTTAACACGGGATGCTCGATAAAGAGACGTCGGTCGGATTTGACCTCAGAAATAAACTTTTTGCCTAAATCATCTATAAAGTCAATCATATCGCATGAAGCATACCAAGAGTCAAATACGATATGAGAGAAGGGGATACCGGTGATAACCGTTTCTTCAATAAGCTCTTTGGCAAAATCAAGTTTTGATTTAAAGTCAGGGTCGTTTTTTCGGCAGATAAATTCCGCCTCTGGCTTATAGAATCGTAGATTCAGCGGAATGTGTTTTGCGGCATTTGCATAGCAGCTGACTACCGCGACATTGCAATAGGCTTCATGTTTTACTGATGGGCAGTACTGGTATGAAACGCCCTCGGTTTTCTTGGCGTAAGGCTTGAGAGAACCGGTATCGTCAATGGCCAGGACACCATCTTTAGAAAATCCGGTTGTCCTTTGCTTGCGTAATAAGTTTATTCGTGCTGCATTAACAGATGCGTAATTCCACTTAGCTTCCGCCAGAAAATATTGCAGCGCCTGGTAATTGATAGGCAGTTCTTTGGAAAGAGAAGACAGGTTTAGCCGCTTATAATCCTTGAGCATTGCGTAGGGAAGCATAGCAAATGCGCGGAATTGTGTATTGCTGAAGTTCTCTTTGAAATTTTCGCAGAACCTGTTTATAATACTGACGTTTACGTTAAAAAGACTCATCCTTTGTCCTCCTGTAGGTTAGTTGTTGTTGCCGCAACACACATATTTTACAGGGTTTTACGAGGATGAGTCAAGTAAAATTTTGCTGCAAAGCATTGAAATATCGTAAGTTATGTAAAACGCAAACTTACGAAAAAATAATTTTGAAAAAAAGTTAAAATTTAACAAAGTGGTGTTTGGATGTCAAACGATAATACTGTGTAATGTGTAAAGTGTAAAGTGTAACGTGTAATGTGGGTGTAAGGTAAAAGAATGTGTAATGGAAAAAAAGACTAAGTATTTCCATTACACATAGAACCATTACACCAGCGTTACACATTACACATTTAACATTACACAAAAGATATCTCGGCATTATATTA